>Ga0233425_10004570_pt1 | contig 23010 bp, 24 predicted proteins | sample Watercolumn_Towu_2_FD_181712 | JGI IMG/M metagenome (GOLD analysis project Ga0233425, IMG submission 181712) | Freshwater microbial communities from Lake Towuti, South Sulawesi, Indonesia - Watercolumn_Towuti2014_140_MG | ecosystem: Environmental > Aquatic > Freshwater > Lake | place... | reverse complement strand
CCTTCATTTTGAACACGCCTTTCGGATCGACATTGTCATAGCGGCGCAGCTGCTCCAGCACGACATCATATTCCTCCTCGTGAACGCCGAAGACCGGGACGACAGTATCTTCCGGCGCGAGAAGTGACGAGAGCGTCGCAACGGAGTACAGGACTCCTCCGGGTGTTTCCACCACATGTTCGGCTCCGGAGCCGTCGAATGTATGGAACAAGTCTCTCGCAGGGTGTCCGATAACGGTGATCTCAATGCCTTTTGCCACAAAACCTTCCTTCGATGGTTCAGATCCGGCGCGTGGGGCCGAGATCAGTCAGTTCTTTTTCGTTCAGCCGCCACAGGCGTTGGCACGGGAACTTGTTTTCGTAAAGCGCTTTGCCGACAATCACTGAATCAACGCCGAATTTCTCAATCTCCTGCAGGCGAATAAGATCCTGATACGCGTGGATACCGCCCTGGGCGGTGACACGCACGCCGGACCGTGATGAGAGCTCTTTCAACGAAACAGGATTGCTCACTTTTGACTCTCCATCGGAACCGATTTCGGAGTAGACCACTCGCGAGACTCCGATTTTTTTCATCGTGAGAGCGAATTCGAGTGGCGTGATATCATGACGCTGCTTGCCTCCCTCCGAACGTATTCTGCCGCCCTCCGCTTCGATGGAGATCGCGATCTTGCGTGCCCCAAAATCCTGAATCAGCTGCTCGACCAGGCCTTTGTCGCGAATAGCGATTGTTCCTATGACGATCCGGTAGACTCCTTTTTCGAGCAGCGCTTTGATGTCGTCGTAGTTCCGAAGTCCTCCGCCGACCTGTATCGGGATATCGACTGCTTTGACTATCTTCTCGATGATGTCCCAGTTATGAACTCTTCCGGTTTGAACTCCGTCGACGTCGGAAATGTGGAGCGTCTTCGCGTTTTCACCCCTCCAGAGAATTGCCATTTTCACCGGATCGATGGAATAGAGATTCTCCGAGCCGGGTTCACCGTGTACAAGCTGCACACAGCGTCCGCGTTGAATCTCTATGGCAGGAAAAATTAGGAGCATCTCGTTGGCGTCCGGAGAAAGTAGATTCGGGGGGTAGTGCCTGAGAAGCGGGACCTCTCTCAGGGGGTCGATTGGAATGCAGGATGACCACCGACAAACTGTGCCACGGCTCCCCGACCCTGATACTGTCAGTCATGCGGGTCGGTTTTCCGGCGCCCAACGTCCTCTACCCAGCGCAATTCTGCCGAAAAATGCGGAAAATTTGAGTGAGATTCAAGAAACGGACGGGGGGGGAAAGGAAATCCGGAAGAGTGACGGGAAGACAGAGAGTCGGGGACTGGGATGTCAAATCGGATTGAGCCAGGAGTCGAGGTCGTAGATCGTGGATCCTTTGAACTTGTACTCCCTCCAGTGTTTCACCATCCCTCTGCGGACGGGGTTGTTCAGGATGTCTTCAACCTTGGTCGAGATGTCTTCATCCTCCCGGAGTATATGATCCTGCGTAGGATCGGACCACTTCACATCCGGGTGGTTCTCCTGCAGCCAACGGTGAGTCACTTCTCTGAATGTTTTCATTGCCTGGAGGGGTTGAGCCTTGTTGGACTTCCCGTGCAGAACGACGTGGCAATGATCGGGCATGAAAACGTAGACGACAGTCTCGCAGCCGAACTGGGCTGCCTGAGCCGTGAGTGCGGACTCGAACACTTTGACGGTGGAATCGTCTGTGAAGACGGGTTTCTTTCCCGCAAGGCGCATTGCAAACGCTGCGGTCACCGAGCCTGACAGGGCAGGCTGGTCGGCAACTGCTGGGAAGGGGGGGCGACTTCCGTTGCTGAGTTTCATGGCATTCATCGTGTGCGACTGTGACTGTCGCGGCTTTCACCGATCTTCGTGCAGCATGGAATGGGGAGCCATTGCCTGGCCCCGATTTCCTCTCTGGAGATGATCCTCTATTGTGCTCAGCAATTCACTGAGGGTATAGGGTTCGTTGAGGTATTGTTTCGGTCCCAGAATTTCGGGGGCCGACGCCAGGAAGCTCCAGGCCCGCGCGATGCATAAAAGCGGTATGCCCTGCAGCCGAAACGCTTCATACGCTGCCTGAATGGAGGCTTCTGAGTCTCCACCATTCTCCGGAAGGTGATGGACGACAAGATCCGGCTCTTCGCGCCGCAGTGCGCTTTTCGCCTGCGCCGCATAAGGCGCATGGACGAGGCGGTGCTTGAGACGCAACACGAGTTCCGAAATCCGAATTGTGCTCACCGGATCGCTGTCGATGAGGAGAATGGTCTTCATAATCTTCTTGCCACAATTCCAACGATGGGGGTTTCAAGCTTTTCGGATGGTCAACCGTTGGCCTGATGGAGAGCTGCCCGCATCAGCGACTGGAGGCCGCGTTTGAGGTCGGTCTTCGAAATCAGACCGTCTGCCGAGACGCTGTACGCCTCGCGTTCATAAAGTGATACGTCAAACAGCGTCGCGAGGTAAACCTTCGTGTAAGAAAAATGGCGCTTGATGATGCGTGTGGCCTCAAGGCTGCTGAGTTTGGGCAGGCCGACATCCATGAGCACGATGTCGGGCTTGAGGCGTTCCACCTGGGCGATGGCCTCGAAACCGCTGAGAGCTTCGCCGACGACGCGGACGCCCGGGAGGCTGTTAAGATATTCACGCACAGCCTCCCGTATCTCCCCATGCTCGTCCGCGACTAGAACTTTGATGCACTTTCCGTGCTTCGCCATGACCGCCTCGCATGTATTTGCACGCTTCCTTGCACTCCAAACGACGTGACTGCTGTACCCTGGTCGAACTCGATCAGGGTTCCGATGCCAGCGATGCGTGGAGGGAGAGCAATGCAAGCCTTCCCTGAACCTTTGAACGCTGGACGCGTTCGAGTCGAAATCGAAACACCATACGTGATCCTGACCGTGTATATGAGTAGCCAACAAGGCGATAGAAGCCCATGTCACGCCACATTCCCCAGGCGAGTTTCTCATACACGCGGACGATTTCGGCATCTCTCTTGCCGTCCGCGAATGCTCTCGCGGCCTCGGCGAAGAGTCCGTTTTGTGACGGTCTGCCGCACTTCAGTCTCCAGGGCTGGTCAAACGCCTTTGGGTCGAGTTGAAGCATGTTCTTCCTGACATCGTGCCCTTCGCACTCCATCGTTCTTCCGTCGGAAGATATCCGGTTCTCGTAGAACGCGTAGGGGGAGCTGGAGAGGATAAGAACAGAATACGCCGGATTCAGACGGTAGTTGTATCCTCGTTCGAGGACTTTGACGCCTTCATTGGCGCACATCTGCCTGTAGGAGATGGTACCATTCTCCTCTTTGCTTGACCGATCGCTTGCTGCTAGAATGGGTGTCACCACGTCGAGTACCTGAAATTAAGATTACGGAAATGCTCGGGTATTCCGGCTGCCATCGTCCGAGCGTTGTTCCCGGCGCCTTTCAGCCCCGGTTTTGAATTCCGCGTGCTGAGCCGCCGCTATGCGGTAGAGTCGTGGGCATCGGGATCCTGCCACGTTCCTGTGAGCGGAAACCCGGAGAACCAAGCCAGTATCAATTCAAACAGTTGGTGCGTCATGAGCGAGCCAAGAAAGCCTGTTGCCGCACCAAGAAAAGGACCAACAAAGACTGCGACGATGCTCAGGAGCCGGGCGTCGATGTAAAAGCTGCTTAGACGAATGGAGAAGTCGACATTTCCTACATAGACGAGGAGCACAAGGCCAATGCTGAGGGTCAGCCCGATGCACGCCGAGATCATTGTGCACAACGTAGCATACGAGCCCCAGGAGACCCGGTGAATGCAAATAGTTCTCATGGTGTTGCTCCTCCCGTGATGAATCGAAACGCCCTCAGTTCTACCGACGGCTGGATTCGGATTGTGATCCGACGTTTCCCTTGTGTCCGATATACCAATGAGGGTCTTCACATCTGGTGTCGTTTCCTATAAGTCATATTGTAGTTTTCGTCGCGGAGACGCCGAATCCGCAGAGGATCGCGGAGGACAACTACACATTTTCTCCGCGTTGCTCCGCGTCCTCTGCGGCTCTGCGGTGATAACCAATAACAGAAACACAAGAGTATTTTTTAGAACTAGCACTAGTTCGTGCCAATGTCTCTGACAGTGCGAAGAGCATCGTTGAATGTGTCTGGTGCCATTAAAGATTCGACCACAGCGATGAGTTCCGGCCGCTCGCGCGTGCTCCGCAATCCTGTCACCATGCTCTGCAGGTGTGCCGTCCGGCTGGATTCATTCATGTCCTGCAGTGAGCGGAACCAATTCCTTAGCTCCTTGTCATCGGAAAATACTTCCATCAGTCGCACCACTTCGTCAAATGAAAAGCCGCCGCGGTGCGGTTGCATCGAAGAAGGCATGTCAAACCTCAAGGTCTTTCTTCGTCGAGTGTGATCAGTCGGACACGAGCCATCGCTCTGCGTCTTCAGGGGATTCGAAGACTCTAAACTGACGTCCACGGTTAGTTTCGAGAACAAACTCTCCGAACTTCCCCCTGATGTGCGAAGTCTGGAGAACAGCAGCGACCTTCATGTGATAGTTCGAAAACTTCTGAAGGACCGACCCCGCCTCGCCGGATCGAAGATCGAAAAAGCGCTGCGGAAGATTCTCGGCAAAAAGGAGCAGGCGGTTCGAGTCCTGTTCCCCACAGAAACTGATAAGGTCGAGGAGGTCGCGTTCGTTTGTGAGAAGCACGCGTCCGGCCCCGCCCTTGATGTACACACAATTGTTCCGCCGGATGATCTCGACATCCACGACGCAATCTCCCCCTTGCCCGGATCAGACCGGGCTCACTACAATGAGCGTTTCGTCCCGGAAAGAATCAATCCGTACTGGTACGGACAGGAAACTTGTCCGTACCAGTACGTACAAGTTAATTCGGAATGTTACCGTATAAACACGGAATCGGAAGGATGGAGGTACCCTCGGAGGATCTGTAACTTTACGGGAGATGTTCTCGCGGGTGATGCCCGCCGCAGGAAGTGGGTTGTGTCAGTTTCGGCAATGCAGTGACGAAAGCTGCAGCCGGCGCGTACCCGGTTGAAGCGGGGACGCCGATGGAGGGGGCAGATCACACTTTCGTGATTCCTTCCGCAATAGCGTACTTGATCAGGCCGGCGACGGAGCGGACCTGGAGCTTCTGCATAAGACGGTGGCGGTACGTTTCGATCGTGCGCTCAGTGACCCCCAGCCGGGAAGCGATCTCGAGGTTCTTCAGACCTTCAACAATAAGGGCCATGATTTCCCTTTCCCTTATTGTCAGGCGGACGGCGGACTTCCTCGGTCGGAGCGGTTCATCCTGGACAAACGCGCGCAGCAGATGCTGGGAGGCGCGGGGACTGAAGAAGAGATCCCCCTGGTGAACGGTTTCAATCGCTTTGACAAGTTCCGTGGGAGGGGAATCTTTGAACACGTAGCCGCGTGCTCCGAGGCGGCTCATTTCGATGATATACTCCCTGTTCTCATGCATGGTGAGAGCGAGGATCTTCGACTCCGGGACGAGTTTTCCGATTCTCCTTGCCGCTTCCAGGCCGCTCATGCCCGGCATGTTAATATCCATCAAAATGATGTGCGGTTTCAGCCGGACCGCTTTGCGAATGGCTTCCTCGCCACTGGATGCTTCGCCGACAACGTCAATGTGTTTCTTGAGGAGAAAGGCCGACTTGATTCCCTCCCGGACAATCGGGTGGTCATCGACGAGCAAGAGCCGGATGCGCGGATGGAGTGCCTTCGTCATGTGTGTTTTGATTGTGATGGTTGTTGAGACGTCGGTTGAGCCTGCAGGGGGATGCGCACTGTGAGCGTTGTGCCGCGTTTTCCGCGGGGGCTGATCTCTAACGTGCCTTTGAGAAATGAGAGGCGTTCGCGCATATCGACAATTCCAAGGCCGCCGCCTTTTGACCGGGTTTTTCCGCGCTCGTCGCGCTGCATGCCGCGGCCGTTGTCGGAGATTGAACAGGCAACGTAGTCAGGAGTTGTGGTGAAGCTGACAGCGACTCGCTTCGCGTTCGAGTGCTTCTCAACGTTCGTCAAGGCTTCCTGGATAATTCGATAGAGTGTCTCTGTTATTTCCGGAGGAAGATCGTGCCTGGGCCAGGGCTCCGGGAGCGTGATCCCGATCCCGGATCGTTCCGTGAACTCCTCTGCCAGCGATCGGACGGCGGAGGCGAGGCCGAGGTCATCGAGCTCAGCGGGGCGTAGGTTTCGCGAAATGCGTCGCACTTCGGTCATGACCTTGTTCAGGAGCTCCTTGGTTCTTTTGGCTTCGCGCTTGAACCGGGGGCTTCGTCCGGCAAGCTGTTCTTCAAGCGATTCGATACGGAATTTTACAGAAGCGAGGATCTGGCTAACGCTGTCGTGGAGTTCGCGGGAGACCCGGCGCCGTTCACCTTCTTGGGCCTCCAAAATGCGCCGCGTAAGATCGCGGGTCATCTCCTCTGCGTTCTTTCGGTCGGAAATATCAATTCCTGATCCGATCAGCCTAATTGGCCCACCAGTTTCCGAGTATAGGATCTGAAATCGGTTCAGAATATGGACGAATGTTTCGTCGTCCTTCAGGTAGCGATATTCCTGATTCCACGTTGTAGCTTTTTGAACGATGGCCGTCAGGAAGCTCCTCCGGACACGCGCCCGGTCGTCCGGATGCACCTTTTGAAGCCAGCTCTTCAAGACCTCTTCGGGTTTTGGCGATGGAGTTGCGACGAGGGCTTGCTTGGGATCGTTGGCCCAGACCGCTTCGGCAGCGAAGTTCCAGTCAACGATCACATCAGACGTTGAGGATGCGAGGAGGTGGAACCGTTCGTCGCTCTGCTCCAGCTGGCGCCTGTGCTTGCTCTCGCGTCTCCAATAGGCCCCGCCGAGGAAGGTGAGTGTGATCGCCAGAAGGCCGATGGGAATAATAACTTCCGGCCGACGATAGATCGGCGGCTCGATGAGAATCGAAACGCTCTGCGCGTCATGCGTGATGCCGAAAATGCCCCGCGTTTGTACTTCCATGGTATGTTCGCCGGGTGCGAGGTTCGTGAGAGTGACTTCACTTTCTTTTCTCCAATTTGACCATTCGCCCGCGTCGACACGGTGGCGATAAGTAATATCTTCCGGCTGCATTTCACCAACGAACGGAAATGCCTGCCAGCGAACCAGGGCGGTTGCCCCCCGGAAGGAGCGATCCTTGAAACGAAGGAGAGGGGGGTGAAAGTCTTCCGTACGACGAAGGACGTTAACACCCGATCCCGTAGTGCCGATATAGATTCTGTCTTTGAAGGGCAGGACGTCCCAGAGACTAAGGGAGTTCAACCCGTTTCGAAGCGTGAAATTGAAAAAGGCGCCGTCCCGAAGATACGACAGACCGCCTCTCGTCGAAATCCATAGTCCTCCATTCTCGTCAGCGTTGAGATCCCAGATGCTGTTGTTCACCAAACCCGAGTCAGTTGTGATGAAATGCACCTGGTCAAGGCTGTTAATGTAACCCAGACCAGAGACCTCGTTGGAGAAGTACACCATCCCAGATGAATCAATGGCAAGTGCATAGATCCGGTCATTCAAGTTCTTGAACGCGTCGTCCCCGGTCCAGTGAGTCCAAAGATTACCTTTCAGGCGGCTGATGCCTCTGAGTGTCCCGAACCAATAAGCTCCATCCTTGCCTTCTGCGAAGCAATACACCCGACCGTTGACTAGGCCGTCGCGATCGGGTTTCATGGTGTCCCTTACAGGAACGCTGATGAATTTCCCCTGATCGTAGAGAAAGGCGCCGGGTTGAAGCGGACCGCTGTAGTCTTTTGCAAGGCCGAGGAACCATGGCCGACCTTTTCTGTCAAGTCGGATTTTGTGAATTCGATCAGCCCGCAGTCCGTCCACAGGACCAAAGTGTCTCCAGGAACGGCCGTCCCACCGAAATGCTCCCTCAAATGAAGCTCCGCTGCCCACCCATATGTGATGCATTCGATCTTCAGCAACAGAAGTGACTGTTCCCAGCGGCGTACCCAGAATTTCTCCCAGATGAGCTACTCGACCGTCAGGTTTGTGGATCTCAATCCCGTCGAGCGTTCCAATCCAGATGCTCCCGTCGGAGATCCTGCAAATGGAATGCGCGTAGTTACGCAAGTCACCAAACGGATAACGCCAGTACTCCCAGCGTTTCGAAGGGAGGTTGTAAAGAGAAAGTCCCTCGTTCGTGCCTACCAACAATCGTCCATCCCTGAGATACTTGACGACGCGGATCGAGGCGAACGCGAGTGTTGGGGCGGTCACGGACGACCAGACCTCTTTGGATCGTATTCGGACGTCCCCACTTTGGTACACAACGAGCACGGATCCATCAGGACCCATGTCCATGGTCAGCGGAAATCTTGAGCGCTCGGTGCTACTGATCCTGGGTCTGCCGAATCGGGACCATTCCCAGACACCTCGAACCTCAATGGGCAGGTCCACAGCTGCCAATCCGTTTCCTTGATTGTCCTCGGTGATGGTGCTGATAATGCAGGCGAGTGGTGACGAGGGGAGAACGCGGCGCCATGTCTTCCCATCCCCCCGATAGAGTCCACGCTCCGTATTGAGCCAGAGAGCACCGCTGGCCGTTCTCCAAAGATTCCTCCCTCCGCCGGTCGGGATCGGAGATGCAGGCATCGGAACTGGCTTGAGTGCCCGTTGCGTGTACTCGTACAAGACCCTGTCGATCAGAACGAGGAAACCATCTCCCGTGGTCATCACGGCGGACTGGATCACGCGTTTACCAATGATTTCTGGAGTGATCAGAGACTTGAATCCGTTGACATCGCCGATGTAAAGACTGCTGTCAACACACACAAGAATCGCATCCTCGCCGAATTCCTCGATGAAGTGGACCTGGCGCGGAGGGAGGCCCTTGGCCGTGTCTATGAGATGCCACTCATGGTTGTCGAACCATGCCAGTCCTTTCTGGGTGCCAACCCAGATCGTACCCTTTCGAGTTTCTGCAATGCAGACCACCTGATTCGAGGGTAGCCCCGATTCTTCGGTATATGAACTCAATCGCCAGGGTTGGTTGAATGCATCGACTTGTGCGAAGCTCGTGCAGAGTGGCAGAAGGAGAGACAGGCTGATTCCGGCAAGTGCCCCGGAAACGTGAGGGAACAATCGAGAGAATTTCATGCCGATCCGATTGTGGTGCTTTCGACGGTGCTTTCTGCGTGGGCGCGTGGAGCTTTCGAGAACCAAACTTTGGGAGCGTCGGGCCGAATCGCGACTGTGAGAGTACTAAACTTATGGGAGAACAGCAACAGCGCAAGAAGAGGGACGATGAGAAGGGGACTGCGGAGGCTTAACGCTGGCTGCTGAAGCGTTTCCGGCGGTTACGGAGGTAGTCGACAAAGATGAATTCGCCGAGTTTGCTCAGGTCCGAGTAGTAGGCGCGACCCTGATTGGAGCGGGTGAACTCCTCGACAAAATTGATGAGATAGGGGTCCCGGGCGACCATGAACGTGCTCACAACAATCCTCTCGCGCCGGCATTGAACAGCTTCGTCGAGCGTCTTGTTCACAATGCGAGGATCGAGTCCGAATGAATTCTTGTACAACCTCCCTGCATCGTCAAAGACCGCCGAAGGCTTTCCGTCAGTGACCATGAAAATCTGCTTGTTTACAGAGCCGCACCGGCGCAGTAGGCTGCGGGCGAGCTGAAGGCCGGCCCTCGTGTTGGTGTGGTACGGTCCGACGTTCAGAAACGGCAATTCACTGAGATTCACGGTTTTTGCCTCGTCACCGAACACGACGAGGGCGATGTAGTCTTTGGGGAAACGAGTTCTGATAAGCTCGGAGAGTGCCAGGGCCACTTCTTTTGCGGGCGTGATCCGGTCTTCGCCATACAAGATCATGCTGTGGCTGATGTCGAGCATGAGCACAGTTGCGCAGGTTGTGGTGTGTTCTGTCTCGTACACTTCAAGATCTTCTTCGCGCAACTGAAAGTTCTCGGCGCCATCACGCTTCATCGCGTTGGTGACGGTGGAGGTGACATCGATATTCGTCGGCTGATCACCGAATGACCACTTCTTTGTCTCGCTGAGCCGGTCGGTCCCTTTACCGCTGAAGGGGGTCTCATGCATTCCCTCGGGCGCCTTCCTGAGCGAGCTGAAGACGTGGCGAAGTGCATCCTGCCGGATCCGCTGGATGCCTTTCTTGGTCAGGACATGCATGTCTTTCGCGTCCTCGATGAGGCCTTGTTCCTTGAGTTTCGTCACGAGGTCGTCGAACGAGAGCGAACGGTCGAACAACCCGTATTGCTCTGCCAGACGTTGAATCCACTCCAGCGCATTGTCGACATTGCCGCTCGATTGGACGAGGAGGTAGCTGAAGAGTGACATCAGCGACTGCAGCCGCTGATCGTCAGTCATCGAATCCGGGTTCCATTTGCTGTAGCGAAATCGCATAACGTTCTTCAACGAACAGTCTTGAGTTTCAGGTCCCAAGTTCAAAGTTCCAAGAGCTCAGGACTGGAAACTCTAAACTCGAAACCCGAAACCTGAAACTTCATCTTAAAGATCTTCCTCGAAATCTGCCCCTTTGCCTGAGAAAATGCTGCCAACCAAATCCTTATACGCGGTCATCCTGTTCACCTCAGCTTTTGCCAGGCGGGAGGACTGATGCAATCCGTCCAGGACGAACTCCATCGCCGACGCAAGTTCATACTTTTCTGATTCAGCGAACTTCAGATGTTTCTTCGTCAGTTCGCGCAGACCTTTGACTTTGTCCAGCTCAGCAAAGTAGCGATCGATGGGCATTTCGTCGGCGATTTCGATCTTGTTGCCTGACTCAAACCATGAGATAATAGCCCCATACTCCGGGTCCTCGTGGTGGCGTGCGTCCGGCTGATGCTTCGTCCGTTTCTGCAGGGGGTCGGGGAAGTACTGTTTGAAGATGGCCCTCACCGCTTTCCCCACGAGGGCTTTGCTCACTTTGACCGGGCCTTCCTGTTCTCCCTCGAAGACAAGTTCTACCTTGCCGGTCATACCTGGCAGGGCGTGGGCAAGATCGCAGATCCTCGGCACGATGACCCGATCACCGACGACGATCGCCCGCCGCTCCGCATTGCTCATGAGGTTCTCCATAGCGGAGATCGTGAAACGGGCACTCACGCCGGATTTTTGATCGATGAACTCGCTCGTTCGCGCTTCGAATGCGGACTGTTCGATGATCTCTTTGAAATATTGCGGGATCCGCACTTCGCGGCCGTCGCGCCGCACCCAGGCCTCCTGCTCCGTGATTCGGATGGCATCCTCAATGGTCCGCGGGTAGTGCGTCAGGATTTGAGAATCGATGCGGTCTTTGAGAGGCGTGATGAGATTGCCCCGGTTGGTGTAGTCTTCCGGATTTGCTGTGAAGACGATTGCAAGGTCAAGCGGGATTCGCACGTTGAACCCGCGAATCTGGATATCCTTCTCCTCCATGATATTGAACAGTCCCACCTGAATGCGCGGCTGCAGATCGGGAAGCTCGTTGATGGCAAAGATGCCCCGATTTGTCCTCGGGATGATTCCGTAGTGGATCGCACCTTCGTGAGAGTAGTGCAGACGCTGCGCAGCAGCTTTGATCGGGTCGATGTCTCCAATCAGATCGGCGATCGTCACATCGGGCGTCGCCAGTTTTTCGCCGAATCGTTGATCGCGCGAGAGCCAGTCGATTTCTGTCGCGTCACCCTGAGCTCGTACCAGGTCGGTGCAACGCTTGCAGACGGGGCGGTACGGGTTGTCGTTGATCTCACAGCCCTTGATGAACGGAATCGCCTCGTCGAGCAGAGAGGGGAGTTGGCGAACAATCCGGGACTTTGCCTGTCCCCGAAGTCCGAGCAGGAGGATATCATGGCGCGCGAGGATTGAGTTCACGAGTGCCGGCACGACTGTCTCCTGGTATCCAACGATTCCCGGAAAGAGCTCCTCGCGACGCTCGAGCTTCTGGATCAGGTTCGACCGGATTTCATCCTTCACCGGCCGGACGACGTAGCCGCTCTTTCGCAGTTCTCCGATTGTTGAAACCAGTTTCATGCCGTAACCTCTTCTCTCGCTTCCTGTCGTTGTTTCTGCTTCAATTATATCGTATTTTGAAAATAATGGACCCAATCAGTAAAACACTCGTCATTCGATTTAGTTCCATCGGTGACATTGTTCTCACCTCGCCGCTTCTTCGCATGCTCCGCGCCCGATTTCCCAAAAGCCAGATCGATTTCGTCACACGAGCGGAATACGCAGAACTTGTCCGGTCGAATCAGAATCTCAACCGGACATTCGAGTTCGATGCCGGCGGCGGATTTGAGGCGTTGCGGCGGCTGAAGAAGATGATCCGGGAAGAACGGTACGATCTCCTGATCGACCTTCACGATAGTCTTCGAAGCAAGTATCTGCGCAGTATTCGGGGTCCGAAGAGAGTGGTGGTGGACAAAAGGATTCTTGAGCGGTCGATGCTCGTGAAGTTGAAAAAGAATGTCTTCAGGAGCGTAGTATCGGTTGTCGACCGGTACATCGAGACGTTGAAGGAGTTTGGCATACAGAACGACGGCAAGGGAGTGGAGCTGCACATTCCGGATGAGGTCCTTTTTGGCGTTTCAGGAAAGCTCGCTCCGCTCAGGTTGAACAAGTTTGAAAAAGTCGTCGCCCTGTGTCCCGGCGCCCGCCATTTTACCAAGCGCTGGCCTGCAGAACGGTTCGCGCAAGTTGGGGCCATGTTTGTGCAGAAACTGGACGCGAAAGTCCTGCTCTTTGGAGGAGCGGCAGATGAGCCTCTCTGCAAGCAGATAGCGTGGGAGCTCAATAACCAGGCGGGAACCGACCGCGCCTCGAGTTTTGCCGGTCAGTTCGGACTGCTCGAGACCGCGGCGGCAATGCAGTATTGCGATGTTGTCATCACGAATGACACCGGCTTGATGCATATCGCCACGGCGATGCAACGGAAGATCGTAGCCATCTTTGGATCAACGGTGAGGGAATTCGGATTCTTTCCATACGACCCGGCCGCGGTCGTTGTTGAAACGTCAGGATTGCCATGCCGTCCGTGCTCACACATCGGCCGGAGCGAATGCCCCGAGCATCATTTCCGATGCATGTCGGAAATCGAGACAGACACAGTTTATCGACGTGCGAAAGAGCTGTTGCAGTGATTTGTGGAGAGGGCGGAGTGAAGAGTAAACGACCGTGGGCATTCATTGACATTCGGGCGAAAAAATCGTACTCATGAGGAGGGACGCACTGCCGGTGGTGGTGTGATACGCTGGCCGTCGGAGTTCCGGCAAACGAGACAGGTTGGAGAATGGTATGAAGATGCGATCGGCAAAAATACTTGAGGACGTTCGACTGGTGCTATTTCTGCTCTTCTTTGCGCTGACAGTGTTTCTGAATCTCACGTGCAGTGAAGAAGATAATCCCCTTACAGATCCTGCTTGTGGCAGCGGTCACGTCTCATGGTATGAAAAGGCAGGGGTTTGCCGGGATGAAGCGAACAACCAGGTGGTCCCCAACAAGTGTTGTGGCCGCTAATGTAGCCTCAAGATGCGTTGTTCGCGATCAGTAGCGTTCGACCGTCACCTGTGAAACTCCGGCCTCGACATCAATGGAGATCTTCTTTGCCGCGTCCTCGAAGTTCGCCGTCTGATATCGATTGCTGCTGACCTTCTCGAAACCTCGTATTCTTTTCCCTGAAAGGGCAGTGTGAAGCCGCACTTCACACCCGACAGATTCCGGTACTTCGACCGTTGTCGATGAAGCACCTGTCTTGATCCTCACCCTCGTCTCTTCTGATCGATCCCCCAGCCGGACTTTCAGCGACGACGCACCTGCGTTCAGACGGAGTTCCTCCACCTTGTACGGTGTAAGGTCAAAGTTGGCTGAAGCAGCTCCGACATCGACGTAGACGTTCCAGATAGGTCTGGTGTTGAGCTGAACCTCTGCGCGATTGCGGCCGTGTCTGAAATTCCAGCTTCGTGATCTTCCTCGAAAATCGAGCGTGACGTAGGTGGAGTTGTCGGTTTGCTCGCGGGACATGTCGTACTTGCCAAAACTGACCTCTGTTTGGGCTTTGACAAGCTGCGTCGTCGTGTCGCGGATAATGAATTTCCCTGCCCCCGACTGAAGGCGGAATGTGGCATGCTCGGTGCCGGGCGACATCGGCTCCTCGAATGATTGCGTGTTGGAATCCCCTACTGCCACGTCGAAGTCTCCATGGATCCACTCAGTCGTCGCGAACGCCACCACCATGAACACCATGAGTACGATCATCAGAACGACGGCATACCAGGGGGGGCGCTGCTTACCGACAAGGATTGAGAGGCCCCAGAAAACCAATATCATCGGCCAGAGGCGCCACACCGTTGTCCAATCGACACTGAGAACGCCGAGGTTGTTCAAGAGGAATAAGCCACCGATGAGGACGAAAAGGACGCCCCAGAACAGGCTGCTAAGTTTCATAACGGCCTCCGCTTAGGATTTGACTGGACGGACTGCCTTATACAGGAGCCCGGCGCCGATCGCGACCAGGATCAACGGCCACCAGTCTTCAAAATGAAAGTCGGGCAGAAAATTGTCGGCCAAAAAGAGAAGCCCGAGCACGAGCAGTACCATTCCGCCGACGACGCTCCCGCGCTTCTCTTCGCGCCTGGGTGGTTCCGGTGGTGGTGTGTTTGGCTGTTGAGGTTCGGTCGAGGTGGTCATAGGTTTATCCCTTGGTTGTTCAGGAATGATGATCCAGGCTATGATGTATGCGAGAATCCCGGCTCCGCCCGCGAACACGGTGACGACAAAGCCGATGCGTATCAACACCGGGTCAATATCAAGATATTCGCCAAGACCGCCTGACACGCCGCCGATGATTCGATGTTCGTTGGATCGGTAGAGTCGTTTCATAGCCAATCTCCCTTCTTGGCGGAATTACGGAGACTGAATGGCAAATGTTGCGGTTCAAGCGTCTTTTCCATACTTGAGAATCCCGCCTCCAGTCAAGGAGAGATCGAGAACCTCCTGATGCCGTACGCCAACGATACCTGGGACCGGTGATTCAAGACCTTCCAGAATGCACCGAGAGAACGCCGTCACCTCTTCAACGTACATGTTCGGCACATCGATCTCACGTTGCTCTGATGCGAGTCGTGTTCCGTCGATGCGGCGCCCGATCTGAAGAGTGAGGTTCCGGCTGCCCTGAGTGAAATCCTGTACCATGGCCGATCCTTCTGTGCCGACAATCTCGATAATGTTCTGCCGAACGGGAGCTTCAAATGAACAGGTGATGGAGGCGACCGTCCCTTTGCTTAATAAGAGCGAGAGTACAGCAGATCGCTCGGTTGTCGTCCTCGTGGGCTGAGGGGATAGTTGACTCCTTACGGACGCTACGGTATCGTCGAGAACGTAGCACAATGTATCGAGACAATGGATCCCAATATCAAATATCGGTCCGCCCCCGGCGACGACCCGGTCATACAGCCAGGTGCGGTGAGTCAAACGGGCATCGTAGATGTAGTCGGCACGCGCGCTGACGATGCGCCCGAGCCCGCCCGATTGGATGAGCTTCCTGATCTCATGCACGACCGGGGAGAATCGAACGACCTGGCCCACCATGAGCTTCACATGGTTCGAGTCACACTCCTGAACCATGCTCTCGGCCTCGGCGATATTAAGAGCCATCGGCTTCTCAACGAGCACGTGTTTGCCCGCCCTGGCAGCCGAGATCGTCTCAGGACAGTGGGCAGAGTTCGCCGACACGATGAAAACGGCATCGACTTCTTCGCAGCGGACCAGATCGTCTGTGGTGGAAAAAGCGTAGGGAATCCCCAGTGCTGACGCCTTGCTTCGTGCGTCCGGCAGGGACCGCTTCTGCAATGCGACCAACTCAGAATTGGGGGATGCCCGGATTGCGGGGGCAATAGCGCGCTCTGCAAACAGGCCGTAACCGATAATGCCGTATCGTATCTTCTTCAGAAATATACCTCTAGTGGATCGATTCGTTCAGGAGCGCAAAGCGGTATCCCTTGCGCAACAGCGCGGTGATGAGCGTGTCGAGTCGGGAATAGAACTTGTCCTTGCGTCTCGGATCTGTCCCGATATGAGTGAGAAGGAGAAATCCGTTGAGTCCGTGAGGCCTTCCTTCCTCAAACCGGAAGATGCGGGCAAGGATGGTGTCGCTGCTCAGGTACTGCTTGCCGAGTTCGGGATGCGTCCAATCTGCATTGGAATAAGTGCCGGGGGTGAAATTCACGAGTGTCAGGCCCAGCTGGCGTGTCCATGCACTGACCGAATCGTTGTACCATTCATAGGGAGGCATGAAGAACTTCGCGTCTTCCCGTGAAATACCGAACCTCGCCATGGCCTTGTAGTTGCCGAGAATGTCTTCTTGAAGTTGTGCTCTGCTCAGCAGAAGTGAGTCACGTTTTTCCCAGGCACAATAGAGCAGGTGCTTATCTGAATGCGCACCGAGGTAGTGGCCGCGGAGTTTCAACGACCTGATCAATCCGGCGAATCGTTCGTTTCGATAGAAATCGCCCGTAAGAAAGAAGGAAGCCTTGATGCCGTGCTTTGCCAGCACAGCCTGAATGGTGTCACCGCCGTCAGCGAATTCGTGTCCGGTGAATACAAGGTGTATCGTTCTCTTCGCAGGATCCGCACGAGTGATGCCGCCTGCATCGAAGGTGCAGGAAGCGTTCGATTGCCGGGCCCAGCCGGTCGTAGCGAGACAAACGGTGAGGATGAGGCAATTTCCGAGTATGACTTTCAATACGTTCACTATCCTAAAAATTCCGGGGTGCGGCAATATAGGAGAATGCGGAGCAAACTTCAAAGGAAGCGCATCTTCGTCGATGCCAAAGAAGGTGATAAAAGAGGCTTCCAGGGCCGGTGCATTTTCCTACGGTAGAGACCGTATCCTGAAAATACGGTGGCGGTGGGATAGTATTCACAGCTCAATTTCGCGAACTTGAGGTGTGTGAAATCGTGTTGCCTCGGATGTACTTCAGACCTTTGGGAGATATATGAAAAAGACGAGAGTGCTTGTTGCAGATGACCAGGAAGATTTTCGGATGGTTTTTACGGCCTTCCTGAAACGAGTGCCAAACGTGGTTGTTGTCGGTGAGGCGAAAGACGGCGTAGAGGTCATAGAGAAGACCGAGAAGCTGGATCCCGACATCATCGTCATGGATATCACCATGCCGCAGTGTAACGGTCTGGATGCGACACGTATTCTGAAATCCCGCTGGCCGGCGAAGAAAGTTCTCATCACGACAATGCACGCCCACCCGTTCTATCGCAATGAAGCCCGTCAGTCAGGCGCCGATGGCTACGTTCTGAAGCACGCGCTCGATTCGTTGCTGCAGGCAGCGTTCGGGCAGGCTCCGTCGTTGCTCGCTCTGGCCAACGAAGTTGTCGATGTGCGGGAAGCAATTGCACGATCCTGATCAACCCGCCTGCCTGGCGCCAGCGGTCAACGGACCTTCCAAATCCAACCTTACAACGAGCTCACGAGGGCTTTGTTCAGAACCTCGATAGGATGGAGCACGTCCAGCCCTGTCCCCTGGCGGATCTGAACCTGACATGTTCCGCACCCCGAGAGAACGATATCCGGTTTCACTCGCCCTATCTCTTCAAAGAGCTTCGACCCGATTCTCATCGAAAGATCGAAGTTCTCTTTCTTCATACCGAATGTCCCCGCGATTCCGCAGCAGCTGTCACGAATATCGATAAGTTCGAGGCCCGGGACGAGATTGAGCAGGTCGCGAGGTCCCAACTTGTTTTGCTGCGTCTTGAGATGGCAGGGAGCGTGGTACACAACACGCTGCCGCGACGTTCGAAATGTTCCGCGTGATTTCCCATTCAGAAGGATGCTGCCAAGGAACTGATGGATGTCGAAGCATGATTCTGCCAGGCGCGTGAGGTCCTGACGCTCGGGGAACAGAGCGGGATATTCGTGCATGAACGCGTAGCCGCAGGAGGCGCTCGAAAAGAGCACGGGAATTCCCTGCTCCACGTACGGTTGGAGCACATTGAGATTATAGTTGATATCGTCGAGCGAACCGTCGATGTTTCCGTACGAAAGTTTCGCCACGTTGCAGCATGCCCAGGGGGGCATAATTGCCTCGTACCCCAGTTTGTCGAGGATCTGTATAGCGCTTTCGAGTTCGCCTTCGGGATCATTGAAGTTCGCGGCGCATCCGGACCACAGGACCACCTTTTTCTCTTTGCTCTTGTCCACCGGCGAAAACGCGGTTCTCCTCTTGAAGGAGGGAAGGGTTCTTCTGGCGTCAATTCCGACCGCGGTGTGCATTGCCCGCCTCACGAAGGGTGTCCTCAATGCTTTGTTGCTCAAGGCCGGCAGAAGCATGGAAGCGCTGCTGACGAGCTTGCCGCGCTGGAGAATGAACTCGTTGACCTTGTAATGCTTCTTTTCGTGGAGCTTCTGTTTGGCCAGCATCACAAGGGCAGGGATATTGACCGCTGTGGGGCACTCCGTAATGCACTGACCGCAATTGAAGCAGTAGTCGAGCACCGTGGAGAACTCATCGGCGTCAAGAGCCGAAGTCGGAAGTTTCCCCGAGATGATCGACCGAAGGACGTTCGCTTTTGCGCGAGCGGTCGATTCCTCGACTCCAGTCGATCCGAACACCGGACAGTACTCACGGCACGTTCCGCAACCGTGACATTTCTCAATTTCCGTTCTCCACGGTTCAATATCGAGTCTGGCGTTCAAATGGACATACGAGACGCGCGGAGAGTACCGCAGGCTGTCGCTCCACTGGTCGGCTGGGTTGGCGACCTTGATGCCGGGATGAAGAATGCCTCCGGGATCAAACAGGCTCTTGAGTTCACCGAAGAGAGGAGTGAGCCGGGGGAACGTTCTATGGAGATACTGAGTGCGAAGGCGCCCGTCGCCATGCTCCCCGGAGAGCGTCCCTTTGTGCTTCACCACGAGATCGACGAATCGTTCCATGAGCTCCTGTGCCCGGGCGAACGATTCTGGTTCCATGAAATTCAAAATGGGCCGGAGATGAAGGTTGCCGTCGCCGGCGTGGCCGAAAATTGCGTACCGGAAAGGAAAATATCCAAGCATCGTGTCAAGATCGCCAAGGAACTCTGCGAAGACATCGGGGTGGATCGCCGCGTCTTCCACGAAGGGGACCGGTTTCTCCTTTCCCTGCAATCGGTTCAGGATGACGGTGGCAGCTTTTCGGACGCGGAATATCTTCTCAATCTCATCCTCTTGTGTCGAGGATGCGCCTGCCTCGGCAAGGCGCTCTTTTTCGGTGATGAGCTCCTTCGAACGGGCGAGAAGCGATTCGACCTCGGAGACGCTGTCGCCTTCAAACTCTACGTAGAGGAGGTAGCGGACCTTTTCAGGAAGGAACTCCCTGAGTTCCGGGCGGAAGCTCAAGGCGAGTTGAAGAAACGACTCATCAACAAACTCAATGGCCGAAGGGCCGAGAGCACGCAGGAGTTTCACGGCATGGCCCATGTTCACGAGGTTGTTGAGTTGAAACAGGATGATACCTCTGTGATGGACGACCGGCAAGATCTTCAACAGTGCGCCGGTGAAAATCCCAAGCGTTCCTTCGCTTCCCACCATCATCGAAGCCATGTTCAGATGCGTCGGCGTCAGTGCATTCCACACCTGGTATCCCGAAGCGTTTTTCGTTGAACGCGGCCGCTCTGCTGCAATTGCGTCCGAATACTTCGATAGCAACCGATGTGTAGCTTCATAGTACGGACGGTGGACATCGTCGAGGCCGGGGATATCGGACAGCGCCATGTTTCTCGCCGTGAAGGGCTCGCCGTTGGCAAGAACCATCGAAACTTCCTCGACGTGATGCGCCATATTCCCATGTTTCATCGTATGCGGGCCGCCGCTGTTGTTCCCAAGCATCCCGCCGATCGAGCAGACGTTGCCGCTGCTGGGATCGGGCCCAAACTTCTTCCCGCCCGGCCTCAGCGAATCCTGAAGCTGATTCAGCACCACGCTGACACCGCACCGAACGCGATCCTCACCCGTCAGTTCAATATCTCTGAAGTGATGAGACATGTCCAGGATGACTGCCCGTCCCACGGCATTTCCGGACAAGCTCGAGCCCGCGCCCCGCGGAAGAACAGGGATACCGTGGATTGAGCAAATCCTCACAGTTGTCCTGATGTCCGCGGTGCATTCCGGTATCACTACAGCCAGGGGGGTGATGTCGTAGAAACAAGCGGCGTTTCTGTACAAGTGCAGAGTTACTTCGTCCCAGCGGATTTTCGGTCCGAGCGCGGCGCTCAGTTCAGTGCGCCACCGAGGAATGGATCCTGCCAAGTGCCAGTCGGAGTTCTGTTCTCTGTGACTCTTCATTCTGCTCGTGTTTTCTTCTCAGAAATTGTCGTCCCGAGGAATCCGGTTTACAAGATAAGATACGCTATTTCCCCGTTGCGCGCACCTACCTTGCCTGGCCTTCGATAGTTTCGTATCTTTGAACGGTCATTGGTCCGGAAGTCTGGATGAATAATGGCACGGCCGACCTGGGCGATGCTTTCGGTGGTACCGAGGGAACTGCGGCCTTCACCCTCTCGATGACATCAAAAAGCCCTTGAAACTCAAGGGCTTTCGTGTTCTGGTTTCATCGGCTTCGGCATTTCTAACAACATTCCTGATTGAGCATCAAATGAATCGTGATACCGCACCCACAACTCCAGGCATTCGTCTTCGATTCGCGAAGTGGCGGGAGAAATTCTTCGCTCAAAAATACCGATTTGACCTCGGGCAGTCATTTGAGCACAAGGATACGCGAGGAGGCAAAGACAGACGAGAATCAAGGGACATCTTATTCTATGCATGCCGTTGTTCTCCTACTAAAACCGATCGAGAGCATGAGTGCGGAGAGACTCATCTCCTGCATCTTTCACACAATTCGAGATTGACCTGTGCGCATGCCGGGATTGCGGGTCGGGAGAAATTTCCTTACCATTTATCAGCATGAGCCTTTGACATCAGATACAAGCCGATAAAAATCCTACCAAAATCTTACCATCCCGCGTCGATTTTGGGACTTCGGGCGAGATGATCAGAGGCGAAAGTGTTGAAATCGAAGAATATTCGTTGACCCCGTAGCTTCCGCCTGCGCTTCGCTTCGGCGGACAAGCAGGTGGATACCCGCCCGAACGACAGTGCGGGGCGTTTTCATCGTTCGGTCGGGCGGGGAGCAACAGCCTTTTCCAAAATCACCCACGCCTGCCTGCGTGCCGAAGGCACTTCGGCAGGCAGGAACGATTTCTGTGAGTGGTTGTGATTTTGAGAATCCCGACGCTTTTCGTCGGGACTAAGCGTTCTGAGGAAATCAAATCTTGACCCCGTAGCTCAGGTGGATAGAGCAACAGCCTTCTAAGCTGTGGGTCACTGGTTCGAGTCCAGTCGGGGTCGCTGAATGCAGGAGCGCGTTCCCCGCCCGCCTGAACGCCGCAGGCGGTCGGGCGGGGAGTCGCCCCGGGGTCGCAAAATGAATGCAGAATGACGAATGTAGATTGTAGAGTGTGACAGCAGGCCGTCTGGGTACGCCTCCGTGAAACGGGGGCGTTTCTGTGTACAGCCCGGAAACAAGCAACCGAATGAGCCCCTACTTCTTGTAGATCGCCCTCAGGTCTTTGACCTTGAAACCGGGATAGCTGCGCACGTCGACGTTTTGGGAGGAGAAGGAGATCGTCCAAAACGTGGCTTGCCCGGGGCTCAATGGGACGGAGATTGAAGTATAGTTGCCTCCGAGCTTCGTGGAATACGAAGCGTCCGTGTAGAATTGGGCCTCGACGTACCATGGCGGACTCACCGCAGAGTACCCGCTGTTTGTTACCCGGCCCTTGGCTACCAGTGAGGAACCGCTGACATACGTCGTGTCAACCTGGAAGGTCATGTTGTAGACTTGCGTGTCTGATGGCGATCCGACAGTGCTCTCGGTGATTGGCTCGCAGCCGCAGCTCAAAAACAAGCTCAGCGTGATCGGAAAAGACCAACTTGTCGTCCACAGGCGTTTCATAGGAATGTGCTCCCTGTTTTTAGGTTGGCGATAGCTCGTGTGCACGCCCCAATCTGCAAAGGTCCGGAACGAGAGTTGTCAACAGAATGTAATGAATATGTAAAGTCCTTGAAGAGACTAGGGGAGGTGAGGCCGAGGACAGTTCCATATGGAGAGACGGTAGACGTGAGACAAAGGGGGGGCGGCCGTCGAATTTCCGAGCCCCAAAAAAAACACTTGACATTGAACCCGAACCCATGTAATTTCAGACAAGATAGTCTGATTATACCTATGGGAATCATCTTCAGTCGGCAATGTGAGTACGCACTTCAGGCAGTTCTTCATCTGGCATCGCAGCCGCGTGACTCCATGATCTCTATCAAAGAGCTTGCCTCCGGTCTCGACATTCCGTACCACTATCTTGCGAAGATTCTTCAATCTCTGGCGTCGAAAGGCATCTTGAGATCTCAACGCGGTCCAGCAGGAGGATTCGCTTTGTCGAAGTCGCCGGAAGAAATCAACTTGTACAGTGTAGTGGAAGCCATTGACGGATTGGCCTTCACGCATCAATGCGTTCTTGGATTCCCGGAGTGCGGGAGTGAACATCCCTGCGCCGTCCATCACCAGTGGGGAGAAATCCGGGAAGCCGTCTACAACATGTTGATGAGCAAGAGCATTGCCAGACTCTCAAGGGAAACGAAGATGCTGCGGAAGCTGAGTGCTTGATTTTTTTCCTCCATATTCAGATAAATTAGTCTGATATCACCGTCTACTGCAGATTGCGACAACCGATGGCTGCTTCCTACAAAGTCCGAATACCCGACATCGAGTTCTGGAAGGAACTCGTGCCCTGTCAGATGGGCTGTCCGATCCATACCGATGCCGGGCGGTACGTCCAACAAATTGCGGAAGGTGACTTCCGCGGCGCGTACCTCACCGCACGCTCACCAAATCCGTTTGCCAGTGTCTGCGGCCGGGTGTGCGCGGCGCCTTGCGAAGATTTCTGCCGGCGCGGCAGGATCGATGCCCCCGTCTCCATCCGTGCACTC
>Ga0233425_10004569_pt1 | contig 23027 bp, 20 predicted proteins | sample Watercolumn_Towu_2_FD_181712 | JGI IMG/M metagenome (GOLD analysis project Ga0233425, IMG submission 181712) | Freshwater microbial communities from Lake Towuti, South Sulawesi, Indonesia - Watercolumn_Towuti2014_140_MG | ecosystem: Environmental > Aquatic > Freshwater > Lake | place... | reverse complement strand
AGATAAAATCGACGCGAGGTCAAATCATGTCCAGCCACGGGCACATCGATCCATCGAACAAAAAGATTGCGCTTCTTATTGCGATACTGGCGCTCATCCTTGCCTTCAGCGAGACGTTGGCAAAGGGCTCGCAGACGAACGCCCTGAGTCATAATATCGAGGCGTCGAATCTCTGGTCGTTTTTTCAGGCCAAAACCATTCGCATGACGACGGTCAGGACCGCGATGGATGCCGCCGAAATGGAGCTGAAACAGACCAGGAGCGAAGCGGGCAAGGAGATCCTCGGCAAGCAGATCGAGAGCTGGAAGAAGGCTGCCGCACGCTACGATTCGGAACCCGAGACCCGGGAGGGCCGCAAAGAGCTGATGACGCGGGCAAGGAGCGCCGAAAAAGAGCGTGACCGCGCGATGGCCGCATACCATCACTACGAATTGGCGTCGGCGGCGCTGCAGATCGCGATCGTCCTCGCCTCTGCCCAGATTATCACGGGGGTCGCGGCGCTCGCCTGGATTTCCGGGGGTCTCGGCGTCGTAGGTCTGGCGTTCAGTTTTATCGGGTATTTCGCGCCTTTGGCGATCCACCTGTTCTGAAGAAGATCCGCTGCATCGATGGCCCGGGCGCTCGACTCTTCAAGTTTACCCTGCATAACGCCGCATCAAGAAAGAGGTCCTGTTATGTGGTCGGAAATGAGGATTGCCGGATTATTGGTCTTGGCGGCACTGCTCTGCGGTGGATGCGCGGCACGGCAGACGCCTTCCGGCGAAAGCGCCAAAGGCGTCGGTGCGGCAGACGGGCGCCCGTGTATTGCCAATTTCTCGGTGGAGGGCGGCTACTGGGCTGGTTACGCGGTGAAGAGCTTCGGGGAGTACCCGGACAGCGAAAAAGACGAAACCTTCGCCTATCTCCTCTCAAAAATCCCGGCGGTCGGCTACCTGATCGACTCATCGGACAAAACGGCCGGGCTGATCCGCGCCTCGTATCCCTTGACCTTCGGAAAAGGGGAGACCACCGCGCTGAATGCGTCGGTGTCGCAAGGCCGAAGCGGGGTTCGCGTGGATCTGACCTTCCTGACGGGCGGCATGGCGACCTTCAGTATCGACGAGGTCCGGACGGAGTTCTGCTCCATCCTTGCGGGAGTGCCAAAAAAAGAGGTCGCCAAACCGGTCGAAACGCAGGTCAGGCAGGGGCCGACGGTCGCCGAAACGCCGCCGGTTGCCGAAACGCCGGGGGCAGCGGCGGTGCAAACCGCGCCGCCGCCGTCGCTCCGGCACCTGGTTGTCGATAAGAGGGCCAATCTGAGGGCCAAGGCCAGCACAAAGAGCCGGATCATCGGTGTATTGAAGATAGGCGAGAAGCTGGAACTCTTGGATCGGTCCGGCGATTGGTTTCGGGTCAAATCCGCCTCGGGGCTTACCGGCTGGATCTTCAAACACCTGATAAGGACGGCCGACTGATTCCCAGTCTCTATAAATAAAAAGGAGTTTTGGCGTGTCGCTACGATTCACCGAAGAACAGCTCGCGCTGCGGGATCTCGCCCGTGATTTTTTTGAAAAAGAGGTTCGGCCCGTCGCCGCGGAGCTCGACGCCCGTCCGGACCCGAAGGAGTGTTACCCCAAAGAGCTTGTGAAGAAGTGCTCGAAGATCGGTCTGCGGACGCTGGCCCTGCCCAAGGCGTATGGCGGCGTCAATGCGGATGTCGCCACAAAGGCGCTTCTGCTCACGACGATGTGCGAGGTGGAGGCAGGGACGGCCAAGATCCTAAGCCAGTGTTGGAAGGTCACGCAACTGATCGTCGAGGTAGGGACAGAGTTCCAGAAGAAGAAATTCCTTCCGGAGTTTGCCGCCGACGACGAATACGTCACCTCGATTCTTATGACCGAGCCCGGCGCGGGGAGCGACAATATTCTCCCGTACAACGCCCCGGGGGCGGGAGTTTCGGTGACCGCGGTCCCGGATGGAGATGCTTATATTTTGAATGGGACGAAGGCGCTCAACTCTCTGGTGGGCTACTCGAGACTGCTGCTCGTCTACGCCCGGACCGACCCCAGCCTTCCGGTCCGCCGGGGAACCTCGACCTTTCTCGTTCCCGCCGACCTTCCCGGGATCACCTACGGGGCGGTGCACAACAAAATGGGCTTCCGCCTCTACCCGAACGGCGAGACCTTTTTCGACAACGTCAGGGTGCCGAAGGAGTATCTGATCGGGGGGCTCAATACGGGCTTCGACACCTTCTCCCGGATCTTCCGGGGAAGCCTGGAGATCCCGGCCACATACCTGGGGATCTGCAAGGCCATCTACCGGATCGTGATGGATCATGCCCGGCAGCGCATCCAGGGAGGCAAGCCCATCATCGAACACCAGTCCGTAGGTACGATGCTCGCGGAAATCGCCATGGCGATCGATACGCTGGAAGGGTACATGTGGGATACCGCCTATCATCTGACTCACGACCGGACCTTCGATGCCAAGAAGACGCGGTTCGGGAAGATCTTTGCCTGCGATTGCATGGTGAAGTGCATCCTCATGGGGCTCGACGTCCTGGGAGGGGCCGGGATCATGCGTGACCACCCCATGGAAAAGCTGGTCCGCGACGGCCTGACCTTCCTCCACGGCGACGGGACGAACTCGCTGACCAAGCTGCGCGTGGCCCCTTTGCTCGAGTGAGAACATCGACCGGGAGCGCAACCCTTTCAGCCCCACCCCCTGGGCGGGGTCGAAGGGCTCATCGAAAAAAGACCTCTTCCTTAGCGAAAAGCCACGCCCTGTAAGGCGGGAAGCTTCAGCATCGGGGGATGTTTAAAAAAAGCCGTTGAAAAAAGGAGCTTTCAAATATATCATACGCATTCTTCGGTACTCAAACAAATGGCTGCGCATCTTTAAGTAGAAATGGAGAGGTTATGGGAGAAATCAGTTTCCTTCGGGGCGTGCCGGCGCAAGAGGCGCTGGAAGCCGTCGCCGGCATTGTGGAGAATAACTATGTCCAGGCCTTTCGCGAATACGGCGCGAAGCTGCTGCAATATCAGATCCCCGGCCTTTGCGACTTCAACGGGTTCATCCCCCTTAAGAAGAGCTTGGCCGACCGCTTCGGGATAGGCGGCGATCCGAACAGGCGCGTGATCTGCTTCAACGGCGGGATGGAAGGCGTGTCGATCGTCCTGAAGGCGTTCCCAAGGGGAAGCCAAATCGCCATGGAGGCCATGACCTATGACCGTACCCTGGCTGACGCGCTCCGCTATGAGCACGAGGTCCTGGGGATCCCCCTGACGAAGGAGGGGGTCGATCTGGACGTCCTCGAAAAGACACTTTCCTCCGGCAAGGTCAGGTTGTTCTATCGGATCATCTACCACCAGAATCCCACGGGACTTGATCCCACCCTGGAAAACATCGAAGCGGCGGCGAGGATTTGCGCCCGCTACGATACGCTCTATGTCTGCGACATCGCCTATTACGAATTGCGTTATGACGGCCGGACAAATCGACTGCCGGACATGACGGCACATCCCGACCTGTGCCTTATCGGTTCCTTTACCAAGACCCTCACGGCGGGAACAAAGTGCGGCTTCGGGATTTTCTCCGAAAAAATGGTGGAGCGGCTCGCCCCGGTCATCGCCAATACCCGGCTCAATCCCAACTATCCCACCCAGGCGATGATTCACAAAGTGATCGCCTCCGGTGAGTACGACGAATATCTCAAATACCTGTGGGGGCTGTATAGACCAAGGATGGACACGCTCAACGGCGCCCTCTTGAGGTATCTGGCCGGCATCGAGGTTCCCCAGGTGACGGGGGGCTTTTTCATGGGCATCTGGCTGCCGGGGATCGACGACGAAGAGGGGTTTGTGAAGGAAGTGAAGAACAAGGGCGTCAACATCGCCACCGCCAATGTCTATTGCCCGGGATGGAAGAAAGTTTTACGGGAAAAGCACAAAGGGTCATTTTTCCGGCTCACCTTCCCTTCGATCAAATCGGAAGAGATTGAACAGGGAATCGAAAGGATCGCCGCAGCCTACAAGCAGATCCGCTCGTCGGCATCATAAGGGCGAGAGGTCCAGTCGGAATCGGCGAGGGTTGCAGGAGGGAGGGAGTCATGAAGCGGAAGAACGGTGTGATCGGGTTTACCTGTGCCTACACGCCCCTGCCGCTCATCCACGCCGCCGGATTTACGCCTTACAGGATACTGCCCAACGTCGACTGTCCCGACCAGGCGGGCCGCCTGATGCATGACAACCTCTGCCCGCATGTCAAACGCGTGCTCGACCGGGCCATGAGCGGCGCGATCCCCGACCTGGCGGGGATGGTCTTCATGAACAGTTGCGACTCCATGCGCCGCCTCTACGACGCCTGGAAGGCGGTCAAGCCCGGCATGAACGCCGTCCTCGTCGATCTCCCCCCCGTGGCCACGCACGCCTCGATCCGATTTTTCCGCGACGAGCTGGAGCGCCTGTCGCTCTCCCTCGGGCACTGGGGCGGCGCGATAATCGATGACCCGACCCTTGCCGAGGGCATTGACCTATACAATCGCGTTGCCTCGCTTTTCACGACATTGCGGGAAAAAGCGGGGCGAGCGGAGCTGAAGGGGGGTTCCGCAGCGCTTCAGGAAGCCTATAACAGGGCCTCGATCTCCCCCCCCGAAGCGACCGTCGCGTTTCTGGAGGAGACCCTGAACGAAGGCGCCGACAGGAAAGAAGGCGAACCAGGCGTCCCCCTCTTTCTTTTCGGGAACGTGCTTCCCGAACCGGAGGCGTTCGCACTCTTCGAATCCTGCGGGGCAAGTATCGTGTCCGACGATCTCTGCACCGGCTCGCGCCTGTTTTCGGCGATGGAAATCGGAAACGGCGATTCCCTTTTAAATCTGGCACGGGGGATCCTGGAACGGCCGCGCTGCGCGCGGACCTTCGCCGCGGAACGACCCGGGAGCCTGGGCGACGGCATTGCCGCGGCGGCGATCCACGCGGGGGCCCGCGGCGTTATCGGCTACACGGCAAAGTTCTGCGATCCCTATATCGCCCGTCTCCCCGGCGTCCGCGATGCACTCCAGCACGCGGGGATCCCCCTGCTTCTGCTGGAGGGCGACTGTTCGCTCCGGTCGATCGGTCAGCAGCGAACAAGAATCGAAGCCTTTATTGAAATGTTGCGGTGACGGCGATGATGCAGGAGTATTTTATCGGCTTAGAAGCAGGGCTTGAGCAGGCGATCCGCGAAGGGAATTCAAGCCACAGAAAACTCTATACCCTCGAACTGGCCCGCCTCGGAAAGCGGCTCTATTCGGGCAGCGATACCATCGCTTGGTGCGGCGTCACGGCCCCTTTCGACCTGCTAAGCGCCATGGGGGTGACCTCCTGCTTCGTGGAATTCATCGGGGCCATGCTCGCGCTGACCGGCGCCGTCGGCGCTTTTATCGAAGAAACCGACCATCAGGGATATTCCTCCGACGCGTGCAGTTATCACCGCTCGGTGAGCGGTGCCGCCATAAAGGGGATGATGCCGGTGCCCGATTTTCTCATCGGCACGACAAATCCCTGCACCGGGGGCTTGGCCGTCCTGGAAAACCTCGCCCACCGCTTCGCACGGGAGCTCTTCGTGCTCCACATACCACAGGATGATTCGGCCGGAAACGTGCGATTCCTCGCCGACCAGATGCGGGAGATGACGGCCTTCGTATCGCGCATCACCGGCAGAAAACTGGACAAGGCGGCGCTTCGGAAAAGCATGGAAAACTCAAACCGGGCCTGCGGGGTCATCAAAGAGGTCTTCGAGCTCGCCGGCCGTGTGCCGTCGCCGGTTACGAGCAGGGACCTGAGCAATTTCGGCATCGTCATGCCCCTATTTCTCGGCGGCGAGCCGGCCATCGCCATCGCGGAGGCATACCGGGACGAGTTCCGAAGAAGGATCGATGCCGGCGGTCACGGCAAACCGGGGAGGAAATTCAGGCTGCTCTGGATCCAGAACAGGATCCAGTTCAGGCATGGGTTGGAAAAGATGCTGGAGGAGGAATACGGCGCTTCCATCATCAGCGATGAACTCAACGATATCACCTGGGGCCCGATCGATCCCGAAAACCCTTTCGAGGGACTTGCCCGCAGGGCGATCTCCATCCCCTTCAACGGAACCATCGAAAGGCGGATCGACCATCTCAAAAAACTTGCCCGGCAATACAGGATCGACGGGGCGATCAATCCCTGCAACTGGGGGTGTCGTCAGGGCACCGGCGCGCGCGGGCTCATGGAAAACGGGCTCAGGGAGATCGGCGTCCCGGTGCTGAACCTCGAGGTGGATTGCGTGGATTCGCGGAAATTCGCGGAAGGGCAGATGCGCACCAGGCTGGAAGCGTTCATGGAGATGCTGGACGGCAGAGAACCCCTCTGGCGATAACGGTTGATCTGATCAGGGCGTGGTAATCACCGCCCGCATGCAATGGGACGGATCCCTCGATGTCTCAATCGCCCTTCCCCATTCCGTCAGCGGAAAGCGGTGCGAGACGAGGTGCTCGACCCCGATCACCCCGCCGGCAAGCAGCGCCTGGGCGATGATGCAGGAATTGACCGAAGAGAAGCTTCCGATCACCTCGAGATCCTTCCGACAGATGTCGAAGGGGTTGATTCGGGCATTCTGGTCGGGGGGGACTATCCCGTAGATGACAATTTTCCCCCCGGGGGCGATGTATTGAAAGGCCCGCTCAACGATCGAAGCCGCCCCCGTGGTCTCGAAGATCGCGTCGAAGCCCCGCGGCGCGATCCGGCGGAGGTTCTTTTCCTGGGAGTCGTCGGCCACCACCGTTTCGTCGATCCCCATCCGCAGCGCCACATCGAGACGTTTTTTCGTTCTCCCCGTGACGACAACCGTTGCAGCCCCCGATTTCTTGGCCAGTTCCGCCAGGATCAAGCCGTTCGCCCCCGTCCCGAAAACCAGCACCTTCATCCCGAGTTGAAGCCGCGTTCTGCGGAGCGCGTAAACGATCGTCCCGAGGTTGGCGATGAACGACCCGGCCTCGAAGGAAACATGATCGGCGAGGGGGATCAGGTTTCTCACGGATACCACCACCTGCTCCGAGAATCCGCCGTCGAGCTTCATCTTCGTGGATCGGGTATGGCCGATCACCATCCCGTTGAGACAATGGTTGGTCTTTCCCGCCTTGCAGTGATCACAGTAGCCGCAGGCGATGAAAGGTTCGACCGCGACGCGGTCGCCCGGCTTCACATGGGTCACCTTCGCCCCAACCTCGGCGACGACGCCGGAAAATTCATGACCGGGAACCAGTGGATAAAGGGCCCCTTTAAATTCGCCGTCGAGAAGATGGCGGTCGGTGCCGCAGACGCAGCAGGCCCTCACATCGAGGACCACCTCTCCCTCGCCGGGAAAAAGCGGGGGGAATTCCTCGATGCGAAAGGACCCGGGTTTCTCGATGATGACCGACTTCATCCGTATCACCTCCCTCGGAAGGGTCAATCTCACAGCAGAGGAGAAAATTCAAGCCCGATCTCATGCCCGAACCTGCTTTGTGAAAAATTGCTTGACAAATTAACTCCTTTGCCGCCTATTTTGTCGAAAAATCGTATAACCCTTTGACGGCACCAGGGAGCACTTCAGCGCCTTCCTGAAAGCCGGGACCGCAATGTGGGCCAAGGTCATAAAGGAGGATCACATCAAGGCCGATTGAGTGAGGACAAACAAGAATGAGCGCTGTCGACAGCCGGACGGTTCTTCCCCCTACCATTCCGGGCCCGGACCCGAATCCGCGACCTCCCCGGGAATCTTTTCCCGCCGGTGCGTGCGATTGCCATGCGCATGTTTTCGGACCTCAGGAGGCGTTCCCCTACCTGCCGAACGCCGCGTTCATTCCGCCGGATGCAACTCCGCGGGACTTCACGCGGATGCTGCGCACGATCGGCTGCCGGCGGGCGGTCATTGTTCAGCCGAGCATCTACGGAACAGACAACCGTTGCCTGGCGGCGGCGTTGACATCGGAGGGGTTCGACTTCAGGGGGGTAGCGGTGGTGGACGCAGGCGCCGACGATCGGGAGCTGGAGGCGCTCCACCGGGCCGGGGTCCGCGGCGTACGGATCAACCTTGCCTCCAAAACGCCGGGACTTTCCCTGGATCAGGCGCCGCGACTCGCGGCGCGCATCGAGCCGTTCGGCTGGCACCTGCAGTTTTTTGTCCGGATCGGCCAGGTTCCATCGCTGGAGCGGGGCATTGCCCAAATGCCGGTGCCGTGCGTCATCGACCATTTCGGACACGTCCCCGCGGCCGGCGGCGTGGACTCCCCGGAATTCAAGACCCTGCTCGGGCTTGCCCGGCTCGACCATGTCTGGTTCAAATTGACCGGTCCGTACCGGATCTCGCGGCAATATCCCCTCTATCCGGATGTGGCACCGCTGGCGAGGGCGCTGGTCGCCGCGGCGCCGGACCGCTGCCTGTGGGGAACCGACTGGCCGCACACGAATACGGAGTATATGCCGAACGACGGCGACCTGGCCGAGGCGATCTGCCAGTGGCTCCCCGATGCGCAAAGGCGCCGAAAGGTGCTGGTCGACAACCCCGGCCGGCTCTACGGCTTCATATAGTATCATTCGCCCCCCTCGCCCGGGCGAGGGGGGATAGGTCTTTCCTATTTAATGCTTGACAGCGAGCCGCCGGGGCCTTAAAGAAGGACCGCGATCGGGCGGGAAGGAAGAGCAATCCACCATAGAAGAGAGAGTATGTATATTTTCGACCAGGATATTCGCATGGAACATTGCGGGGGACACACGTACGAGGGTATCGTCGCCCCAAACTGGTCCATCAATGGAAACCCCAACGGCGGCTATCTGATGGCATTTCTGGCCTCGGCCATGCAAAACGAGAGCGATAAAAAATGGCCGGTCATCGTCACCGCCAATTATCTTACAAAATGCGAGGCCGGGAAAAGATCCAGGGTGACGGTCGAGGCCATTTCCGCGGGGAAGCATCTGAACCGGTATCAGGCCAGCCTGACTCAAAACGGCACCGAAATCACCCGCTGTTGGGCGACGTTCATGGATGAGGGCAACTGTGACAAGGGCGCCAACAGGTACGAAAAGGACGCCCCGGAAATGCCCCCGCGCGGCGTATGTGTCTCCCTGCCGGTCATCCCCGAATTTACGCTCATCGAGCATATGGATGTATTGCTGGCGCCTTCCTGCGCCGGGTGGCTCAAAGGCGATCTATCTCCCATATCCGAGCAAAAAGGCTGGATAAAATTTAAGGATGACAGACCCTGCGACGCCCTGTCGCTTCTTCTGACGGCCGATTCCTTTCCGCCGCCCATCCTCGCCAGCCAGGGCGCGGTGGCGTGGGTACCCACCATCGAATACTCGGTCAGCGTCAGAGACCTTCCTGACACCCTCTGGATCAAGGCGATCTTCCGCTCACACTACCTGACCTGCGACATGATCGAAGAAGACGGCGAACTTTGGGATGAAAACGGAAAGCTCTTGGCAATATCGCGTCAGATTGCCCAGTTCAGAAAATAGATGATCGGTACGGATACAAATAAGGATGTCGAAATTCTTTACAATATCCATCCGGAACCCATATCGATATTAACAAAGCGATATCATGTGACATATTACCAGGGGCTGCTATTGCTGCCGCATCGATTGCCCCGTTTTTTGTCGGAATTATTTACAACCCCGACCATAAACGGCTCGCCACGGTCGGACAACCTTCCGGTAAAACGGATAGGGATACAAGTCCATTTTGACGACCTCGCCCCAGGTCCTAAGCGGTCGGAAAGCGGGACGTCTCCGTAAAAAGGCCCCCGGCGTTCGCCGGGGCAGGCTCCGGTATGGTGTGCGAATCATGAGGAATGATGCGTACTTGTGGTGTACGCCGCAATGGGTCTACCCCGGCGGAAGCCGGGGAAGGATGAGGCCTGGGCGCGGCATCCGGCCTTGTTTACGGAGCCGTCGATTTGTGACGTTCTTATCGGTTTATGTCGCTTGTCGTAACCGAATCCGGGAGCGGATACATTGGCATTTATATTGCTATACTACGGTTAGAAGTCCAACTAACATGGGTTGAAGCTCTCCGCGGCAAGCCGCGGGGAATACAGGCGCAGCGGTTTAATAGGGCAGTTTGATATGAAAGTCATGAGCAATCACCAAGAATCTTTGCTCGCGGCAATCCACCAGGTGCAGTTGGCCATAAAGGGAGCGGGCGTGTATCCGGCGGACCATCCCGCCACGACCGAGATCATACGCAATTCCTATGAAGCCTTAGTGAATCATCTGAACACGAAAGACGTATTAACGTTGAGTGTAGACGGAAGCAAGGTGTTGGTGGAGGATATACCGATCGAAGCACCGAATAGCCTGTTCTCCAACTTTGCCGCCGACCTCGGTCAAAGGGCTATCGACAGCATATCTTTTTATCGGGGACTTTCCTGGAGAGATTACCTGATTTTCATCAAGGCGATGATACAAAAGCCCCAGCTTCGCGGCAGAAATGGCGATATCGCTTCGATTTTAAGTGACAATGGCGTCTCGACCATCCGGCTCAATACGATCAGGTACAGGAAAGTATCCGGCGAACAGGAGGCAGAGGGTCACAATCACACCCTGAACGCCGGAGATTCACATAGGGTGGATGAGGCGAATCTCATCAACAATCTCGACGTTGATTCTGAATCCATGGAGACACTTTCGGATACCGGCGTGAACAGCCAGCATGAGGACGACAGCAAAAGCGATGCGAGCCGGCCCGGATACAACGATTCCCCGGCGATGGAACAAAGGGGTGACGACGCTCAACAAAAGGCGCCGCATTCGGACAATGTCAATAAGATTAAAGAGCATATCAACAATCTATTGTCCGGCAAGGAAAGCGACGAACTTGACACCTTGATCAGAGACATATCCGAGAAGATCGACGAAAAATCCTGCGAAAGCAGAAAAACGATAGCCGAGATTCTTCAGCAGATGACCTCCGCCCTCCACGAATTCGACCTGGTTAAAGAAAATTTCCAGAAGATCTCCACTATGTTGCTCAATTGGTTAAAAAAAGAGAACCAGGTGGACACCTATCTGGCTGTGACAAAGAGTCTGCAAAATATCTGTTTTTCACGCTCGATCAACAAACCGGCCGCCTATCTGATCGATGAAACGATAGGCGGCAGATTATTCGAGTTCAATAAGCTCACCAAGGCCGAACTGCAGGAAGCGCTGAAGGCAAGGCAGAGCAACGGCAACAGCCTTCAATATACCCTGGGTGAGCTTCAGTTGGTTGATGAAGCCGTTATCACCCATTTTTTGGCCAAGCAGTACAAGGACTGCCGAACCGTTATCCTCTCATCGATCAATCATATCAACGAGAGTATCCTCAAAACCATACCGGAAAAGTATGTCCAGCTTTACCAGGTTCTCCCCTTCAAATCCGAGGCCGGCCGTTTATATACGGCCACAATGAATCCTAACGACTGGCAGTTATTAAAAGATATTCGAATCATCAGCGGATATACCGTCATTCCTCATCTCGCCGCGGAATATTATCTCCTTCGGTCGATCGATAAATACTATCACCTCAAGACCGACAAGGCGACCGGCAGCCACGCCATGAGCAAAATGCAGCAGGAGGATTGGAACAGCGATTTAGAATTCGTCGAGGAAAAGCAGGAATCGGTATCCTACACCGATGAGTTAAAGGATTCAGACGCCCCGATCATCAAGCTCGCCAATGTGATCATTGAGGAGGCCATCAAACAAAAAGCCAGCGATATCCATATTGAACCCTATGAAAATGAATTGCGGGTGCGCTTCCGGATCGACGGGACCCTGATCACCGTCTTAAACCCTTCCAAAAGTTATGCCACCGGTTTGGTCTCCCGGATCAAGATCATGTCGGGGCTCGATATTTCCGAAAAACGTCTCCCCCAGGACGGCAGATTTAAGGTTCGCAAGGATGGGAAAATCGTAGATGTTCGTGTTTCTATCTTTCCTGGAATCTACGGGGAAAAGAGCGTACTGCGGCTCCTGGACAATTCGGATCACGCATTGGATATCAACAAGCTGGGTTTGAATGAAAAGGATTTGGCGAACCTGCTATCGGCGATGTACAAATCGAAAGGGATGGTGCTCGTGACCGGACCCACCGGAAGCGGAAAGACAACCACGATCTACTCGATGCTCCGGGATCTGAATAATGGAACCCTCAATATTTCGACCGCCGAAGACCCCATCGAATACAATTTGAAGGGGATCAACCAGTTTCAAATGAACACCAAGATAGGTTTGAATTTTGCCCGTGCTCTGAGAACATTCTTGAGACAGGATCCCGATATTATCATGGTGGGAGAGATCCGGGATCTTGAAACGGCGGAAATTGCATTTAAGGCGGCCCTCACGGGCCATCTCGTATTTAGTACGCTCCATACCAATAGCGCCCCCGAAACGATCACGCGACTGCTCAATATCGGTATCGAACCGTACATCATTACCTCTGCCGTCAATCTCATCATCGCCCAGCGATTGATCAGAAAGATTTGCAAAAAATGTAAGATCGAGGTCAAGCCGACGGAAGCACAGGCATCTATTGTAATGAGCACCGGTTTTACGCTTAACGGCCATCCCTATTTCAGCGGAGAAGGGTGTGATGAATGTGGGAATACCGGTTACAAAGGTAGGATTGCCATATACGAGCTCATGCCTTTAGGTGACGAGGTTCAAGAAGCGATACTGCGGGGAAATTCAGCGGGGGAGATAAGGGCTAAAGCAGAAAAGCATGGATATATATCATTGCAGACCCGGGGTTATAACAATGTTGCCGAGGGGATCACCTCGCTCAATGAATGGATAAGGGTGCTTGCTTAGAGGGATGGAGAAATGCCGATAGAAGTGATATTTGCCGATAAAAAAGGCATGGTTTATCTGAATTGCCCATCCTGCAGGCATATTCGCGTGCAACCGGTCGACCAGTTTTTTAATATGCCCCAACCACTGCAGGTATCGTGCACCTGCGGGAACACATATGAAGTTCAAATCGAATTCAGGAAGTCATTCCGGAAGAAAACCACCCTTGAGGGTTTCTACGCGAGGTTAGTTCCTCCCGGCAGTTTCGAAAAGATCACTATAACCGATATTTCCATGGGCGGCTGCCGCTTTCTTGCCTGTGACAGGCATCATCTTAAAAAAGGCGACCTGGTCGAACTGGTCTTTAATTTGGATAACACCAGCCGCACGAAGATCACCAAGGAAGCAATGATCTGCAGCCTCGATAAGTGGTCCATAGGGTGCAGATTCTTGGTCACGGGAAGCGGTTTGGACTCTGAAATCGCCTTTTATATCCGCTCGACATAAATGAAAATCTTTATGCTGAAAGAAGCTTCGGGTTATGAACCAGGATAGGAAAATATTGAAACAAATTGAATTGTTGGCAGACATTTTTCTGACATCGATGGTGTTCATTGCCATTTACGCCGCCCTGCAAGGTTTGCCGACGGATCCCCTGAGAGGACCGACCACGACCTCCAGCTATCTTGTATTGCTGCTGATGGTCATCATCATCTGGTATGTCACCATGGATTTTATGATCGCCGACTGTCGCTACGGCGCAAAAATGACGATTCCCCTGGTGATGGAGATACTCAAGGGGGTCACCATCAGCACGGTCGTGCTGGTGGTGTGTATGTATGCGTTTCAACTCACCGATGTCAGCCGCCTTTTGATCTTCCTATTCTATGTTGCCGATCTGGTCGTACTGGTTCTCGTCCGCTGGCTGATAGATCGGTTTGTGGCCGCAAAACGGAGAGGCAGCTATTTCGATCGCTATGTTCTGATCGTGGGAAGCCGGACCGCCGCCCAGGAACTGATTCAGATGGTCTGCAACCAGAAGGAAAGCTTTATTAAAATCGTCGGCTGTATCGAATTAAACCGGGAGGATGTCGGGAAAACCGTGTCCTGCGGGGTGCAGGTGATTGGGACATTGGAGGATATGCGCGATATTTTGCTCAACCAGGTCATCGATGAGGTTCTGATCACCATGCCATTGAATGAAATCAAAGATTCCGAATGGCATCTGTCGTTCATCAACACCTTCGGAATCACCGTCCGGATCATTCCATACTGGTATATCAGGAAATTCATGGTGATCCATAAATCGCACGCGGTCAAGTTCGAACAGTTTATATCGGAACCCGCGCTGATCATCAGCAGAATTCAGAGCAATCAGGAGGCCCTGGCCATCAAATCCGTCATAGATTATGTCGTTGCCCTCTTCGCGCTTATCGTCACCGCTCCTCTGTTCGTGATTATTCCCTGCCTGATCAAACTGTTTTCCAAGGGTCCCGTTTTTTATCGGCAAATCCGCAGCGGGCAGGACGGAAGAAAGTTTACTCTCCTGAAGTTTCGCTCCATGGCCATCGGGGCTGAAGAGGAGCAATACACCCTCATCGAGTTGAATGAAGCCGACGGCCCTGTATTCAAAATGAAGAACGATCCCCGCATCATTCCTTATGTCGGTAAGTTTATCAGAAAATTCGGATTGGATGAAATCCCTCAGTTTATCAATGTCATCCGGGGCGAGATGAGCATTGTAGGGCCCAGACCTCCTACCCCCGCTGAAGTGGAAAAATATGAACTGTGGCAGCGACGGCGCCTTTCCATGAAGCCAGGGATTACCTGTATCTGGCAGGTTCAGCCGGGACGCAACGAGATTACGTTCAACCAATGGATGAACATGGATATGGATTATATCGACCATTGGTCTTTGTGGCGGGATATTGTTTTGATGTTCAAAACCATTCCAACGATCCTCATTGGGCACGGAAGATAATGATTCAGAATTATCTCTCCTTGTTTTCAAAGGGAAGCCCGAGCGGCGGGGCTTCGAAAAGCTTCAGGAACAGCGCGAACGCCACGGCATTGCCCTTCGGATAATCGAAGCCCGCCAGGGTGGCGACGGGGTTTCTGACCTTCCCGAGCATCTCTTTCCATTTCAGGGAATCGGCCCGAACGTGCATGTCGAGAGGCTCCCAGAGCCCGGCGACCATTTCCGCGACCCCGCGACGCAGATGGATCGTATACGCCTCCCCGGTATCGGTGAAGGCGATGCCGACCCGCTTGTCGATGTCGGCGCTCGCCCGCGGATCGAGATTAACCGCCATCTGCTCGAAGAAAAACTGCAGCGGGAAAGCGTGAATCATCTGCAGGTTCGGTTTTATCCGGGCCGCGGCCACGAATCCGCCGCGCATCTCCAGGGCCTCCGTCAGGTAATAATGGCGGGCGTTGGCGTTGCTTTCCCTCTCCCCCAGCAGGGTCAGCGCCCGGATCCGGAGGGCCCGCGCCTCGGCGTTTCCGGGATTCAGGCGAATGGCGTGGCCGGACAGCTCCAGGGCTGCCTGGGGGTTTCCCTTTTCGAGGTATCCTCTCGTATGCTCAAGCAGCCTGGCCTCACCCCCGGAAATATCGGCGATCATCCGCGCCTGCTCCTTCACCGTCAGCGGCTGCAATCCTGCGGAATCGCCGCTGAACCATCCCATGGTTCCGTTGTGCATCGAGCGGGCCGACCAGGAGACTTTTCCGTAGAACTCCTGCAGGTAAGGCGATTTGGCCAGGTGAGCGGGTAAGATCACGCTCTCTGCGAGATCATCGGGCGTCATCCCTTGATTGATGCCCCGGAGCGACTGGTCATGGACGTATTGGATGGCGTCGCGGTAATCGGTCGCGATCGCATAAATCACGGCGGCGCCGGCGATTGGTTTGCCGTGGGACGGCACGAGATATTCGGGCCGCAGGCTGCGGATGATGTCGACCGACCGGTACCAGTTCTTCAGGCTGCGGAACCAGGTTCCCCGGATCGTATAGAGGTTCGGAAAAGACTTGTACAGGTTGTCGCCGCACAGGAGCACCTTTCGGTCCGGAAGCCACAGGTAGAGCTGATCATCCGTTTCTCCCGGGGCGTGGATCAGCTCGAAGGAAATTCCGGCCACCTTGGCCCGCATCCTGTCGCGGAACGTCTTTGTCGGTTTGATATAACCGAGCGTCGAATCGGGACCAAGGCCCAGATGCGGTCCGATCCCGACGTTGAGCAGCGCGTTTCCGTCCAGATAACTTCCGTACATCCGCATGCTCCGGGACCCGTTGATCGGCGCCGTTTCGCCGGCGGCGCGGGATATGTTTTCGTCGAGGCTCTCGTGGGCGTAAATCTCCGGCTTTTCCGTGCCGGCAAAGGCCGCGGCGCCGAAGATATGGTCGGGGTGAAAGTGGGTATAGACGATCGCCTTCAGCGGCAGCGGGGTCAATTTGCGAAGATCGTTCCAGACCGCTTTGCCCTCCTCGACGGTCGTCATGGTATCGATGATGATGACGCCGTCGGTTCCGACCAACATGACGACATTGGCTATCCCGTAACCGACGGCGGAGTAAACGCCGTCGGCGACCTTATGAATCCCCTTTTCAAATTCCCGCGAGTGGTCCGCCAGCCTCCGGTCTCCGGCTATATTCGGCAGCCCCTTCTCCGCCATGCGGCAGGACCCGAGGAGCAGCGCAAGCCCTATGAAAAGGAAGACGCCCGGGATAACCTTCTTGCTCATGATGTCTCACCTCCCTGGAAAGTGTCGTCGAGTGGCATTGCCTGTTAGAGGGATTATACCACGAGAAATTATCCTTGACAGGCAAGATCGCTTTTACGTATCTTCATCTCGCGTATCAGAAACGGCAGCCCGCGCCCCGGGGCCCTTGATCGCCGGATTCCTTATCATGTGACGACCGGGAGGAAATGAACGATGCACTTTGCGGACGGAATCACTGTGACCACGCTGGTCGAAAATTATGTCGACATGCTCATCCCGAATACGGAGCGGGTCAAGCGGCCGGGGCTCGCGTTCCATTTCGACCCGCGGAACAAGCCGATCCAGGCGGAAAACGGGATTTCCCTGCTGGTCGATATTTCCTTCAGCGGTCAGAATTACCGGATCCTGTTTGACGCAGGATTGAGCGATTCGGTGATCCTCCACAACATGTCGGTCCTGAAGATCTCCCCGGACAGCATCGACCACGCGGTCATCAGTCACGGACATCCCGATCATTACGGCGGCCTGCGCGCTGTGCTGAAGGCGCGCAGCGTGCCGCTTCCCGTCATCATTCATCCCAGCGCCTTTCTGACCCGGTATGTGGTCGCCGGCAATGGCTGGGTAATCCCTTATTACAACCAATCGCTGCGCAGAGAGGAACTGGAGGCCGCGGGAGGCAGACTGGTGCTGGCAGCCGATCCCGTTCAGGTGGGGCCGGCCGCGTTCACCACGGGGGAAATCCCGCTCAAGACCGCCTTCGAACCCCCCGGACCTCCCTCGGGAACCCCGTCGAGCCTCCGGTGCCTCAAAAACGGTAAGTTCGAAGAGGATGAAACCGCCGACGATCTCGCCCTGATCGTGGCTTTGAAAGACAAAGGGCTTGTCGTCGTGGCCGGGTGTGCCCACGCCGGAATCGTCAATACGATACGCCGTGCCCAGGCGGTCACAGGGGTAGAGCAGGTATACGCGGTTTTCGGCGGTTTCCACCTGGGATTTCCGGGAATTCCCGAAGAGAAATCGGACAGGACCATCGAGGAGTTGAAACGGCTGAAGCTCGCCATCGTATCGCCGATGCACTGCAGCGGCTTCAAGACCCTGGCAGCGGTGGCCAGGGAGATGCCCGAAGCCTTCCTGCTCAACACGGCCGGTGCGCAAATAACGCTTTAATGGACATATGTCAAAACACCCGATGCCCTGGCATCAACGCGGCGAAGTCGAGGGACCATGAAGCGGGACCACGGTAAGGAAACTTCCATCGGGAGAAATGTCGCCGGTATGATCTTTGCCGTTCTCTTCCTCCTGCACCCGATGCCTCTGGACGCCTCCTCTCCCGGCGTCTTTGTGAGCATCGCGCCGCAAAAGTATTTTGTTCGGAAAATCGGCGGGGCCCTCGTCAACGTGTCCGTCCTTGTTCCCACCGGGGCCGATCCCCATACCTATGAGCCCAGGCCCCGGCAGATGGTCGAGCTGTCGAACAGCACGCTCTATTTTGCCGTGGGGGTCGATTTTGAGAAGGCCTGGCTGAAGAAGCTCGCCGCCACCCATCCGCGGCTGCGGATCATCCATACGGACGAGGGAATTGCCAAAATCCTCGTGACCGATCGACACAGGCACGAAGGGGATCGTCATCGTCACGACAAGAAGCCGGGAGATCGTGACGGGACGCCGGACCCCCACGTATGGCTTGCCCCGGCGCCGGTGAAGGTTCAGGCGGCGCATATCTTGAAAGCGCTCAGCGAGGCGGATCCGAAAAACCGTTTGCTCTATACCGCCGGATACAACGCCTTTTTAAAGGAACTCGATGCTCTGGACGGCGAGCTGAAGGCGCTGTTTACCGGACGCAAGGGGGAGCAGTTCATGGTGTTTCACCCTGCGTGGGGCTACTTCGCCGAGGCATACGGCCTGGAGCAGGTGCCGGTGGAAGTCGGGGGTAAAGAGCCCAAGCCCGCTCAGCTCCAAGCCCTGATCCGCCGCGCACGGGAGCGAGGCGTGAAGGTGATCTTTGTCCAGCCTCAGTCATCGGCAAAAAGCGCCGAGATGGTGGCTCGCGAAATCGGCGGTGCGGTGGTTCGCGTTGACCCTTTGGCGGAAAACTGGGACGCCAATATGCGCGAGGTTGCCCGAAAATTCCGCGCCGCCCTGCAATGAGAGCTAAACGATGAAGGAATCGATTATCGAGCTCCGCGATGTTTGGTTTTCCTTCAACGGGCAGCCGGTCATCCGCAAGGCAAGCCTGACGGTGCCGCGGGGAGACTTCCTTGTCATCATCGGCCCCAACGGGGGAGGAAAGACCACGCTCCTCAAACTGATCCTCGGCTTGTTGGAACCGAGCCGCGGCACGGTGAGCGTTTTCGGGGAATTGCCGAAAAAAGTCGCGCACCGCATCGGTTATGTGCCGCAGAACGTCCATGTCAACAAGACCTTTCCCGTCTCCCTCCTCGACGTCGTCTTGATGGGACGCCTCCGCAGCGGCCAGGGATGGTCGCGCCACACCGACCAGGACCGTATCGCCGCTCAGGCGGCCCTCGAAGCGATGAGGATCTGGGAACATCGGGACAGAAGAATCGGCGAGCTTTCCGGAGGGGAGCTGCAGCGCGCGTTCATCGCCCGGGCGTTGGTATCAGAACCGGAGGCGCTGCTTCTGGATGAAGCCATGGCGAGCATCGACGCCCAGAGCCGCGGCGAGTTCTATGACGCGCTGAAGGAATTAAACCGGACCGTAACCATTATCGCCGTAAGCCACGACATGATGATCCTTTCGAGCCACGTGAAGTCGGTGGCCTGCGTCAACCGTGAGCTCTACCATCACGATTCCGGCGAGATCACACAAACAATGATCGATCAGGTGTACCACTGCCCGGTCGATCTGGTGGCGCACGGGGTTCCCCACCGTGTGTTATCCAGGCATGCGGATGAATAATATATGACGGTTTCGTAAAAAGTCCGGATGCGGCGTTACGCTTCATCCCTCGTCATTGCGGCGTACGCAAAAGTACGCCTCATTCCTCAGGCCTCGCGCGCCTTGCCTGCGGCCTTTTTACGAAGCCGTCTCATTTTCATGACTTTTCATGATTTTTTACGAGGTCATCCTATGTGGGAGGCGCTTCAACTGGAATTTATTCGTAACGCCATCATAGCGGGCATGTTGGTCAGCCTCGTTTGCGGGGTGATCGGGACCCTCGTGGTGGTGAACCGCATCGTTTTCCTGGCCGGCGGCATCGCGCATGCCGCTTACGGCGGGATCGGCCTGGCGTTCTTCATGGGATGGCCTTACCTGGCGGGGACGTTTGGATTTTCGCTTCTTTCCGCCGGCGTAATGGCCGCCGTCACCCTCAAGGCCAAGCATCGGGCGGACGCTATGGTGGGGATCATCTGGGCGGTCGGAATGGCGGTAGGCGTCATTCTCCTCGACTTCACCCCCGGTTATAACGCCGATGTAATGAGCTATCTGTTCGGCAGCATCCTGGCCGCGCCGTCATCCGACCTGTGGCAGATGGGCGCCATGACGGCCCTTGTCATCGCCGTCGTCGTCTATTACTACCACGACTTCCTCGCCATGTCCTACGACGACGAGTTCGCCCGCATCAGAAGGGTGCCCGTCACCTTTCTCTACTGCCTGCTGCTGGGAATGATCGCCGTGACGGTGGTGATGATCATCCGGGTGGTCGGGCTGATTTTGGTGATCGCGCTCCTGACCATCCCGCCGTTCATTGCGGAAAAATTCACCGGTTCCTTGAAGTCCATGATGGCCGTCTCATCGGCGCTGAGCGCCCTGTTCACCCTGACGGGTCTTTGGCTTTCCTACCTTCTCAACCTCACCTCGGGCGCCACGATCATCCTCGTTGCGGCAGGAGGGTTCCTCATCGCCTCGCTGTGGGAAAATTATTTTTCATCCAGGACATAACCGGTCTTTTCGATGCTGCCCGCGCCGATATAGATGCAATAGGTCTCGACCGGCTCTTCGATCACTTTGTGCGAATGGATGACCCCCCGCGGGATGTACAGGCAATCCCCTTTTTTGAGTTCAACCCGCTCGTCGCCGACGACCTCGACAGCTCTCCCTCGAAGCATCAAGATGACCTCATCCGCATGGAGATGGTGATGGGCCCGATGCTCGCCCCCTTTCTGCTTGCGGGTGTGCCCGATAGTGCACAGGGTTCCCGGTGCATTCGCTTCCGAAAGGAGCCACCGTAGCTCCATGGCGGAAAAACCCCTTTCCCGATTCATCTTTTGATCCGGTTCGACGGAATCGATATTCGTGAGATAGATCATCCGCTGCCTCCTCTATTTGTCATTGATGCCATACGAGACCATTTCGCGACTTGAAAATCGGCTCCCTGAAAGCGCCCATAGGACCCAAAATGTTCAGCATAAGCCAATCCCCTTCAGAGCGGCGATGAGGGTCGCCGGGCGGTCGAAGACGGGGCCGCGGGTCGTCGCCTCCGGCCGGCGGACGACGATAACCCGGCAGTTTGACTGGCGTGCCGCAATGAGCTTGGCCTCTACGCCGCCCCGCCGGCCGCTGTCCTTGGTGACGATCACGCCGATCCCGAAGCGCCGGATGGCGGCGAGGTTCTCCTCGACCGAAAAGGGGCCGCGCCCGGCGATCACCCGGTCTTCGGGGATTCCCGCCGCCCGGCATGCATCCAGCGATTCCTTGCGGTCGAGCACTCGAACGATGCAGGGAACGCCGGTCCGGCGGGCGCCCTCCGCATAGGGGGCGAGATTCCGGGAGCCCGTCGTCAGAAGAACCGGGCGACCGAGGGCAAAGGCGATTTTCGCGGCCTCGGCGTGGTCGGCGGCAAAGTCGTTATCCGCTATCAGCGCCTCCGGCCGCCGGAAAACGAGGCAGGGGATCCCGAGGCGCTGCGCGCTCCTCTGCGCGGCAAGGTGGGCGGCGACGGCGTATGGATGGGCGGCGTCGACGATGGCCCGGACACCCTTATCCGCGGCGAGCGCGACCATTCCTTCTTCGTCAAGGCGTCCCGCCCGGCGGGTGATCCGGGGATGGTCACCGACCGCAAGGGGGATGTCCGTCGCCGTCGAAACGAGGACCTCGAATCCCGCCGCGGCAATCCCGGCGGCAAGGGGGGCGGTTTCGCTCGTCCCGCCGATGAGGAGGATCATACCCTGTAGCCCCTTGGCGTGAGGAACCAGTCCATGACCCGTTTTGCGGTGCTGCTGCCGATGATCACGACGCTTCGCATGGCGATCGGGAGCGCGAGGAAGTGGTCCAGATCGGAAAGATGGACCGCTTCCTCGGGCGAGCCGATCGCGGTGCCGACGCCCACGGGGGTTGTCCCGGGACGGTGGCGGCGGAAGATCGCCGCCGCTTCCTCAAGCTGGCGGGTGCGCTTTTGCGACCGCGGGTTGTAAATGGCGGCGACGAGATCGGCTGCCGCGACCGCCTCGAGCCGACCCCGTATCGTCTCCCAGGGGACGAGGAGATCGCTCAGGCTGAGCGTTGCATAGTCGCACATGAGCGGCGCCCCGAGGCGCGCGGCCAGCGCCTGCGCCGCCGTGACGCCGGGGACGATCTCGATGGGAACGGAGACCCCCTGCGCGGCAGCCAGATCAAGGATCAGGCCTGCCATCCCGTACACGCCCGGATCGCCCGAGGAGACCAGCGCAACGGTCCTGCCCTCCCCTGCCCGCCCGAGGGCAAAACGGCAGCGCTCGGTCTCGCGGGTCATCCCTGTAGCAATCTTTTCCTTCCCCGCCGTGATGTCCGCGACAAGCTCCATATAGCGGGTGTAACCCACGACGCAGTCGCTCGCCGCGATGGCCGCTTCGGCGCGGCGCGTCCGGTCTAACGGTCCGCCGGGGCCGATTCCGACCACGAAAAGCCTTCCCGGGCAAGGGCGATCGTAATTCCGTCTATCCTTTTTTTTCTGCAAATAAACCGGGTCCTCCTTCCCGCCAGAAGCGCCGCCGGTTCGGCGACGGCAGGCAGATTCACCTTTCCTTTTACAAAATCCGAGTGCGAAAAATCGCGCAAACAGCCGCGTATCTCCGCCGCGGCGATGAAGCGGATCGGGACGCCGAGCGCCTCCGCGGCGGTCAGGAGCCCCCTTTCGTCCGCCTTTACATCGGCCGAGGCGAGGAGGCGAACCTCGTCGAGGGTGATCCCGGCCTCGGCAAGCGCGGTTTGCACGGCGGCGACGATCCGTTCCGCCGGCGTCCCCCGGCGGCAGCCAATCCCGACAATCACGGACCTGATCGCTTCGGTCGTCGTCGTGATAACGGGCTCGGCCCCGAGAATGTTCGCGATGCGGAGTGCGAGCCTATTCGCCCCCCCTTCGTGGCCTGAAAGCAGGCTCACCGCCCAGCGGCCCCCCGTATCGAGGACGACGACGGCGGGGTCCACCTGTTTGTTGCCGAGCAGCGGCGCGATGGCCCGGACAACGACGCCGCAGGGGGCGGCATAGACAAGCCCCCGGCAGGCGGGAAAGAGCGAGGCCGTGAGGTCGGCTATTCTTGTAAAGCGCTCGGCTTCCCGGTGGAC
>Ga0233425_10004568_pt1 | contig 23032 bp, 21 predicted proteins | sample Watercolumn_Towu_2_FD_181712 | JGI IMG/M metagenome (GOLD analysis project Ga0233425, IMG submission 181712) | Freshwater microbial communities from Lake Towuti, South Sulawesi, Indonesia - Watercolumn_Towuti2014_140_MG | ecosystem: Environmental > Aquatic > Freshwater > Lake | place... | reverse complement strand
CGGAAAGCCGCCGGGATAGCGCCACCACGCGGTGTGGATGCCGATGGGGCGCATGAAGGCACCGAGGTGGAGTCGTTTCCGAGATTCGCTCAACGGGTTCCTCCGCGCGCATCGCCCCTTCGATAGGGCCGATATGGTGCACGTCGTCGGCCCGGCGTCACCGGTCAAGCGATCCGATCATGAGGATATCGGCACCGCCCCTAGGATTGCCTGGGCCCCACCCTTAAGGTTCGGGCCGAACGCGACGACGAGGGGAGTAGGCATGGCCGGAGCGAGCGTGACGCAGGACGTGCCCTATCGCGCCCTCAACGGCTGGCTGGCTCTCTTCATCGCCATTCCCTGCCTCGCGCTGGCGGCCCTGGCCTTCCTCGGCGGCGGCGTGCTGGTGCTCGGCCGCGGCAGCGCCGGCCCGGCCTTCCTCATCGTCGCCGCGGTGGCCCTGATCGCCGGGATCATTCTGCTCGCCGGACTGATCACCCTGAAACCCCGGCAGGCAGCGGTGCTCACCCTGTTCGGGCGCTACCACGGCACCATCGCCCGCGACGGCTTCTGGTGGCGCAACCCGCTGACCGCGGTGGCGAAGGTTTCGCTCGCCACCGAGGCGCAGGAGACCAAGATCATCACCGTCAACGACCTGATGGGCAACCCGATCACCATCGCGGCCGCCGCGATCTGGCGGGTCCAGGACGCTGCGCGCGCCACCTTCGACGTCGGCAGCTACCACGAATTCGTCTCGCTCCAGGCGGAAGCGGCGCTGCGAAACATCGCCTCGACCCGGCCCTACGACCACGACGAGGCGGACAATGTCGGCGAGGAGGCGAACGACGCCAAGCGCCGGCTCGCCGAGAAGGCCACCCGCGTGGCTTCGCTGCGGGCCGACCGCGACGCGATCCACGCCGACCTGATCGCGGAACTCGGCCAGCGCGTGGCGCTCGCGGGCGTCATCGTGGAGGATGTGCGGATCACGCACCTCGCCTACGCACCGGAGATCGCGGGCGCGATGCTCAAGCGCCAGCAGGCCGGCGCCATCATCGCGGCCCGGCGGCAGATCGTGGAGGGCGCCGTCGCCATCGTGCGCGACACGATCCGCCGCCTGGAACTGGCGGAGGACGGACATGCCGGCATCGTCTTCGACGACCAGGGGCGTGCGAGCATGGCGCAGAACATGCTCATCATGATCGTGGGAGATCGGGAGGCGACGCCGGTGGTCAGCGTGGGCGCGAAGCCGTAGACGGCGACCAGTCCGTGCAGGGGACCGATCGACTCAGCGTATCGCAGCGACGGTTCGAATATCCTCGAAGCGAGGATCCGTAAAACCCGTTCCCGCGAAGGGCGCCCGCGCCGGATCGGCAATTCACCCTCAGCGGACCCGTCGATAGTGCGGAGGGCCCGGTCGCAGCAGCGGGCGGCGATCTTGCTCGAAGGAATCGGCTGGCATGGGGCGGGACGGCATCATCCTTCGTCATTTCAGGCAGGACGCGATCCGATTGCTGCGGCCGGTCTGGCCGCTGGTGGCTGTCGCGACGGCGCTCGGCGCGATCGGCGGGCTCGCCACCGCCGCGGCGCTGGCAAAGATCAACGAGGCCTTCTACTGGGAGAGCGCTCTCGCCCAGGGCGTGCTGCTGGCGTTTGCCGGTTTCGCGGCACTGAGCGTTGTCGGCACGTTCGCCGCCAGCCTCGGCAACGCCTATGCGGGCGGGCGCATCCAGGCGGCTCTCAGCCGCGACCTCACCGATCAGATCCTGACCGCACCGATCGAGCGGATCGAGCGCTTGGGCAAGCACAAGCTGCTCGCCTCTCTCCAGGGCGACGTGAACACCATCTTCACGGCGATCGCCTTCCTCTCGCCGATCGTGGTGGCGTGCGGGACGCTGGTCGGCTGCGCTGCCTACATGATCATCCTGTCGCCGGCCCTGTCGGCGGTGACGGCTGTGGTCCTCATCGTCGAGAGTCTCGGCGCGAATGCGTTGCGCCGGAACATGCTCCGGTACTTCGAGGATGTCCGCAAGAACCGCGAGGCGACCCAGAAGCACTATCTCACTCTGACGGAGGCGGCGAAGGAACTGCGGATCGGTCGCGAGCGCCGGCTTCATCTGCGCAACGTCGCACTCAACGACTGCATCGAGCAGGCGCGCCGTCTGATGGCGCGGATTGCCGTCATCCAGCAATCGCTGTCGATGCTGAGCCAGTCGACCAACTTTCTGCTGTTTGCCGGCCTCATCGCCTACAAGACCCTCGCCGGAATCAGCGGCGCCGAGCTCTCCGGCTTCGTGCTGGTCCTGCTCTATATCCAGGCGCCGATCGCGCAGCTCATCCACTTCGTGCCGATGATCGGGCAGGCTCAGGTCGCCTACCGGCGCATCGCCGAGTTCTCGGACGAAGGTACGGAGGCGGAAGCCGGCCTTCTCTCGCCTTCACCGGCGAGACCGGCCCGAGGCTTCCGCGAAATCACCCTGCGCGGCGTGAGCCACGGCTTTCCGGCCGCAGGCGACAAGGCGCCCTTCACCCTCGGCCCGATCGAGCTGACGATCCGGGCCGGCGAGATCCTGTTCATCGTCGGCGAGAACGGCTCGGGCAAGACGACGCTGATCAAGCTGTTGCTCGGTCTCTACCCGCCGCAGACGGGCGACATCCTGCTCGACGGCGTCTCGGTCACGGCCCAGACCCGCGACGCGTATCGCCAGAATTTCTCGGCGATCTTCTTCGATTACAACCTGTTCGAGGATCTCATCGTGCCCGAGCGCACCCCCCTCGACTCCGCCCGTCCTCTGCTGGAGCGGCTCGATCTCGCCCATAAGGTCGATGTCAGCGACGGGCGCTTCTCCACGACCGACCTCTCGACCGGTCAGCGCAAGCGCCTCGCGCTGGTCCAGGCCTATCTCGAAGGGCGACCCATCCTCGTGCTGGACGAGTGGGCCGCCGAGCAGGACCCGACCTTCAGACGGCGATTTTACGAGGAACTGCTGCCCGAAATGCGCCGCCGGGGCCGAACGCTGATCGTCATCAGCCACGACGACCGCTATTTCGGCGCCGCCGACCGGGTGCTGCACCTGCACGACGGGCAGATCGTGGAGATCACGCAGACGGCGGAGACCGCCGTGGAACCGACCTGACCGGACGAAAGCCGTCCCGCCCTGCGAACCCCGGCGCACGACGGTCGCGGGAAGCGGCCACATCGGCCGTCTCCGGAGCGCCTCCACAGGACGCGATGAAGCACAAAACGCGATGACGGCGGGGCGGATCAGATGTCCAGCTCGCTCCCGTCCGCGAACGCCGCCCGCTCGGTGATGAAGGCGAAGCGCGCCTCGGGCTTGTTGCCCATCAGGCGCTCCACCGTGTCGCCCGTCGATTCCCGCGCCTCGTCGAGGACCGCGACGCGCAGCAGCGTGCGCTTCCTCGGATCCATCGTCGTCTCCTTCAACTGCGCCGGCATCATCTCGCCGAGGCCCTTGAACCGGCCGATCTCGACCTTGCCGTTCTTGAACACGGTCTTGATGATCCGCTCCTTGTCCGCGTCGTCGCGGGCATAGGCCGACTTCGCGCCCTGGCTGATCCGGTAGAGCGGCGGGATCGCCAGATAGAGGTGCCCCTTGTCGATCAGACGGGGCATTTGCCGATAGAAGAAGGTGATGAGGAGCGAGGCGATGTGGGCGCCGTCGACGTCCGCGTCGGTCATGATGATGACCTTGTCGTAGCGAAGGTCCCCCTCGCGGAAGTTGGCGCCGGTGCCGCAGCCGAGCGCCAGCGTCAGGTCCGAGATCAACTGGTTGGCGCCGAGCTTGTCGCGGCTGGCGGACGCCACGTTCAGGATTTTTCCGCGCAGCGGCAGAACCGCCTGCGTGGCGCGGTCGCGGGCCTGCTTGGCCGAGCCGCCGGCCGAGTCGCCCTCGACGATGAAGATCTCGGAACCCGCGGTGCCGGCGGCGGAGCAATCGGCGAGCTTGCCGGGCAGGCGCAGCTTGCGCGTGGCCGACTTGCGCGCGACCTCCTTCTCCTGGCGGCGGCGCAGGCGCTCCTCGGCGCGGTCGATCACCCAGTCGAGCAGCTTGTTGGCCTGGGCCGGCGAGGCGGCGAGCCAATGGTCGAAGGCGTCGCGCACCGCCGTCTCGACGATGCGCGAGGCCTCGACCGTGGCGAGCTTGTCCTTGGTCTGGCCCTGAAATTCCGGTTCGCGGATGAAGACCGAGAGCATCGAGGCGCAGGTCGCCATCACGTCGTCGGTGGTCACCGACGTCATGCGCTTGGCCTGGTTCACCCGCTCGGCATGCTCGCGCAGGCCGCGCAGCAGCGCGACGCGCAGGCCCGATTCGTGGGTGCCGCCCTCGGGCGTCGGGATCGTGTTGCAGTAGGAGTGCGAGACGCCGTCATCCGCGACCGTCCACGCCACCGCCCATTCGAGCGAGCCGTGGGAGCCGGGCTTCGTCACCTTGCCCGAGAAGAGGGAGTCGAGGACGAGCTCCTTCCCCTCGATATCACGGGCGAGATAGTCCGAGAGGCCGCCGGGGAACCGATGCACGGCCTCCGCCGGCACGTCCTCCAGTCCCTCGAGCAGGGCGGGCGCGCAGCGCCAGCGGATCTCGACGCCGCCGAACAGGTAGGCCTTGGAGCGGGCCATCTTGAACAGGCGGCGCGGGTCGAACTTGAGCGAGCCGAAGATCTGCGCGTCGGGGTGGAAGCGCACCCGCGTGCCGCGCCGGTTCTGCACCCGGCCCACCGTCTCCAGACCGCCCTGCGCATGTCCGCGGGAAAAGGTCTGGCGGTAGAGGGTCTGATTGCGCGCGACCTCGACCTCCAGCACGTCCGAGAGGGCGTTGACGACGGAGATGCCGACGCCGTGCAGGCCTCCGCTCGTCTCGTAGACCTTCGAGTCGAACTTACCGCCCGCGTGCAGCGTGGTCATGATGACCTCGAGCGCGGACTTGCCCGGAAATTTCGGGTGCGGATCGATGGGAATGCCGCGGCCGTTATCGGTGACGACGAGGCTGCCGGATTCCTCAAGCTCGACTTCGATGAAGCTCGCGTGGCCCGCGACCGCCTCGTCCATGGAGTTGTCGATCACCTCGGCGAAGAGGTGATGCAGCGCCCGCTCGTCGGTGCCGCCGATATACATGCCGGGACGGCGCCGCACCGGCTCCAGCCCCTCCAGCACCTCGATCGCCGAGGCGTCGTAGCCGGCCTCGGCCAACTCCGGGGCCGGCTGCGCTGCCGACGGGGCCGCGACCGAGGTGAGGCGACGACGGCGCTCGGCCTCGGCGGCGGGCGGCTTGCTTCCTGGCCCGAACAGGTCGCGTGCCGGATCGCTCACGCGACGGCTCCTCGAATCGGGTCGGAGACGGGCTGCATGGCTCTTCATATCCTCGTTGTAGCGGAACAAACAGGAAACAAAAAGCCTCCTGTCGGCTTCCGCCGGTCGCAGTATCACGGCAACCGGTCGTGTTCGAAGCCCGACCGGCACAGGACGGCGGGCGCAGTCACGCTCCAGTGATGCGGGCGGATGGTTAAGACGGTCTCACGAAGCCTGCACCGCGCGGCGATCCTGCGGCCGAAACGAGGCAGCGAACCGTTAAGGCGCGGCGGTCCAGAGTGGCAGCGGGAACAGAGGATGGTTTCCGGACGTTAACTCAGCAAGGTCAGCTTGACCGTAAGGGAGCCACGCCGATGACCCCCGCCGCAGCCCAAGCGCGTCACCTCTCCCTCGTGCGCCTGGAACGGGCCGCCGGACAGGCCTTCGGTTACGCCGACGAGCCGGAGCCCACTCTCTCCCGGTCGTCGGTGCTGTTCTCGTCGTCGGGCTTTGCCATCGCCACGGTGGCGACGGCGCTCGCTGCCACCATCACCTACCTCGTCTGAGCCATCCCCGCTCGGCTGGCGGCTCAAGCCGCTGCCGGCATCGCGCAGAGGCGGATGTCCCGTGCCAAGGCGTCGACCCGCGCCGGGTCGGAATCCCAGGCGAACATGAAGCGGGATGCTCCGCCGATGAAGCCGTAGAACTGCCAGCCGCGGGCGCGCAGCCCCTCCTGGACCGCCGGCGGCAGGTTCAGGAACACGCCGTTGGCCTCGACCGGCGCCGCAAGTGACACGTCGGGAACATCCGCAATGCCCTGCGCCAGGCGTCGGGCGCAGTCGTTGGCGTGGCGGGCGTTGCCGAGCCAGGCCCCGCTCTCCAGCATGCCGACCCAGGGGGCCGAGAGGTAGCGCATCTTCGAGGCGAGCTGACCGGCCTGCTTGCAGCGATAGTCGAAATCCTCCGCTAGCCGCCGGTCGAAGAAGATCACCGCCTCGCCCACCGCCATGCCGTTCTTGGTCCCGCCGAAGCAGAGCACGTCGACCCCGGCCTTCCAGGTCAGCACGGCCGGGCTCGCATCGAGGGAGGCACAGGCATTGGCGAAGCGGGCGCCATCCATGTGCAGGCGCAGGCCTGCGCCACGGCAGACGGCGGAGACCGCCGCGATCTCGTCCGGCGTGTAGACACGGCCCGTCTCTGTGGCTTGGGTCAGCGTCACCGCCCGCGGCTTCGGAAAATGGATGTCGGTCCGCTTGCCCGCGATCGCCCGGACGATGTCGGGGGTGAGCTTGCCGTCCTCGGTCGCGGCGGTGAGCAGCTTCGAGCCGTTGGAGAAGAACTCCGGCGCGCCGCACTCGTCGGTCTCGATATGGGCCGAGTCGGCGCAGATCACGCTGTGGTAGGATTGGCAGAGCGAGGCCAGGGCGAGCGAGTTCGCCGCCGTGCCGTTGAAGACGAAGAAGACCTCGCAATCGGTCTCGAACAACCGGCGGAAACCATCGGCGGCGGCCTGCGTCCAGGAATCGGCGCCGTAGGCGGGGGCGTGGCCGGCATTGGCCGCCTGCATCGCGTCAAAGGCCTCCGGGCAGATCCCGGCATAGTTGTCGCTGGCGAATTGCTGCTCGGCCACGGCGGGCTCCGGCTCCGTTTCGTGAAAAGCGAAAGGCCGAGCGGTGAACGCACCGCCCGGCCTCACGATAGGATTGTCTTTCCGCCAGGCGGTTTTCGCACCCCGGCCCGCCGATCCGGCCGACGGACGGCCCCGTCTGTCAGGCCGCGGCCAGCGACATCGACATCGATTCCTTCTTCATGAGCTCGCGGTAGAAGCCGTCGAGATGGGTGAGCTTCTCCGGCGAGCCGTCCTGGACGATCTTGCCGCCCTCGAGCACGACGATCCGGTCGAAGTCCTTCAGCGTCGAGAGCCGGTGGGCGATGGCGATGACGGTGCGCCCCTTCATCAGGTTGGCCAGCGCGGCGCGGATCGCCTCCTCGGACTCGGCGTCCAGCGCCGAGGTCGCCTCGTCGAGGAGCAGGATCGGTGAATCCTTGAGGATCGCACGGGCGATGGCGATGCGCTGACGCTGGCCGCCCGAGAGCTTCACGCCGCGGTCGCCGACGATGGTATCGAAGCCTTCCGGCAGGGCCTGGATGAAGTCGGTGCAGTGCGCTGCCTCGGCGGCCTTCCAGACCTCCTCGTCGGTAGCGTCGGGCCGGCCGTAGCGGATGTTCTCGCGCAAGCTGCGGTGGAACATCGAGACGTCCTGCGGAACCACCGTGATGGCCTCGCGCAAGCTCTCCTGCGTGACCCGGTTGATATCCTGGCCGTTGATCAGGATGCGCCCGCCCTGCACCTCGTAGAAGCGCTGGATCAGCGAGAACAGGGTCGACTTGCCGCCGCCCGATTTGCCGACGAGGCCGACCGTCTGGCCCGCGGGGATCAGCAGGTCGAAATCGGAGAACACGGTGCGGCCGTCGGGATAGCTGAAGGCCACGTGGTCGAAATGCATCTCGGCACCGGTCTGGCCGACGAGTTTTTCCGCCTCCGGGTGATCCACGAGTTCGTGCGGCTGCAGCAGGGTGTGCAGGGCCTCAGACAGGCGAGCGGTGTGCTGGGTCGCGTCCACCAGCGCCACGGCGAGGTCGCGGGTCGCGGCGAGGATGCGGATGCCGAGGGTGCAAACCAGCACGACCTGACCCGTGGTCGCCTGACCGGCCTCCCACATCTTGATCGACCAGTAGAGCAGGCCGAGGATCGACAGCACGGTGAGGATGGCGTGGGTGATGCGCAGCTTCTCGAGGTAGAGAAGCGAGGAGCGGCGGGCCCGCATCTCGGTGCCGATGGTGCCGTCGAAGCGCACGAACTCGCGGTTGAAGGCGGAGAAGGCGCGCACCAGCGGCATGTTACCGACGAGATCGACCATCTCGCCGTCGACGCTGGCCGCCTTGGCGGCGAAGTCGTGGTGCAGCGGCTTGCCGGCGGACGCCATCTTGAACATCAAGAGCACGACCGCGGCGAAGATGCCGGCGAGCACGAGCGCCATCGTGATGTTCACGGTGCCGATGTAGATGATCGACAGCGTGGCCGCCACGCAGGGCGGCATCACGTTGAACGTGAACATGTTCTCGACGGTGAAGATCGCGTTCGAAGTCGCGGTGATGCGCGAGGCCAGCGTGCCCGGCTGCCGGTCGGCGAAGAACGATGGCGCGTGGCCGGTCATGTGGCGGAAGAGATCGCGGCGGATGTCACCGGTGACGCCGACGAAGGTGAAGGCGCCGACCAGCGCCGCCACGCGCCAGAGCATGTTGTCGGCGGCGATGAACGCGATCAGCACCGCGAGCGCGGTCCAGACCTGACCCGCGCCCGGGCCCTTGCCGAGGGCGTCGACCACGCCCTTCAGCGCGTAGTCGGTCGAAACCGAGAAGGTCACGGCGCCGAGCACGGAGAACAGGATCACCAGGTGCGGGATGATCCGGCGCTTGAGGTAGCGCCCGACAAAGGCCCCCGGTCTGTTGGCGTATTGGCAGAGATCTTCCATCGCGATCGTCAGTCCCGATTCGATCAGACCCGCTGGGCGCCGATTGTGGCTGGAGGGCGCGCGAAACGCCCTTTAACCGCAACGCGAAGCGTCGCCTTATGTTTCAAGCGCGCGCAGCTTTCCGCCGGATAGCGGAACGAAGCTGAACCGAACTTGAGCGGATGTGCGGCGCAAAACGATTCCAACCGCGTCGGCCGGCGCAGGTCAAGCCGGCTCGCGCGCGTCGTCCTCGTCCCGCTGGCGGGTCTCCGGCATGATCAGCAGGACGAGCGCGAGGCCGACGGCACCGACGACTGCGAGTCCCATGAACGCCGTCTGGCTTCCGAGTTCGTCCGCCATGAAGCCGGCCAGGGCCGTCGACAGCGCGGCACCGATGCCCATGCCGGTGCCCACGGCGCCGAGGGCGGTGTTGAACCGTCCTGTGCCCCGGGTGACGTCGGAGACGATCAACGGAACCATCACGCCGAGGACCGAAGCCGAGATGCCGTCGAAGACCTGGATCGCGACCATCCAGTAAGGGTCGCTCACGAAGGCGAAGAGCAGCCCGCGCACGGGGAGCGCCGCGAAGCCGAGCACGAGCAGCGGCTTGCGGCCCCAGCTCTGGGCGAGACGCCCGACGAAGGGGGCGGTGAGGGCGAGCACCGCCTGAGGCACCATGATGCAGGCGGCCACCAGCGCCGTCGCGGTCTCGCTGGCGCGCAGCGTCATGACGCTACCGACGAGGGGCAGCATCGCCGCGTTGGCCAGGAAGAACAGCACCATACAGGCGGCGAAGCACAAGAGCGCCCGGTTCTTCAGGAGCACCGCGACGCCGCCGGCCTCCCGCAGCTCCGGCTCTCGGGCGGCGGCACGGGGCCTAGCCGCCTCCGCGGCGCGGGCCGACGGAATGAACGACAGCGACACCAACGCCGGGATCACCAGCAGGCCGGCGAGATAGAACACCGCGTTGTTCGAGAGATAGTAGCCGATCGCGCCCATCCCGGCGGCGCCGAGCGCGTTGCCGATGGCCGAGAAGCTGGCATTGCGGCCCAGCCGCTCACCCGCCCGGGCGTGGCCGACGAGACCGATGGAGATCGCGGCGATCGCCGGCGTCAGCACGCAGCTCGCCGCCGAGTGGATCGCCATGGCGAGCATGACGACGAGATAGGTGGGAAGCGCGGCGAGCATGACCGCGCTCGCCCCGACCCAGAAGGCCGAGAAGCCGGCGGCGAAGCGCTTCGAGCGGGAGGCATCGACGAAGGCACCGCCGGGCATCTGCCCGAGCAGGCTCACGAGGCTGCCGACGGTCAGCGCGAGGCCGATATCCGACTGGGTCCACTTCTGCTGGGTGAAATAGACCGCGAGAAACGGCCCGAAACCGGTCTGCAGGTTGGCGATGAAGAAGGTGAACGCGTCGAGGCCGTAGGTCGCGCGGCGCGACGGCTCGGCCGGGCCGAACGCGGACTCGCTCGGGCGGGCCGCGCGGCGGAGCGGACGAGCACCGCCCCGCTCGCGGTTGTCGCTACGATGCGTGTCGCGCTCGCGCGCCGGATACGCGCGCCGTTCCGTCACCGGGGATGCCGTCATTTGTCCGGCGTCTTCTCCTGCGGCCGGTCAGGGGCCTTGTCGGACGGGGCGGCCGCCTTCTCGGCCGCGGCAGAGGCGTCGCCCTCCGGCGCCTGGACGGCGGCACCGGGGCTCGTGGCACCGAGCACGACGATGGGCTCGCCGGCCTTGTACTCGGGCGAGACCCGAACCTGATTGCGGTTGAGCTGCAGCGTGAGCCGGCCGACCTTCCCCTCGGTGGTGAATTTGAGAACGCGCCAATCCACGGCGATCTTGCGCGAGCCGACGCCGAGGAAGCCGCCGAAGTCGATCACCGCGGCGCGGGGACGTCCATCGCGGTCGATGATCACGTCGATGATGCGGCCGAGATCGTCGCCGTTCATCGCGCGCACGCTCTTTCCGAGCAGGCTCTCGTAATCCTGGGTATCGAGCACGACCGCCGGGGTACCGCCGCCCTGGGATGGCGGCGCGCCACCGATGGCGGGGGCCGCAGGCGCAGCCGGCGCCGTGGTCGGGGGGGCCGCGGCGGGCGGCGAGGCCGGTGCGGCAGGCGGCGAAGCCTCGCCGGCGGCGCCGGTGGAGCCATCGGCCGCCAGGGCCGCCGTAGCGAAGAGGACGATCGCCGGTGCCACGATCGGCCGGATCAGTCTATGCACCCCTATACCTCTCGACAGTCTGCAGGATCCGCATGCCGGCTGCGACGAACCGGCCGCTCACCGGACGGTATGGGGCGGGCGGACGGGTCGTCCATGCCCGACAACCACGGCGAAGTTGTGGATGGCCGGATCCATCGACCCGGTCGATCCCCTCCCATCACGATTGAACGCCCGCGACCGGGGCTCGTGACGGTCGCCTGCCATGAGGGCCCGGCATGTCACGACGCCGAGCAACCTCGATGCCAGTCCACCGCAACCGATCGAACAGGCGCAGCCACCGTCTGGTTTTCGCCCAAACCCTGCCTTAGACGGATGCAGGAGATCTTAACGTTGCCGACCCCTGGCCGCGCTCTCGCCCAAGCTCCTGGCCGGGCTTTGTCCGCGCCTGAGCCTGCCGAGTCTGCGGCCCGGGTCGGCCGGTACGAGGACGAGACACCCATGCTACATCCGTCGAGACTGTGCGCCGCGGCGCTTCTTGCGGCGAGCCTCGGCGGCTGCCAGGCACTCGGCGGCGGCGGCGGCGTCATGCCGGAGACCGATATCGGCCCCCCGCCCTCCGCCCGCGGCACCCTGCCGGGCCGCCCGCTGCGCAGCGCCCAGACCGATGACGACGGTCGCCCGGTCGCGGCCATGCCGACTCGTTCCCTTGAACTGCCGAAGAACATCCGAGGCCAGACCCGCACGGCCGACGAAGGCCCGCGCCGGATCCGCCGGGAGGAGATCGACGGCGAGCCCACGACGCGGACCAGCTCCGGCGGTCTCGCGCCCCAGATGGGATCGGGCGGAAGCGTCGGCCTCGGCGGCAAGTTCTAGAGAACCCGTCCGCCGATCAGGCGGCTCGCACCGGACGAAGCATCGGCGGCTCAGGCCGTCGGCGCCTTCCGCCCGCCCCAATGGTCGTCGAGGCGCCCGCCGAAGCCCGGATCGGAGAACGGATCCTCGCCCGGCCGGTGCGTCGGCGCACCTTCGAGATCGGCGGGATCGATGTCGACCACGTATCCGCCGAGCTCGACCGAATAGGTCAGCGCGTTCCAAGGGAGCGGATGGTAGGCCTCGCCGAACCCGAGAAACCCGCCGAAGGACAGCACCGCGTAGGCGACCTGTCCCGACACCTTGTCGACCATGAAGTTGTGGACGGTGCCCAGGTGGCGACCGGTTCCGTCATAGACCGGGGTGCCCTCGACCTTGTCCGAGGCGATCAGCCGGGGGGTCTCGTCGGTCGCCACGCCCTCACCGGACGTCGGGTCCAGTTCGAGCGTTCCCGGCTTTCGATAGGCCCGCTCCGCGGGCAGATCCGTCGGCATCCACGTCTCCGAAATCTCAGGACCGTCCCCGCCCGGTTCCGAAAAGGCCCGTGAACCAGGGTGTTGCTTGAATGCGGCGCGGCGGGCACGGTTCCAATCAGAGGCTCAAGGCAGGGCAGCGCGGTGGTGCGAGATCGGCCCATGGGACGCGCCCGATCCGTGCAAAAAATCCCTCGGGTGACGGATTGGGCTGCGGAAAGGTCCGCTGATCTGTGGATGGACGGTGCAGCGGTGCCGTTCTCCACTTGGAACGGGCGCGGCACCGCTTAGTTGTTGCTCCCTAGTGCCCCCATGCCCTCGGGGATCTCCCGAGGGCTCGGGTCACGAATCTGCCGGTCCGCAGGACGGAGGGAAACCATGGCTACCAAGACGACGGAGAAGAAGGCGGCTGCGCCCAAGAGTGCCCCGAAGAAGGAGACCGCCACCAAGGCTGCCTCCGGCACCAAGCCCAACGCGCTTCAGCAGCCCCTGAAGCCGTCTCCCGAACTCGCCGCCATCGTCGGCGACAAGCCCCTGCCGCGCGGCGAGGTGGTCAGCAAGGTGTGGGAGCACATCAAGAAGCACAACCTCCAGAACCCGGAGAACAAGCGCGAGATCGTCGCCGACGACAAGCTCAAGAAGATCTTCGGCAAGGACAAGTGCTCGATGTTCGAGATGAACAAGCATCTCGCCGCGCATCTGAAGTCCTGATCGCGGAGAACCGTTCGCGGGCCGTCCTTCGGAGTACGGATCCGGTCAGACCGGTCCGTACATCCGGTGGGCTCGGGAGCGGTGGGTCTCAGGCGATGCCGCGCAGGACACCGCCATCGACCCGCAGGGCCGCCCCCGTGGTGGCGCTCGCGGCGGGCGTGCAGAGATAGGCTACCATGTTGGCCACTTCCTCCGGCTGCGCGAGGCGCTTGAGGAGGGAGGTCGGCCGGTTCTCGGCGATGAAGGCACGGCCCTTGGCCTCGAGGTCGCCGTCCCCTGCGCCCATCGATTCCAGAAAGTCCGCCACGCCCTCGGTCATGGTCGGACCGGGTAGGACGCTGTTGACGGTGACGCCGCTGCCCCCCACCGTCTCCGCCAGGCCGCGGGCGACGGCGAGCTGGGCCGTCTTCGTCATGCCGTAATGGACCATCTCCGGCGGGATGTTGATCCCAGACTCGCTGGCAATGAAGACGATCCTCCCCCAGCCGCGCTCGACCATGCCGGGGCCGTAGGCGCGCGCGAGGCGGATGCCGCTCATTACGTTGACCTCGAAGAAGTGGCGCCACTCGGCATCCGCGATCTCGAAGAACGGCTTCGGCTCGAAGATGCCGGCATTGTTGACGAGGATGTCGACCCGCGGCAGGGCGGCGACGAGTTCGGCCGCGCCCTCCTCTGTGCCGACATCGCCGATGCCGGCGATGAATTCGCCCCCCGGCACCTCGCCGCGCAGGCGTGCGATCGCCGCGTTCACCCGCTCGCCGGTGCGGCCGTTGACGGCGACGTAGGCGCCGAGCCGGCCGAGTTCGCGGGCGACGGCGTAGCCGATGCCGCCGGTCGAGCCGGTGACGAGGGCGCTGCGGCCCTTCAGGTCGATGTCCATCCTCCACCTCCGCTCACCACGATCCTCCAAGCCGAAGGACAACGCATGACCCGGTGGGTCGATGCCCGGGTGTCGGATGTCACGGCGCCGCCCGCCGCAGGCCGCTCGCCAGCGCCCCGGCCAGCGCCAGGGCGACGGCGCACCAGAGGGTCGCGGCGAAGGCACCCACCGGCCCGCCCGAGATCAGGCCGAACAGCACGGCGACCAGCGCCGCCCCGACCGACTGGCCGACGAGACGGGCGCTCGCCTGCATGCCGCTGGCGCCGCCGCTGCGCTCCCGCGGGGCGCTGGTGATGATGACCTTGTTGTTCGGCGACTGGAACAATCCGAAGCCGATCCCCGACAGCGTCAGGCGCCAGACCAGGTCGAGGGTCGAGGGCGCCTCCGGCAGAAGGGCGAGGGAGGCCATGCCGGCGGCCAGGAGGACGAGGCCGACGCTGCCGAGACGTCCCGGTGGAACGCGGTCGGCGAGCCGGCCGGCGAAGGGCGACATCGCCGCGATGGCGAGCGGCCAAGGCGTCATTAGCAAGCCGGTGCGGGTCTCGGAGAAGCCCAGCCCGTCATGGAAGTAGAAGGGCAGGGCGACGTAGGCGATCATCTGCGCCGCGAACGAGCAGACCGAGGCCACCATCGACAGGGCGAAGGCCGGGATTCGCAGGAGATCGAGCGGCAGGAGCGGCACCGCGAGCCGGATCTGGCTGCGCACGAAGACGATGCCGACCGCGACCGACACCGCGAGCGCCGCCGCGGCGAGCCCGCGCGTGCCGGGATCGGCGAGGCCGTCGAGGCCGACGATGAGCAGACCGATGGTGAGGGCGTTGAGGCCGGCACTGCGCAGGTCGAACCGGCGCGCGGAGCGGGGTGTGTGCGGCAGGGTGCGGGCTCCGACCATCAGCGCCCCGAGCCCGACCGGCAGGTTGACGAGGAACAGCCACGGCCAGGACGCGACCGCGAGAATCGCGGCGGCGACAGTCGGCCCGGCGGCGGCGGCCACCGCGACGATGAGCGCCACATTGCCGACCCCGCGCCCGATCAGCCGGTGCGGGTAGATGAAGCGCACGAGCGCGATGTTGACGCTCATGATCCCGGCTGCGCCAAGCCCCTGGGCGACCCGAGCGGCGGTGAGGCTCGCGAGGTTCGGCGAGATGGCGCAGGCCAGCGAGGCTGCGGTGAAGAGGGCAAGACCGCTCAGATAGACCCGACGATAGCCCCAGATCTCGCCGAGCGTCGCCAGGGGCAGCAGGGCGGCGGTGACCGCGATCTGGTAGGCGCTGACGATGAAGATCGCGTCCGAGGCCGGCACGTCGAGGTCGCGGGCGATCACCGGCAGGGCGACGTTGACGATCGCACCGTCGAGCACAGCCATCGCGATGGCGAGCGCCATGGCCGAGAGCGCCAGCATCCGCTCCCGCAGCGGCAGCCCGTCGCCGCCGGCCTCTCCCGTTTTTCGTGCCGTCACCGTCCACCATCCGGAGCTTGCAGGCTGCCGATCCGCCCTATCTGTCCCTCACCGGACGGGGCGCTGAGCCTCGGCACCGGCACGCCGTTGGGGTAGAGCCCGAAATGACCGATCAGCGACGCCGAGTCGTCCGAGCCCGCGGCGCCGCGCTCAAGTTTCGTGTGTCTGTATCGTCTTTTCCTGAATGCCGGCCACCGGAGACGAAGTGTCTATGCGTGCCCACCCCTTCCTCGCGCTCCTTCTCACGCCGCTCTTGACGCTGACGCCGGTCGCCGCGCGTGCTCAGGAACAGACGCCGCTCGGCATCGGCCTCGAAGGCTTCGCCTATCCCTTTCCGGTGCGATTCCTGCCGCTGACGCGCGACGGCGAAGCGCAGCGCCTCGCCTACATGGATGTTCCGGCCGCCGAGAACGCCAACGGCCGCACGGTGCTGCTGCTGCACGGGCGCAACTTTCCTTCGAGCTACTGGGAGCCGGTGATCCGCGCCCTCTCGAACGCGGGCTACCGCGTGGTGGTCCCGGACCAGCTCGGCTTCGGCAAGTCCTCCAAGCCGGTGGGCGCCTTCACCTTCGACCGGATGGCCGCCGACACGATCGCGCTCGCCGACAGCCTCAAGATCTCCCGCTTCGACGTGGTGGCCCATTCGATGGGCGGCATGCTCGCGGTCCGGCTCGCGCGAAGCTATCCGCAGCGGGTCAACAGCCTCGTGTTGGAGGCGCCGATCGGGCTCGAGGATTACCGCTTCACCGTGCCTCCGGTCCCCGACGAGACGCTGCTCGCCCGCGAGGGCGATCTCAGCGCCGACGCCTATCGCAAGCAGCTGATGACGAGCTACGCGCTCTCGATCCCCGCCTCGGCGATCGAGCCGTTCGTGTCGATCCGCGAGCGGGTGAAGGGCTCGGGCGAGTATCCGCGCTGGCTCAAGTCCTTCGTGAACTCCTACCAGATGATCTGGGGCCAGCCGGTGGTCCATGAGATCCCTCTGGTGAAGGCGCCGACCCTGTTCATCATGGGCGCCAACGACCACAACGCCCCCGGCAAGGGCTTCGCACCGGCCGAGATGCGCTCCGGCATGGGTGACAATACGGGGCACGCCCGTGCCCTCGCCGGCCGGATGCCGAACGGCAAGGCCGAAGTGATCAACAATGTCGGCCACCTCGTCCACATGGAGGCGACCGAGATGTTCAACGCGCTGACGCTCGAATTCATCAACACGCATTGAGCGGGCCGCGCTGGATCGAGATCGGGAGAGAGCGATGGATGTCGGTTTCATCGGGCTCGGCCGCATGGGCCGGGCCATGGCGGCGCGGCTCGTCGCGGCGGGGCACCGGGTACGGGTCTGGAACCGCTCGCCGGAAGCGGCGCGGGCGGTCGAGGGCGCCGAGCCCGTGGCGAGCGCCGCCGAGGCCTTTTCCGGGGATGCCGCGATCACCATGCTCGCCGACGACGCGGCCCTGCGCGCCGTGACCATCGAGGGCGGGCTGCTCGATTCCGGCCAGCGGCCGGGTGTGCATGTCGGCATGTCGACGATCTCGGTGGCGCTCGCCAAGGAACTGGCGGCGGTCCACGGACGCGCGGGCGTGCCCTACGTCTCCGCCCCGGTCTTCGGCCGGCCGGACGCGGCTTCGAACGGCGCGCTCAACATCATCGCCGCGGGTGACGATGCGGCGATCGCGCGGGTGCAGCCGCTGTTCGACGCCATGGGCAGCAAGACCTGGCGCTTCGGCGCGGAGCCTGAGCGGGCCAACGCCGTGAAGCTCGCGGGCAACTTCATGCTGGTCTCGGCCATCGAGGCGATGGGGGAGGCAGCCGCCTTCGCCGAGGGGCACGGCATCGCGGGCGCCGACGTGCTGGAGATGCTCACCAGCACCCTGTTCGCCTCGCCGGTCTACAAGAACTACGGCGCGATGATCATGGCGGGCCGCTACGAGCCGCCGGGCTTCACCATCCGGCTCGGGCTCAAGGATGTCCGCCTCGCGCTGGCTGCGGGCGAGGCGGTCAACGTGCCGATGCCCTTCGCCAGCGTGCTGCGCGACAACCTCCTCGACGCCATCGCCCACGGCGACGGCGACAAGGATTTTGCCAGTCTTGCCACGGTGGCCGCCCGGCGCAGCGGGCGGTAGGTCTCAGCGATTGGTGTTCGACGCGGTCTGGCCGAACATCACCCGCTTGGCGTCCTCGCTCATCGGCTGGCCGTGGTTCGGGTTGACCTCGGCCGCGCGCGCGTAGGCCGCCTTGGTGGCGGGGCGATCCGCGATCGCCTCGAACCAGCGCTTCAGGTTCGGATGATCGTCGAGCCGCTGACCCTGCTTCTCCCACGGCACGATCCAGGGATAGGCGGCCATGTCGGCGATGGTGTAGCCGGCGCCGGCGACGAATTCGCGGTCGGCGAGCCGCCGGTCGAGCACGCCGTAGAGCCGGTTCGTCTCCTTCACGTAGCGGTCGATGGCGTAGGGAATTTTCTCGGGCGCGTATTGCGAGAAATGATGATTCTGGCCGAGCATCGGCCCGAGGCCGCCCATCTGCCAGAACAGCCATTGCAGGGTCTCGGCCCGGCCGCGGAGGTCGGCGGGGAGGAAGCGCCCGGTCTTCTCGGCGAGATAGAGCAGGATCGCGCCCGACTCGAACAGCGAGACCGGCCCGCCCCCATCCGCAGGAGCCTGATCGACGATGGCCGGCATGCGGTTGTTCGGTGCGATTTTCAGGAAGGACGGCTCGAACTGGGCGCCCTTGCCGATATCCACAGGGTGGATGGTGTAGGGGAGGCCGGCCTCCTCCAGGAACATCGTCACCTTGTGGCCGTTCGGGGTCGGCCAGTAGTACAGATCGATCATTGTTACGCCTCGTCTCCGCGCCCGCACCGGCGGGCCCTCCGACTTGCGGCGAAGTGGGTTCGTCGAGCGATCCGATCAAGCCGCGGTCGGGACGGGGCTATGCGTCCGCTCGCGGAGGATGTCCTTTACCTTTCCCGTGCTTTGCTGCCGAGACGCACGAAGGACGGTTCATGGTCTCGGCAGTCTCCACGAGTTCGGCGGCCCTGAGCGCGGCGCTGCAGCGCTTCGACGGAGCGGCCGCCCGCGCCGTTTCGCCTCGATCCGCCGCCGAGCCGGTCACGGCCGTCACTGATCTGGCCTCGGCCTCGTTCGGCGTTTCCGTGAACACGGCGGTGCTGAAATCCTCGATTGAGTCCGAGAAGCGCGTCCTCGACATCCTCGTCTGACGGCCCTTACGCCCGGTGGCGCCTTGCCGGCCGGGAGCCGAGGCGGTATCTCCGTCGCAGCGTCGGGGTGTAGCGCAGTCTGGTAGCGCATCTGCTTTGGGAGCAGAGGGTCGTAGGTTCGAATCCTATCGCCCCGACCATACCTTCCCCGGAGACGTCAGCCGTCCGATGCCGAGCGCCCGCATCTACCGTCCCGCCAAGGATCCCACGCAGTCCGGGCTCGCCCGCACCAAGCAATGGGTGCTGGAGTTCGACCAGACCGAACCCCGCGAGACCGATCCGCTGATGGGCTGGACCGGCTCCTCCGACATGCTGCAGCAGGTGCGGCTCGAATTCGACACCTCCGAGGAGGCAGTGGCCTACGCCAAGTCGGCGGGCATCGCCTACCGGGTCGAGGAGACGCCGCCGCCGATCGCGCGCAAGGGCCTGTCCTACTCGGACAACTTCAAGTTCAACCGTACCGCGCCCTGGACCCACTGAGTCCAGACCTCACGGCCCCTTCCGCTCTGCCCAGGCGCGGTAGGGGCTCGGCTGATCGGGAAGCGGTTGGTGGCGCACCTGCATCGGCTGCTCTTCGAGCGGCCGGCACAGCTCGGCGTAGATCCCGGCGCTGAGCAACCCTTCCGCTTCGGCTTCCTCGGCGGTGAAGGCGAAGTAGCCCTGTTTCACCCCGGCGAGCCGCATCGCCGCGTGACACATCGGACAGGGCCGCCCGCTGGCGTAGACGATGCAATCGTCGAGCTTGGGCCGGCCGAGCCGCTGACTCGCCGCGCGGATCGCCACCATCTCGGCGTGGTCGCTCGGATCGTTGGTGGCGTGGATGCGGTTGGCCGCCCGCGCCACGACCTCGCCCTCCCGCACGATGACCGCACCGTAGGGGCGGCCGCCCTCGGCGACGTTGGCGAGGGCCAGTTCGGTCGCCTCGCGCAGATACTTCTCGTGATCCGGCATTCGTCTCCTCCTCAGAACGCGTAACGGACCCGGCAATAGGGCATCCGCTCGGCGAGCAGCGCCCTGAACCGGGCGAGCCATTTTCCCTTCCAGCCGGTGCGGTAGCGCAGGTTCTCGCCGCCGCCCTCGGACCGCTTCGACTCCTGGATGTCCGGCCGCCAGAGCAGATCCTCGGCTTTGGGGTGCCAGCCGAGATTGACCGCGTGCAGGCCGGCATTGTGGGTCAGCATGATGATCTCGCAGGCGAGCTGGGCTTTGGCCGCCTCCGAGATCGTGCCGTCGATCGCGTCGAACAGGGCCGCCCAATCCGCCTCCCAACCCTCGTAGAGGATGACGGGCGAGAAATTGACGTGCACCTCGTAGCCGGCCCTCAGGAAGTCGTCGATCGCGGCGATCCGCTCGGGAATCGGCGCGGTGCGGACATCGACGATGCGGGCGATCCGGGCCGGCATCAGAGAGAAGCGGATACGGGTGCGCCCCTGCGGATCGTAGGCGAGGAGATCCCGGTTCACGGCCTTGGTCGCGAACGAGCCCTTGGCGTTGGGCAGCCCGCGAAACAGCGCGACGAGATCGCGGACGTTGTCGCAGATCATCGCATCGACGGAGAGGTCGCCGTTCTCGCCGAGATCGTAGACCCAGGCCTCGGGGTCGATCTGGTCGGGCTCGGGCAGCGCACCCTGCTTGCCCGCGTGGCGGGCGATCGCCGCACAGACCGCCTCGACGTTCACGAACAGCGAGATCGGGTTCGAGAAGCCCTTGCGGCGTGGCACGTAGCAATAGGAACAGGACATGGCGCAGCCGTTCGAGGTGGAGGGCGCGATGAAGTGGGCGGAGCGGCCGTTGGGCCGCATCGCGAGTCCCTTCTTCACGCCGAGCACCAGCGTCGAGCGCTTGATCCGCACCCAATCCTCGACCGAGCCTTCGTTCCCGTGCAGCTCCGGGATATTCCAGTGCGAGGGGACCTCGATCCGCTCCGCGTTCGGGTAGCGGGCCAGGATCTCCCGCCCGCGTGGGAAATCGGCGACCGCGGGTTCGTGGAAGATGCGGTCGATGTCGATGAGGTCGCGCGGGGCCATGTCCCGGATCTAGGGCGGCCGCCGCGCGCCGCCGGGGCCTGCGGCGACAGGCCCGCGCCGGAGGATCGGCGGCCACCGGGGCGGATCCCGCCATCGCGAGCGAATGCGGGGCGATCCAGCGGCGCGCTCCCTCAGTATCGGCCGAGCCCGGGACGGTCGCGCCTTGCCATGACGCAGAGGGCTTCAGAGCCGCGCCAGCAGCTCCGCCTTCTTGCTCGAAAATTCCGCGTCGGTCAGCACGCCCTTCTTGTGCAGTTCGGCCAGCCGTTCGAGGATGGAGAGCACGTCGGTGGAGCCTGAGCCCGATGCGACCGCCCCCTGCCGATGGATGGCGGGCTCGGGTGCGCCCGGACGGCCCGCAAAGGCGGACGAAGATACGGCCGACGACGCCGACGAGCCCGCGCCCGTCGGTGCCGACGGCTTCGATGCCGCCTCCGGCTCGACCGGCGTCAGATCCTCCAGCGAAAAACTCCCCTGCGGGCCGCTGAAGCGCAGCGATGAGGTCCCGCCCTGCTGCTGGCTCGCGCCGGTGACGATGCGCTCGGCGGTGTCGTAGAGGGCGAGCCGCCCATTCGTCTCGACGGCGAGCCGCCGTTTCTCGGGGAAGAAAGCGTAGCGCATCCCGTTCTGCGCCCCCGCGCTCGACGGGAGGCCGAGGCTGTCCGGCCACCAGTTCCCCGAGGCCTCCTCGCGTAAGCCGGAGAGCGGAAGGGCCGCGGCGAGTTCGGTGCAGAGGGCGTCGACCCGCGCCTTCAGGGCGTGGTCGTTCATGGAGCCGACCATCACCATGCCGCCGCGCGACCACTGGCCGAAGCCGCCGAGATCGGGATGGTCGAACTGGGCCATATTGCCCTGACCCGATTGGAGGGCCCTCAGGAGGTGGCGCACCGCCTCAAGACTCACGCCGTGCCGTTCGGCCAGGGATTGAAGGCCGGTGGGCCGGCGTTCGGGGTCTTCGGTCATCGGCGATTGTCCCTCACGGACCTGTCCATTCCGATCGATGGAGCGCGTTGCAACGCCAGCCTCCAACGCGAGTTTCGTCCAAGGCTACCATATCGGCCGACCACAGCCGCTGCAGCGCGCAGCGGATCGGGAAAAATTTGCTGCGCCGCGTCAGCCGGCACGGAGCTTCGCGGTTCCGTGAACGTTCAGAGTCCGGCCGGACCCGCGGGGGCCGCCACCAGCGAGAATGGGACGACGATGGCCGATACCGAGAGCAACGGGATGCCGAAGCCGCGCACGTCGCGCACGCGAATTCGCGAAGGCTCGCCGCATCCCCGCGGTGCGACCTGGGACGGCCGCGGCGTCAACTTCGCCCTGTTCTCGGCCCATGCCACCAAGGTCGAGCTGTGCCTGTTCGACGACGAGGGCAAGAACGAGATCGAGCGCATCGAGTTGCCGGAATATACCGACGAGGTCTGGCACGGCTATCTGCCGGATGCGCGCCCCGGCACGATCTACGGCTACCGCGTTCACGGCCCCTACGAGCCGGAGGCCGGCCACCGCTTCAACCCCAACAAGCTGCTGATCGACCCCTACGCCAAGGGCCTCGTCGGCACCATCGAGTGGAATCCGGCGCTGTTCGGCTATCAGATGGAGACCGGGGACGACCTCACCTTCGACGAGCGCGACTCCGCCCCCTATACCCGCCGCTCCCGCGTGATCGACCCGGCCTTCACCTGGGGCCGCGATGCCAAGCCCCGCGTGCCGTGGGAGCGCACCATCGTCTACGAGACCCACGTCAAGGGCTTCACCAAGCTACACCCGGCGGTGCCGGAGAAGCTGCGCGGCACCTATGCCGGCATGGGGCACCCGGCGGTGCTCGACTACATCAAGAGCCTCGGCATCACCTCGGTCGAGTTGCTGCCGGTCCATTCCTTCGTTCAGGACGACTACCTGCAGCAGAAGGGCCTGATCAACTACTGGGGCTACAACACCATCTCGTTCTTCACGCCCGCCCGGCGCTACGCCGCCGTGCCGGATTTCGCCTTCTCCGAGTTCAAGGAGATGGTGGCGCGGATGCATGGCGCCGGCCTCGAGGTGATTCTCGACGTGGTCTACAACCACACGGCGGAGGGCAACGAGAAGGGGCCGACGCTCTCGTTCAAGGGCGTCGACAACGCCTCCTACTACCGGCTGCTGCCGAACCAGCCGCGCTACTACATCAACGACACCGGCACGGGGAACACCTTCAACCTCTCGCATCCCCGCGTGCTGCAGCTCGTCACCGACAGCCTGCGCTACTGGGCGACCGAGATGCGGGTCGACGGCTTCCGCTTCGATCTCGCCACCATCCTCGGCCGCGAGCCCTACGGCTTCGACGAGGGCGGCGGCTTCCTCGACACCTGCCGCCAGGACCCGGTGCTCAACGACGTCAAGCTCATCGCCGAGCCGTGGGATTGCGGCCCCGGCGGTTATCAGGTCGGCGGCT
>Ga0233425_10004567_pt1 | contig 23034 bp, 18 predicted proteins | sample Watercolumn_Towu_2_FD_181712 | JGI IMG/M metagenome (GOLD analysis project Ga0233425, IMG submission 181712) | Freshwater microbial communities from Lake Towuti, South Sulawesi, Indonesia - Watercolumn_Towuti2014_140_MG | ecosystem: Environmental > Aquatic > Freshwater > Lake | place... | reverse complement strand
GCCCGCTCACGTCCGTTGCCTCCATCGCGTTCGTCAGTACGTTCAAGGGAAACTCATTCTCAACGGAATCTATCTTTTGTTTCGCCAACAAGTTCCTCCTCTCGCCGCTTGATGCATAAGGTTGCCGATTGGGGAGAGGGGCAGGGGGTGAGGGGCGGATGTCTCTGGAATCCAACTTCGAGCAAAATCGAGGTCCGCTACTTCTTCGGCTTTGCAGGCTCAGCTTGAGCATCCGCGTTTTTGGTTCGCAGCTCACGCAGCTTTTCCAGCAGGACACTGATCTTCTTGTGAACCTGAGGACTCTGGTTGACGACCAGGATCCCATCGTCGTACTGCATCGCGGACCCTGATCCACCCACGTTTTCCCACGTCTCCGGCGCAACAGTCACCTGGATCAGATCGATCAGTGGCTCGAAGTCTTCGACGAGCTTCCCATCGGATGACGGTACAGTCGGGGCCATTCGCCGTGGAGCCGGTCCACTTCCACCGGGTTCGGACGGCTGACCGCCAACCGGCGCAGTCGGTCGAACGCCACCAGCGTCGGGGGAGACGAGACCGCCCGCGACACCTCCCGACGGTATGGTACTTGGCGCTGCAAAAAACCCACCGCCGCCGTCACCGACAAGGCCGTCCCCGAAGCCACCAACAAATCGGGACGACAGTCGTTCGCGAAGGGCCACAGACCGCGCGGCATCCATCGTGATCAGATCGCGGACGTTGTAGAGCCGGATTTCGAGGGCCACGTCGGGGTCGCTCTGAGTCGAGATGATCACGATCCCGTCGCGAATGGTGTAGGTCAGCCCGAAATCGCCCAGCACCAGGTCGAGCAGCATTTCCGCGCGGACCTGCTTGAGTTGCAGGTTGATCGGCATGTCGAGTGCGATGCCTTCCTCATCCAGTTTCCGCATGCGAATCAAATGATCGACGTCGGTGGCGTCGAACACGAATTCCAAGACCTCCTTCAATGGAAGGTCCTCGAACTGCGCTGGTATGCGTTTGGAAATCTTGCGCTCGGTCGTCGCGTTGTTCTCTTCGACCGTCGGTTCCGTGAGCGTCGTGGATGCCCCGGTCGCCGCGCCCGGCTGCTCGGCAACGGCTCGAGGCGTCACCTGCACGGGATGGGAATCGGGCCAAAAGGCCATCGAACCGAGGACGATGGCGACCGTTGCTGCCAGACTGCCTGCTGTCAAACGCATGATCTTTCTCCTTCTTTGGTGCCGAACGATGTGTAGAAACTCCGCCGCCAGACCGGCAGCGTCACCAAATTCTTCGAGTGCCACCAAAATCGCCTTCTCCCGAGGAACCCCTTCGGCGAGCAACTCGCTCAGGCGGGCTTCGAGATGGTCCCGGAGTTCACCCGCGATTTCGTCCCGTTGACCCGCGTCGAGCTTCAGCATCCCGGAGAGCAACGCCAGAAATTTCTCGAACTCATGCTCGGACATGATTGGCCTCCCGCACGCACGAATGGAAACAACGATTCAACGTCCGATTGGAGCCTGAAGCGCAAGCGAAGGACCTTCACGTGGTTCCATCGCTTGCGCTTCAGGCTTCGATTACATGGTCACCCCCTAAATCTGGTAACTCGCGTGTCATGTGGTCTTCGGCAACAGCTTCCGCACCGGCTCCAGCAGGCGCGTGATACATCCCGCGTAGCTGTGCCAGTCGGCCGCATGCTGACTTAAACGCCGGCGACCCGCCGCGGTCAACAGGTACCATTTTCTTTTTCGCCCCGTGGAATCATCCCACTTGCTGCGGATGAGCTTTTCCGCCTCCAGCCGATGCAGTAGCGGGTACAGCGTCCCCGCCTTCATTTCGACCCGCCCGCCACTGGCGTCCCGGATCTCCTTCTGAATCAGATAGCCGTATTTCGGCTCGTCACCGAGCACCGAGAGCACCATCAAGTCGAGGCTCCCCCGCAGCAAGTCGCGTTGAAATCTGTCCGTCATGGCCACCGACTCCTTGAATCGTTGAGCGATGTATAGCTCAGCAATGTATTGACTGTCAATCGTGGCTTGGCCCCTCGCTCCGTAGGGGGAGAGGGGTCGGGGGTGAGGGGCGAGCGTCTCTGGAAGCCACATGGCTCGAACGACGGCGATCGGCGGACGTGTTCCCCCACCCTTGAGTCGCGATCCGCCTGACTGCATACTCTCGGCTGGTTTCGATTCGACCTGTCATCCAACAAGGAATCTGCGATGCCTCGCCCGTCGCGAAGTCTCTGCCTGTCGATCTCAATCGTGCTCGCCCTTGCCTCAACGACGGCGGCACAACGGAAGGACGTCATCCCGCACGCGCAGGACAAGCCGCCGGGGCCGGCGCTGTCTCCGGCCGAGGCGATTGCGAAGATGACGGTCCACGAGGGGTTCAAGGTGGAACTCGTCGCCAGCGAGCCGGACATCGTGAACCCGGTGGCGATGACGATCGACGAGCGCGGACGGTTCTGGATCACCGAGTCGCTCGAATACCCGCGCCGCGAACCGGGTCCGGGACGTGATCGCGTCAAAATCCTCGAAGACACCAACGGAGACGGCGCGGCGGACAAGTTCACGGTGTTTCTGGACGGCCTCAACATTCCCAGCGGCGTGGCGGTCGGGCACGGAGGCGTGTGGATCGCGAACTCGCCGGACATCCTCTTCGTCCCCGATGCCGATCGCGACGGGAAGCCGGACGGCCCGCCGCGAGTTGTCGTCACCGGATTCGGTCGGTCCGACACGCACGAGCTGCCCAACTCGCTGACGTGGGGGCCGGACGGTTGGTTGTACGGGTTGAACGGCGTGTTCAATCCGTGCAAGGTGACGTACCCGAAGGATTCGCCGTGGCTGAAGGATGTAGGACGGGCACTCCTGCCCGTCCCAAACGGCGGCACGGCTGCGGGCGAGAGCAAAGGGACGGGCAAGAGTGCCCATCCTACGGAATTCAACTTCACCTGCGCGATGTTCCGCATCCATCCGCGCACGTGGGAATTCCAGGTCTTCGCGGAAGGGACCAGCAATCCGTGGGGGATCGCGTTTGATTCGGAGGGGAGTGCGTTCGTCAGCGCGTGCGTGATCGATCATTTGTGGCACATCGTCGAGACCGGGTACTACCACCGGCAGGGAGGTCCGTATCCGCCGTTCACGTGGAAGATCGACAGCATCGTCAAGCACAAGCATCAGAAGGCGGCGTACTGCGGCATCCACTGGTTCGACAGCGACACCTACCCGGAAAAATACCGCGAGAAGCTGTACATGGGGAACATCCACGGCGGGTGCATCAACGTGGACAAGCTGCAGCGCGACGGCAGCACGTACTTCGCCACGCCCGAACCCGACTTCCTGACCGCGAACGATGCGTGGTTCATGCCCGTGGTACAGAAGACCGGCCCCGACGGCTGCCTGTACATCCTCGACTGGTACGACCGCTACCACTGCTACCAAGACGCCAACCGCGACCCCGCCGGCATCGACCGCCTGAAAGGCCGCCTGTACCGCGTCCGCTACAAGGACTCGCCGCGCGCTTTGAAGTTCGATCTGGCGAAGGAGACGGACGAACAACTCATCGAGCTTCTCGGGAATCCAATCGTTTTCATTCGCGAGACGGCTCAGCGGCTACTACAAGAGCGTGACATCAGAAACCAATCGTCGAAGTTGATGGCCCTGATCAACGATCCCAAGACTTCGACAAAGATGCGGCGTCACGCGGCCTTCGTCATGCTTTCCAAGCCTCAGCTTGATTCCGAGATTTTGGAAGTGCACCCCACTCAGGGATTCGCGCGTGATGTCGTGCTCGAAGCGTGGCGAGTTCGCCAGATGTTCGAGAACCCGGAACTTCGCCAAATAATTAAGGACGCGGGTTCGGTAACAGAATGGTCGAAACAGCTCCGCGCAGAACCGCTGCCAGTCATGCTGCAATCGATCATCGGCATCTCCAAGCTCCCCCACACTCGTGGCGTATTCCACGCTTGGATGTCCGCGCACGCTTCGTCTGGCGACGACAAGCTGTTGCCTCACATCGTTTGGCAAAACATGCACCCGCGACTTGAAGAGCACACCGATGACTTCCTCGCCGTGTTGCAAGAAGGGGAGTATCTGAAACAAAAGCATGTCGCCAACCTGATGCCGCGCGTCACCGAACGGCTTCTCGGCCGGAAGGATCCGGACCCCAAGCCGGTCGTGGAACTGTTCCAACTGCTCGAATCGCGAGACGTGTCGGCGGCGCGGCAGTGTCTTGCGGTGGTGGCGTCGCGGATTCAAAGCGGCGAGATTCGCGGCGAGCGACTCGACCTGCTGAAACAACACCTGCAACCGGAGCTGGCGAAGTTCGTGAAGTCCGGGGCGGCGCACCCGCTCGGGCTGGATGCGGCCTTGCTGGCGGTGACGTGGAAGGACGCGACCGCGCTCGGCTACGTCCGGCAAACGTGGACCACCGCCGGCTTGGCTCCCGAACTCCGTCTGCAAGCGCTCCGCGCCCTCGTCGCCGCCGGAGACGGCCAGATTCTCGATTCCGTTTCGACCGCGCTCACAGACAAACCGCGCCCGTCGCCGGTCCAGCCGACGATGAGCGCGACCGAGTTCCGCGCGCAGGTGCTCGCCGCGCTGAGTCCCCTCGACCAACCCCGCGTCGCCGACGTGGTCCTGCAAGCCTACCCGCATCTCGAACCCGACGTGCAACCGAAGGCGATCGAACTCCTCACCCAGCGCGCGTCGTGGGCCAAGCGGCTGCTGCCACGACTCACCCCAGCCCCGGCGAGCGGGGGCCGTGAGGCCCCCGAGAAGGACACGATCCCCGCCGCCGCGATCAATCTGAATCAAGCTCGGCGGCTGCTCGACACCGGCGACAAAGAAATCGCCGCGCTCGTCGAGAAACATTGGGGGAGCGTGCGCAGCGCCCCGAACGCCGACCGCGCGAAAATGATCGCCGAATTCAAGCAGACTCTCCGCACAACGCCGGGCGACCCGTTCGCGGGCGAAAAGGCGTTCAAGAAAGTCTGCGCCCAGTGCCACAAAATCTACGGCGAAGGAGCCGACGTCGGGCCGGACGTCACGTCGAACGGCCGCAACGACTTCAATCAGCTTCTGTCGAACGTGTTCGACCCCAGCCTCGTGATCGGCGCCGGCTACCGCTCGTACACCGTGGCCACTCAAGACGGCCGCGTGCTCAACGGGTTGCTCGTCGAAGAAAGCCCCCAGCGAATCGTCCTGAAAGTGCAAGGGGGCAAGCTCGAAACCATCTCGCGAGCCGACATCGACGTGTTCAAGGTCAGCGAAATCTCGATGATGCCCGAGCAGTTGGAAAAGCAACTCACTCCGCAGGAGATCATCGACCTGTTTGCGTTCCTGATCCTCGACAAACACCCCAGCGACAAGTCGGCCAAGCGGTTGCCCGGTGCAAACTGATTCACTGATTTGCAGTTCGTCTCTGCGACAATCCGCGGAATCCGCGTTTTCAAACTAACGAGGGGAACCGCAGATGACGCAGATTCTCGCAGAACCGTGACTCATCGTCGTTCCCAGTGTGTCGCCGGATGACACTCAGAACTCAAGGCAAACGATGGGACGACTTCCACATCGCACATTGACCTCCCTGTCCGCGGTGCTTTGCATCATGGCCGGGCTGTCCACGGTTTCGTCTTCGCATGCGGATGACCGCACTCGTCACGACCGTGTCGCACAGCGACGGGGCGGCGTGCAGGTGATCGTCCATCGCGGGTCGTCCGAATTCGCGCACGAGAACACGTTGGAGGCGTACCGGGCGTCGCTGGAGTTGCGGGCGGACGGGAATGAAATCGACATCCGGGCGACTCGCGATGGCGTACTGGTTTGCTTTCACGACGACATGCTCGACCATCGGCTCGAAGCCATCGGCGACGTGGCCGATTACGATTGGGCCGAACTGCGCACGTTCCGTTTCCGCCGGCCGGGACCGTTCGGCGAAGCGTGTCGCATCCCGACGCTGGAAGAAGTCTTCGAACTGCATCGCCGCCACGCAGGGTTGCTGCACCTCGACATCAAACGACCGGGTCTCGAAAAGCCAATCATCGAGATGCTCACGCGACTGGAGGTGTGGGACCACGTCGTCGCGGTGAACGGCGAGAACGGGCCGGAGATCATCAAGGACTCGCGCTGCCGGATGGGTCGCTACAAGGGAAGCCTGTACGCCGACCGAGCCGAAGTCGATCCGACCGTCATCGCCGAATTGCTCAAGAAACCGGGCGACATGGTGATCGTCGATGACCCGCGCGGCGTGCTGGTGGCGCTGGACCGCAAGATCGGTCGGCCGTCGCGAGACCCCGTCACGCGCGTGCCGCGTCCGGACGCGAAGCCGCTCTCCGACCGTACCGAGCAGGAGTTGCTCACGATCCTGCGCACCGAGTGCAGCCCGCTCCCTCAGTGTAGCCCGCTCTCGCCGAGAGCGGCTCCCGGCTCTCCGCAGGAGCCGGTCACCCTGACCGACGAAGAAAAATCCGCCCGGGCCAGCCTGATCCGCCGCCGTGCCGAAGCCGCCGATGAAATTCGCCGCCGGAAACTGAACTCCCCCGAAATCGTCTCCGCCCTCGAACGCACTGTGCGCAAGCGCAGCCTGCACCCTGACTGGATGTACCACGGCCTCGACGGCGCGTTCGCGCTGCGGGCGCTCGCCGAGCTGCACGCTCCGCAGTTCATCGACCTCGCCCGGTTCTGCCTGTGGCGCGACGACCCGGCGTGCGAACTCGTGCGCGATCCGCGCTGGAAACCCCGCTCGTGGGTCGATTTCCGCACCAAAGCCATCGTCTTCGAGCTGGTGGAACAATTCCCCGGTGAACCCACCGCACGCCTCTGCCGCGACTACCTCGCCCTCACCGACGACGAAGCCCTTCGCCTCGGCCCGCCACAATTCGAACCCGCCGCCCAAGCGCTGCTGACCCTCCACGCCAACGAACCCACCGCCGCCACCCTCCTGCATCACCGCCGCCCCGACATCCGCGGCCGAACAATCCTCACCTGCCTCGCTCACATGGACGCGCCGTGGTCTCGCGCCGCGTTGAGCAAGGCCGCACCTCATGCTCTGGATTTCAAGATGCCAGCCAAGTAGGGTGTGTCGAACTTGGCGAGTCTCGCCAAACTCTCGATCTTCACTTCGGCAGTGAAATGGGATCCATTCATACAATTCGTCGCTGAATGGCTGCTATGAAACGATTCTCATTGAGCCGCGAGCTGCAAGAACATGAGAGTCGCGTTAATGCTTCGCTTCGATCTCGATTTCCCTTGGTTCAACAGCTGATCGAGTTTCAAGGCGGTCTGGTTGACGAGGATCGAAGTGCCTGGGGCACTCTTGGCTTGGGAGTTGGGCTTCCGAATCGGCATGGTGGGTATTGGTGTTCACCGCGAAACTCTCTCGAGTTTGCATCCACGGGAGGAGATGGCAACCATTTCAGCTTTATGATCATTGACGGACAGGTCTCCGACGCATCACCCGTCACAATGACGTACCCTGCTGGCGGCGTTCCAAATGTCATCGTCGGCAAGAACCTGCACGAATTCCTTTGCCTCGGAGTAGAGACAGGGTATTTCGTGCTTGAGAACATCAGCCTTAAGCGAGAGCTCGCTCCGGACCCCGATATGTCAGACCGACAACGAAGCCTGCTTCGAAGACTTGCCAAGAGATTCGATCTTCGACCTTGGAAGGACGTGAAATCGAGGCTTCGTCGGCTCAGAGAAAAGTACCAACGACACTTGGACTGTCCTACGTTGACTGACTACGTCCCTCCAAGGTTTAACGACTTCACCAAGCAAGAAGTGGCGGAACATCATCGTCGGGCGAAACGCACTCCGTTGTTGAGGCACCTCTGGGACTTCTACGAGCAACGGATTCAACAGATGCCCGAGTTGCCGCTCGACGGTCTCTATCTGATTGACCTGAATCTCGTCCCGATGAGGAACGGCGGCTACTGGTGTACACCCAGGAATGCCGTGACATTTGCGTGCTCTGGTCACGGACACATTCATTACAGTCTGGTTGCGAAGAACGGTATCGTCACCGACGAGTCGCCGGTCGTCTTGACTGATCCGGGTTATTATTCCACACCCGCACCGCGCAATTTTGTTGTTGGGGAGAACCTCCGAGACTTCTTGTGTCTCGGCTCAAAAGCCGGCTTCCTATGCACTTCCAGCCTTGTTCGTGAGCCGCGTTCGCTTGGACTTTCAGCGGGGGAAGAAATCCGTCGTGGACAGCGATTAGTGCTGGAGGCAATTCGACACGAGTTTTCGCTGAAGCCTTGGGGACGCGGTTTGGCAGACAAACTGAGAAGATTGCATCGCGAGTACTTCGGGCAACTTCAGATACCATTTTCAAAGTGACCTGAGGAATTGTACTTGCCGGACAACAACAGTCGACAACCGGAAAAGCTACCCCGTCGCGACCTGCTCAAGTCGGCGGCGGTTGGTGGGCTGGTGCCGCTGACCGGGGCTGGCGTGGGTTGGTCGGCGGATTCCAAGTCTGGAGACAACCCGATCGTCATCGAGAACCGCAAGCCGGGGACGACGGATTGGCAGCTCACGTACATGCGGTTGGATCGGGAGAACAAGCTTCTGATCGGGCTGTGGTGGCTTCGCCCGCGTCGTCGCGACCCACTGCCTTCGTCGGCAGACTCACAACCGACGCGCAATTGACGAGTGGCCGTTGCTATCTCTGGCTCCCATGCCACGGTCGCCTGAACTGGCATCACCGTTACGCAGACCGATACAATGGCTGAGTAGAGCAGCAACTACCCGAGGACTAGCCGATGGCAGAAGCGACCTTGGAATCTCTCGTGAAACGAATCGAAGCGCTGGAAGCCGCACTAGCGGCGGGTACACCCGCGAAAGCGTCGCCGGGCTGGCGCAAGGCGGTCGGAATGTTCGCCGGTAACGAGTTCATGAAGCAGGTGGACGAAGAAGGTCGGCGTATCCGCGAGGCCGAGCGCGAGGACGCACGCCGCGAAGCCGAGAGTGAGGCGACATGATCGTTCTCGATACCGATCATGTGACCGCGCTTAAATACCCGGAGCATCCTCGCGCGAAGCTACTAACCGACAAGCTGGGTGCGCTGCCCGTGGCGGAAGTGATCGGTGTGTCCATTGTCACCATCGAGGAGCAAATGCGTGGTTGGCTGGCCGCCGTTGCCAAAGAAAAGCAGTCCCACCGACAAGTCATGGCGTACCGCGAATTGCAGCGCTTGTTCGAGTACTTTCAGTTGTTCCAGATCATCGCCTTCGATGAACCGTGCGCCGATCAATTCGAGAAACTCCGGACCGCGAAAATCCGTATCGGCACAATGGATTTGAAAATCGCGGCCACTGCGTTGGTTCACAACGCAGTTCTCCTGTCTGCCAACTTGCGTGATTTCCAGCGTGTCCCCGGTCTGAGGGTTGAAGATTGGTTGAGCTGATCCGACTATTGGCACTGTCCGCAATCGTCTCGTTCATTAGCATCGTCGGGTAGTCATCATGTCGGCTAAGCCTCCACCACACGATCCGAATCAGGATAAGATTGCTCGACGTGACCTGCTCAAGTCGGCAGCGGTTGGTGGACTGGTGCCGCTGATCCGTGGTGGCGCGAATTGGGCTGCGGATTCCAAGTCGGGGGACAACCCGATCGTCGTCGAGAACCGCAGGCCGGGGACGGATGCGTGGCAGTTGACGTACATGCGGTTGGATCGCGGGAACAAGCATCGGTCGAAGTTGATCGAGGGGTATTGTTCGGTGACGAGCGTGGCGGCGGGGGAGGCGATCGATATCTTTTTGAGTGCGGCTCCGGCGGCGGAGGTGGCGATCGACGTGTTCCGCATGGGCTGGTACGGCGGGTCCGGGGGGCGATTCGTCACGCGGCTGGGGCCGTTTCCGGTGGACACGCAGGTCACGCCCGAAGTCGGACCAAACCGCCTGCGCGAATGCCGTTGGAAAAAAACGACCTCGCTGACGATTCCCGCCGACTGGCTGAGCGGCGTGTACCTCGGCAAGCTGTCATGTTCGGCTCACCGTTATCAGAGCTACGTCGTGTTCATCGTGCGCGACGACCGGAAGGCGGACGTGCTGTTCCAGTGCAGCGACAACACCTGGCAGGCGTACAACAAGTGGCCGGATGAGTTTTCGTTGTACGACACGGGGCCGATCTCGGCGGACGCGGTCGGGTCGCGTGATAATGCGGCCCCCTCACCCCCAACCCCTCTCCCGCAGGGAGAGGGGAGTAAGATCGTGCCGAACCACGCGCTCAATGGGACGACGCGGGTGAGCTTCGACCGGCCGTACGGGAAGTATCCGCAGGTCGTCGATCAGCCGTTGTCGCTCGGGTCGGGAGAATTCTTGTGCTGGGAGTTCCCGCTCTGCTTCTGGCTGGAGCAGCACGGGTTCGATGTCTCGTACTGTTCCAACATCGACACGCATGCGCGGCCGGAACGACTCAAGCGATCGAAGGTGTTCCTGTCCGTCGGGCATGACGAATACTGGTCGCCTGAAATGTATCGCAACGTGAAGCAGGCGATTGACGGCGGGCTGAGCGTCGGTTTTCTGTCGGGGAACACGTGTTGCTTCGTGGCCCCGCTCGCGGCGAGCAGTGCCGGGCGGGAGAATCGCGTGTTCCACCGAGCCGGCCGCTACGGCGGATTGCTCGACGCCGAAAAGCCGATCATGGGTCCGTTCGATGTCGTCGGCCCGAACGAGAACCTGCTGATCGGAGCACGCACCGTCAGCCCGTTCAACGGGTCGGGCGACTGGGTGGTGACGAAGGCGGACCACTGGCTGTTCGAAGGGACGGGGATGAAAAACGGCGATGCGATCCCCGGCCTCGTCGGTTGGGAATTTCACGGCAACCCGGCGAAAATTCCGGGCCTCGAAGTCGTCGCGTCGGCTGAGACCACGAACTCGGGCGACAAGTCGGCGATCTTCACCGCGACGATCTATCCCGGCCCGAAAGGGAACTGGGTGTTCAACGCCTCGACAATCTTCTGGTCACTGGGTCTCGCGATGCCGCCTGGCGTGGTCCCGCCTCACTCGCACTACGGCCGCCCCCACGGCCCCGATCCGCGCGTGCAACGGATCACGGAGAATTTTTTGCGGAAGTGTGGGGCGGGATCGGGGTGAGCTGGCAGACGAGAGTTACCAAAGCTCGCCACGAGTGTGAGGGTATGAGAGTTTGAGGGTATGGGAGTAGGCTCATTTCCCGTCACCCTGGTACTCTGTCACCCTCACATTGCAAGACTCGCGGTTAGGAACGCTCCAACACCTACGCTCCGCGCGCCAGCTCCGCGATCGCATCGCCGTGGCTCACGATGTTTACGGGGCGGCCGGCGAAATTGGGGATGGTGACGTTGCGGTAGTCGATCCCCAGGTGACGGTAGATCGTCGCCAGGAAATCGCCGGGACCGATGCGGCGCGAAATCGGATCTTCACCGCGCGCGTCGGTGGCTCCGATCACCTGGCCGGTGCGGATGCCTCCGCCGGCGAAAAGCATCGAGTTGGCTCGCGGCCAGTGGTCGCGGCCGGGCTGGACGGTTCCGGCGGGAGCGCTCGCCACGCCGCCGCCGCTGCTGGCGACGTAGCTGATCCGGGGCGTGCGGCCGAACTCCCCCGTGACCACGACCAGCACGCGCTTGTCCAACCCACGGGCGTAAACATCTTCGATCAAGGCCGAAACGGATTGGTCGAAGTATGGAGCACGAAACGTCAGCGCGTCGAACACGTGATGGTTGACCGCGTGGTCGTCCCAGTTGGCGACGCGCCCGCACAGCGGCCCATCGAATTCCGTGGTGACGACATCCACGCCGGCCTCGACCAGCCGCCGAGCCATCAAGCATTGCTGGCCCCACTGGTGACGCCCGTAGCGGTCGCGGATCGCGTCCGGTTCCTTCGTCAGATCAAACGCCTCGCGCGCGGCGGAGCTGGTCAGCAGGTTGAGCGCCTGCTGCTCGAACCGGTCCGCGGCCTCCATCGTTCCCAGCCGATCGACGTCGCGACGGAACCGGTCGAGGTTCCCCTTCAACCCCACGCGGTCGGTCAGCGTGCGCAACTGCTCCGGATTCTTGACGCCGACGTTCGGCACCTCGAACTGCGGCGAAGACGGATCGCCGAAGATTTTGAACGGTTCGTAACCGGGACCGAGGTACGTTGGCCCGGCGATCGTGAAACTGTCGTAGGTGTCCACCGGGTTGACGGCGACGTAGTTGGGAATCTTGCGGCGCGAGTCGGCTCGCAGGTGACTGGCGATGGACATCCAGTCTGGGAGGACCGGGTGCAGTTTGTCCTGAGCATCCGGGTCGCCCGCCAGAATTTGCAGTGATCCGGCCGGATGCCCGCCGCCGGTGTGCGCCATCGACCGCAGCAGCGCGAACTTGTCGCTGACGTTCGCCAGCCGCGGCAAGAGTTCGGTCACGCTGATCCCCGGCACCTTCGTCGCGATGGGGTCGAACGGCCCGCGAAATTCCGCCGGCGCATCGGGCTTCGGATCGAACGTGTCGAGGTGACTGCAACCGCCTCGCAGCCAGACGAGAATCACCGCCGTCCGCTCGCCAGTCGCGTCGGCCGCTCGCGCCCGCAGGTTGAACAACCCGCCCAGCCCAAGGCTGGCGAACCCGGTCAACCCCAGCTTGAGGAACTCGCGCCGTGGCTGTTGCATGAAAACCTCGATCCAAGTGTACCGCGATGCAACTGTAGCCCGCTCTCGCCGAGAGCGGCGCGTCGCTGTGTCGCTGATCGCAAATTCCGCTCTCGGCGAGAGCGGGCTACATGCCGCGGCTGCTTGAGCCGCGACCGGAGGCAGCATAGCATGGCCTCCGCGGTCGCGACAGATCGCGTGTTCTCAACATTCACTCGTCGAGGAGACTCCGATGGCACCTGCACTGTGGCTGGCTCTCGTTCTGGTGGGAAGTAACGCAGCCGATTCAGCGGGAGCCGATCAACAGTTGTTGGCACTCGTGGACGAATTCGTGGCCGGGTATTCGGCCTTTCATCCGCACAAAGCGGTGGCACTCGGGTTCCATGACTTCGACGGCAAGCTGGCGGATCTTGATCGCGCGACGCTCGCGAAAGAGCACGAGCGGTTGAGGCAGTTTCTGAAGCGAGCGGCCGCCGTCGATGCGGACAAGCTCGGCCCGGCGGCTCGGATGGAACTGCGGATGCTCGAAATCGGCGTGCGAACCGAGCTGTTTGACTTCGAGGGGCTGGATGCCTATCGCCGCAACCCGATGACGTACCCGCAGGCGATCAACCTGAACATCTACCTCAGCCGGAATTTTGCTCCGCTGGCGGATCGAGTGCGGTCGATCATCGCGATCGAAAATCAAACGCCGCGGCTGTTCGCGACGGCTCGCGAGAACTTGCAGCCCACGCTGCCGCGGCAACTTGTCGAGACTTCCATCCAGATCACGAAGGGGCTGGCCAGCTTCATCGAGAACGACCTGCCCAAGGGAGTCGCCGAATTGAAGGATGGAAAACTGCTCGCCGAGTTGAAGGCCGCCAGCGCGACGGCGGTTCGCGAACTGCGCGAGTACGTGCGCTGGCTCGAAACCGACAGGTTGCCGAAGGCCGATCACCGAGTCGCGCTCGGTCGCGACACGTTCGCGCGCATGTTGCGAGACCTTGAAATGGTCAATCAGTCACCCGAGGAGATCCTCGATCTCGGCCTGCGCGAGCTGCGCAAGGAGCAGGCGATCTTCGCGGCGTCTGCCAAGCAGATCGATTCGACGAAACCGCCGATCGACGTCTTCATCGCGATCCAGGAAGACCACCCCACCGCCGCCAACCTGATCCCCGACACCGCCCGCAACCTCGAAGCGATCCGGAAGTTCGTCGTCGATCGGAAAGTTCTTTCGATGCCGTCCGAACACCGCGCGACGGTCGCCGAAACGCCGTCGTTTCGCCGCGCGACGAGTTTCGCCTCGATGGATTCTCCCGGTCCGTTCGAGACCAGGAGCACCGAGGCGTACTACTACGTCACCCCCGTCGATCCCGCGTGGACGGCGGCTCAGCAGAACGAATGGCTGACGGCGTTTAATTACTACACCACCGATGTCGTCTCGATCCACGAGGCGTATCCCGGCCACTACATGCAGCATTTGCATCTCAACGCATCGTCCGCGGGCAAAGCGGCGAAGATTTTTTCCAGCTACGCTTTCGTCGAAGGTTGGGCGCACTACACCGAGCAGATGCTGCTCGACGAAGGTTTTCCCGCCGGTGGCGACAAGCTCAAGACCGCGAAGTATCGTCTGGCTCAATCCGACGAGGCGCTGCTCCGCCTGTGCCGGCTGTGCGTCGCGATCAAAATGCACTGCGACGACATGACCGTGGACGAAGGGACGAAGTTCTTTCAGGACAACTGCTACTACTTCGAGCAGCCAGCCCGTCAGGAAGCGACCCGCGGCGCCCACGATCCAGGTTATCTGTTCTACACGCTGGGCAAGCTGATGATCCTCAAACTCCGCCGCGACTGGCAGAAGCAGGAAGGTCAGGCGTACTCGCTGCAACGCTTCCACGACGAACTCCTCCTCCACGGTGCTCCACCGCTGCCCCTGTTGCGGCAGGTGATGTTGAAAGATCGGAAGACTTGGGATGCCGCGCTGGAGTGATATGATGTCGCGGTGGCTTCCGGGTTTGATCCGAGAGGCACCAACTACCAGCGTCCCGAAGCGAGACACGAACGATGGGCACATTTCACACCGGCTGCCGAATTCATCACACGGTCCACCGCCGGAAGAGCGCGGAGATTCCCAAGCTCCTTGTGGACACCGGTAGCGAGTACACATGGATTTCGGAGAAGACGCTGGAAGACTTGGGCATCCAGCGAGAAAAAAAGGACATCGCCTTTGTCATGGCCAATGGTACGACGATCACACGCAGCGTGGGATTCGCGATCATCTACATCGACAGTCATTTCACGATCGACGAAGTCGTGTTCGCCGAGCCCGGTGACCTGCAACTGCTGGGGGCGAGGACTCTCGAAAGACTGAATCTGACGGTCGATTCTCGACAAAAGAAACTTGTGGCCTCGGGCCCCTTGCCGGCAGCGTCAACCTTGCTGTCGCGCGACAGCAAATTGCCGCCGCTGGTGCAGACAAATCTGGCAACGGGACGATCCTCAGGGTAGAGTAGGCTCGTCACGGGAGTTGGTTCCAAGCTCTTGCGAGGGTGTTTGCCGATGTTTCACCTCGGTCGATCGACAACGCGGACGTGCGATGGTTTGTCGCGGCGCGAACTGTTGCAGGTCGGTGCCTGTTCGGCGATGGGCCTGGGGCTGCCGATGTGGTTCGCGCGGGCAGCCCACGCCGGGCGTGCGGCGGCTCGAGTGCGGTCCGTGCTCCTCCTGTGGATGTGGGGCGGGCCGAGTCACCACGAAATGTGGGACCCCAAGCCAAATGCGACCTCGAAAATCCGCGGGCCGTACCGCGCCATTCCGACCTCGGTGCCGGGAATCAGCATCGGCGAACTGTTGCCGCTCAGCGCCCGGATGATGCACCGGTTCACGATCGTGCGCAGCATGGCGCACGACATGAAGGATCACAATCAGGCAGGGACGGTCGCGCTCACCGGCAGCCGCAACGGGTCGCAGGCATCGGGAGCCACGCCGCTGCCCGGTCGCGTCCGGCCGAGCATGGGTTCGCTCGTGTCGTACCTGCTGCGAAAGCGATCGGCCGACTGGCCCGCGTTCACCGCGATCGGCCCGGAATGCAAGGTCAGCGGAGCCGACCTGCGCGGCCAGTTGGCCGGAGCGCTCGGCGCGGCACACGACCCGTTCCGGCTGGCGACGTTTTCGTTCGACGACGGGTTCCGCGCGCCCGCGTCCATCGAACCGATCGCCGGTCTCGGCGGAAGTCGCCTCACCGACCGACGCCGCTTGCTGACGGATCTCGATGAAACGCAGTGGCGCATCGAAGCGGCTGCCACATCCGGCCGCTTTACCGAGTTGCAGGACAAGGCGTTCGCCCTGCTCACGTCATCCGGCGCGAAGCGGGCACTGCACATCGATCAGGAACCCGACGCGCTCCGCGATCGGTACGGGCGGACGGTGTTCGGTCAAAACTGTCTCCTCGCGCGGCGGTTCATCGAGGCGGGCGTGCCGTTCGTGCAAGTCAACTGGAGCGGCGACGCGGAAGACGAGCAGCAGGGAGGCGACGGCGGTTGGGATTTGCACTACCGGCTGTTCGAACGGATGCAGGATCGTTTCTGTCCGATCTTCGACCGCACGTTCACGACGCTGCTCGACGACCTGCACCAGCGCGGGCTGCTCGATTCGACACTCGTGATCGCGATGGGCGAGTTCGGTCGCAGTCCCGAGATCAGCAGCATCGGCGGACGCGAGCACTGGCCGTTTGGATACTCGCTGGCGCTGGCGGGCGGCGGCACGCCCGGCGGTACGGTTGTCGGCTCGTCCACGGCCGACGGCGGCTATCCGGCGTCGAACCCGATCCACCCCGTCGACCTGATCGCCACCGTGCTGGAAAAAATGGGCCTCGACCGCCTCGACCTGTTCGCCCGCGATTCCGAAGTTCTCGGCAGCGTGATTCCTGAGTTGGCGTGAATCGACCAATCGTTTATTGAGCATCAGGTTGAGATTTGCGCGGATCGTAGCTGAATTCGTGAGAATTCAGATCCTTCGGAACTCTCACGAGTTCCGCTACCGACGCTCCGTGCGGCATTGATCAATTCTCAAGGGACCACCATGCCTGACACACGACGCCGCCTGTGGCTGATTGCCGCGTGGTCGACTAGCGCGATCGCGTGCTGCGGCCTGTTGCTCGGCCAGGCGCCGTCCTCGGCATTGCCGCGCGTCACGCGTGTCACCAGCACGCACTTTCCGAAGTTCTTCCTCGACGTCTCTCCCGACGGGTCGCACATCGCGTACGCGCGGCACCACGACAACCGGCGGGCGGCGAACAAGATTCTGGTCGGAGCCCGCATCGTGCGTGCGGATGGTTCGGACGACCGGCCGCTCCTGCCGGCATTCGACTCGCAGGTGCAGATTCAGGAGCACCCCGCGTGGGCGCCGGACGGGAAGCGGTTGCTTGTGTCTGGCGGCGGGAACGACACCGGCAACGCGTCGAAGGATGTGTTTGTCTGTGACATCGACAGCGAGTTCCGTGCGGGCAACCTGCGGAAGATTTCGCCGGGGACGAGCGTGCAGCTCGGCGAAGAACCAACGTGGTCACCCGACGGGCGGCGGATCGCGTTCGTGACGACGACGGAGCAACTCGTCGTCGTCGATGCCGACGGGAAGAACCGCAGTCAGATTCTGCAATCGGGCGGCATGTACTGCCATCAACCGGCGTGGTCTCCCGACGGCGACTGGATCGCGTTCGCCAGCGACCGCGACGGCAACATCGAACTGTACAAAGTGCATCCCGACGGCACGGAGCTGACTCGGCTGACGGACGAACCAGCGATCGACTGCCGACCGCGCTGGTCGCCGGATGGCCGTTGGTTGCTGTTCTCGTCCAACCGCGAAGGCAACTTCGACCTGTACCTGATGCCCGCATCCGGTGGCTCGCCGCGACGCCTGACCGATGATCCGGCGACCGACGACCATGGCGCGTGGCATCCCGACGGCCGTTCGATCGCGTTCGTGTCGATGCGTGATGGCGGGTTCGACATCTACCGGCTGGACGTCCCGGCCGACATCGTCATCGCCGCCGCGCAGCCGAAACCCAGGCCGTCCGCCAAGCCCGCGACATCCGACACGAAGACGGCCGACGCATCCGGGCTGGTCGCGCACTTTGACTTCGACGACGCCGGATCGGATGACAAGTTCGTCCGCGATCGCACGGGAAAATTCCGGCTGGAGCTGCACGGAGCGCGAGTCGTGAAGGAATCCGGTCGCGGGGCGCTTGCGTTCGACGGTCAGGACGACTTCGCCACCGCGGGCAATGCCGAACCGCTGCGTTTGACCGGGCCGCTGACCCTCTCGCTGTGGGTGCGATCCGAGGGCGTCGAGGGCAACGACTATTTGATCTCGAAGCATGGCTGGAACATTTACATGGCTTCGGACCGCGTGCCCCGATTCGAAACGCGATCGGCCGCGGACGATGCGTGGGACACGCTGCCGGCGGCCCATCCGGTGAAGGAATCGGAGTGGGCGCACGTCGTCGCGACGTTTGACCCGCAGCGGAAAAAGATCGCGATCTACCTCGACGGCAAGTTGTCCGCCGAGCGCGATCGGCCGGACGGCCAGATCGGTTCGGCCGCCGGCTACCCGCTCGACCTGGGTCACTACGTGACCACGAAGTCGCAACAGTTCCGCGGGCGGATGGATGAGGTCCGAGTCTTTAACCGGCCGCTGACGGCGGACGAGATCGCGAAGGAATACCGATCTCAGTTTCGACAGGTCGCCGGCCGGACGTTACCGTAGACTCCTCGCGGGGTGTGAGCGTTTCGCGATCGTCTACATTGACATTCATTGACCCAGACGCCGTCGCTCAGCTCCTTGGTGCGCGATACCACACTTGCAAAACCATTGCGATGCGATCTTCCGGCAACACTCGAAACGTGACGGCGAGCGGAGGCACGGCGAGGAGTCGATGGGGAGGAAACCCAATCCCACAGTTTTCCGGATCTTGGCTCAGTTGCCGATCAATCTCGTCGGCCGCGCCCCGCACGATGGCTCGATCCGAAACAGACAACCAGATTCGGGCCAGATCGTCGTGTGCTTCCTCGGCCCCGACCACGGAGTAGCGCATTAACGCATCTCCAACGACTGGAGATGTTCGAAGTCTTCAGCCGTGGTATACGTGCGACCAGGGTTTTTCGCGCGACGTTGCATTTCCTCCGGATCGAGGTTGACCGCAGCTTCGGCGTAGAGTTTTCCCACTTCGTCAGACGCGCCTGCTGGCAAAAAATAGCCGACAAGTTGTCCGTCCACGCCGTGGATTTCCGTCCACTGGTGGAGTTTGGCCAGCCAGTCCTGAATCGAATCGTTGGCGGTGACAGTTACCATGATCTCTCCGAAAGAATCCGACGCCTGTTCGTCTGACAAAGATTCTAGCTCGCACTGAGTTCGTGGGGGAGGTTAGTACGGACTACAGTGGCCATTCTCGAATGCAGGACAGTTCTCCTGACCTGCACTTTCGCCGTCTTGTGCCCGGTCGTGCTGTTCCCTATTCTCTAGCCCGTTTTCACGCCCCGGAACACACGGCGAACGCGGAGGCAGCTTTCCGTGTCCTCCGTGTGTTCCGTGGTTTCAACAGACTGGAAGGGGATCATCTCGTGTTGCGGACTCACACGTGCGGCGAGTTGCGGAAGGAGCAGGCGGGGCAGACGGTGACGGTGTGCGGCTGGGTGGACAGCCGTCGCGATCACGGCGGCCTCGTGTTTATAGATCTCCGCGACCGGTACGGCAAAATTCAAGTCGTGTTCGACCCGCAGGTGTCGAAGGACCCGGTGCTGCATGACGCCGCGGGGTCGCTCCGCAACGAAGACGTGTTGCGGGTCACGGGCGAAGTCACGCTGCGCGGCACCAAAGACATCAACCCCAAGCTGCCGACGGGCGAAGTCGACATCCACGCGACCAAGCTCGAAGTGCTCAACAAGAGCCGCACGCCGCCGTTCGAGCCGTCCACGCAGAACCCTCCGAACGAAGAGCTGCGGCTGAAATACCGGTTCATCGACCTGCGCCGGCCGCGGTTGCAGGAGCTGATGTTGTTCCGTCACCGCCTGGCGAAACTCGTCCGCGACTACTTCGACCGCGAGGGCTTCCTCGACATCGAAACGCCGATGATGGGTCGCAGCACGCCGGAGGGGGCGCGGGACTACCTCGTCCCCAGCCGCATTCACGAAGGCTGTTTCTACGCGCTGCCGCAGTCGCCGCAAATCTACAAGCAAATCCTGATGGTGGCCGGCTACGACCGGTACATGCAGATCGCTCGCTGCTTCCGCGACGAAGACCTGCGCGCCGACCGCCAGCCCGAGTTCACGCAGGTGGACGTCGAGATGGCGTTCGTCGAACGCGAGGACATCCTGCGAGTCATCGACGGTTTGATCGCGTTTTTGATGCAGGAACTGCGCGGCGAAAACTATCCGCTGCCGGTGCCGAGGCTCACCTACCGCGACGCGATGGAGCGTTACGGATCGGACAAGCCGGACCTGCGGTTCGGGATGGAACTCCAGGACCTCGGCGACATCGCGGCGAAATGCGGGTTCGGCGTGTTCAAGAACACAGTCGAATCGGGCGGGCGCGTGCGCGGCATCTGCGCTCCGCAGGCGGCGGCCAGGTACAGCCGCAAGGCGATCGACGAACTCACGGCGTGGGTTGGCGATTACCGCGCGAAGGGGCTAGCGTTTTTTCGCGTGACCGACGCGGGACTCGATTCGCCGATCGCCAAGTTCTTCAACCCCGACGAACAGCGCACGATCATCGAACGGTTCGCCGCAAAACCGGGCGACCTGATCCTGTGCGTCGCGGACAAAGACAAGGTCACGTCGGCAGCGTTGGGCGCGTTGCGCGGTCGGTTGGGCAAGGAACTCAAGCTGTTCGATCCGAATCAAATGCACTTCGCCTGGTTGCTCGACTTCCCGCTCTTCGCGTGGAACGAAGACGAGAAACGGTGGGACGCCGAGCACCATCCGTTTTGTAACCCGGTCCCGGAGGACGTCCCGTTCTTCGACACCGACCCCGGGAAACTGCGGGCGACCTCATACGATCTGGTCATCAACGGCTACGAAGCGGCCAGCGGCAGCGTGCGTATTCACGACCCCGCGGTGCAGCAAAAAGTGTTCGACCTCCTCGGCATCAACCCCGAGCAGGCCGAAGCGCGGTTCGGGTTCCTGCTGGAAGCCCTGCGCTACGGTGCCCCGCCGCATGGCGGCATCGCCCTCGGCCTCGATCGCTGGGTGATGCTGTTCACCGGCTGCGACAACATCCGCGACGTGATCGCGTTTCCGAAGACGCAGAAGGCCAGCGATCTCTTGACCGGCGCGCCATCCGCCGTGGACGACAAGCAACTTCGCGAACTGAACATCAAGGTCGCGCCGAGCGGGAAGTATACTGCACGCGGCCAGAAATGATGCTTTCGGATAATGTCTTAACATGTTCTGCAATAATCACTTATGAGCATTCATGGAAGGCCTCAATCCAGGCCGCGTGCAGTATAACCTTGGGTGGGACGGTGTTTCCAAGCCGTCTTCGACCGGTTCGGACTTTTTCCACAATTCTGGCCACCACGTCCACTTTTTCGCCCAAAGTGATTCTCGAATCCTGTCTTGAAATAGTAGGGACTCGGATTTCGACTCACCTTGACCGGAAAGGACGTGGCCCATGCGATTCGATTGAATGCGTTCGCTGAAATCGAAGTGGACGTTGATGACCGCCAGCTTGCCCAAGCTGTGCGCCCCCCCCCAGGCGGCGCAGGACACGCACGTTTCTCGCCACGCGGATCGAATCGCTGGAGGACCGTTCGCTCCTCAGCACGACTTGCATTGCCCCGACCGGTTCACCGCCTGATCCGGCGGAGGTCTCCAACTACAACACATGCCTCGAAAGTGAATACCTCGCGACGATCGCGTCGCTTCAGAGTCAGGCCGACACGGCGGCGGCCTCGGCGCAGGCCGCCATCGACGCCGCCGCGCTCTTGTACACGACGACCATGACCACGGTGGATGCGACGTTCCAGTCGGCTGTCGATGCCGCGTACGCGAATTACGGCACGGCCGTTGACGCCGCCGATGCCGCTTACGACACGACCGTCACGCCAGCCGCGGCGAACTACACTGCGACGGTCGATGCCGCGACCGTGCTCTACGATTCCACGGTCGATGCGGCTTACACGACGACCGTGGACACGGCCACCGCCGTCTTCGACGCCGCGATCAGCGCCGCGGAAACCGCCTACGACGCGGCGATGGTCCCGGCGGACGCGGCCTACGACTCGGCGATGGACGCGGCCGAGACGACGTACAACTCGGCCGTCGCTGCCGCGAACGCCGTGTATGACAGTGCGATGGCTGCCGCCGACGGCGTCTACCAAACGGCCGTGGATGCGGCGGATACCGTTTACGATGCGGCGATCGACGCGGCTCAAGCGGCGTACGATGCGACGCTGGCCACGGCCGATACGACGTACGACAACGCGATGGATGCGGCGGAGGCCACCTACCATGCCGCCGTGGACGCGGCCGATGCGGTGTACGACTCCGCGATGGACGCCGCAGGATCGGCGTACGACACCGCGGTGGACGCGGCGGACACGGTCTACGATGCGGCCATCGCCGCCGCCCAGACGACCTACGACAACACGCTGGATGCCGCCGATGCGACCTACGACGCGGCGATGGATGCGGCCGAGGCCGCCTACGACTCTGCCGTCAACGCGGCCATCGCGGCCTACGATGCCGTGGTCGATCCCGCGTACGCGGCCTACGTCGCGATCGTCGATGCCGCCACCACGACCTACAACAACGCCGTCAGCGCGGCGTGGAGCACGTACAACAACACCGCGTCCGGTTGCAACGACTCGTCGTGCATGGCCTCTGCCGGCTCGACTTTGAACGCCGCCGTCGCCGCAGCGGAAACGGCTTGGCTCGCGACGGAATCCGCCGCTTGGACCAGCTTCGAAACCACGGAAACCGCGGCCTACGCCACATTCGTCTCCGCTGAATCTGCTGCGTGGAACACCTACCTCACTGCCGCCGCGGCGGCCGCTGCGAACTGGTACGCGACCGAAGCCACGGCCGCCGCCGCGTTCGACACGGCGGCGGACGCGGCTCGGACCACCTGGACAACATCCGAGGCCGCGGCCTGGACAACTTACGAATCCGCAGCCGATGCTGCGCTGACCGCGTGGGAGTCCACCGAATCCTCCGCCTGGTCCACGTATCAAACGTCCGCCGAGTCAGCGCTCGCCGCGTGGACCGGCACGGAATCCGCCGCTTCGGCCACGTTCGACACCGCCGCCAGCGCCGCGCTCTCGACGTGGGAGAACTCGGAATCGACCGCGTGGACCGCCTACGAATCGGCCGCGAACGCCGCCGATGCCGCGTGGACCGCCACGGAATCCGCCGCGTGGACGACCTACGAATCCGCCGCCGCCGCCGCGCTGACCACTTGGGAAACCGCCGAAGCCGCCGCG
>Ga0233425_10004566_pt1 | contig 23035 bp, 23 predicted proteins | sample Watercolumn_Towu_2_FD_181712 | JGI IMG/M metagenome (GOLD analysis project Ga0233425, IMG submission 181712) | Freshwater microbial communities from Lake Towuti, South Sulawesi, Indonesia - Watercolumn_Towuti2014_140_MG | ecosystem: Environmental > Aquatic > Freshwater > Lake | place... | reverse complement strand
TAAATACCCTATTCCTTTGACTTATGTCAAAGCGCTTTTTTTCATCCTGTGAGAGAAGTGGAGCCGGAAATAAACAAAGGGGAATGAAATCCCCATGTCAAAAAAACCAATACACGGAGGTCATCATGAAAAGTTTGAGAAAGATCATACGGATCGATGCGGAAAAATGCAATGGTTGCGGGCTCTGTGTCCCCTCCTGCGCCGAAGGCGCCATCCAGATCGTGGACGGCAAGGCGCGGTTGGTGGCGGAAAAATACTGCGACGGTCTCGGGGCTTGCCTCGGCGAGTGCCCCGAGGGGGCGCTCCAGGTCGTAGATGCCGAGGCCGATGCCTTCGACGAGTCGGCCGTGAAGGAGCATTTGTCCGGGAAAGCGGCCGCCGCAAGCGGCGGGCATACGCACGGCCACCCCACGCCTAAAGCGGCCGCGCACGGCGACAAAACGATGCCCTGCGGCTGCCCGTCCACGCTGATGCAGAGTTTCGCACCACAGACCGCCTGCGAGAAGGCCAACGTTCCCGTCGTGCATGCCGGTTCGGGCGTATCTGCCCTTACCCACTGGCCGGTTCAGATCCACCTCGTCCCGCCGACGGCGCCGTTTCTCCGCGGGGCCGAGCTTCTTGTCGCCGCGGATTGCACGCCCGTCGCCTATCCCCGGTTTCACGACGACCTGCTCCAGGGGAAGACGGTCCTTCTGGGCTGTCCGAAGCTGGACGATACCGAGGAGTATGTAAAAAAATTCGCCGCCATCTTTGCGACGGCGGGAATCAAAAGCGTCACGGTAGCGGTCATGGAGGTTCCCTGCTGTCAGGCGTTGCCCGTCATCGTCCGCAAGGGAATGGCCCTGGCGGGGAAGAACATCCCGCTGGCTATCGAGACGATCTCGGTTCGCGGCGAAAAGCTTTGAACGCTTGGGGAATCATGCCCCTGGGCACGCTGGACATTTTTCGGCCCTGCACCTCCTCGCTACGCTGCAAAGACGAAACTCGCGCCGAAGCGCTCAGACAGTCGTCTTTGCGGGCGCTGCGCTGCGGAGGCAGGGGACCCCGAAAAATCTCCAATGCGTGCTTCCGGGGCATCATTCCCCGTCGCGTTAAGGTCTCGTTTTGAGCGCTTGGGGAATCATGCCCTCTCCACTCTCTATGGACGGCGCTTTCCGGTGATGCTTTCGATATCGATCCGGATGACCGTCGTCCCGGCGAGGATCTCGTCCGGATAGAAGAAGGGGCCTTGCGCGCCGTAATGGGTCATGATCGCGTCGATGCCCTGGCGCTTCTCTACCGCATCGGCGACAAGGACCGCCCGGCCGAAGCCGATGACGCTCTCATAGCGGGCGCCCCAGCCGCAGGCCCTCTCGGACCGCTTCAGTTCCCGGAGGAGATCCATCTCGAAGCAGACCCGGTCGTTTCTCCGGAGGATGTCAAGCTTTCTTCCCTCCGGGGCGCAGTGAAGATAGAGACAATTTACCCCCAGCCCGAAGTTCATGGGTACTACATAGGGGGCCCCGTTGTCGGAAAGACCGATCCGGCAGACTTGGGCCTCTTCCATGATCGCCATAAGATCGGCCGGATCCCTGAGCTCCCGCTCCGCTTTGCGCAAGGCCATCACCTCATCTCTTCCGCCCGGCGGACCTCATCCAGAAGACGACGGACCCGGTCCATATCCTTTCGGAAACGGATCGGGTTCCCGCGCGAGTCCCGGGCGTTGGTCTGCATGCAACTGTCGATCCCCGCCGGGTTCACCCGGCTGATCGCAGCGGCGACATTGTCCGGCGATATGCCGCCGGCAAGAATAACGGGGGTCCGGGATGCCCCTACGAGCACGGCGGCCAGGTCCCAGTCGCAGATCTCCCCGGTGATCCCGACGTAACCGGCCACGGGTTGGGCAGCCTTCGGGTCCCCGTATCCACGAAGCGTGTCCGACATGAAGAAATCGCTCGTCTCGGAAAGCGCGCCGGTGATCTTCAGGATCGCCTCCCTGACCGGTTCCGGCTCTGCCGGCCCCGGCTCGGGGATGGGGATCGTCCGGATAATCCCGAGAGAAGGGAACTCTTTCTTCACCGTCCGCTGAATCCGGACCAGCCCCGCGCAGATCTCCTCCCGCCGGGCGCGGTCCCGCGGCGCCAGGGGAATCAGCTCGCAGAAATGGACGAAATCGGGCTGGTAGTAATCGAGGGCGCGAAGGAGGTCGTCGTCCTTCTCGATGAGAGGAATCAGGGTGCTTTTCGCCTTTGACCCGCGCGTCAAACGGACAACGTCCCTGAGGGTGGGAATCTTCCATCGGTCGGGCGAGTGGATCACGCTGCCGATGTGGTCGACACCCATCTCAACCAGCCGCTCCGCCTCCCTGGGCTCCTGGATTTCATAAAGCTGAACGATGACCCGTTTCATGACTCCCTGCCCCCCACCCTGACCCTCCCCCGCAAAAGGGGAGGGAATTGAGTGGTGCTTTTGCAAAGACCTCACCAGTCAGTTGAATATCGGCGGCTCTTGATGACCATTATCCGCCGATGAATAGACAACTCCGGCCGAGAGACCGAGTGGTGCGGCGCTCAAAGGCGCCGACTCGCCCGACGGAAATGCACGGTAGCACCTCAGCACAAAGGGTTTATTCCAAAGAGATGCCGCGCAAACGGCGGTTACATACGATCTGCGGGGTTCGATCAGGGCAAATCGCCATTTTTCGGGACCCTGCGGATCATCGGCGGAACAATCGATCCGGTACGGGCTTTTCCCCGTTAGGCGAAAAGCGAATGAATCGAGAGGGTGGGAAAGACCGAGACCGAGCGCCTTGACGTAAGCCTCCTTCAGGGTCCAATACAGGGGAAAACGCTCCTCCCGACGGCCGGGCGGCAGGTTCTCCAGTGCAGCGACCTCTTCGCGTGCGAAAAACCGCCGGCTCAACCCTTCGGCATCCATCCGGCGGCCTATCCGTTCGCAATCGGTACCGACATCGATTCCTCGGGCTAACGCTACGACGGCCAGACCGGCGGTATGGGCGAGGCTGAACGATAGCGAAACCGGTCCGGCAGCCGGATCGATCCGCGGCTTGCCGTTTTCGTCATTCGTGAAGCGCCAGGCGTCCGGTGGAAGGTCCGCGTAACGCGACAGCGCCGTCCGGACGAGAAGGTGGCTTACCAGAAACAGATGCCGGTGCCCCGGGAAGCGGAAGCGCTCCATCCGGGCGATCTCGCCGTCATCGAGGATGTCGCGGGCGGATGCGATCCGGGAGGAGGCTGCCCATTCGTCCGGGAAAGCCGCCCAGAGATGAACATCTCCTTCGGGCAGGTCGATCAAGGGGGGGGTCATCCAATCATTTCTTTGGCTTGGCCGTCTTTTTCACCGCGGTTTTCTTTATTTGGCTCAGCCATTCCGGTTCGCGCTTTTCGAGGAAGGAGCGGACGCCTTCCCGACCCTCCCCGGAGGCGCTCACTTCGGCGTGCAATTCCGCGCTCTGTCTGATTTGATCGGGAGTGATACGGCTGCCCGCCACCATGCGGATCCAATCTTTGGAAAGCACCTGTGCCATGGGACCGCCCGGCAGCAGTTGCCCGAGCAACTCGTTGATCCTGGCGTCGAGTTCGACCAGCGGCGCGATATCGCTGATCAGACCGATGCGGTAAGCCTCGGCGGCGGTGAAGCGCTCCGCGGATAGGAAATAGCGGCGCGCCGCGCGTTCTCCCATCGCCCGTACGAGATAAGGACCGGTCACCGCCGGGATCAGACCGAAACGGACTTCGGAGAGGCAAAACTCTGCGTCGTACGCCGTTACCGCTATGTCGCAGGCCGCGACCAGTCCGATACCGTCCGCGATCGCCGGGCCGTGCACGCGGGCTATGGTCGGCTTTTTCAGCGTGTCGATCGTATGCAGCAGGGTTGTGAACTTCACAGCGTCGTAAAGGATCTTTCTGACGGAGTGACCGGCTGTTTGCCTCATCCATTTTGTATCGACGCCGCCGCAAAAGCTCTCACCCGCTCCGGCAAGGACCACCGCGCGTATCGCCGGATCGCTGTCGAGCGCCCGCATCGCGGCGGTCAGCTCCGCGATCATCGTCTCGTTCAGAGCGTTGTGCGACTTCGGCCGGTTCATCCAAACGATGCCGATGTTGTTTTTGATATCAACAAAGAGGGTTTTGTATTTCATATTACCTCAGCAGCGGGGCGTCCGGGTCTTGTTCTTCGATACCGAGTTCCTGGGTGCGCTGGATTTCCCGGAGTTTCATCCGAATGATGACGATCAGGCCGATAATGAAGAGCCAAAACACGGCCAGACTTTCATATATGATATACCCATCGTAGGGTGTCGAGGGGAAGACTTCGATCTTGTTGATCTTGTCCGCTGCCCAGGAGGTCACGGCGTCCATCAGAAGGAGCGATACCAGCGCCACGAGCTGGAGATGCCGGGAGAGCGACCATCCCTTCAAGCGGTGTTTGATGATTCCGATCGCTCGCATAGGCGCTCCTTAACTCAGAAAACCCACGACCGTCATCGTGAGGAAGTAGAGAAGATAGATCACACCGATCCAGGTAAAGAGCGGGCTTGCCTCGCCCCGCGACGATCTTCGGTCGAAAAAGGGGATGAGAAAGAAAAAGAGGATCGCGCAGGTGACCAGAAGGATGGCGATCGTCTCTCCATTGAGCCCCATGATCTCGCCGGGAAATAGCTTGAGGGTCTGGAGGAGAAAGAGAAAATACCATTCGGGTTTGATGTTTTCCGACTGCGGGGCCAGGGGATCGGCCTTCACGCCGATCTCCGGCGGCATCAGGACCGTCAGCGTGACGAGAACTCCCAGCACGACCAGCCAGATCATCAGATCCTTGTAGAAGACATTCGGAAAGAAAGGGGCTGCCCGCAGTTGTTCTTTTTCCAGCGAAAGGGGAACGCTCGACCCGTGATACATCACCAAAATCAGATGCAGACCGATGAGGGAGAGGGTGATGATCGGCAGGATCGCCACGTGAAAAGCGTAGAAACGAAGGAGGGTGTCGCCGGTCACATCGATGCTCCCCCTCAGGAAGGCCTTGATGAACCACCCGATGAAGGGAAGGGCGCCGGCCCCTCCGGTCGCCACGCGCGTACCGGCGAAGGACCGCTCATCCCAGAGGAGGAGGTAGCCGCTCAGCCCGAAGAAGATCGAGATCCCGAGCAGGACGAATCCGGTCACCCAAATGAATTCCCTGGGTTTGCGGTAAGACTTCAGCAGCAGCGTGCCGAATAGGTGGATGAACAGAAAGGCGATGGCGAGCTGCGCCCCCCAGTGGTGAAAGGATCGGAAAAACCACCCCATGTTCAATTTGGTGACGATTTCGATGATGCTCTTGTGGGCAAAGTCGATATGGGGGACATAGTACAGTGCCATCAGCATCCCTGACACAAACTGGATGATGAACAAAAAGAGCGTGATTCCGCCGGTGTAGTACCAGAGGTCGTAGCGGTGCTCCGGGATGAGTTTGCTTTTGGCCAGCCTTTTGATCGCTTCCAGGTCGTATCGCTCGTCCAGCCAATCTTTAAGCCTTGGGCAGTTCAACCTTGACTCCCTTCTTGGCGATGATCAATTTTTCACCCTCTTCTGAAATGACGAAGATTTCAAGCGGCTTGGGGGGCGGTCCGGCGACGTTCTTCCCGTTTTCGTCGAACCATCCCTGATGGCAGGCGCAGTAAAAACGTTTTTCCGCCGGTTTGTAATCCACATTGCACTCCATGTGGCTGCAAACGCCCTTCAAGGCGATGACGCTGCCGTCGGTCTTGGTGTAATAGAGCCCGACCGTGCCGCCCCAGGCGAAACGCTTGATGGAATTGCTCTCCAGACCCGTAAAATCCTTCTTGTTCAGGACGACAAAATCGGGCTCCTTGCCCAGCGTGGGAAAGGCAAATTTCATCAGCGCGTAAAAGGTTCCGGAGCAGAAGGCGACGAGCCAGCCGCCGAAGAGCGTATTGAGAAAGGTCCTCCTCGTAATGAGTGAATAGTTAAGCTTCATCGTTCATTTCCCCAGCAGCTTCCGGAAACGGTGTTTCACCAGCGCCTTGCGCAGACCGACGACGGCATCGGTGGGGCGCACTTCCTTCGGGCAGGCGTCGATGCAGCGGAAGAGCGTATCGCAGGCCCAGACGCCACGTTCGTTATTGAGTATTTCTATTGCTTCGGCGGACCGGTCGTCGCGTGAATCGAGGACGAACCGTTCGAGTTTGGCTGCCGCCGCCGGACCGATATATTCCGGTTCCCGCGCGAGGACCGGACAGGCGCCGTAGCAGCAGGCGCAAAGGATGCAGTTGACGTACTGGTCGATCCGCAGGCGCTCCGCTTCGCTTTGCGGGATCTCTTTTTCCGGAGCGGGGCTGCGCCGGATCAGATAGGGTTGGACCTTCTCGTACATCTTCCAAAAAGGCGTCATGTCGACGACCAGATCCCGGATCACCTCCAAGTTGGGCAGCGGTTCCAGGATGATCGTATCGGTGTTGAAGGCGGACACCTGCGTCCGGCAGGCCAGATCGATCTTGCCGTTGATCACCATCGCGCAGGACCCGCAGACGGCGGACCGGCAGGAGCATCGATACGACAATGTTCCGTCGATCTCGTCGCGGATCCGAAGCAGCACCGCCAGCACGGTCAGACCTGGGATCACGCGGATCCGGTAGGTCGCGAAGCGGGGCTTTTTATCCGGCTCCTGCGCGTCGTATCTCAGGATTTTGAAGGTATATGTGTCGGCCTTGATCAATATCCTAACTCCCTAATCAGTTCTCAATACACCCTAATATTTTCTCTCCATGGGCTGATACCGGGTAATCGCCACCTCTTTGAAGGTAATGACCGGATCGCCGTCGGGGCCCATCCGGGCCATCGTATGCTTCAACCAGTCGGTGTCGTTGCGGGTGTTGAAATCCAGGCGGAAGTGGGAACCCCGGCTCTCCTCCCTGAGGATCGCCCCCAGGACGATCGTGTGGGCCACTTCGATCATATATTCCAGTTCGACCGCGCCCGTGAGCTCGTAATTCATGTGCCGGGCCGCCGAGGTCACACCGACGTCGCGATACCGCCGCTTGATCTCGAGGAGCTTCTTCAACGCCTGCTCCAGCTCCTCGCGGGTCCGGAAGATACCCACCTTCTCGCTCATCACGGCGCTCAGTTCGGCCTGGAGCGGACCCGGCCTTTCCTTGCCCGGCGACGCCAGTCTTTGGAGCATGGCCTCCACCTTGTCCTTCAATTTCAGAAGAGGTTTCTCCTCCGTACGGGGGATGCCGCCCTCCAGGTCCTCGGCGATCGCCTTTGCTCCCAGTTTCCCGAAGACAATTGTATCCAAGAGCGAGTTGCCGCCCAGACGGTTTGCGCCGTGGACGCTGACGCAGGAACATTCGCCGCCTGCATAGAAACCGCGGACCTCCGAGGCGCACCGCTTGTCGACATCGATCCCCCCCATCGAGTAGTGCTGGGCGGGCATGATGGGGATCGGTTCGTGGATCGGATCGATGCCGATGAAATCGATGCTGATCTGCCGGATTCCCGGCAGCCGCTCCTTGATCTTCTTTTCGCCCAAATGCCTCAGATCGAGCTGGATATACCTGCCGAGGGGGTGCTCAAATCCCCGCCCCTCGTTCATTTCGGTTTGGATGCAGCGGGAGACGATGTCGCGCGGCGCCAGCTCCATCGCTGTCGGCGCGTATTTCTGCATGAAACGTTCCCCCAGGTTGTTGACCAGATAAGCGCCCTCGCCCCGGCATCCCTCCGTTATGAGGATATTCGTGCCGATCAGGCAGGTGGGGTGAAACTGGACGAACTCCATATCCTTGAGCGGGACGCCCGCCGCGTAGGCCATCCCGATACCGCTCCCCGTATTGATCAGAGCGTTGGTGGAGTGCTGGAACACCCGTCCGTATCCCCCGGTGCCGAAGAACGTCACGCCGGCGCGCACGGGAATGAGCTCACCCGTGCGGATATCCAGGACGACGATGCCGTGGCACTGGCCCTCTTCGATGCACAGCGAAGTGACGAACCATTCCGGGTAGATCTTGACGCCTTTGGCGACGGCGCGCTCGTAAAGGGTGTTGAGCAATACATGGCCAGTGATATCGGCGGAATAGCAGGTCCGGGGATAGCCGGCACCGCCGAAGGGGCGCTGGGCGATCGTGCCGTCGGAAAACCGGCTGAACGGGCATCCCCAGTGCTCCATTTCATAGACGATCGGCGCCGCTTCCCGGCACATGAGTTCCGCGGCGTCCTGATCGGCGAGATAATCGCTCCCCTTCACCGTATCGAAGGTGTGTTTTTCCCAGGAGTCGTCCCGGCTGTCGGGGTTATTGGTCAGAGGGGCGTTGATGCCGCCCTGCGCCGCGATGGAATGGGAGCGCGTCGGATAGACCTTCGAGACGAGTCCTACATTGAACCGATCGCAAAGCCCGACGGCGGCCCGAAGACCCGTAAGACCGCCTCCGACGATGAGGATATCGTGATTAACCATTCCTGCTAAGCCCCGACATAAAGAAAAATCAATACCGCAGAGATGAGCGTTGCAGCCACGTTAGCCGCCCAGAATAACCGCTTTTCATTTCGATAACCGAGGTCAATGGCTACGGTTCTCAGGCCGTAGAGGCTGTGAAAGGTGAAGAGGACAAGGATCAGGATATCCAGAACGGGATGTCTATGAAGACTCAGGGCCCAGTCGGGTTTCTTGTCTTTCGTGAAAAGGAAGTAGCTGGTAAGAATTTTGATGCCGAATAGAACGATCAGGGTCACACCGCTGATACGGTGAAAAAGCCAGATGAACATACGCCCCCCTGTAGCATGCCAAATATTTGAATGGCCTATCGGCCCCGGGAAAAGCCGTGGGACGACGGAAAACGGAACCCTCCAAACCCCGCCCTGTATGGGGGAACTTCGCTTCCCGCGGCAAATCGCCCTTCATCCGTAAAGCGGGCTTTGAGTAACAGGGAACTTTTGCTTTGTCAAGAAGAAAGTCCGTTCGACAGGGTAGCCGTTTGACCTATACCGCCCGCTTGAAGATCAAGCGGTCGTAAAGAACAAAATCAAACACGGCCGCCATCCCACAACCGATGGTCATGTTGAGCATGTAATGGATCTGCCAGCTTTCCATGACGGCGAATGAGGCAATCCTGATCATTACGCCGGCCAACGCGGCAAGATTGAACGCGACAAACTGAACGGCAAGCCTTCCCTGTCGCTTTTTGGGGGCATCCTTCCATGTCCACATTCTGCTGATGAGGAAGTTATAAAATATACTCATCTCCATAGCTGCGAAGTTTGCGATGTTCTTCATCAACGGACTGACGAATCCGAGCGCCTCCACAAAAAAAATCATCAAGGCGGCATTCACGACAAACGCGCTCGAACCCACCAATAGAAATCTTGTCAGCCTCTCTGGATATTGCATGGAAGTTCCTTTAAAATCTCCTGCATCCGCCGGCCGATCTCGGCGGGATTTTTCTCAACGGTTACACCTGCCTGCTCCAGGGCCTTGAACTTCTCCGCGGCTGTTCCCTTTCCCCCCGAGATGATTGCCCCGGCGTGCCCCATTCTCCGACCCGGCGGGGCGCTCTGCCCGGCGATAAAGGAGATCACCGGTTTTGTCACCTCTCCCCGGATGAACTCCGCCGCCTCCTCTTCCGCCGTTCCCCCGATCTCGCCGATCATCACGATTGCCCTGGTCTGAGGATCCTTCTGGAACAGCTCCAGGATGTCGATGAAGCCCGACCCGACGATCGGGTCGCCGCCGATCCCGACCGAGGTGGACTGACCGATTCCGAGTTCCGTCAACTGCCAGATCATCTCGTAGGTGAGGGTTCCGCTCCGCGAAACGACGCCCACGCTTCCCTCCTTGTGGATGAAGTTGGGCATGAAGCCGACCTTGCCCACGCCGGGGGTCGTGATCCCCGGACAGTTTGGGCCGATCAGCCGCGAGCCCGATCCTTTTAATGCCTGTTTGATTTTGATCATCTCGAGAACCGGAAGCCCTTCGGTCAGGCACACGATAAGCCCGATCCCCGCCTCGATCGCCTCGAAGATCGCATCTGGGGCAAACGCCGCAGGGGTATAGATTCCCGAAACGTTGGCGCCTTCTCTTTCGACCGCATCGATGACGCGATTGTATATGGGAATGCCGTCCAGCTCCTTCCCTCCTTTACCGGGAGTGACGCCGGCCACGACATTTGTCCCTAACTTCACCGACTCGCGGGTGTGAAAACTCCCCTCCGAGCCGGTGATACCCTGAATGACGATACGCGCTTTGCGATCCAGCAGTATGGCCATCGAAATCCCCCTGTTACGCGCCTCGGAGATTGACTCCTGACGCCGGCCAACCTTCACCCCAACAGCGCGACGGCCTTCTGGGCCGCCTCGTACAACCCGTCGGCCACCGTGATTTGAAGTCCGGATTCCCGCAGCATCCGCCGCCCCTCTTCGACATTTGTTCCCTGGAGACGGACCACCATCGGCAGTTTCATTTCGGTATTTGCCGCCGCCCGGATCAATCCGGCGGAGACCCGGTCGCACCGCAGTACACCGCCGAAGACATTGATGAGGATACACTTTACACCCGGATCGGATGTCAGGATGCGGAACGCCTTCTCGATCTGCTCCGACGATGCACTGCCACCCACATCGAGAAAGTTCGCCGGTTCGCCTCCCGCCATCTTGATCAGATCCATTGTCGTCATCGCCAGCCCCGCCCCGTTTACCATGCAGCCGACGTTTCCGTCCAGCTTGATGTAGTTCACGGAGGTGCTCCTGGCAGCGATCTCCAGCGGTTCTTCCTCATCCGCGTCGCGCAGCTCCCGGATCTCGCCGTGGCGATAAAGGCCGTCGTCGTCGAAATTGAGCTTCGTATCGAGAGCGAGCAGCAATCCCTGCGCCGTGATCGCCAGCGGATTGATCTCCAGAAGCGAGCAGTCCTTTTCCACGAAGAGCCGGTATAGGTTTCGGCAGATCTCGGCAAACTGCCCGCTCGGTATCGCATCGAGCCCGAGACCCGCTGAGAGCTTTCGCGCCTGGAACGGGGTGAACCCGACCGCGGGATGGACCGAACACCGGACGATCTTTTCCGGGGTCGTGGCCGCCACCTGTTCGATGTCCATGCCGCCCGCCTCCGAGGCCATGAAGACGACGCACTCTTTCCCCCGCGACCGGTCGACCACCAGGCTCAGGTAGAGTTCCTTCCGGACGGCGGACGCCTCCTCCACCAGAACCTTGCGCACCTCTTTCCCCAACGGACCGGTCTGGTGGGTGACGAGCCGCATCCCCAGGATCGATCGGGCGATCGCATAGGTCTCATCGGGCGAAGAGGCTGTTTTTACTCCGCCGCCCTTCCCTCGGCCGCCCGCATGGATCTGCGCCTTGACGACGACCCGGCCCGCCAGGCCGGCCGCTATCGCGCGTGCCTCCTCCGGGGTCGCTGCCATATCGCCGCGGGGGACGGGAATCCCGTAGTCCCGTAAAAGATTTTTTGCCTGATATTCATGGATCTTCATGCCGTCCCTCCGTGGCCGCCGCAAATCGTTCCCATGAAACCATAAAGCGCTTCGTCCATTATGTTCCGATCCATCGTCTGCGACAAGCTAACAGATGCTTCGTCCGTAATCAACAAAATTCCTTGCTTCACCAAGAATAGTAGTGGTAAACACCCTGGTTAGCTGCTGAGATCTTTGCGTGACTTTCCAAGTTCGCTCATTGCATAATCACGGAGATGTCTATGAAAGCGATGGTGCTTCAAGGGAAAAACGAACCGTTTGTTTTGGAAGAGCGGCCCGACCCCAAGGCCGGTCCGGGCGAGGCGGTGGCAAGGGTAATCGCATGCGGTTCCGGACTCACCATTCACCATACCCGTGCGGGCCGGACGGCAACCAATTACCCGATCATCATCGGGCACGAAGTGTTGGGGGAGATCGTTGAAACCGGTCACGGCGTCCACGGCCTGAAAACGGGGGACATTGTGACCCCCCACTGTTATCTCGCTTGCGGGCAATGCCGTTGGTGTCGCATCAATCGGGAGACCCTATGCGACAACCTGGCCGGCTTCGTCGGTCGCCAGATGGACGGAGGGTATGCGGAATACATGAAACTGCCCGCCCGCAACTGGATCCATGTCCCCGCGGGGCTCGACTACAAACACCGTCCGGCCGAAGCTGCCGTCATCTGCGACGCGATAGCGACCCCCTACAAGGTGATCCGCCGTGCCCGCATCGCCCCTATGGAGAACGTCGCCGTCTTCGGGGCGGGCGGCGGTCTGGGCGTCCATATGGTCATGATGGCGAGGTGGGCGCACGCCCGCGTCATCGCCGTCGATATCTCGGCGGAGAAACTCAGGACATGCCGCGAGGTTGGGGCGGATGCCCTCGTCGATGCTTCGCATGGCAATGTGGTTGAGGCGCTTAAAGAGCTGACGGGGGGCGCCGGGGTGGACGTGGCCGTTGATTTCGTTTCGCAGGTCTCCACCCTCGAGGCCGCCGCCGATTCGCTGGGCAAGGGGGGGCGGCTCGTCACTCTGGGAGGTTACTCGCCCGAACCGTTCCGCGTTTCAGCCTCCCGGCTGCTCCAGGGCGAACTGGAAATCATGGGGAGCCGGGCCTTCACCCGGCAGGAGATCATCGAGTCCCTCGAGCTCTGCGCCCGGGGACAGATCCGGCCTCTTGTGACCGAGACCTACCGCCTCGAGGAGGCGGAGAAGGTCCACGCCCGTCTCGAGGCAGGGCTCGTCACCGGCAGGGCCGCGATCGTCATGGAGTGAATGATGGATAAAAAACCCCGGATGCTCACCTGGGCGGATTTCGCCCCGGATTTCCCCGTGTGGAAGCTTCATCCCGCGGGCTGCACGCTCGCAACGAAGGAACTGGGGCACGGCGTCTTCGCGCTGATCAGCTCGATCCCCGGCGTGGACAATGCCGGTTTCGTGGTAGGTGAAAAGGGGGTGCTCGTGATCGACGCCCATATCTGCATCCCCATGGCCCGCCAGATCCAGCGGCGGGTCCGCGAAGTGACGGACAAACCCCTGCTCTTTCTTGTCAACTCGAACTACCACGGGGACCACACGTTCGGAAACTGCGCCTTTCCGGCGGAGACCCTTGTCATCCAACAGCGCGAAACCGCGGCGAGGACGCCTTACTTCGACGAGGAGCTGGTGTTCATGCTGCCCGCGGTGAAGAACGACCGGACGGTATTCGATGGGATCACCCCGCGGCCTCCCGATATCGTTTTTAACGACCATCTCCGCATCGACCTGGGTGGACGGGTCGTCGAGATCCACTGGTTCGGCCCCGCGAACACGCCGGGGGACACCGTCACCTACATCCCCGAGGCCAAAGTGGCCTGGACGGGAAACATGACGGGGGGGTCCTTCGGACTCGCGCTGGAGAGCGATGCCCCCACCTTTCTCGAAACACTCACCCGTTTGATCCAGACGATCGAGGTGGAGACACTGATTCCGGGCCACTCCGCCCCCCTTGGGCCCTCCGACCTTTGGTTGTATATGCTCTACTTCAGCCGGCTCACCAACGACATGAAGAAGGCCCTGAGCGCCGGGTGGACCCTGGAGGAGACCCTCGAGCGAATTCCCATGGGAGCGGAATTCGGTCTGCCCGCTTCGGATCCACGGTCCCTTTTCATGGAAGGGCGTCACAGGTACAACGTCCGGCGGACATACCTTTCCATGCAGGGGGCGTGACCGACCCGATACACCTTCGCTGCAAAATATCCCTTGACAAGCAAAAACAGCCCCCCTATAGTTCGGGCCATCGAAAGCAACGTCTTATCAAAGGGTAAAGCAGGGGAAGCGAAAGGATTCGCCCCCATATTGATCTCTCTCCTCCCCACAGGGAAGAGGGAGGGGTGGAGGCGTTTTCATTGGCGTTTCTCATAAGGAGACGGTATGACCAATTTTTCACCAGGTTACTACAAAACGATCAAAGTCATCGATACGTTTTCCGAGCGGACTGGCAATGTCTTCGCCTGGCTGTGCGTCCCGCTCGCCATCGTCGTCTTCTACGAGGTTGTATCGCGCTATTTTTTCGATGACCCGACGGTGTGGGCCTACGAACTCTCCTATATGCTGTACGGCGCATTGTTCATGCTCGGCGCGGCCTTCGCGCTGCGACGCGGCGCCCATATCCGCACCGACATGCTCTGGGAGAAATTCTCCGAAACCGCCAAGGGCAAAATCGATTTCTACGCCTATATCCTCTTCTTTTTCCCGGGGATGATCCTGCTTCTGGTCACCAGCATCGACGATGCCTGGCATGCCTTCATATTCGGCGAACTGTCCCAGCAGACACCCTGGACTCCGTACCTGTGGCCGCTCAAATCGGTAGTGCCGCTCACCGCGCTGCTGCTCATGATCCAGGGGGTTTCGGAGATCATGAAGAGCTGGTACATGATCCGCACCGGCAGGGAATTCGAACACAAGATCGGGGGTGAGATATGACCGGCCTCGAGGGTCTGGGCCTGATCATGCTGTCCGTGATGATCGGGGTGATTTTCATCGGCTTCCCCATTTCGTTCACGCTGCTGATCCTGGCGCTTGCCTTTGGTTACGCGGGACTCGGCCAGGTGGTGTTCGACCTCGCCTATCTTCAGATCATCGGCTTGATGAAGATGGAGGAGCTCGCGGCGGTGCCGCTGTTCATCTTCATGGGCTATCTCACCGAGCAGGCGGGCCTGATGGAGCGGCTGTTCCGCGCCTTTCGCGACCTGCTCGCGCCGGTTCGCGGGTCGCTCTACCTCGGGGTGGTCCTGACCGCGACGGTGTTCGCCATGGCCACCGGGATCGTCGGCGCGGCGGTGACGGTGCTCGGCATCATGGCAGCGCCGATCATGATCAAGGCCGGCTACGACTCGCGGATGGCCGCGGGTGCGATCGCCGCCGGCGGCACGCTTGGAATTTTGATTCCCCCTTCGGTGATGCTGATCGTCATGGGTCCGGTGCTGGGCGTCTCGGTGGCGGACCTGTACGCTTCGGCATTCGGCCCGGGATTCCTCCTTGCCAGCTTGTACATTGTGTACACCCTCACGCGCAGCTTCCTCAACCCCAGGCTCGGTCCGCCGGTGCCGCCCGACGAGCGGCCCGCCTCCTGGGCCGTCGTGATCAAGGAGATGTTCTTCGGCATGGTGCCGCTCAGCCTCCTGATCGCCTGCACCCTGGGCTCGATTCTCATGGGGCTGGCGACGCCAACCGAAGCCGCCGCAGTCGGTTGTGTCGGTGCATTTGTCCTTTCGCTCGCCTATCGCAGGTTCACCTTTACCGGGCTCAAAAACGCCTGCGTCAGCACCATGAACACCTCGAGCATGGTCCTGTTTCTGGCGGCGACGTCGAATATTTTCGGCGCCGTGTTCGCGCGGCTGGGGACGGCCGAATGGATCACGAAATCGCTCCTGGCCCTGCCGCTGCCGCCGATCATGATGATGCTGCTGGTCCTGCTGCTGATTTTCCTCCTCGGCTGGCCCTTCGAGTGGCCCGCCATCATCCTGGTGTTCCTGCCCATCTTCGCCCCGGTGGTGCAGGCGCTCAATTTCGACCTGGTCTGGTTCGGCGCGCTGGTGGCGGTCACGATGCAGACGGCGTTCCTGTCGCCGCCGGTGGCGATGTCGGCCTACTACTTGAAGCAGGTGGTGCCGCAGTGGAGCCTGGCCACCATCTACAAAGGGATGTTCGATTTCATGTGGATCCAGTGCGCCTGCATCCTGATCGTCTTGTTTGTCCCCAGCATCTCGCTGTGGCTTCCTACCACGCTGACCGAGCGGGCGACGATCGAGCGGATGGCGCCCTCGAGCGAGACGGATGCCGCCATCGAAAGCGCGCAGGGAGAGGTGTCGTACGAGGATGAATACACGAGCGACATGTCGAAAGGAGACGCGCTCGAAGAGGAATACGGCGGCGAACCGCCCAAGAGGGGAAACACGGATAAGGAAGAACAGACGAAGGCTAAGAAGTAGCGGTGCGGGTAAACGCAATCGGGTTCATCCATTTTTTAATGAAAGGAGAGGAATATGCGATCATCGGTATTGAAAACTCTTGCGCTGGCCACGGCGGTGGCCCTGTGCCTCGGGATCGGCGGACTGGCGTTTGCGCAGCAGCCCGCGGCGAGGGTGCTCAAGATGCAGTCGACGTGGCCGGCGGCTACAACGCTGCAGGAGTGCTTCAAGGGATTGGCGGACCGCGTGGACAAGCTCACCGGCGGCACCTTGAAGATCGAGGCCATGGCGGGCGGACAGGTGGTGCCGCCCTTCGAAGTGCTCGACGCCATCAACAAGAAGGTCCTCGACGGAGGGCACGCGGTGACCTATTACTGGCAGGGCAAGGACTCGGCCGCGACGCTGTTTGCGTCAACGCCCGCCGGGCCTTTCGGCATGGACCATATCGATTTTCTCGGCTGGATGTACGAAGGCGGCGGGATGGAGATGTACTGGGACTGGTACCAGAACACGATCAAGATGAACGTGGTCGCCTTCCCGAGCATGCCGTCCAGCCCGCAGGCCTTCGGCTGGTTCAAGCGGCCGATCAAGGACCTGAAGGACTTCAAGGGGCTCAAATGCCGTGAAACGGGTATCGTCGCGGATATTTTCAAGCGCATGGGCATGGCAACGGTCAACATGCCCGGCGGCGAGATCGCCGCCGCGGCGCAGCGCGGCGTGATCGACTGCGCCGAATGGGTGGCCCCCATCGAGGACCTGAGGCTGGGCCTGCCGCAGATCTACAAGTATTACTACATGCCGGGCATGCACGAGCCGACCGTGGTTGCCGAGCTGATCATCAACGCCGACGTTTGGAAGAGCCTGACGCCCCAGCAGCAGGAGGCGATCCGCTCCGCCGTAACCGATAACTACGTGCGCTGGTGGGCAAAGTGGCAGAAACAGAACGCCGATGCGCTGGATGAGATGCGCACCAAATTCGGCACCCAGGTCCTGCGTACGCCGCCCGAGATCCTGACCGCCTTCCTGAAGGCCTGGGACGAGATCGCCGCGGAAGAGTCGGCGAAGAACCCCGTGTTCAAGAAGGTCTACGATTCGCAAAGGGCATGGGCGTCGAAGGTCGTTCCGGCCAAGCGCTTCATGCAGCCGCCCTATTCTTTTGCCGCTAACCACTACTGGCCGCCGGAAAAGGCGAAACCAGCCGCCAAGGCCCCCGCGCCTAAAGCGGCTGCGCCGGCAAAGAAGTAAAGTTTCCGCTCAACCCTTCGACACCGGGCCGGGCATTACAGCCCGGTCCGGTGTCGCATATATCTTTGGCAAGAAACCTATAGACACCTTGGAAATCGTATTTAAAAAACCATGATCGAAATGTATACAGGTCGTCCGCCGACGCTCGCGCCGCGCGGCATGGTGGCGTGTCCGCATGCCCTTGCCTCCGAGGCCGGCGTCGAAATCCTGAAGGCGGGGGGCTCGGCGGTGGATGCCGCCATCGCCGCCAGCGCCGCCCTGAGCGTCGTCTATCCGCATATGGCGGGGTTGGGCGGCGACGCGTTCTGGCTGATCTACGATGCCGGCAGCAAAAACGTTCGCTACCTGGACGGCGCCGGCTGCGCCGCGGCAAGCGCTTCGATCGAGGCTTTCCGCGCACGCGGCATGGACGAAATCCCGTTCCGGGGCATCCTGCCGGCGACGCTCACGGTGCCCGGTGCGGTGGCGAGCTGGTGCGAAGCCCACGCGGCGCACGGACGCCTGCCGCTCGCGCGCGATCTGACGGCCGCCGTAGGTTATGCCCGCGAGGGTTTTCCGGTGACCGAGCGCCTCGCCAACTGGATCGTTGCGACCGCTCCGGAGCTGGCGAAGAACAGGGAAGCCGCCGCGATCTTTCTGAAAAGCGGCGTGGCGCCCCACGCGGGACAGAGCCTCGTGAACGCGGATCTCGCGCGTTCGCTCGAAGCGGTCGGCGCCGGGGGGCGAGACGCCTATTACGAAGGCGAGATCGCCAAAGAGCTCGCCCGTTACGCGGGGGAAAACGGCGGGTTCTTCACCGAAGCGGACTTTCGCGCGCAGCGCGCGCAATGGCGCGAGCCGATCTCGACCGAGTATCGCGGCGTCAGGATCTACCAGACGCCCCCGCCTACCCAGGGGATCGCGGTGCTGCAGATGCTGAACCTAATCGAGCCCTTCGATCTTGCGGCGATGGAGTATCTGGGCGCCGATCACGTACACTTCCTGGTGCAGGCGAAGCAAATTGCCTACCATGACCGCGACCGCTGGATCGCGGATCCTGCCTTCACGAACATTCCGGTCGAGCGTCTGTTGTCACGCGCCTACGCCGACGAACGCCGTACATTGATCGATTCCGCCCGCGCGCTCCCTTGGGACAGGGTGCCCTCTTACGGCGGTCTCGCCGGCGATACCGTGTACATCTGCGCCGTCGACGCCGAGGGCAACGCGGCTTCGCTGATCCACAGCCTCTACGGCGTCTTCGGCTCCTGCGTCGTCGCCGGCAGGAGCGGTATCGTGTTGCAGAACCGAAGCGCCTATTTTTCGCTTGACCCGGCGCATCACAACAGGATCGAACCGGGCAAGCGGCCGCTGCACACGCTCATCGCCTCGCTCGCCTTTCGCGGTGAGAGGCTGTGGCAGGCGTTCGGCTGCATGGGCGCCGACGGCCAGCCGCAGATCCAGCTACAGGCTTACGTTGCCATGATCGATTTCGGCCTCAACGTGCAACAGGCGATAGAATCGCCGCGCTGGCTCTCCGGCCGCTTTGTCCTGGGCGAACCGCGCGATCTGCTCAACATGGAGGGGCGTTTCCCCGAGGGCACCTTGCGGGAACTCGAACGGAGGGGCCATGTGCTGAACCGCTGGAAGGCATGGAACGAGGTCGCCGGCCATGCGCACGGCATCGGCATCGATCCCGTGACCGGCGCGCGCGTGGGAGGCTCCGATCCGCGGAGCGACGGCGCCGCCATCGGTTATTGAAGGAGGGGGTATCGCTATGGGCGAACGGCTGGGCATGATCGGACTGGGCAAGATGGGGCTGGCGCTCGCGCGCACGATGATGGCCGACGGCCATGAGGTCTGCGGCTACGATATCGATCCGGAGCGGATGAAGATGCTCGAGGAGGCGGGGGGCCGCCCGGTCGCCTCGGCGAAGGAAATGGCCCTGCGGTCGGATATCACGTTCAGCATCCTCCTCAAACCCGAGCATATCGAAGCGAACACCTTGGGATCCAACGGCATCGCCGCGGCCGACAGGAAGGGTCTCATCCACGTCGAGATGAGCACGATGCTCACCAAGTTCCAGCAGACATTGGCCGCCAAACTCGGCGCCAAGGGCATCGAGACGCTCGACGCGCCGATCTCGGGCTCCCATCCGAAGGTGGCGGACCGGACAATCACCTTCATGGTGGGCGGCAAGCGGGAAATCTTCGAACGCGTGCTGCCGATCCTCGCGCCGCTTGCGGCGAGCGTGGATTACACCGGTCCCAGCGGGACGGGGGCGACGATGAAGATCATCACGAACCTCTTCGTCAATTCCTCTGTGGCGCTCTTGGCTGAACTGGTGCTCGTCGGCGAGCGGGCGGGGCTTGCGCACGAAACGATGATGAAGTGCCTGCGGGCGGGATCGGTGCGCGGCGCCATGCTGGAGGCGGCCGCGCCGAGGCTGATGAATCGCGACTTCGCCCCGCGCGGCGCGGTGGAGATCTTTTACAAGGACATGGGGCTCGCGATCGAGCTCGCCCGCGAGAACGGAGTCGATCTCCAGGTGGTCAAGGCCGCGCGAGAGATGTTCAAGCGCGCCTATGACGCCGGCTGGGGAAAGGACGATGCCACCCGTGTCATCGAGGTTTACGAAGGGAAAGACCGCAAAAATTGAAGCCGCGTTCGCTCCTCGGGGGGATGATCCCCCTGTTCGTTCTGGGACACTTCAGCCACCACATCATGACCGCGATCACGGTGCCGCTCATCCCCTTCATCCGGAGCGCCTTCTCCCTGGATTACGCCCAGTCGGGCCTGATCGTCTCGGCCTTTTCGATTTCTTACGGGATCGCGCAGCTCCCGGCGGGCTGGCTCGCCGACCGGATCGAACCCCGCATGCTGATGACCCTCAGCATTTCGGGTGTGGCGGTCGTGGGGATGATGGTCGGTCTTTCCCAGACCCACACCCTGATGATCCTCCTGCTCATCCTCATGGGGCTGCTCGCCGGCGGCTACCACCCCTCCGCGCCGCCGCTGATCCAGGCGGCAGTAAAAAAGGATACCCTGGGTAGGGCCTTGGGGTTCCACAACATCGGCGGCAGCGTCAGCAACTCGCTGACACCGATTGTTGCCGTGGCCGCAGCCAATGCCTTGGGGTGGCGCAATGCTTACATCGCCCTGGCGATCCCGATGATCATCTTCGGCATCCTCTTTTACATTCGCCTCGGGCACCTCGCCGTCGGAAAGACGGATGCCGGACAGAGGCAGAAGAGGGGGGCACGGATACCCGACCGTCCGGGACAGATGCGCTACCTCACGATCTTCCTGATCCTCTCAACCTTCACCTCCGCGCTCATCCACACCACGAACTCCTTCATCCCGCTGCTCATGGTCGATCACTTCGGGACGAGTAAGGAGATCGCCGCCGGCGCCCTGACGCTGATGTATTCGGCGGGCCTCTGGGCAAATCCGCTCGGCGGCTATCTCGCCGACCGGATGGGAAGCATTCGGGTGATCCTCGGGGTTTGTTTCATCGCCGGCCCCTCCATCCTCCTGGTCACACTGCTCCCTTACGGCTTGGGGCTGGGGGCGGTGCTCCTCGTCCTGGGGTTCATCGTTTTCGCGCGAATGTCGGCTTCGGAGGCGTACATCGTCAGGCGGGCGCCGCTCGACAAGCGGTCGACCATCCTTGGCATCTATTTCTTCTCCAGCCAGGAGGGGGGTGCCATCATGACCCCGATCGTGGGCTATCTGATCGACTACTACGGATTTACCGCGGCGTACGGCGCGGCCGGCGGCTCGATCCTTCTCATGACGATGGTATGCTCGTTCTGGCTTTGGGGGGAAAGCAAACAGCGCGATCATTGAGGAGGGTCGAGATCGGGGATCAACCGCTCCAGTCCCAATGATTTGAGGGTGTGCGGGAGCGGTTTCCCCGTTGCCGGGTCCCATCCCGCCACCTCGAAATAGAAGCTTTTCATCCACTGGAAATGGGGCATGATCGGGATCCCTTTGACGGGGCCGTCGACCGGGGTGGAACCGTAGCGGGGAGAGGGAACCTCGAGCGCCGTGTCCAATTCGTGCCGTAGGTTGAAAAGCCGAAGCTGGCTGATCATCCGCTTTCCGATGAGCATGGCCTCGTCGAGCGTCATGCCCCTGCCGGTCACCGCGTTGACGCAATCGATGGTTAGCGGGGGGCTCATGGTGATGAAGCGGCACATGACCAGGCTGTCGATGAAGGTGTACCAGCCGTCCATCTTCGCGTTGGACGCCGCCACCTCCCAGGGGGAAAAGAGGTTGGGGAAGGGGGGGAGGCCGAAGAACTCGTCCGCCGAACAGACCGGGGCGAGGGACTGGGTGGAGCCCGTGGCCGATACGCAGGTCTCCAGAAATTCGCTCCAGCGGGCGCGGTGGTCGTGCCCGCGAGGGGTCGACCCCTTGAGGACGTAGACCCCAAGGTTGGGCGCCTCCCCGCCGATCTTCCGCGAGGCCCGCATGACCCCCTCCGCCAGGAGATCGCCGATCCCCTCCCGCCTGCTGATCTTCACCAGCAACTCCCGGACCGCCTCGACATTGCCCCATTGCATGTCCAGTCCATCCAGATCGTTGCGGGTCAGGATCCCCTTCTCGTAACATTCCATCACCCAGGCGACGACCCATCCCGACTCGTTCACATCCAGGCCCAATCGATCGGTCAGGTCGGAGAGCATTACCACTGCCCCGGGATCCTTATTGCCGATCAGCGGTCCCCAGGAGACCATCAGTTCGTATTCCGGTTCCTCCCCCTCGATCCCCTTGTAGGGACCCTCGGTGACCCTCATGAATTTCGTGTGCAGGATCTTGCACGCCCAGCAGGGTTTGCTGCGGTGTTCGAAATGGGTCCGGTAATAGGGGCCGTTCATGCGTTCGTGTTCGGGGAAGAGGTTGGTGGTGAGGTTGCGCACTGGGAGGCTTCCCGCGTTGTGATGTCCGGAGAAACCTCCTCCCGTTCCCCATTTGTAGAGACTCGGCCGGAAGACCTTCGCATGCTCCACTAAGGCGTCGGCCTTCTCGCGAAAAAGCGACTTATTGTAAACCGGAACGGTTTGCCGGCCGCGAACCACCGCTACGGCCTTGAGCCGTTTGGCCCCCATCACCGCCCCGCAGCCGTTCTTGGAACAGACATGCCCCTTGTCGCCGCCGACGGACGCATAGCGGACCTGGGCCTCGCCCGCTGGGCCGATGCCGAAGACGCTCAACATCCGGGTCTCGCCGAGGTCCTGCCGGATGGCATCCTCCATCTCCCAGGTATCCGTCCCCAGGATGGGGGAGGCATCCCGCAACGACACCCTGCCGTCGTCGATGTGTAGGTAGACCCAGCGGGGCGCCTGTCCCTGGATGATCACCGCGTCGTAGCCGCAGAACTTGAGGAAGGCGCCCCAGAAACCGTTTGCCTGGCTGGTGATGGCCAGGTTCGTCATCGGTCCTTTCGTCACCAGGGCGAAGGCCCCGGCCCCCGAGACCATGGTGCCGCCGAGGGGTCCCGAGGCCATGATGATCCGGTTTCCGGGATCATCCCACCGAACGCCCGGGGGCACCTCGCGGTAGAGGATCTCGGTGCCGAATCCCGTGCCCCCCACGTATTGCTCGACCAGCGCCGGTTCCAAGGATTCATCGCGCAGTGCTCCGTCGGTGAGATCGACCCGCAGGATCTTCCCCATGTAACCGTAACGCGTCTCAGCCACGATCCATTTCCTTTAAAAGATCTTTTTCCTTCGCCATTTTTTCGGACGGTCTCCGGGGAGCATCAGCCCGCTTACGTCGATCCCCAGGTTCACCATGGTTTTCGCCAATACGATGGCGCAGCTGTAGCCCTCGAGGACGGGGATCTCCCACCCCATATCGTGCAGCCGTTTTTCCACAAAGGGGCGGAGCCAGAAGGAGGCGGA
>Ga0233425_10004565_pt1 | contig 23044 bp, 26 predicted proteins | sample Watercolumn_Towu_2_FD_181712 | JGI IMG/M metagenome (GOLD analysis project Ga0233425, IMG submission 181712) | Freshwater microbial communities from Lake Towuti, South Sulawesi, Indonesia - Watercolumn_Towuti2014_140_MG | ecosystem: Environmental > Aquatic > Freshwater > Lake | place... | reverse complement strand
ACATTCGAGCCTTGCCGGATCTCCGCCGGGACCGTTGCCGGGCCCGACGCGGGGCGGACATGACGGCGCTCTTCAGGGGACGTCAGCAGCCCGCATTCCAGTAGCGCGCGGCGAGCAAGGGACGCCATCCACTCGACGTCCACGAGGACCCCGGGACTGCCCTTCGCCCCGGCTTCATCGCTCGACCACAGCCCGCCGTCGTCGAGGTCGTGGATCCGACGCCCTCCCCATCGACGGGATGGCGGAAGCCTAAGCCGGGTTTTTCCTCCGGGGCGCAGATGACGCTGGCTGTTGCGGATTCGGGAGCGGGGTCAGGGGGTTGGCCCTCGCATGTGCGAGCGTAGCGGATGAACTGCCGACACTTTTCGCGGGGGCGATGCCGCGAGTTCGTCACAGCGGGCACGGCGAGTCACGACGGACACGACGGGGCCGGCGTGAGCTGCGGCGCCAGCAGGGCGACGCCGTGAGTTCGAGCGCGGGCCTGCGGCCCGCGGGCGGCGGCGACGGGCGCGCTCCCGTCGTGATCGCTGTGGCCCGTCGCGCCCGTTGTGATGAACCCGCGGCGGCGGCCCGGATGTTCGGCGACGGCCCGGCGGGCTGGAACCCGCTCCCCACGATCTGAGCCGCGGAACGTCCGGCCCTCGGGTCAAGCCCGGGGGTGACGGCGTTACGGGAGGGAGAGGAATGACGGCGGGCTAGCTCCCGCTCTGCAGGCAGCGGCGGCCGGCGTAGAGGCCGTTGAGGTAGAACCAGCGGTTCTGGACGGCGAGGGCCTCGGCCTGGCGGCGTTCGCGCTCCTCGCGGGTCAGGGCGTCGGCCCCGGCGAACAGCAGGCCGGCGCCGGGGATGAGCATGGCCGCGCCGGCTTTCGCGATGGCGCCGAGGCCGCCGCCGGACGGCGTGCCGCCCATGTCGGCGCTGAGCGCGGCCGCCTCGTCGGCGATCTGGCGGCAGGTGAGAGCCTCGTCGGCGGCGCGGATCACCGGCGCCGGGACCTCAGCGGCGGCGCGGCCCTCCGCCGGCGGCGACCGGTCGGGCGAGGCGTCCTGGGCCGCGGCGGCGCCCGCGCAGGCGAGGGCGAGGGCGGCGAGGGCGGCGGCCGGGATCATCGGGCGTGGGGTCACGGTCGAACTCCATTCCGCCCCCCGACCGGGAACAGAACGGCGGACGCCCCCGGGAGGTTGCCTTCAGGCGCGGACGGCGCGGGTCGCCTCGACGCCGAGGGCCTGCAGGGCCGCGGCGGCGATGTGGGAGGCGTTCAGGCCCGCCGCCTCGTACTGGGCGAAGGGCGCGTCCTGGTCCTGGAAGACGTCGGGCAGGTGCAGGGTGCGGATCTTCAGCCCGGCGTCGAGCGCCCCCTTCTCCGCCAGCAGCTGCAGCACGAAGGCGCCGAAGCCGCCCATGGCCCCCTCCTCCACCGTGATCAGGGCCTCGTGCTCGCGCGCGAGCCGCAGGATCAGATCCGCGTCCAGCGGTTTGGCGAAGCGGGCGTCGGCGACGGTGGCCGAGACGCCGCGGGCGGCGAGGGCCTCGGCCGCCTTGAGCGACTCCTGCAGGCGCGTGCCGAGCGACAGGATGGCGACCGCCGTGCCCTCGCGGACGATGCGGCCCTTGCCGATCTCGAGCGGGGCGGCGAGCTCCGGGATCTCGACGCCGACGCCGTCGCCGCGCGGGTAGCGGAAGGCCGAGGGGCGGTCGTCGATGGCCAGGGAGGTGGAGATCATCGCCGCCAGCTCGGCCTCGTCCGAGGCGGCCATCAGCACCATGCCCGGCAGGGCGCCCATGTAGCCGATGTCGAAGGAGCCGGCGTGGGTGGAGCCGTCGGCGCCGACGAGACCGGCCCGGTCCATGGCGAAGCGCACCGGCAGCGACTGGATGGCCACGTCGTGGACGACCTGGTCGTAGCCGCGCTGGAGGAAGGTCGAATAGATGGCGCAGACCGGCTTCATGCCGTCGGCGGCGAGGCCGGCGGCGAAGGTGACGGCGTGCTGTTCGGCGATGCCGACGTCGTAGGTGCGGTCCGGATAGGCCTGGCCGAACAGGTCGAGGCCGGTGCCCGAGGGCATGGCCGCGGTGATGGCGACGATCGAGGGGTCGGCGGCGGCGTGCTTGATCAGCTCGGTCCCGAACACCTTGGTGTAGCTGGGGGCGTTGGAGGCGGGCTTCGACTGCTTGCCGGAGACGACGTCGAACTTGACCACCGCGTGCAGCTTGTCGGCGCTGCTCTCGGCCGGGGCGTAGCCCTTGCCCTTCTGGGTGACGACGTGGACCAGCACCGGACGGTCGGTGATGGCCGCGGCGTTCTTCAGGATGGGCACCAGGTTGTCCATGTCGTGCCCGTCGATCGGGCCGACGTAGTAGAAGCCGAGCTCCTCGAAGAAGGTGCCGCCGGTGACCATGCCGCGGGCGTATTCCTCGGCCTTGCGGGCGGCGTCCTTGAACGGGCGCGGCAGGTGTTCGGCGAACTTCTTGCCGAGCTTGCGCATGCCCCGGTAGGTCCCGCCGGAAACCAGGCCGGCGAGATAGGCGCTCATGCCGCCCACGGGCGGGGCGATCGACATGTCGTTGTCGTTGAGCACCACCATCAGCTGGCCGCGCGTCGCCTCGACGGCGTTGTTCATCGCCTCATAGGCCATGCCGGCGGACATGGAGCCGTCGCCGATGACGGCCACGACCCTGTTGTCTCCGCCCTTCTGGTCGCGGGCGGCGGCGAAGCCGAGGGCGGCCGAGATCGAGGTCGAGGCGTGGGCGGCGCCGAAGGGGTCGTATTCGCTCTCCGAGCGCTTGGTGAAGCCGGACAGGCCGCCGCCCTGGCGCAGGGTGCGGATGCGATCGCGCCGGCCGGTCAGAATCTTGTGCGGATAGCACTGGTGGCCGACGTCCCAGATCAGGATGTCCTTCGGCGTCTCGAAGACGTGGTGCAGGGCCACCGTCAGCTCGACCACGCCGAGGCCGGCGCCGAGGTGGCCGCCGGTGGTGGAGACGGCGTCGATGGTCTCGGCCCGCACCTCGTCGGCCAGCTGCTTCAGCCGGGCGATGTCGAAACCGCGCATGTCGGCGGGCAGCTTGACCTGGTCGAGGAGCGGGGTGTCGGGCATCGGGGCAACGTGAACAGCGCCCGGGGCGGGCGAAACGATGAGGCTATCCCATGAACGCCTCGCACGGCGAATGCCAGTGAGAGATTCCTGAGCAGTTCGTGATCGGCTCCCCGGCGAGCGGCGGGGCGAGCCATATCCGAAGCCGCCAGTCTACGTCGGCCCGGACAAACAGGCGAGTGTCCACGATGTCGCCGGGCGGGCGGTCCGGCCGTTCATCCCCTCCCCTCAGGTCCGGCGCTGCAGCACGTAGTCGACGCTGGCCTTGAGGATGTCGGCGTCGGGGCCGAACAGGTCGAGGTGGGCGCGGGCCTGGGCGGCGAGGTGGTCGACGCGGGAGCGCGCCGCCTCGACGCCGAGCAGGGTGACGAAGTTGGTCTTGCCCTGGGCCTGATCCTTGCGGGCGGCCTTGCCGAGCAGGTCCTCGTCGCCCTCCACGTCGAGCAGGTCGTCGACGATCTGGTAGGCCAGGCCGATGTCGTGGGCGAAGCTGGTCAGGGCCTGGCGCTCGGGCTCGCGGGCGCGGGCGACGATCAGCGGAATCTCGAAGGCGTAGGTGAACAGGGCGCCGGTCTTGAGCCGCTGCATGCGGGCGACGCCGCCGAGGTCGTCGCGGACCCCCAGCAGGTCGATCATCTGGCCGCCGGCCATGCCCCGGGCGCCGGACGCCATCGACAGGCGGGCGGCCAGCTCGCAGCGCACGGCCGGGTCCTCGTGGGTGTCGGGGTGCAGGACGATGTCGAAGGCGGCGGTCTGCAGGGCGTCGCCGGCGAGGATGGCGGTGGCCTCGTCATAGGCGCGGTGCAGGGTCGGCCGGCCGCGGCGCATGTCGTCGTCGTCCATGGCCGGCAGGTCGTCGTGGACGAGGCTGTAGGCGTGGACGCACTCGAGGGCGCAGGCGGCGCGCAGCACCGCCCGCTCCTCGATGTCGAACAGGCGCGCGGCCTCCAGCGCGAAGAAGGGGCGCAGCCGCTTGCCGGGGCCGAGGGCGGCGTAGCGCATGGCCTCGGTCAGGCGCGACTCGGGGCCGTCGGCGCGCGGCAGCAGCTCGTCGAGGGCGACGGTGACGAGGTCGGCGACCTCGGCCACCCGGTCGATGACGCCCTGCTCCGGCGAGTTGGCGGCCTGGATTCTGGAGGGGGGGACGGTCAGAACAGCCTCCCGCCGGGCGGGACGTCGCGGTCGACGCCGACGAGGACCACCTTGCCGTCGGCGTCGGGGAAGCCGAGGGTCAGGACCTCCGACATGAAGGGGCCGATCTGGCGCGGCGGGAAGTTGACCACGGCGGCGACCTTGCGGCCGTGCAGCTCCTCGAGGGTGTAGTGTTCGGTGATCTGGGCCGAGGACTTCTTCACCCCGATGTCCGGGCCGAAGTCGATGGTCAGGCGGTAGGCGGGCTTGCGCGCCTCCGGAAACGGCTCGGCCCGGACGACCTCGCCGACGCGGATGTCGACCCGGAGGAAGTCGTCGAACGAGATCCGTTCGGACGGCGGACCCGACATCACTCGAACGCGGCGGGTTCGACGCCGCGGGCCTGGCCGTCGGCGCCGACGACGATCTTCTCGACGCGCAGCTGGGCGGCCTTCAGGCGGGCCTCGCAGTGGGCCTTGAGGCGCGCGCCCTCCTCGTAGAGGGCGATCGACTCCTCGAGCGGCGCCTGGCCGGACTCGAGTTTCTGGACGATCTGCTCGAGGCGCTGGAGGGCCTCCTCGAAGCTGAGGTCGGCGGGAATGGCGGCGGCGTCGGTCATCGGCGGGACCCTAGAGGCGGGCGCCGTGCGCCTCAAGGGGCGCGGCGGATCAGCGTTTCTCGTAGCGGCGCTGGGACCAGTATTTGAAGCCCTGGTTGTGGACGAGCTTCCAGCCGTCGGCCTTCAGGCGGCGGCCGACCATGTGGTTGAAATAGCCGTGGGCGAGGACCAGCACGTCCTGTCCCGACTCGGCGCGCTCGATCAGGGCCTGGGCCGCCTGCTCCGCCCGCCGCTCGGCCTCGGCGCGGGTCTCCTGGCCCTCGTGATGGTTGAAGGCGTGCCACCAGAAGCGGGCCACCGCGCCCCAGTATTTGGGCGGCAGCCTGAACCAGGCGGGAAAGCGGGGCGGCGGCAGGGGCGCCTCGATGAACAGGGCGTCGGACATGACCTCCCGGCCGGCGGCGACGGCGGCGGCGGTCTCCTGGGCGCGCTGGCGGGTCGAGGCGTAGATGGCGCCGGCCCCCTCGGCGGTGGCGACCAGCTCGGGCGGCGGGGTCTGGCCGGCGCGCAGGCCGCCGACCTCGTAGCGGGCCCACCAGTCGCGGTACTGGTCGGCGGTGAGCAGGCACTTGCGCGACAGGGCGGGCTCGCCGTGGCGGGCGAGGATGATGGCCCCCGGCCGCACCGCCACGAGCGCGGCGGCGCGCGGGAGCGGCGCAGGCGGGGCGCCGGTTTCTGCCGAGGGCTCGCGGGCGGGGGCTGACATGCGCGACAGGTCGGGAAGTCCCATGCGTTCCGACCCTTGTCCTCCCCAAAGCCTGACCCGGGCGTTCGCCGAGCGACACGCCCCCCTGCAGGTGGTAGCCGCCATCGGGCGGGGTGACAACCTCGTCGGCGCCGGGCTTGCCGCGGCGGGCGCGCCGGGCTAGGCGCCGGGGATGAACGAAGCCGTGATCCGCCCCGCCGTCGACGCCGACGCCCCGGCCCTGGGCGAGCTGGGCCGGCAGACCTTCATCGACACCTTCGTGGCGGGATTCGGCATCCCCTACCCGGCCGACGACCTGACGACCTTCCTCGACGCCAGCTTCAGTCCGGAGACGATCCGCACGAAGCTGAAGGAGCCCGGGGCGGCGTGGTGGGTGGCCGAGCAGGACGGGCGGCTGCTGGCCTTCGCCAACGCCGGGCCGAACACCCTGCCCCATCCCGAGGCGCGGGCGAGCCACGCCGAGCTGCGGCGCCTCTATGTGTCGAAGGCGGCGCAGGGCCTCGGGCTCGGCACGCGGCTGCTGGAGACGGCGCTGGCGTGGATGGAGGCGCACACCGACGGGCCGCTGTGGATCGGCGTGTGGAGCGGCAATCTGAAGGCCCAGAAGCTGTACGCCGCCTACGGCTTCGAAAAGGCCGGGGAGTACCAGTACCCGGTCGGGCGCTGGCTGGACGACGAGTTCATCCTGCGCCGCGGCTAGCGGAACCGTTGCGGCCGCCGTCGGTTCGGCCGGCATGGGCGACGTTCGGATCGGCACCTCGGGCTGGGCCTACAAGGACTGGAACGGGCCGTTCTATCCCGAAGAGGTCAGGGCGGCGGGGCGGCTGGAATACATCTCGCGGCGGTTCCGCACGCTGGAGATCAACGCCAGCTTCTACCGCATGCCGACGGACCGCGCGGTGGCGGGGTGGCGGGCGCAGACGCCGGACGACTTCGTATTCGCCTGGAAGGCCTCCCGCTTCATCACCCACAACAAGAAGCTGAAGGATCCGGCCGAGCCGCTGGCCTATATGTTTGAGCGGATCGCCGGCCTGGGGCCGAAGATCGGGCCGATCCTGTTCCAGCTGCCGCCCAACCTGCACCGCAACGACGAACGGCTGGAGAGCTTCCTCGACGCGCTGCCCGACGGGTATCGCTGCAGCGTCGAGTTCCGCCATCCCGGCTGGTACGCCGACGAGGTGCTGGCGATGTTGCGCAAGCGGAACGTGGCCCTTTGCATCTCCGATCACCACCACGCGCCGGCGCCGCGGGAGGCGACGGCGGACTTCATCTACCTCAGGGGACACGGCCCCGGCGGCCGGTATCACGGCCGCTACGGCGAGGCGGCGCTGACGGACTGGGCGCAGGCGATCCGCCGGTGGCGGAAGGCGCGCGACGTCTTCGTCTATTTCGACAACGACATCAAAAGCGCCGCGCCGCAGGATGCGGACCGGCTGATCGGGCTGCTGGAGCGTTCCGGTTGACGGGCCGACGCGCTATGTTGAGGCATGACCCGCGACGAACTGCTGGAAAAGTTGCGCGAACTGAAGCCCTGGCTGGAGGAGCAGGGCATCGTCAATGTGCGCCTGTTCGGCAGCTACGCCCGCGACGAGGCCGGCCCGGACAGCGACGTGGACCTGCTGGTGGAGACGTCCCGCCCGATGGGGATCGAGTTTCTGACGACCGAACGTCTGCTGGGGGAGCGGTTGAAACGACCGGTCGAGTTCTGCTCCTGGGAGGTCATGAGGCCCTACGTCCGGAAGACGGTCGAAAGGGACCTGATCCTTGTCTGACGAGGCGGACGCCCATTTGACCATCGAGATGCTGGACGCCGCCGACCGGGTGAACGCCTATCTGGAGCCGGCGGGCCGGGAAGGCTTTGTCGGTCAGGGCATGGTCTATGACGCTGTCTGCCTGAATCTGCTGCGCATTGGCGAGTGCGCGCGTCTCCTGAGCGACCGCGTGAAGATCAGGCTGCCGGCTATCCCGTGGCCGGACATCGTCAATCTGCGGCATCGGGTGGCGCATAGCTATGACACGCTCAAGCCTGACGTGCTCTGGCTCATCGCGAGCGTCAGCGTCCCCGAACTGAGCCGTGCGCTGCGGAGCCTGGCCGCAACGCCCGGCGACAACGACTGATGCTCCTCCCCTTCTTCACCGCCCTGCGCGACGCGAAAGTGCCCGTGTCGATGAAGGAATGGCTCCATCTGATGGAGGCCATGGATCGCGGCGTGGCCGGCGGTCGGGTGGAGGATTTCTACCACCTGTCGCGGGCGGTGCTGATCAAGGACGAGAAGCACTACGACCGGTTCGACCAGGTGTTCGGCAAGGTGTTCGCCGGGATCGAGACCGTCGGCGCGGGCGAGGACCTGACCACCGACATCCCCGAGGACTGGCTGCGGCTGCTGACCGAGAAATTCCTCACCGACGAGGAGAAGGCGCAAATCGAGGCCCTGGGCGGGTTCGAAAAGCTGATGGAGACGCTGAAGCAGCGGCTGGAGGAGCAGAAGGGCCGGCACGAGGGCGGCAACAAGTGGATCGGCACCGGCGGGACCAGCCCCTTCGGCCACGGCGGCTACAATCCCGAGGGGGTGCGCATCGGCGGTCCGGGCCGGCACGGGCGCGCGGTCAAGGTGTGGGAGAAGCGCGAGTACCGGAACCTCGACGACAGCGTCGAGCTGGGCACGCGCAACATCAAGGTCGCCCTGCGCCGCCTGCGCCGGTTCGCCCGGCAGGGCGCGCCGGACGAATTGGACATGGACGCCACCATCGACGGGACGGCGCGGCAGGGCTGGCTGGACATCCACATGCGGCCCGAGCGGCGCAACACCATCAAGGTGCTGCTGTTCCTCGACATCGGCGGGTCGATGGATGCCCATGTGAAGATGTGCGAGGAGCTGTTCTCGGCCGCGAGGACCGAGTTCAAGCATCTGGAATTCTTCTACTTCCACAACTGCCTCTACGAGGGCGTGTGGAAGGACAACCGGCGCCGGCACACCGAGAAGATCCCGACGTGGGAGGTGCTGCACCGGTACGCCGCCGACTGGCGGGCGATCTTCGTCGGCGACGCCACGATGAGTCCGTACGAGGTCACCATGCCGGGCGGCTCGGTGGAGCACTGGAACGAGGAGGCGGGCGCCGTCTGGCTGAAGCGGGCGACGCAGCAGTGGGACCGGGTGGCGTGGCTGAACCCTGCGCCCGAGCGGTACTGGAGCTATTCGCCCTCGGTGGGGATGATCCGCGAACTGGTCGACGAACGGATGTACCCGCTCACCCTGGAAGGGCTGGACAAGGCGATGCGGGCGCTGGCCAAATAGGCCGTCGGGTCACGAAGAGGAGGACCTCGATGCTCGCCGCCGTCATCGCCCTGCTGCTGCTGCCGCAGACCGCGCCCGCCGCCACCGGACAGGTGGTCTGGTCGGAGCCCCCGCCCCCCGCGGCCGAGGCGCCCGCCGCGCCGGCCCCGCCGCCGATTCCCGACAGCGCCCGCACGGACCCCTATGGTTACGAGCGGGCCCAGTGCAATCCGATGATCCGGGGCGCCGACGAGAGTCTGGAGGCCTGCCAGTCACGGGTGCGCAGCGTGCTGGCGGCGCATCTGGGCGCCGCCCTGCCGGCGGGGCTGGCTCCGGAGGCCGCCGCCGACAGCTGCCGGCAGGAGGCGGGGGACGACGGCTACGGACTGGAGTGCGCCCGGCGGGGGCGGAGCGTCCCCGCAGGCCCGCAGTTGCGCGAGCGGACCTGCACGACCCGGCCCCGGGTGACGGACGGCGGCGGAGTCGCCTTCCGCGAGGAATGCACCGTCAACGACCAGGAGGAACGCGACGAGGGCCTGCGCATCCGGCTGGGCGGCGAGGACTGACCGCACAGAAAACGCCGCCCCCGGAAGGGGCGGCGCGTTCGCCGGCGGGAGCCGGGCCTAGTGGCGCTTGTCGTCGCGCACGGCGTCCTTGACGCCGCCGACGGCGTTCTGGACCTTGCCTTCCATCTGGTCGGCCTTGCCCTCGGTCTTCAGCTTCTGGTCGCCGGTGAGGTCGCCAGCGGCTTCCTTCACCTTGCCGCCCATGTTCTTGGCGGAACCTTCGACGCGGTCATGATCGGCCATGAGACCCTCCTTGTGCGGCGCCCCCAGGGTGGCGGCGCGTCGGAACCTCAACGGGTCGCCCCGGCGGCCGTTCCGCGCCTGACTCAGGCGTGATGACGCAGCCAGGCGGCGACCGCCCAGGCGTGGGCGTCGTGGCGCAGTTCGGCGAGGGCCGCGTGCGGGTGAAGCCAGACCAGTTCGTGGTCGTCCTCGATCTTGGCGGCGGGATCGAGCGACAGTCGGCGGGCGATCCAGAAGCCGCCGACGTTGTTGTGGGGCGTCCCGTCCGACTTGCGGAAATACTGGCCGGCGGCGGCGATGCGCTCGACCGGCTCGACCGTCATGCCGGTCTCCTCGAGGAACTCGCGCACGAGCGCCTGCTGCTCGGTCTCGTCGCCGTCGATCGCGCCGCCGGGCAGGTCGTAGTAGCTGCCCGCGCCGCGGTCGACGCGGACGCAGGCGAGGCGGGCGTCGTGAAACACCAGGCCGAAGGCGGTAGCGCGGTCCGGATAGTCCAGACCCGCGTCGCGCCGGCCGAACTGCAGGGCCGGCCGCATCAGAGATCGAAGGCCAGACGGGCGCGCACGCCCTTGTGGTCCGGGTCCAGCTCCACGGAGGAGCGCAGGCCCGCGGCCATGGCCGAGACGATCTTGCCGCCGAGACCGGTGCCCTTGGGCTTGCCGTCGCCCATGCCGGGACCGTCGTCCTCTACCGTCAGCAGCGCGCGCCGGTCGCCGTCCGGCTCGAGGATGACGCGGATCTCGCCGCCCGCCCCCGGCGCGTAGGCGTATTTGGCGGCGTTGGTGACCAGCTCGGTGACGACCACGCCGAGCGAGACCGCCTGGTCCGTGGACACCCGCATCGGTCGGGCCTTCAGCACCACCCGCGGCGATCCGGCGTCCGGCCCGAGCGACTTGGACAGCTCGTCGATCAGACCCTCGAGGTATTCGTCCATGGCCACCGAGGCCATGTCGCCGGAGGTGTAGAGCCGCCGGTGGACGTGGGCGACGGCCTCGATGCGGGCCTGGGACTCGCGGAGCGCGGCGCGGGCGCCCTCGTCGGTGAGGTGGCGCAGCTGCAGGGACATGAAGCTGGAAACCAGCTGGAGGGAGTTGCCGACGCGGTGGTTGACCTCGCGCAGCATGGCCTCGGCCCGGTCGCGGGCGAGCCGGACCTGCTCCTGCGCCTCCTCGTGCTCCCGCTTCAGCCGGCGCGCCTGCAGGGCGTGCTCGAGCGCGTTGCGGAGAAGGGCGGTGAAGTCCTCGGAGACGTCCTTGATCACATAGTCGGCGGCCCCGGCGCGCAGGGCGGCGACGGCGATGCGGCCCTCCTGGGCGCCGGTGACGTAGACAACCGGCGGGGGGTCCGGCAGGGCGATGATGTCGGGCAGCACGTCGAGGCCTTCGCGGCCGGGCATGTAGTGGTCAAGGGCGACGACGTCGAAACGCCCGGCCGCCGCGCCCAGAAGATCGAGCCCCGCGTCGCCGTCGGGCGCGCAGGTGACGACATAGCCGTGACGCCCCAGCTCCTTCTCGACCAGCCGCGACAGGCCGCGGTCGTCGTCGATGTAGAGCAGGCGAATGACCTCCCCCGCAGCCTTCACTCGATCTCCGGCGCCTGCATCACCGAGAGGAAAAGCCCAAGCTGGCGAATGGCTCCCGCAAAGCTTTCATAATCGACCGGCTTGGTGATGTAGACGTTGCAGCCGAGGTCGTAGCAGCGCTGGATCTCCAGCTTGTCGTCGGTGGTGGTCAGGACCACGACCGGCGCGCGGTGCAGGCGTTCGTCGCCCTTGACCCGGGCGAGGATGTCCGTACCGGACATGTCGGGCAGATTCAGGTCCAGCAGGATGAGCAACGGCCCGTTCTGGCGGACCTCCTCGCTGAACAGGAAGTCGATCGCGGCGCCGCCCTCCGAGAAGTGCGCGATCTCGTTGGCGATGTTGGCCCGGCGGATATTCTTCTCGATCAGCTTGGCGTGGCCGAGGTCGTCCTCGATCATCACGATCTTGACGGAAGCGCTCATGTGAAGTCTCCGGCGTCGGCGAGGCTCAGGCGTTTGGGGAATTTCAGGATGAATGTCGAGCCCCGGCCCAGCTCGGACTCGACGCTGATCTCGCCGCCGAGACGGCGAACGCTGTTGCGCACGAAGGCCAGGCCGAGACCCTCGCCGGGGCGGTCCTGGCGGCCGGAGCGGCGGAACAGTTCGAAGATCCGCTCGTGGTCGCGTTCGGAGATGCCGCGGCCGTTGTCCTCCACGCGGTAGACGACGCGGCCGCCGGGCTCCTCCCGTCCGGAGACCACGATGCGCCCCGGCCGGGCCGGATCGAGGTATTTGAGGGCGTTGTCGACGAGGTTGCCGAAGATCTGCTCGACCGACAGGCGGTCGCTCTCCAGCCACGGCAGGGGCTCGACAAGGACCTCGGCGGCGGCGGACGCGGTCTGGTGGCGGACGCTGGCGGCGATCGCCTCGACCATGCGGGTCATGTCGAGGCTTTCGACGACGAGGGCCCGCCGGCCCTCCCGCGACAGGCGCAGGATGGCGTTGATCAGCCGGTCCATCTTCTCGGTCGAGGCGCGGATGAAGCCGATCGCCTCCGGCACGTCCTCGCGCACGGCGACCACCGCGTCCGGATCCAGGCTCTTCGGCGCCCGGTGCTCGATCGTGTCGATCTGGCGGGCCAGCACCTTGTTGGCCTGCTCCAGCTCGGAGGTGTAGCCCATCACATTGACCAGCGGCGCGCGCAGGTCGTGGCTGACGATGTAGGCGAAGCGCTGGATCTCCTCGTTGGCCCGGGTGAGGTCGGCGGTGCGGTCGCGGACCTTGGTCTCGAGACTGGCGTTGAGGGCGGCGATGGCGTCGCGGGCCTGCTGGATCTCGAGGACGTAGCGGCGGATCAGCCAGGCGCTGACCCCGGCCAGCACGAGGATCAGCAGCGCCCCGATGGCGTTGGCCAGGACGGTGACCGCCCCGGACCACTCCGACTGCCGGGTGCGGAACTGGAGGCGGGTGACCTGGATCTCGTCGATGGCCTCGATCTCGACCCGCATGGCGTCCATCATGGCCTTGCCGCGGCCGCTGCGGACGTCGGCCACGGCCTCGCCGATGCGCCCGGTGCGGGCGAAGCCGATGGTGCGGTCCATCAGGGCCAGTCGTTCGTCGGACAGCTCGCGCACCCGCTCCACGCGCGGCTGCAGGTCAGGATCGCCGGCGGTCAGGGCGGTGAGCTCGGCGAACAGCTCCGGCAGCTCGCGCCGCGCCTCGTCATGGACGGTCAGGTAGGTCGGCCGGCCGGTGAGCATGAAGCCGCGCTGGCCGGTCTCGGCGTCGACGAGGCGGGTCAGAAGCTGGCGCGACAGGAAACGCACCTGCTGGGCCTGTTCGACCGTGTCGTTGAACTCGGCGGTGCGCCGGATCATCACGAAGACGGCCAGGTTGATGGCCAGCAGCAGGACGATGGCGAGGGCCAACAGCGCGGCGATCCGGCGACCCAGGGTCGGCGAGCTGAGGAACCGGCCGAAGGCCCGGAGGGTGTCGCGCGAGGCCGAAATCATCGGCCGGGAGCATTAGCGGGGGGAATGGCCCTGTCCAGTCGCGTGAGGAGAGAAACCCTCGCCGCCTCCCCACAAATGGGTACAGTCTGCGGCGTTCAGGGCGAAAAGGGGCGGGCTGATGGTCTGGTGGTGGTGGATTGCGCCGGCGGTGGTCGCGCTTCTCGGGCTGACGCTGCTGTTCCGGGGACTCGCCGCCCTGTTCCGCGGCCGGTTCGTCGCCGGGCTGGCGGGGGGCGGGACGGGGGCCCTGCTGACCGCGGCCGCGACGATCGCCGCCCTGCTGGCCCTGGACGTGCAGACCTACGCCCGGCTGACCTACGAACGGCCGGTGGCGACGCTGGAGACCCGGCAGCTCGGGCCGCAGTACTACGAGGCGACGCTGATCCAGCCGGCGCGGGGGGAGCGCGCACCGGCGGCGACGAGCCTGTATCCGTTGCACGGCGACGAGTGGCGGATCGAGGCCCAGGTGCTGAAGTGGAAGCCGTGGGCCAATGTGCTGGGGCTGGACGCGCAGTACCGGCTGGACCGGCTGTCGGGGCGGTACCGGTCGGTGCAGCAGGAGATCGAGGCCGAGCGCAGCGTGCATCCGCTGGCGGGCGGGGACGCCGGGCCGGACTGGCTGCCGTGGCGGCTGGACGCCTGGGAGCTGGCGCGGCGTCATCGCCGGTACGTGGACGCGGTCGACACCCTGTACGGCGGGGCGGCCTACATGCCGATGGCCGACGGGGCGCGCTACGAGATCTGGATCACCCAGTCGGGACTGGTGGCGCGGCCGGCCAACGAGGCGGCGCGGGCGGCCTCGGCGGGCGGCTGGACGGAAGCGCCGTAGCGGGCTTCCCCCTCCCCCGCCGGCGAGGAATGACTCAGACCGAGCCGATGGTGCGCAGCCGGGCGCGGGGGTGGACCTCGTTCTGGCTCATCACCACGGTCTGGCCGCGGAAGCGCTCGATGATCGAGCGGACGTAGGGGCGGATCTGCGGGCCGGTCAGCAGCACCGCCGTCTCGCCGGCCATGGCGGCGCGCTCGAACACGTCGCGGACGGCGCGGATGAAGTCCTGCAGCTTGGAGGGGGCCATGGCCAGCTGGCGCTCCTCGCCCTGGCCGACGAGGCTGTCAGCGAAGGCCTGCTCCCACTCCGGCGACAGGGTGACGATCGGCAGGGCGCCGTCCTCGCCCTTGTGCTGCCAGCACAGCTGCCGGGCGAGGCGGGCGCGGACGTGCTCGACCAGGGTGGTGACCGAGGAGGTGTGCGGCGCGGCCTCGGCGAGGCCCTCGAGGATGGCCGGCAGGTCGCGGATCGAGACCTTCTCGCGCAGCAGGGACTGGAGGACGCGCTGCAGCGTGGTGACGGTGACCACCGCCGGGATGAGCTCGTCGACCAGCTTCTTCTCTTCCGGCCCCAGCTCCTTCAGCAGCTTCTGCACCTCGGCGTAGGAGAGCAGGTCGGCCATGTTCTCCTTGAGGATCTCGGTCAGGTGGGTGGTCAGCACCGTCGAGGGATCGACGATGGTGTAGCCGCGGAAGGTCGCCTCCTCGCGCAGGCTCTCGTCGATCCAGGTGGCGGGCAGGCCGAAGGCGGGCTCGCGGGTGTGCTCGCCGGGCAGCTCGACCTGGCGGCCGGCGGGATCCATGGCCATCAGGCAGCCGAGACGGACCTCGCCCTGGCCGGCCTCCATCTCCTTGATGCGGATGGCGTAGCCCTGGGTGCCGAGGCGCATGTTGTCGAGAATGCGCACCGACGGCATGACGAAGCCGTACTCCTGGGCCAGGGAGCGGCGCAGGGCGCGGACCTGGTCGGTCAGGCGGCGGCCCTCGAGGTCGTTGATCAGGGACAGCAGCGAGTAGCCCAGCTCGATCTTGACCTCGTCGATGGACAGGGCGGTGCCGATCGGCTCCTCGACGTCCTCCTTCGGCCCGGCCACGACGGCCTCGGGATCGACGGGCTTCGGCTTGAGCCGGGCCCGGCCCAGCCGCCAGGCCATGAAGCCGGCGCCGATGGCGAGGGCGGCGAAGGGCAGCAGCGGCATGCCGGGGATCAGGCCGATCAGGCCGGCGGCGCCGGAGACCACGCCGAGGCTGACAGGATTGGTGGCGAGCTGGCTGACCAAGGCCTTGTCGGCCGAGCCCTCGACCCCCGCCTTCGACACCAGGAAGCCGGCGGCGATGGAGACGATCAGGGCCGGCACCTGGGTGACGAGGCCGTCGCCGACTGTGAGCAGGACGTAGGTGTTGGCCGCCTCGCCGGCCGGCAGGCCGTGCTGCAGCACGCCGATGAGGATGCCGCCGAGGGCGTTGATGAAGGTGATGATCAGGCCGGCGACGGCGTCGCCGCGCACGAATTTCGAGGCGCCGTCCATGGCCCCGAAGAAGGTCGATTCCTGCTCCAGCTCCTTGCGGCGCAGCTTGGCCGTGTCCTCGTCGATCAGACCCGCCGACAGGTCGGCGTCGATCGCCATCTGCTTGCCCGGCATGGAGTCGAGGGTGAAGCGGGCGCTGACCTCGGCGATCCGGGTGGAGCCCTTGGTGATGACCACGAAATTCACCACCAGCAGGATGGCGAAGATGATGATGCCGATGATGAAGCTGCCGCCCATCATCAGGCTGCCGAAGGCCTGGATCACCTGGCCGGCGGAGTCGTGGCCCTCGTGGCCGTGGCTGAGGATCAGGCGCGTCGAGGCGAGGTTGAGGCCGAGGCGGTAGAGGGTCGCGACCAGCAGCACCGTCGGGAAGATGGCGAAGTCCAGCGGCCGCTTCATCAGCAGGGCCGTCATCAGGATCAGCACCGAGCCGACGATGGAGATGGCCAGCAGCAGGTCCAGCAGTATGCCGGGCACCGGCACGATCAGCAGCATGATGATGCCGATCACGCCGAGCGCCATCAGCACCTCGCCGCGCAGCAGCCAGCCGCGCATGTCGCCGGCGGTGGGACGGGCCATGCCGTCCTTCATCAGCGGCGCGTCAGTCATGGCCGAGCGCCTTCAGGGCGAGGCGGACCGCCCCGGCGATCACGGCGTCGTTGGCCGCCGCGGAAGACGACGGCGTGGCATGATAGTAGGCGGCGATCACCACCGGCTCGCCCGAGGGCGGAAAGACCAGTCCGATGTCGTTGGTCGGGCCGTACCCGCCCGTCCCGGTCTTGTGCGCCACCGTCCAGCCCGCCGGGACCCCCGCCCGGATCCGGGCGGCTCCGGTGGGCGAGTCGATCATCCAGCGCATCAGGCGCGTGCGGCTGTCGGCGGCGAGCGGGGTGTCGGCGCTGACGAACAGCCGCCGCATGTTGGCGACGGACTGCGCCGGCAGGATGGTGTCCTTGTCGCCGTCCAGCCGGTTCATCTCGGGTTCGAGGCGATCGACCGTGGTGCTGTCGTCGCCGATCGACCGGTACCAGTCGCGCCAGGCGTCGAGGCCGCCGTATTCGCGGATGAGGATGTTGGCGGCGGGGTTGTCGCTGACCTCGACCACCGCCTTGCACAGGGTCTCGATGGACAGGGAGGAGCCGACGGCCGGCTCGGTGACCGGCGCGTGGCTGACCATGTCCGCGGCGACGACCGGGACCTCGCGCGCGAGGCTCTCCTCGCCGCGCTGGACCCGTTCGAGGGTGGCGGCGGCGAGGTACATCTTGAAGGTCGAGCAGTAGACGAACCGCTCCTGCGCCCGCCAGCCGACGCTGCGGCCGGAGGCGACGTCGAGGGCGGCGAAGCCGAGGCGGCCGCCGTTGCGCGCCTCGAGCGCGGCGAGGTCGATGGGCGCCATGGCGGCGGCCGGGCGCGCCGGCTGTTCCGCCGGCCCCGTCGCGGACTGTCGCGAACAGGCGGGGGCGACGAGGGCGGCGAGGCCGGTCAGGACGCTTCTGCGGTCCGTCGGGAGCGACATGTCAGGCGGCGTAGCCGGAAGCGGCGACGCCGCTCTGCGGGGCGGGGATGGCGACGCCCTCGTCGGCGTATTCGTTGAGTTTGTTGCGCAGGGTGCGGATCGAGATGCCGAGGATGTTGGCCGCGTGGGTGCGGTTGCCGAGGCAGTGCGACAGGGTGTCGAGAATGAGCGTCTTCTCCATCTGCGCCACCGTCTGGCCGACGAAGGCGCGCGAGACGGCGTCGGCGGTGGAGGCGGCGCGGGCGGCCACGCCGACGTCGGAGGCGGCGCCGGGACCGCCGGCGTTGAGCGGCTGGCCGTCGGGCAGGCGGATGGCGTCAACGTCGATCTCGGGCCCGGTCGCCAGCAGGACCGCCCGGTGCATGGCGTTCTCCAGCTCGCGGACGTTGCCGTTCCAGCGGTGGGTCAGCAGGGCGCGGCGGGCGTCGACGGAGATCGGGCGGACCGGAACGCCGTTGGCGGCGGCGTACTTCCTGACGAAGTGATCGGCCAGCACGGCGATGTCGCCGGGGCGCTCGCGCAGGGCGGGCAGGCGCAGGTTCACGACGTTCAGCCGGTAGAGCAGATCCTCGCGGAAGGAGCCCTCCGCGACCGACTTGGCCAGATCCCGGTTGGAGGTGGCGATGATGCGGATGTCGACCGGCACCGGCTTCGTGCCGCCCACGCGGTCGATGACCCGCTCCTGGATGGCGCGCAGCAGCTTGGCCTGCAGGCGGACGTCCATCTCGGAGATTTCGTCCAGCAGCAGGGTGCCGCCGTGGGCCTCCTCGAACTTGCCGATGCGGCGGGCCAGCGCGCCGGTGAAGGCGCCCTTCTCGTGGCCGAACAGCTCGGATTCCAGCAGGTTGTCGGGAATGGCGGCGCAGTTGACGCTGATGAACGGCTTGTCCGCGCGCTTCGACCCCGCGTGGAGGTAGCGGGCCATGACCTCCTTGCCGACGCCGCTTTCGCCGGTGATCAGGATCGAGGCTTCCGAGCGGGCGACCTGGTCGGCGAGGCCGATCACGGCGCGCATGGCCGGGTCGGCCGAGATCATCGGCCGCTCGTCGTCGGCCACGGCCGAGAGGACGGCGGCGATCAGATCGGCCTCGGGCGGCAGGGGAATGAACTCCTTGGCCCCGGCGCGGATGGCGTTGGCCGCGTCCGTGGCGTCGGCGTCGACGCCGCAGGCCACCACCGGCACATGGATGCGCTCGGCCTCGTTGGCCGCAATCAGGGCGGCGATGTCGACGCGGTAGTCGACCATCAGCAGGTCGGCCCCCTGTCCCCGCCGCAGCTGTTCGGTCGCCTGGTCGCCGCGCTCGACGTGCTGGACCTTGGCGCCGTGCGCCATGGCCATCTTCACCGCCGTCGCCAGCTGTCCGCTGAGCCTGCCAACCACCAGAAGCCGCATCGGTCTTCTCCCCTAATCTCTCACAGCCGGTCGCCGCTTCAGGCGCCCGAGTCCTCGGTCTTGATGATTTCCGTCATGGTCACGCCCAGCCGGTCCTCGACGACCACGACCTCGCCGCGGGCGACGAGACGGTTGTTGACGAAGATGTCGATGGCCTCGCCGACCTTGCGGTCCAGCTCCAGCACGGAGCCGCGGTTCAGCTTGAGCAGCTGGGCCACGGACATGTGCGCCTTGCCGAGAACGGCCGAGATGTTGACCGGGACGTCGAACACCGGCGCGAGGTCGTGCGCCGTCTTCTCGCCGTGCTCCTCGTGCGGGGCCAGGGCGGTGGACTCGGGGAATTCCTCGAGCGCGATGGTGTCGGACGCCATTACGGCCTCCCTTCGGTGAGGGTTTCAGCGTGCCCCGCCTCGGCGGCGAGGGCGGAATGCAGGGCTTCCGCCATGCGGCTCATGGCGGCGTCCGCGTCGAACTCGGCGCGGCCGTCGGCCCATTCGAGCCGGAAGGCGGCCGGGGCCAGGCCGGGCTCGTCGCGGAAGGCGACCAGGCCGGTGAAGCCGGCGTCGGCGCAGAGGGACTCGATCCGGCGGCGGGTCTCCTCGTCGAGGTCCGCGGCGCGGATGACCAGCCGCGGCGAGGCGTCGATCTCGTGGCCGAGGGCCTCCAGCGCCGCCTGCAGCGGACCGGCCGGGAAGCGGTCGAGGGCGGCGGCGGCGACGACCCGCGCCGCGGCGAGCGCCAGATCGGCGGACTGCTCGCGGTGGGTGCGGGCGATCTGGGCCAGGGCCGGGGCGGCGTGGTCGATCGACCGGGCGATGACGGAGAGGGCCTGGGCCTGGAGGCTGGCGGTCTCGGCGAGGGCGGCCTCGCGGGCCTCCAGCCGCGCCTGCGCCACCAGCGCCTCGACCTCGGCCGGGGCGAAGGCGCGCTTCGGCGGCTGCCAGGCGGACGGCTGGACCACCGCGCCGTCGGCGTCGAACTCGGTGTCGAAGATGAAGGGGCGCGCGGTCATGTCAGTAGATCAGCTCGTCGTCGCCGCTCTGGCCGACCAGCATGATCTCGCCCTTGGCGGCGAGGTCCTTGGCGACCTGGACCATGGCCATCTGCGCCTGGTCGACGTCCTTGAGGCGCACCGGCCCCATGCCCTCCATGTCCTCGCGCATGATCTTGGCGGCGCGCTCCGACATGTTGGAGAAGAACAGCTCGCGCAGCGCCTCGGAGGCGCCCTTGAGGGCGAGGGCCAGCTGGTCCTTCTCGACGGCCCGGAGCAGGGTCTGGATGCCGCCGGGGTCGAGCTTGCTGAGGTCCTCGAACACGAACATCAGGGCGCGGATGCGCTCGGCGGCCTCGCGGTTGCGCTCCTCGAGCGCGCCGATGAAGCGGGCCTCGGTCTGGCGGTCGAAGCTGTTGAAGATGTCGGCCATCAGCTCGTGGCTGTCGCGCTTGGAGGTGCGGGCCAGGTTGGACATGAACTCGGTGCGCAGGGTCTGCTCGATCTTGTCGAGGATGTCGCGCTGCACCGGCTCCATGCGCAGCATGCGCTGGACACATTCGAGGGCGAAGTCCTCCGGCAGGGCGGTCAGCACCCGGGCGGCGTGGTCCGGCTTGATCTTGGACAGCACCACCGCGACCGTCTGCGGGTATTCGTTCTTCAGATAGTTGGCGAGCACGGCCTCGTTCACGTTGCCGAGCTTGTCCCACATGGTGCGGCCGGCGGGACCGCGGATCTCCTCCATCAGGGCGTCGACGCGGTCGGGCGGCATGAAGGCCGCGAGCAGGCGCTGGGTCTGCTCGTAGCTGCCCATGACCGCGCCGGAGCCGCTCATGCCCGAGACGAACTCGACCATCAGCTCCTCGACCACGTTGGCCGAGACGGTGCCGAGCGAGGCCATGGCCTGCGAGATTTCCTTGATCTCGTCCTCGTCGAGACCCTGCCACAGGCGGGTGTGGTCCTCGCCCAGCGACAGCAGGATGACGGCGGCCTTCTCCGGCCCCGTCAGCTTCCTGACGTCGTCGATGGTCGGCTTCTTGCTCACGAGGCGGGCCGTCATCCGCCTTCATGCACCCAGTTGCGGAGGATCGAGGTCGATTCCTCCGGGTGCCGCTCGACGAAGTCGGCGACCTTCTTGACCGAGGAGGCCTTCACCTGGCCCTCGATGCGGGCGATGTCGAGCCGCTGCTCCATCTCCGAGGGGCCGGTCAGCTGGGCCGGCGCGCCGCCGGCGCCGCCGACGATGGTGGTCTGCAGCGAGGTGACGGCGGGGCCGCCGGGGGCGGCCAGCTGGGGCGCGGCGCCGCCGCCGGCGGCGGTCTTCAGCAGCGGACGCAGCACGAAGAAGATCAGCAGCACGCCAGTGACCAGCAGCACCAGCAGCTCGACCCCGCGCATCAGGTCGTTCTTGGTGAAGTTGAACAGCGAGGAACCCGCCTCGACGCCGCCGTCCGGCAGGGCGTCGCGGCTGAAGCGCACGTTCTGGACCTCGATCCGGTCGCCGCGCTCCTCGTCGATGCCGACGGCGGCCGCCACGAGGGCGCGGATCTGGGCGATCTCCTCCTCCGAGCGCGGGGCCCAGGTCGGCTCGCCCTCGCCGTTGGCCGGCGGGGTCCAGCGGCCGTCGACGGCCACCGAGACGGCCAGCTTCTTGATCTCGCCGGCTTCCTTCACCGTGGTCGTGGTGGTGTTGGAGATCTCGTAGTTGGTGGTCTCGGTCGACTGGGTGTCGCGCGAGCCGATCGGGGTGGCGTTGGGGGCCTCGCCGCCGGGGATGTTGTTGGCCGCGGTGGCGCCGCCGTCGGCCGCGCCGGTGGTGTCCTGGCTCTCGGAGCCGTTGGTCGACATCGAGCGCACCACCTGGCCGTCGGGGTCGAAGCGCTGCTCCTGGGTGGTGGAGCGGCTGTGGTCGATCTCGGCGGTGACCTGGACGCGGGCGGCGCCGACGCCGACCACGCCCTCGACGATGTCCTTGATGCGGGCCTGCAGCTGGGCCTCGGTCTGGCCGCGGGCCTCCTCGGCCGAGGCGGCGGAGAAGCCGGCGTCGTCCGAGCCCGCCGCGAGGGTGCGGTTGGAGGTGTCGGTGAGGGTGACCCGCTCCGGCTTCAGGTTCGGCACCGAGGAGGCGACGACGTTGCGGATCGCCTGCACCTGGGCGCCGCTGAGCTGGCCGCCGGCGACGCCGACGACGACGGCGGCGGTGGGCTCGGCGGCCTGGGCCTGGAACAGCTGGCGCTCGGGCAGGGCGATCATCACCCGGGCGGAGGAGATGCCGCGCATGGCCAGGATGGTGCGGGCCAGCTCGCCCTCCAGCGCCCGCTTGGCGTTGAGGTTCTGCTGGAACTCGGTCTGGCCGAGCACCGACTGGTTGTCGAAGATCTCGTAGCCGACCGAGCCGGAGGTCACGAGGCCCTTGCCGGCGACCAGCATGCGGGCCTCGCCCACCTCGTCGCGGCTGACGAAGATGGTCGAGCCGTCGCCCTTCGAGCTGTACTTGATGCCGGCGGAGTCGAGGGCGGCGGTGACCTCGGAGGCCTCGCGCAGGTCGAGGTTGGAGTACAGCAGGGCGTCGGGGGCCTGGCCGATGCGCAGCATCAGGGCCACCAGCACCGCCGCGACGCCGGCGGCGACGCCCAGCACCACGGTCAGACGACCGATCCCGAATCTCTGCAACGCCGCCGTGAAGCCGCCCACGCGTCCCCGCCCCGATACTCGCGGGTACTCGATCAAGGCCCGCTAGGCAGAAACTGCCGCCTCTGTGGTAAACGCGGCGTTAAGTCGTGACCGCGGAGCGTGTGCTTGAACCCCTACCTGACGCCGGTGGCCCTGCTGGTCGCCTCGAACGTGTTCATGACCTTCGCCTGGTACGGGCACCTGAAGTTCGGCTCCAAACCGCTGTGGATCGTGGTGCTGGTCAGCTGGGGCATCGCCCTGGTCGAGTACTGCCTCGCGGTGCCGGCGAACCGGTGGGGGCATCAGGTCTATTCGGCGGCCGAGCTGAAGACGATGCAGGAGGTGATCACCCTGCTGGTCTTCGCGGTGTTCTCGGTCACCGTGCTGCGGGAGAAGCTGACCCTGAACCACGCCGTCGGCTTCGCCCTGATCATGGCGGGGGCGTGGGTCGTGTTCCGCGGGCCGTTCGGGGCGGTCAGCGCCGGCGGCGGGCCTGCATGACGAAGCCGATGACGCGCGCCGCGGCCTCGAAATGCTCGCGCGGGATGGTCTCGTCGACGTCCACCGCGGCGTAGAGGGCGCGGGCCAGGGGGACGTTCTCGACCACCGGCACCTCGTGTTCGCGGGCGACCTCGCGGATGCGCAGGGCGAGGGCGTCGACGCCCTTGGCGACGCAGACGGGGGCGGCGTCGCCCTGGTCGGGCTCGTAGCGCAGGGCGACGGAATAGTGGGTCGGGTTGGTGACCACGACCGTCGCCTTGGGGACATTCTGCATCATCCGCTGTCGGCTGCGCTGGGCCCGGATCTGCTTGAGGCGCGCCTTGACGTGGGGATCGCCCTCGGACTGCTTGTAGTCCTCCTTGACCTCCTCCTTGGTCATCTTCATCCGCTCGGCGAAGCGGTAGCGCTGCCACAGGTAGTCGGCGCCGGCGGTGAAGGCGAGGAA
>Ga0233425_10004564_pt1 | contig 23048 bp, 22 predicted proteins | sample Watercolumn_Towu_2_FD_181712 | JGI IMG/M metagenome (GOLD analysis project Ga0233425, IMG submission 181712) | Freshwater microbial communities from Lake Towuti, South Sulawesi, Indonesia - Watercolumn_Towuti2014_140_MG | ecosystem: Environmental > Aquatic > Freshwater > Lake | place... | reverse complement strand
CGTCACGTTGTTGTTGGTCTGGTCGAGCGCCTTGAGGATGAGCTCGCGTTCCAGCCGGCTCATCGCCGCCTTGACCTGCTCCTTGAGCCCGTCGCTGGGCGAGGCTTCCAGGGCGAGCGGCGGCTCCGACGGCGTCGACGGCCTCGGGGCGTCGCCGCGCTGCACCTCCGGCGGCAAGTCCGCGATCGAGATCTGCCCGCCGTCGCAGAACAGCACCGCCCGCTCGACCAGGTTCTCGAGCTCGCGGATGTTGCCGGGCCACGGGTAGGAGAGCAACAGCTGCTCGGCCTCGGGCTCGAGCCCCTTCACGCTCTTCTTCAGGCGCGCGTTGAACTTCTCGACGAAGTGATTGACGAGCAGGCTGATGTCCTCGCGACGCTCGCGCAGCGGCGGCAACCGTATCGAGACCACGTTCAGCCGATAGTAGAGGTCCTCGCGGAAGGTCCCAGCGGCGATCTCGCGCTTCAGGTCGCTGTTGGTCGCGGCGACCAAGCGCACGTCGACGTGGATGGTCTTGATGCCGCCGACGCGTTCGAACTCGTGTTCCTGCAGCGCGCGCAAGAGCTTGACCTGCATCTCGATGGGGATGGTGCCGATCTCGTCCAAGAACAGCGTGCCGCCGCTGGCCAGCTCGAAGCGCCCGGGCTTGCTGCCCACGGCGCCCGTGAACGCGCCGCGCTCGTAGCCGAACAGCTCACTCTCCATCAGGTCGCGGGGGATGGCCGCGCAGTTCACCTTGATGAACGGCTTGTCGCGACGGGACGAGTTCTCGTGCAGCGCCCGCGCCACCAGCTCCTTGCCCGTACCGCTCTCGCCGGACACCAGCACCGTGGTCGGCGTATCGGCGACGCGCTCGAGCACGGCGTAGACCTCGGAGATGCCGGCGCTCTGCCCGATGATGCCGTAGCGCGCTCCGGCGGGCGCGGGGGCCTCCGGGCCGCGAGTCACCTCGGTGTTGGAGAGGTCGCGGGTGCGGAGCGCCTTCTTGACGATGGTCCGCACCTCGGACTGGTCGAACGGCTTGGTGATGTAGTCGAAGGCGCCGGTCTTGAGCGCCTCGACCGCGTTGTCCACCGTGCCATGAGCGGTGATCATCACGATGGGCAGATCAGCGTCGAGCGCCACCGCGCGACGCAGCAGCTCCATGCCGTCCATCTTCGGCATGCGGAGATCGGTGATCACCAGGTCGATGTGGTTCTCCGCCAAGAGCGCCAAGGCCTGCTCACCGTCCTCCGCGGTGTGCACGTCGTAGCCGTCCCGCGCGAGCTGCGCGGAGAGCACACGACGCAAATTCGGCTCGTCGTCCACGACCAGGATCTGTTTGCGCTCGGGCAGCATCATGGCGAATGTCTCCGAACGCGCGTCACTCGCAGCGCGAGCCGCGCTTGCCGGAAGGAAGGAGCTTCGAGCAGAAGAACACCGCGACCTTCCCGCCCCCGGGAGCGCCGGTGGCGAAGATGTCCCGATCCGGCTGCGCGATGACGGCGAGAGACGCCCCCAGCCGGTCGCCGGACTCCGCGCTGGAGAGGAAGCGCGCTTCCAGCAGCCAGTGCGGGTGCTCGGGCTCGACGTCGTAGACCAACACGGCGCCCCCATCCGAGGCTTCCCGGACATCCATGTCGGGTGCGCCCACCAATACCTCGCCGTCGTCGTCGCGGTCGATGTCGGCCACCGCGAGCGACGCGCCGAAACGCGAGGCGCTGCAGCCCTTCAGGTCGGCCGTCTCGCTGCACGACAGGGCGACGAGCTCGGCGCCATTCGGCGGCGCGACGCAGGAACCCGAGAGCGCACCCGAGAGCGCCTTCCCGCTCAACACGTGGACTTGGCCGTCCGAGCTGACCACGAGCTCCTGATCGGCGTCCTTGTCGACGCGACCGGCCGCGAGCGCTCGACCGAAGCCAGGCGTCCCCGGCGCGAAGCAACCCTCCAAGCTCCCGGTGAGATCGAAGACCAGCACGCGGCCCGCGTCCGGCTCGCCCACGACGAGCCGCTGGCTGCCCCCCGCGCGCCACACCGCCACCGAGGAGCCGTAGCTCGGCCCGGCGCTGCCGGGGTCGAGCACGACCGGGGTCTGCGACTTCGACGCGTAGAACCAGGCGGCCTGGGGGACGTCCACCAGCTGCGCGCCGTCGTCGACCTTGTGCGCCGACACACCGGCGACCAGCGGAGGGAAGTCCTCCGCCGCGGAGGCGAGCGAGAGGTAGCGGCTCGACCCCGCGACGACTGCAGAGCCCGCCGGGACCTCGTTCACGCTCACGAACGCAGGCTCGCCGGTGCACTGGATCTGCACCCCCAGCGGCTTCTTCCCGGTGCCCGTGCCGAGGCCCTCGGCCGTGCAGAGCGTGTGCTCGTTGCCTTCCAAGGTGGCGCGGCGCAGCGATGCGGCGCTCTTCGCCAGGCTGCAGCCGAGCCCGCAGTGCCCGCTGCGCACGGCGTCCTTCGAGATGTCCTGCTTCGGACCGAGCTTGTACTCCGCGCCGCCGGTGCGGCCCGGCGCGGCGCCGGCGTAGAGGCGATAGTCTCCGGAGGCGTCGCCGAACGCGAGGCTCGAGCCGAAGCCCGAGCCGACGTCGCTCGGCTTGGTGAGCACCAACACCGGCGCGTCGGCGCTCACGTCGTCGAAGCGCGTCCAGGAGCAGGCAGCGAGTCCGGCGGCGAGGGCCACGGCTGAGAAACTCGACCGGCGAGCCATCAGAAGCTCCCTCCGATCGACAGCCCCTGCGGGCCGGGAGCGATGCCGAAGCTGAAGCGCGCCTCCCGGGGTCGCGCCTTCGGCTGTGGCATCGCCATTCGAGTCGGCGCCCAGCGCCGCGCGCTGGGACGCTGCTTGCGCGGGTCGTTGAACTCGACGGGCTTGTCCTTCACGCTCTTCGACTCGGGCAGCGGGTCCTTGATGAAGTTCCAGGTGGCGAACGCGCCCAAGATGCCCCCGATGGCGAAGCCCGCGTTCGCCCCGATGGCAAACAGGCGGCCGCGGCTGATGCGCTCGTCCTCCTCCTCGAGCACGCCGGCCTTGCGATCGTTCTCCAGCTCCTCGTGCAGGTTGTCGGACTGGATGCCGAGGAAGACACCGGCTCCGAGGAACACCGCGCCGATGATGGCCTGGGTCCACGCCGCGCCGCGCGGGTACTTCTGGATCATGTCGGCGTGGAGTGGGAGCACCTGGCCCGCGGGAACCTGCACCATCTCTTCGTAGGTCTTGTAGCCGCTGGCCTTGATCGTCAGCTTGTGCTTGCCGGCGTCGGCCTTCACGGCGAGCGGCACTTCACCCGCCCGCCAGACGCCCGCCGGCTTCTCGTCGACGGCCACCTTCAGCTCGGGAGCGTTGCCGTCGATGCGGATGTAGCCGTAGCTCACGCGTGCCAGCTTGACCTCGAGCTCCTTTTGTTCGCCGCGGCCGAGCTCGATCTTCCGGTGGAAGGGCTCGAAGCCAGGGGCTTCCACCATCAAGGAGTGCGTCCCGCTCGACACCAGCTCACCGTGGGGAGTCGTACCCCACGGCGGGCGTGCGCGCCGGTCGTCGTCGATGAACACGTACGCGCCGAGCACGTTGGCCGACACGCGCAGGAAGCTCATGAACTCGCCCTGCGACAGGTTCGCGCGGAAGTGGAACACCTTCGCACGCTTGACCTCGACGGCGGCGTCGCACGCCTTGAAGTCGAGGTACGGCTCCACCACCACGTGGTAGCTGCCGACCTCGAGCGTGAGGTTGGCAGGGGAGCGGGCGCTCGTGACCTCCAGCCAGCCGGGGTTCTTGTCGCCCAATCGGAAGGGTGGCGCCGACTCGACGGTGCGCGCGTAGAGCTTGATGGGGGCGCCGGATGGCTCGGTCTCGATCAGCGCCAGGGACTTCATCGAGTCGGCGGTGTCCGGGACCAGGGTCGGTGGCGGCGTGGGCGGCGAGGGGGCGGCGTCCGCACCCGCCTCGTCACCCGCGTCCTCGCCGGCCTCGAGGCCCGCGTCCGCCAGCGTGGGTGGGGGCGGAACAATGCCCTTCTGGGCCTCGAGCGCGGCGATTCGCCCTCGCACCTTGGCAGCGTCCGGCGCGTTGGGGTCGACGCTCAGATAGTCGCGAAACTTCTGCAGCGCGGGATCGACCTGGCCGAGCTTCTGGTAGCAGACACCGGCGTTGAACAGGAAGGCGGCATAGGGTTGCTCCGCGTAACCGGCCTCGAAGACCTTCGCGGCGCCCGCGAAGTCGCCCGCTACGAACAGCGCCTGGCCCTTTTCCATGCGCTCGCGAATGAGCTCGAGCTTCTTGGCAGAGACGGCCTTGCCCGCCTGCGCGTTGGCCCCTTCCGGGCTCGGGCCCAGGAACGCCAGAAGCAGCAACAACGTGCTCAACCATCCCAACGCTCGGTGCTTCTCCCGTCCCACGGCGGTGAGCTTGACCCCGGATTCGGGCGCGGCACAAGCCCAGGGCGCTGGCCCCTGAGCAAGTCCGGGCGGGCCCGGATTCCTGCTCACGAAGATTGAGGTCTGGGCCGGGGTGCCACTATGCTATCGAAACGGTCGCTAGGCAGACCTCGGACCACCATGCGCGCTCTTCGCCACCTCCCCTTGGCCGCCGCCGTCGCGCTCGCGCCGAGCGTCGCGTTCGCGGAAGACGCCCCGAAGCCGATCCCAGCCTGCGAGAAGACCCCGACCGAGGGTGACGTCGCGGGTGCCAAGGGCGCCTTCCAAGCGGGGCAGGCCTCCTTCGAGGAGGGCGACTACAACCGCGCCATCTCCTACTGGGAGGACGCCTACCGCCGCGACTGCACCGCCCACGCGCTGCTGCTCAACCTCGCGAGGGCCTACGAGCTCAACAACCAGAAGCGGCACGCGGTCGTGGCGCTCGAGACCTACCTGGCGCGTCAGCCGAGCTCGCCTCAGCGCGATCAGATCGCGCGGCGCATCGAGGGCCTGAACGAGAAAATCGCCCAGGACGGGAAGAACCCCTCGAGCAAGCCCGGAGCGACGCCCGGGACGTCACCCAAGCCGAACGGCGACACCGCACCCGCGCCCGAGCCGGACAAGGGCGGGAAGCGACCGCTCACGCCGCTGATCGTCGCGGGTGCCGGCGGCGCCCTCTTCGTGATCGGTGGCCTCCTCTACCTGAATGCGGCGGGTGACGTCAGCGACGTCGAGGACAAGTGCGGGGGCGGTCGCGACTGCCCGCCGGATCTCGCGAAGGAAGGCAACGACGCCCGCAGCCGGCAGACGACGTGGGGCGTGGTGTCCGTCGCGGGCCTCGCGGTCGGCGCTGGCGGGCTCGCCTGGTACTTCCTCTCGAAGCCCAGCGGCGGCGCGGCGAAGGCAGCGCTGGCCACGAAGAAGCGTGCGCTCCCCCGCGTCGATCCCATCGTGGGCCGCGGCTACACGGGGCTCGCCGTCAGCGGGACTTTCTGAGCTCCCCTCCCGCCCGCACCGGCCAGACTACTTCGGCGGGGGCGCGGGCTTCTCGGGCTCGGCCTCTTCGCGAAGCTCCTCGGGCTTGGCGGGCGCCTTCCCACCCCCGTAAACCACGTAGCGTGGCTCGGCATTCGCGCCCCCGTCGAGCCGCGAGAGATCGGGCTCGAGCGGGAACGGCGTCTCGCTGGAGGAGCCGCCGCAGGACGCGAGGCTCAGGCTCAGCACGCAAAGGGTGATGCGCAGCACGGCGCCTCCCGTAGCACGATGACCCCGGGTCGCCTAGACGCGCCGCGAGCCAGCGGGCCCCGGTTGGAGGTGGCCGCCCCCGGCCGTTTGCCGTAGCTTCCGCGCGACGATGGCGCCCACGAGGACCGTGTTCGCGCTCGGGCTCTTGCTCGCTGCCTCCGGCCCCGCGATCTCCTGCGGCGGTGACGACGACCCCGCCGCGCCGGAGTGCCCGCTGCCCGCGTGTCCGGTCGACGTCTCCGGCCTCGATCTCACCACGCCCAGCGTGTCGTTCGAGACCGAGGTGCTGCCGCTGTTCCGCCGCTCGTGCACCTTCTCGAGCTGTCACGGCTCGCCCACGGACGGCAAGGCGAAGCTCTACCTCGGCCCGAAGAAGAGCGACACCGGCACCACCATCGACAGCGCGTTCCGACAGCAGCTCATCGACGGCCTCGTCGACGTCGCCTCCCAGACAGCGCCGGAGATGGATCTGGTCGAGGCCGGTGACCCCGACAAGAGCTTCCTGATGCTGAAGGTGGACGGCTGCCACAACGAGGCCGGCCTGACCTGCAAGACGCAGACGGGCTCCAAGTCGAAGAAGCCGTGCGGTGACGTCATGCCGCAGAACGGCGTGCTCTGCGCCGAAGACCGAGATCTCCTGCGGCGCTGGATCGCCCAAGGCGCGCAGAACGACTGACGGACCATGATCGGCAGGCTCTCTGGGCGGGTGGTATCGGACGACGCGAGCGGCGAGCTCATCGTCGACGTGGACGGCGTCGGCTACGAAGTCACGACCCCCGTGGGCGCGCGGGGGCGGGCGGAGTCCACGGCGCCGGAACAGATCACGCTCTTCGTCCACACCCACGTGCGACAAGACACGCTCTGCCTCTACGGCTTCGCCAGCGAGGACGAGCGCCGGGTGTTCCGACTGCTGATCGCTGCGCCCAACGTCGGGCCGAAGACGGCTCTCGGCGTGCTGAGCGCGCTCCCCATCGAGGATCTGGCGCTCGCGGTTCAGAACGAGGACGTCAGTCGGCTGACGCGCGTGCCGGGGATCGGGAAGAAGACCGCGGAGCGGCTGGTGCTCGAGCTACGCGAGAAGCTGCCGAAGCTCGCCAGCCCGGCGCCCGGCACGGCGGCGCGCCCGCCGGGTGCGCCGGACGATGCCAGGAAGCTCGTCTTCGCATTGACCAACATGGGGTACCGCCCCGCCGACGCCGAACGAGCGGTGCGCTCGCTCGGCGACCGGGTCGGGCGAGCTTCCCTGAGCGATCTGCTGCGCGAGGCCATCCGGCAGCTCACCCCCTGATTCCCGAGGATTTGCCGGTCCGCGCGAGGGCCGTTCCGGCGCGGACCACGGTCCTTGACCCCCATCGATGGGCGTGGATAATCGCGCAGTTATCGCTAATGATGCGGCGCGGGACCCTGCGTCGCAGGCGCCCCGGGGAGCCTCTCAGTGATCACCTGTCCGAAGTGCAGCAAGGAAAACCAGGACCACTACAAGTTCTGCCTCGGGTGCGGCGCAGAGCTCCCGCGCGGCGCGGCGCCCAAGCCGTTCTCTCCGCAGACGCCGCCGCACGGCGTCGCCGCACAGCCCAAGGCAACGGCGCCCACGCCCACACCCTCGGCTGCTCCGCGCCCTGCGCCCGCACCTGCGCCCGCACCTGCACCCGCACCCGCACCTGCGCCCGCACCCGCACCCGCACCTGCGCCCGCGCCCGCGCCCGCACCTGCACCCGCACCCGCACCGGCGGCTGCCGGTGGCGTCGTGACGTGTCCGCAGTGCGGGCACAAGAACCCGCCGAACAATCGCTTCTGCGCGTCGTGTGGCTACAACGTCGGCGCGCTGAGCGGCTCGGTCCCGGCGGCCGCACCCGTCCCCGCGGTCCCCGCGCCGGCTGGCGGTGGGCCCGCGGTCACTTTCACTGCGCTCCGCGCCGACGGTACGGAGGCGGGTACGTACAAACTGCCGGATGCGCCCACCGTGACCGTGGGGCGCGATACCGGATCGATCTTCGCCGGTGACAGCTACCTCTCGCCGCGTCACGCGACCTTCGCCCGTCGCAACAACCAACTCTTCGTGAAGGACGAGAACTCGCTCAACGGCGTCTACCTGAAGATCAAGCCGAACGAGCCCTGGGCGCTGGTGTTCAACGACGTCTTCCGCATCGGGCAGGAGATCGTCCGCCTCGAGGAGCTGAAGCCGTCCGGGCCGTCGCCCGACGGCGTCGAGCGCTTCGGGAGCCCCGCAAAGGGGTATATCGGCCGGTTGTCGCTGGTCATCGGCCGCGACACCTCCGGCAACGCCTTCCCCATCCCCGAGCGCGGCGTCCACATGGGCCGTGAGCGCGGCGACATCCTGTTCTCGGAGGACGGCTACGTCTCGGGCCTGCACTGCCGCATCGCGCGCGGTGCAGACGGCAAGATGTACCTGACCGACGTCGGTAGCTCGAACGGCACCTTCGTGCGCCTGGGCCACGAGCAGCAGGTGCAGCGCGGCGACATCCTGCTGATGGGTCAGCAGCTCTTCCGCGTGGACTTCTGATCGAGCCGCAGGCGACGATGTCCGGTCCCCGAACGATCCGCGTCGTGGCAGCCGTCATCGAACGGGACGGGAACTACCTGATCACCCAGCGGCGTCCCACCGCCGTCCTGCCCCTCCTGTGGGAGTTCCCCGGGGGTCGAGTGGAGGACGGCGAGACGGACGGCGATGCTCTGCGACGCGAGGTCGAGCACCGCCTCGGTGTCGAGGTGCAGCCCGGTCAGCTGATCAGCTTCGTCAGCCACCCCTACGAGCACTACACCGTGGACCTCTACCTGTACGAGTGCCGCATCGCCGCTGGCGAGCCAAAGGAGCTCAACGTACACTCCTTCAAGTGGGTGACGAGCGGCGAGTTCGACCAGTATCCGTTCACGCCCGCGGACGAGCTCTCGATGAACAAGCTGCTCGGCCTCGGCTGAGCGCCCTCATCGCCCTCGCCGCGTGCCTGAGTGGTCCGTCTCCGCTGCGGGCCCAGGAACGCGCGCCGGCGACAGTGCCGACGGCCCCGGCGCCGCCCGCGCCAGCGCTGGCGCCAGCCTCGACGACTCCGGCGCCTTTCGGGCCGGGGGCCAGCGTCGAGGTCACGAGCGAAGGCATGCCCGTGAACGTGTTCGTCGCCAAGCTCTCGCCCACCGCCACCAGCGCGCCCGGCGACAGTGACTTCGTCAAGGTGGGCAAGACGCCCGTCGCCTTCCAGCTTCCGGCGGGGAGCTACCGCATCGAGGTCGAGGGTGTAGAGATCTCGAACGAGAGCCTGCTCTTCGAGATGCGCCAGGAGCCCCGCCGGCTCAAGGTGCGGACGGGCTCGGAGGGTCTGGGAACCGTCGGCACGCTGCTCATGGGTGTGGGCGTCCTGGGTATCGTCGGAGCGACCGCCATCCTGCTCTCCGGCTCGAAGGCACCGAGCAAGCTCGACAAGACGAGCGTGCTCATCCCGATGTACGCCGCTGGGGCGGTGTGCTTCGGCGGAGGCTTGGCCATGAGCATGGCGGGCGGCACGAAGGTGGAGGACGAGAAGCCGGTACCAGCGACTCCCCTTCGAGGCGCGTGGCTCGGGCTCCGTGCATCTTTCTAGCAACTCGCGCCGTGCAGCTTCCGATGAGGTGGCGTGCCCTTCGCACGCGAGCTCCTCAGCGAGCTGCTCGAGCTGCTCGCGCCCTCCGACTGCGTCGCGTGCGGCGCGGACGCGCGGGCGTTCCTTTGCGTTGCTTGCCGCGCGGCACTCGAGCCGGCGCCGGCGCGCCGCATCGGTGGAGCCCCGGTCCTTTCGGTCGGCGCCTACCACGCGCCTCTCGTCTCGGCCGTGCACCGCTTCAAGTACGGAGCAAGACCCGACCTGGCGCGGCCGCTCGCTGCTCTGCTCGCCGACGCGGAGCTCCGCCGGTCTGCCCTCGACCCGCGCACGCTGTTCGTACCGGTGCCGCTCCACCACGGCCGCCTGGTCGAGCGCGGCTACGACCAGGCCGCGCTGCTGGCCAGCGCCCTCGCCGGGCGGGTCGGGCGACGCGCTCGGCCGGGCGCGCTCTTGCGTCTCCGCGCGACGGCCCAGCAGGCCCGCCTGGAGCGTGACGCGCGGCGGGCCAACGTCGTCGGTGCGTTCGCGGCGCGGCCAGGCGCCATCCTCCCGGACACGCCGGTGGTGCTGGTCGACGACGTGATCACGACCGGCGCCACCGCGGGAGAGTGCAGTGACGTGCTGCGCTCGGCGGGCGCTCTCGTCGTCGCGATGGCGTGTGTCGCGGTGGCTGCGGATCGCCAGGAATTCCCCCGCCCGCCAATCGACAATTGCTGCAGCGAGCGGAAAATGGGAAATCGCTCGGCGTGAGCGCGGACGAGGGCGAGAGCTGGCACTGGGCTGACGCCGACGGCGTGGTGAGCATCGTGGACGAGTGGGAGCTCCTGTCGTCGCTCTCCACCGGGTCGCTGCCCCACTACACCCTCGTCTGGCGCGAGGGCTGGAAGGACTGGTTGCCCGCGTGTCAGGTCGCCGACCTCGCCAACATCGTGCCCAAGGACAAGGTCGAGAAGGCGGTGGACCCTGGATCGGACCCGCTGCTCACGGACCCTCCTCCTCCTCCCGTCGATCGTTACCAGGCGTATCAGACGCGCGAGGCCGCCGCGAAGCTCTTGGGCAAGGGCGCGAAGCCTGCGGCCCGCGTCCCGGTCGCCCCGCCCGGGCTCGCCAGTGCGGCGCCCCCGCCACCGCCGCCCCCGCCCGCGCCACGGCCGGCTCAGCCGACGCTGGTCGAAGGTGCGCCAATGACCTCGACCGCCACGCTTCGGCCGCCGGGCGCCGTGCCGCCCCCGCCGCGTGGCGTTCCTGCACCGTCACCGATCATCGCGCACGAGCTCGTCGCGCCGCTGATTCAAGAGAAGGCCCCGGACGAAGCGGCGCCGGTGTCCGCCGAGGTTCCCACCAACCCGCGACCTTCGGCCGAGCTCGCAGCGAGCGCACCCCTGCCCTCGTGGAGCGACGACCTGGACGCGGAGATGCGCGCCGGAGCGCGGCCCGGCCGGATGAAGCAGACCTCCTACGCGCCACCGCCGCCGGTGCCAGCTCCATCGCTGCAAATCCACGCGCCGCCGAGGAAGAGCGCTCTTCCCTGGGTCGCCGCGCTCGCCCTGTTCGGCTTCGGCGCGCTGGCGCTGGTGGTCGCGGCGGCGTTCTACCTGCGCTCGAGCAGGCAGGCGGGTGCTCCGTCCGCCACTACGGCCACTGGCGCGCCGACAGCCGCGAGCGGGCGCATTCTGCCCTGCAAGCTGGAGAAGAAGGCGGCGCGTCTGGCCCCGAGCGTGTTGCCCGCCGTGGTGCCCGTGATCGCGAGCGCCGGTGAGAAGTTCGCGGTGGGGTTCGCGGCCTCGGAGAAGGAGGCCGAGGGCATCGCGGTCGATGCGACGAGCCTGTCCGTGGACCGCCCGTTTCGCCAGAAGGCGGACCGAGAGATCTCGAGCGTGGTCCCGCTCGGCGGCGGCGACCTCGGCTTCGTCGTGGATCAAGACGATCGCACGTTCCGAGCCGCGCGCACGTTGGACCCTAAGAGCCAGCTCGCCGTCGGGTGGACCGAGCAAGGGCTCGCGCGCCGCACCGGAGACGGGCAGCCGACCACCCTCTGGCCGACGGCCACGGACAAGGTGACCGATCCCCGCGTTGCTTCGCTGCCCCGGGGCGGCTACGCGGTCACGGCGCGGCGAGGGGGAATGGGCGGCTCCGTCCTGGTCGGCCTGCTCGACGCGAGCGGGGACAAGCAGGGCGAGCTGGTCGAGGTCGCTTCGAAGCCCCAGGTGGGCACGCCGGCCGTCGCGGCCAACGACCGCGGCATCCTGGTCGCGTTCGCGGCGCGGCCGACGGACGACTCCTACTGGACCCTCCAGGTAGGGACCGCCGGCCCCGGCGCCACGCCCAAGGCGGCCCAGGGGTTCGCGACGCCGCCGGGCGGCCTGGGGGCCGACGCGATTTCCCCGGCGGTGGACGGCCTCTCCAACGGCCGATGGCTCCTGCAGTGGACCGAAGGGGCAGCCGGCCGCCGCCAGGTCCGCATCCAGACTCTTGGCTCGGACCTGGTTCCCGTGGGAGATCCAGTCTCGCTTTCACCCGAAGAGAGCAACGCGGGCCAAGGCGTAGTAATGGTCCGCGGTGACAAGGCCCTGTCACTCTTCATGGTGGTCAAGGGCAAGACCCACGAGCTTTGGGGAGCAACGCTCACATGTCCCTGAATATCCGCGTTCGGCGCTTCGCCAGCACCCTCACCCTCACCCTTGGCACGAGCCTCGCGTGCGCGGTCGCGTTGGGGGCGGCCGTCAGCGCCACGACGGCGTGCTCCATCCTGGGCAGCCCCGGTCCCTCGGCGGTGTCCCAAGGGCAGAAGTACGTGAGCGGTGACCCGACCTTCGACGAGTTCTTCACCAACCTCTACGACATGCAGCTCGACCTCGGGAAGGCTCCCGCCAGCGAGAAGGAGATCCGCAAGGAGCTGGCCACCAAGGCCAAGCTCGACGAGGGCACCTCGGCCAGCATGCTCGGCAAGAAGCTGGGCAAGCGCACCGAGGACCTGGCGGCGGCCGGGACCGGGCTGAAGATGGAGATCGAAGGGCTCGACGACGACGCCAGCCCGAATGCCACGATCAGCGTCAAGGGCAAGGAGCTCGAGGGAGATGACAAGGCCCTGATCTCCGCCATGGAAGCGGCAGCCAAGAGCGCGGCGAAGCTCCACGTCCGCATGAAGAAGGCGAAGAAGATCCTGGAGCAAGCCAACGGGCAGATCCTCGCGCTCGAGCAGAACGTCGACAACGCGTTCCGAAAGGGCGGCCCGAAGAAGAAGGCCGAAGTGCGCAAGAACCTGGATGACGCCAAGAAGCTCATCCCGCTGATGCAGGTGCGTGCCGACGAGGTCGCCGAGGCCGCCAAGTCGACAGCCAAGAAGATCTCCGACGCCGCGCAGACCGACACCGGCCAGTTCGATCAGCCTCCGCCGCCCCCGGAGCCGCCGCCCGCGGAGCCCGAGCCCGACAAGAAGGGCGACAAGAAGGGTGACAAGAAGGGCGACAAGAAGGGTGACAAGAAAGGCGACAAGCCCCCGGCAGAGAAGCCCCCGGCGGAGAAACCCCCGGCAGAGAAGCCCCCGGCGGAGAAGCCCCCGGCGGAGAAGCCCAAGCCGCCGGGCGATTTCGAGCCCTGAGGGTCCGGGCGGGCGCGCTCAGTTCACGCGCTTGATGGCGTCCAGGAACGGCTGCGCCGGGACGAAGTCCGTGCAGCGTACCGCCTCGGCGCCCCTGGAGTCGTAGACGAGCACCGTGGGCAGCCCCACGACCTTGTGCTCCTTCAACGTGGCAGCGACCGCCGGGTCCTCGTCGTCCGTGGCGTCGACTTTCACCGCGACGAACCGGCCCGCCTCCTGTGCGACGCTGGCTTCGCTGAAGGTGTGCTTGTCGAGCTCCTTGCAGGCACCGCACCACGAAGCGGTGAAGTCGAGCAGCAGGGGCCGCCGCTCCGTTGCGGCCTTGCTCCGGGCCTCTGCGACGCTGATCTTCTCCCAGGCCAGCGAGCGGCTCGGCTTCGAGAAGCCGGCGATGAACCCGAACGCCCCCAGGCAGGTGAGGGCGATGCCCAAGCCCTTGCGCGCCTTCACGCCCGCGCCGGGCTCCTCGAACGAGCGGTGCACCGCGCCCAGCGCCAGCCCGAGCAGCGCCAGCGCCAGTGCCACGCCCAGGAACGACATCGACGGCAGCGCGAGCTTGGTGAGCACCGGGAAGGCCGACCCCAGAAACCAGAGTGCGACCACCACCAGCACGATTCCGAGCAGCGACTTCACGTGAACCATCCAGCGTCCGCTCTTCGGAAGCTGCACGGCGAAGGCTCCGACCAGGAAGAACGGCGCGCCGAGGCCCAGGGCGAACGCGGCCATCGCCGCCGCGCCGAGCCCGGCGCTCTGCGTCTTGGCGATCCAGGTCAATATGCCGGTCAGCACGGGTCCCGTGCAGGGTGCGGCGATCACCCCGCACACCAGCCCGAGCACGAAGGCGCCCTTCATCCCGATGCCCCCTACCGTGGCGAGCTTGTTGGTGAGCGCCGATGGAAGCGTGAACTCGAAGGCGCCGAACATGCTGGCAGCCATCGCCAAGAAGAGCGCGCTGATCACCACGATGACCCACTTGCTCTGGAGCACGGCGCCGAACATCCCGCCGGTCAGGCCCGCGGCGAGCCCCAGCGGCACGAACATGGCGACGATCCCGAGCACGAAGGAGAGCGAGAGCAGGACACCCTGCGCGCGGCTCTTCGCCTCCCGGGCCCCGAACACGCTGACCGTCACCGCGATCATCGGGTAGACGCAGGGCGTGAGGCTGACCAACAGCCCACCGACCAGCGCGGCCAGTGCGGCGTAGCCGGGGCCCTTCTGAACGGCGCGCGTGAAGGCGTCGCCGCCGTCGTTCACGGCCGCGCCCACCACCGTGCAGGCGTTGGGGTTGGCCTGGGCCCAGGCGGACCACGCGGTCACGGTGAGGAGCGCGAGTGAGAACGGTGCGGAGCGCACGCGCGGCATGCAGGGAATCAGTCTAGTGCGAGGCTCGCGGGCTGTGGAGGGCTGGCGCGGAACCTCAGGGCTTTTTCCGAGGGATGCGCGCGAGGAGCCGGCGAGCCCGGGCGATCTCCCCGGAGAGCGCCACCGCCAGCGCCACCCGTCCGCCGGTGGAGCGCCGAACGAAACCCCTCAGGTACGCCCGCGCCGCGTCGAAGTCCCGCGCGGCGAAGGCGAGCTCACCGAGCACGAACTGCCCGTAGCCTTGGCCACACGGCGCCTCGGCCAAGCGCTCGCGCAAGAGCGCGAGCTCCTCGGGCGCAATGGGCTCGCCACTGGCCAAACGCGAGAGCGCGAGCTGCGCCTGGTAGAGCGGGCGATCCGTGGTGCCCCAACGCGAGGCTCGCGAGAGCGCGCCGATGGCGTCGCGGTGTCGGCCCGCCAGGTAGAGCACGCTGCCGAGCGTCCACAAGTGAAAAGCCCGCCGGGACGGCGGGCTCACGCGGCTCGCGAGCCTGAGGTGGGATACCGCCCCGTCGTGGTCGCCCAGCCCCAGGCAGGCGCGAGCGGCGTCTTGCCGCGCAACGTCCTGCATCACGTCGAGCGCAACGATGTCGCAGGCCACGCGATAGGCCTCCGCGAAGCGGCGAGCCTCCATGTGCGACAGGTAGAGCTGCCGGAGGAGCATCGCGCGCGTCGTCCGAGTGATGCGTCCACCGCCATCGAGCGCGCGCATCGCGTACTTGGCCCTGAGGCCGGAGGTCCGCGCGAGCGTCGCCTTCCGGAGCAAGCCCTCCGGCGTGACCGACTCGGCCGCGGCCGCGCGCGTTCGCGACATTTTCCCCAAGATTAGCAAGACCTGCACACTCGTCCAGATTTCTGCCGCTTTCAAAAGCCCGCGCTCCGGGATAATCGGGGCCCCCGATGTCGCCGCCCTCGCCCCGCCGCGCTTTCGCCGCCGCTCTGTCGGCCGGGCTCGCGCTCTTGGGCTGCGGGCACCCCGCGACCGAGGCGGAGTGCGAGGAGATCGTCGAGCACGTGGCGCGGCTGGAGTTGGAGAAGAAGAACCCCGGCAACGCGCAGGCGATACAAGGCGAGATCGAGGCCACCAAGAAGAGCGTGAGAGAGTCGATGCTGAAGGAGTGCGTCGGCCGACGCATCACCGAGAAGGCGATGAAATGCGTCCGCAGCGCGAAGACCAGCCGAGAAGTCGTCGAGGACTGCTTCGACTGAGCGTCGTGGTGTGCCTCCTCGCCGGCGGGTGCGCCAAGCCGCTGAGCCCGGACGAGTGCGGCCAGCTCCTCGATCGCTACACCGAGCTCTTGGTGCGCCAGGAGCGGCGCGGAGTCAGCGACGACGAGGTCGAGCGGGTCAAGCTGAGCGCGCGGCTCCGCGCCTCGGGGTCCAGCGACTTCGCCGAGTGCCCGGCCAAGGTCTCGCGCAGCCAGTGGGAGTGCGCCATGAAGGCCCCGAGCGTGGACGAGGTCGAGCGCTGCCTACTCTGAAGCTTCGATCCCCAACGCCTTGAGGCGCCGCCACAACGTGACGCGGCTGATGCCGAGCAGCTTCGCCGCGCGGCTGCGGCTGCCCCCGACGCGCCCGAGCACGGAGACGATGCGCTGCGCCTCGGCGTCGAGCTCCCCGCCCTGCCGCGCCCAGCGTTCGCTGCCCTCCCCCCGCGCCTCGTGCTTCGGCTGCTGGAGCTCCCACGGCAGATCGCTCGGCGAGAGCACGGGCCCCTCGCCGATGGCGTAGGCATACGCGAGCACGTTGCGGAGCTCGCGCACGTTTCCCGGCCAGTCATGCCGGGTGAGCATCGCCTCCGCGGCCGGGGCGATCCGCTCGATGCGCCGGCGCGCGCTGGCGTTCGCCTCTTCGATCAAGTGCTGAGCGATGAGCAAGACGTCCTCACGGCGCTCGCGCAGCGGTGGGAGGAAGATGGGGATCACGCGCAACCGGTACATCAGATCGGCGCGGAAGCGCCCCGCCTCCACCTCGGCGCGGAGCGCGCGGTGCGTCGCCGAAACGATCCGCACGTCCACCGAGATCGGCTCCCGGGCGCCCACCGGGATCACGCTGCGGGTCTCGATCACGCGCAGCAGCTTCGCCTGCAGGTCGAGGGGCAGCTCGGCGACCTCGTCCAGGAACAGCGTGCCGCGGCTCGCGAGCTGGATGTGACCCGGGGTGTCCTTGATCGCACCCGTGAACGCGCCGCGTACGTGCCCGAAGAGCTCGCTCTCCAAGAGGTTCCCGGGCAGCGCGGCGCAGTTCAGCGCGCGGAACGGACCGGAGTGGCGGCGCGAGAGCTCGTGGAGCGCGCGCGCCACCAGCTCCTTGCCGCTGCCCGTCTCGCCGCGCACGAGCACCGTGGCGTCGTCCTGGGCGACGCGTTCGATGACGTGGAAGACGTGCTTCATGCCGGCGCTCTTCGCCCACATGCCGTGGAACAGCACGGCTCCGGCGTCGGCGGCACCCGCGTCGTCGAGCAACAGCAACCACCCTTCCCCGGAGCCGAGGGGCAGCGCGCGCACTTCGAGCAGCCGTTCACCACCCGCGGCGCCGGGCCGAGGGATCACGGCGCGGACCGCGCGCCCGGCGACCAGCGCCTCCGCCACGGGCCGCTTGGCGGAGTCGCCGCACAACAGCTTCGGCGCCGCGACGCCGAGCTTCACGGGGCCGAGGAGCCTTTCGGCGGCGGGGGTCGCCAGCACCACGCCGAGCTCGCGGTCCAGCACCAGCGCCGCTCCTACCGCCTCGGACAGGGCGAGGCTGCTGACGTGTTTCACGCTGGCGTTTCTACCATGTTTCACGTTTCACGCCAGCGGCACGCTGCTCCTCCCTCCGCGAGCGCCGCGGCGCGGCGCGAGACCCAGGTGTTTCGCAGCGGCGGCGAGGCTGGTGCCGAGCAGGGCCAGCGCCAGGGCCAAGCCCACGGGCGGGGTGAGCCCGCACGCACGCGGCACCTCCTGGCCCAGGATGAACAGCGCCATCACCACGACGAACCAGCCGAAGCCGCTGCGCAGTCGGGCCGGCGAGATCCGGTCGGCGAGCGCGCCGCCGGCCACGCTGCCCACGACGGCGGCAGCGCTGATGGAGAGCGCCAGCGTCCAGTCCACGGGCGTATGGCCCACGAAGCCGACGAAGCCCGCGAAGGACTTCATGGCGATGACGACGAGCGACGTCCCGACGGCCACATCGATGGGCAGCCCGCCCAACAGGACCAGCGCCGGGACGACCAAGAAACCGCCGCCCGCGCCCACCAAACCGGTGACCGCGCCCACGACCAGGCCCTCACCCAGCACCTCGAGGGCCGGAAGCTCGCGCGGCGTGCTCGGAGCGACCCCGCCACGACCGCGCAACATGGCCACGGCAGTGACCAGCATCATCAGCCCGAACAGCACCAGCAGCACCACAGCCGGGATGAAATGCGCGACGCGACCCGCGAGGAACGCGCCCAGCATGCCTGCGGCGCCGAACACGAGCGCCGTGCGCCAGCGTACGCGCCCGCGGCGCGCGTGCGGCAGCAGCGCCGCGAGGCTCGTGGTCCCGATCACCAAGAGCGAGAGCGCGACCGCGCGGTGCGCGTCCATGCCCAGCACGTAGCGGAGGATGGGCACGGTCAGGATGGAACCGCCCCCGCCGAGGAGGCCGAGCGACAGGCCGACGAGCAGCGCGAGCATCACGGCGAGGACGAGCATGCCCGCCCAGAATGCGAGCCCCGTGCCACCGGCTGGGGCGCGGGAGCTCGCGCGCATCCGCGGCTCGAAGCCGTGGCGAAGAAACGTCGGGCAGCAACGGCTTCGTCGCGCGGCGCACGAAGCAGAAGCGCGAGGCAGCTCAGCCTCGCGGTCTGACCCAGTCGGCCGCCTGACCGAGCGGCTCGGGCCTGGCCGGCCGTCTTCCTGCGTGCAACCATCGAGCCGTGGCGCGCTCGGTCTTCGCGGTGCTCTTCGCTCTCACGCTCGGCTGTCAGGGTGAGACGGTGGGTGGCGGCGACGGGACGGGCGGCAGCGCAGGCGCGATGGGCGGCGCGGGCGCGGGCGGCACCGGCACGGGCGGCACCGGCGCGGGCGGCACCAGCACGGGCGGCACCAGCACGGGCGGCACCAGCACGGGCGGCACCGGAGCGGGGGGCACGGGCGGCGGCGGCGTGGCGGGACCGGGCGCGCACGGCTCGCTCCCGAGCGGCTACTGCTGCACCAGCGACGCGGAGTGCCGCTACCGCAACTGCCGCGACTTCGGCGGCGTCAAGATGTGCAGCGACTCCTGCACCACCCAGGACACGAGCTGCAACGCCGCGCCGAACATGAAGTGCGACAGCGTCGCCGAGGAGTGCGTGCCGACGGGCACCCCGTCGTGCATCCCGGCGAGCCAGTGGGTGTCGGGGACGACGTCCATCGGCGGCTGCTGCATCGCGACCGGCGACGGGCACGCGGGTGAGGAGTGCCAGGGCAACCTGTGCATGGCCTTCGGCGCCATCGAGAACCCCTTCATCTGCACCCACGCCTGCGACGCGCCCAAGGACTGCCCAGCGAAGTACACCTGCAACTCGTTCACGAAGTTCTGCTGGCCCATCGCCAGCACGTATGACTGTCAATGATCAGCGCCTCGTGACCGGCCGCGCCCAGCGACTGACGCGACCGGACAGGTGGCTTTCGCCGGCCTCGCCGGTAGTTCGCGGCGGGGCTACGCCCCGCGCCGCCACTACTCCATCCAGTCACCGCACTGTCTAGCTGCGGGCCAGGGCTTCCAGCGCCTCGACCGCTGCGACGACGTTCGGGCGCGCGTCCAGCAACGCGGCCATGGGGTCGCCGCGCTCGGCCAGGCGCTGGGGTACGGTCACGATGTCGAAGCGGCTCGGATCGAGGGCCAGGTTCACCTCGTCCCACGTGAGCGGCGTCGAGACCGTGGCGCCGGTGACGGCGCGCACCGAGTAGGGCGCGACGATGGCCCGCGAGCGTCCGGTCTGGCCCGTGTCGACGAACACGCGTGGTCCGCGCTTGTCGACGCGCCGCTCCGTGGTCGCGATCTTCGGGTGGTTTGCCTCGAGCAGCCGGCCGAACAGCTCCGCCAGCGCCTTGGTGACGGCGAACGGTACGCGGGGACCGACGGGCACCAGCACGTGGAGCCCGGTCTGCCCGCTGGTCTTCGGGTAGCCCACGAGCCCGGTCCGCTCGAGCAGCTCGCGCAACGCCAGCATCAGCGTGATGGCGTCGCGGAAGCTCCCCTCTCCCAGATCGAAGTCGAGGGTGAAGAAGTCCCCGGAGTCGAGGTCTCCGGCGCGGCTCGCCAGCACGTGCAGCGGGATGCAGCCGAGGTTCACGATGTAGAGCAGGGCGTCGAGTGAGTCGACCAGGAACACGCTCTTGTCGCCGCGCGCCTGGCGGTCCTCGTCGTCGCGGAGCTCCAGCGAGCGGATCCACTCTGGCGCTCCCTCCGGCGGGCGCCATTGGTAGAAGCTCTTGCCCTCGATGCCGTCGGGGTAGCGCACCAGGATCACCGGACGGTCCTTCAGGAACGGCAGCAGCACCGGTGCAACGGCGGCGTAGTAGTCGAGCAGATCTCCCTTGCTGTAACCCTGCTCCGGCCAGAACACCTTGTCGCGGTTGGTCAGGGTCACGCGCGCCGACACCGCCGGCGCCTCCGGCAGGGTCGCGGGGTCGAGGCGCTCGCCCCCCGGCGGCGCGACGCAGCACGCGCTGGGCGGCACGTCGGGGCGGACGCCGCGGAACACCGGTTCGCGCAGGTGCCCGTCGTCGCTCCAGCCGACGAAGCGCACGCTCACGACGAGCTCCGGGCGCACGTGATGGAGGGCGCCGCGCGGCCGTTCGAGCTCGCCCGTGGCGGTCGGCTCGGCGACCTCCAGCTCCTTCAGGCGCGCCTCGAGCAAGGACAGCGTCGCGGAGTCGAGACCGCTCCCGACCTTGCCACGCAGCACGAGCTCCGAGCCGTCGTAGCTCGCGAGGCGCAGCGCACCCAGAGCCTTCCGCGCTCCGCGCCCCTCTTCCCAGCCGACGACGACCAGCTCCTCGTCGCGCTCGCACTTGATCTTCACCCAGTCCGAGCTGCGACGCGGTCCGGGCCGGTAGGGCGAAGCGGCGCGCTTCACCACCACGCCCTCCAGGCGCTCCGCGCGGCAGAAGTCGTAGAGCGCGCGGCCGTGGCCCTGGAGGTGATCGAGGGCGCGCACCAGGCCCCGGCCTCGCACCAGCTCGCCGAGCAGCCGCTTGCGCGCCAAGAGCGGCAGAGAGATGAGCGAGCGCGAGCCGAGCTGCAGGAGATCGAACACCAGGTACGCGACGGGAACCTCCGCGGCGACGCGCAGCACCTCCTCCGGCCGCACGCTGGTGAGCCGCGGCGACAGGCGCTGGAAACGCGGGCGCCCGCCCTCGTCGAACGCCACCACCTCGCCGTCGAGCACGCAGCGCTCCGCGGGCAGCTTCGCCACCGCCCGCGCGATCTCGGGGAACGTCTGCGTGCAGATGCGTCCGTTCCGGTAACGCAGCACGACCCCAGCCCCGCTCTTCGCCGCGACGATGCGGGCGCCGTCGAGCTTGAGCTCGTAGATGCGCTCCGGGTCATCCAGAGAGGCGCCGTCCGTGGAACACAGCATCGGCCGGAGCGCGCGCGCATCGACCTCGCCGGTCGGGGCGCCGAGCTCGACCGCGAGCGCCTCGATGCGGCCCGCCAGGGCCGGACGCGCGGCGAGCTCCCCGACGTCGAGCCCGGAGAGCACGCTCCTCGGGTCGAAGTCGGGGTCGCCCGCTCGAGCGTGTGCGTCCGCCTTCTTGATCAACAGCCACTGGTTCTGCTCCGCGGGTCCCTTGCGCGCGCCGGTGTGGACCAGGGCGAAGCGCCCGGCGAGCTTGAACCCCGAGAGCTCGAAGTCGATCTTGCCCCGTTGGACGCCGTCTTCGGCGCTGCCCTCGAGGTAGCGCACTCGGCCCGCGTCCCAGACGATCATCGGACCGGCGCCGTAGTTTCCCTCCGGGATCACGTCCTCGAACCCGAGGTACTCGAGCGGGTGGTCCTCGGTGTTCACCGCCAGGCGCTTCTCTTCCGGGTCGAGGCTCGGGCCCTTCGGCACCGCGAAGCTCTTGAGCGTTCCGCCCATCTCGAGCCGGAGGTCGTAGTGCTCGCGGGTGGCCGAGTGGCGATGCACCACGAAGCGCCCGACGCGCGTCGCCCGCTCGGCCGCCGGCGCGTCACCGAAGGGCTCGGGGGTCCCGCTCGGGTCGCGCTTCTCGCGATAGCGCTCGAGCGCGTCGCGGGTCGCGGGGCGGCGGCGCGAGCTCGACACGCGACCGAGCATAACCGAGCCCCTGGCCTGCACCCACGTTCAGGCCACTTCGCACAATGTTTCCTAGGGTGAGGATCGCGCCGATACCATGGGAGGTCCCATGGCAGCACGCGCCATCTCTTCGGGCACCATCTCGTTCGGCTTGGTGGCCATTCCGGTCAAGCTCTACACCTCCGCGTCGAGCGAGCAGGTGCGCTTCAACATGCTGCACGACAAGTGTGGCAGCCGGCTGAAGCAGCAGTACCTGTGCCCGGTCGACAACGAGGTCGTGGAGCGCGACGCCACCGTGAAGGGCTACGAGCACGCGCGCGGCCAGTTCGTGCGCTTCAGCGAAGAAGAGCTCAAGTCCCTGGAGAGCGAGCGCTCGAACGCGATGGAGATCACGGAGTTCGTGCCGCTGGCCAGCGTCGACTTCGTCCAGGTCGAAAAGAGCTACTACCTCGGGCCCGACAAGGGCGGTGACAAGCCGTACCAGCTACTCGGCGAGTGCATGCGCAAGAAGGGCGTCGTCGCCGTCGGGCGTTGGTCGGCGCGCGGCAAGGAGCAACTCGTGCTGATCCGACCGTACGAGAAGGACGGCCTGGTCCTGCACCAGCTCTACTACCAGAACGAGGTGCGCGCGTTCACGGAGATAGAGACCGGCGCTCGCTTCAGCTTCAGCGAGATCGAGCGCGAGCTGGCCGAGAAGCTCATCGAACAGCTCACGAGCGCGGCGTTCGACCCCGGCAAGTACAAGGACACCTACGAGGAGCGCGTGCGCGCGCTCGTCGACAAGAAGGTGGCGGGTCAGGAGATCACGCTGGCGCCCGAGGCGCCGCGCGCACAGATCATCGATCTGTTCGAGGCGCTCAAGAGGAGCCTGGCCGAGGCGCAGGAGAAGGTCGCCAACACGGCCGAGGCGCCCAAGCCACCTGTGAAGGCACAGGCGGCCGAAGAAGCGCCGGCCGAGAAGAAGGTCGCGACCAAGAAGCGCGGCGCGAAGAAGTGAGCGACGCCGAGGGCGACGACCCGCCGGCGGTGCTCGAGATCGAGGACAGCATCGATCTGCACGGTTTCCAGCCTCGGGACATCCCCGACGTCGTGGTCTCGTACCTCGAGGCCGCCCACGAGAAGGGCTTCCGCGAGGTACGCCTGATCCACGGCCGGGGCACCGGCTTCCAGCGCGCGCGTGTGCGCCAGGTGCTGGCGACACACCCGCTGGTCGAGCGCTTCGCCGACGCGCCCGCGACGCGCGGGGGGTGGGGCGCGACGCTGGTGTGGCTCGAGTGAGCTGATACGGGCGCGCAGAGCGGCGAGGGACGGCGAGAGTGCGTGCCAGGCGCGGGTGCAGGCCCGAGCTCGATCGACTGCTCGGGGCGAGAGAGGGAATGCACTACGGCTTGATCGGCGACGCGTTCGGGGCCACCGAGCCGGTCAGCGCCAAGTCGAAGTACTTGGCATAGTTCGGGTCCAAGCCGTCGACGTGCGCTGTCGAAGGCACCGCCGAGTACGTCCCCTCGGCGCCACCCTGCTCGTTGAGCATGCCCATCACCAGCGAGACCGCCGTCGGCAAGCCGATGTCCACGAACGGGAT
>Ga0233425_10004563_pt1 | contig 23048 bp, 20 predicted proteins | sample Watercolumn_Towu_2_FD_181712 | JGI IMG/M metagenome (GOLD analysis project Ga0233425, IMG submission 181712) | Freshwater microbial communities from Lake Towuti, South Sulawesi, Indonesia - Watercolumn_Towuti2014_140_MG | ecosystem: Environmental > Aquatic > Freshwater > Lake | place... | reverse complement strand
CGCCGGGTTATCCTGGGACGCCCTCGTCCTGAAAGGCGGGACGGCGATCCGCAAGGCGTACATCCCGGACTACCGCTTCTCGGATGATCTGGATTTCACATTGACGGCGCCGCTAGGCCCCGACAAGATCCAACCGCTGGTGGACGCCGCCGTCGAACACGCGAAAGCCGGAAGCGGGATTCTGCTCGACGAGGCGAAACCCCTGAAAGAGGTCGAGAACGGCTTCGTGATGGCCCTCCGCTTCAAGCTGCGCGACAGCCCGTACGATTCGATCAGGCTGAAGCTCGATTTCACAAAGAGCGGGAACGAGCCGATCCTGATGGCGCCGCAGGACAAACCCCTGCTTCACCGCTACAACGACAATTGCACCGCGACCATCAGGACCTATTCCCTGGTCGAGATGACGGCGGAAAAGATACGGTCCTTCTTCCAGCGGACCCGAGCGAGGGACCTGCACGATGTCCGGTACATCCTCGGCCGCAAGCTGGTCGAGGAGACGGTGCTCTGCGACATCCTGGGAAAAAAATGCCGGCTCAAGCGGGTCCCGGTGGACATCGGGCGCCTCCGGGCGCGCAGGACCGGCTACCGCGACGCCTGGAAAGCGTCGCTGGCGCACCAGATGAATGAGGTCCCCGATTTCGATGCCGTGTTCGATTGGGTTGTTGCCGAGGTGGCGGGATTCGAAGAATGTCGGTAGCCGCCCGCTTCAGGATTTGATTTCGTCGAACGAATGCCTCCGAGCTGATCTGTATCCGGATGGGCGGATTCGACGGACTGCGAAGGCCGGGTAGAGGTCGATGGACTTCCCCCCGTTCATCTCCCCGTGGGGAACTTCCAGCTAATATGATATTGGACATGCAAACCGCCGCCCGTAGCGAATTTCGAGCGCGAAATCTTTGGCATTTTCCAATAAACAAGATATCACTTCGCAATGGCTGCATAACCCTTGTGGCGGATTACATAAACCTTGCCGGCAAACGATATAAATCCGTCAATCCATACCTGTGGCCGTCGGTGATTCGATGCCTGGCCGCGGCGATGTCGCTACAGCCCGGGAATTTGAAAGAAGAATAAGGAACCTTCTAGCCTACAAGAGCGCCGAAACCCGGGAAATGGCGAAGAAACTTCTCGCGGAGGCAAGCCGTAACCGCAAAGTCTCGGCGAGGCAGCTCAAGCACCTGGAAACGCTTTTCGAAATAAAGAAGCCCTGGAAATGGCGCAGGACTCGGAATGCATCAGTATCCCGGCCGGTTACGGATGATTCCAGATGTCTTGCAGAAGAAGGGGATACTCAAGCCGATGGATGATCTCAAGTCAGGCTTGCGCCTGGCGAAGCCGGCACCCCGCAAATCGTGTTCCGCAAGCCGCGAATGGTCCTCATGAGCGGCTTGCGCCCGCCCTGCTTTCACCCCGTCAAACCTCGGCCGTCGCCCACCGTCGTAACCCCGGCGACCCCGGTATTCTCTTGGCGGCAATCCAATAAGCCGTCATCGCGCCCGCACCGGGCCGGCGTCCAGCCGGCCCGTGCGGGCGCACCTGGGCCAACTCGGTTGGAGTCGATTGCGGGGTCCAGCATAGAGTAAATACCCACGGGCGACATTTTGCCCAGAGGGGAAGTTTTGAAGGGTAGCGGAGGCCACGTCCAATTCCTCGAAAAGAAGCCGTTCAATAGCATCCCATGTTGGATTTTCCGTTACCAATTTAAACATCTTTTTGCCGACCCCGTAATTCCATGCTCCAAAATATGATTACATATCACATATGAGACATATTAAATAGGACCCGATAAAGCACACCGGCCTTCATTATTAAATACTGAAATAAAGATACATCACGCCAAGGGATTCCGTCCCTGATGGACAATAAGGCGTTGATAATTGCATGACAAGCGCGGTGGTGATAAAATGCGTGGAGGATACATAATCGGAGGTGTCATCGTAGGCATAGTAGGCCTGATATTGACCTGGACGGTCATCCTGTGCATCATAGGCATTCCTTTGATGATCATCGGACTGTGCATGTTCATCTACGGGTTCGTTGCGACCGATCCGGCAGTTCTTCAGATGCAGCAACAGCAGCAGATGATGATCCAGCAGCAGCAGATGATGATGCAGCAGCAGGCCTACAATCAGCCACACCCGGCCTACGGCTACCCGCCGCAACAATATCCCCCGCCCCAGTATCCGCAGCAACCGCCCCAGGGCCAGTATTATCCGCCCCAGCAGTATCCTCCATCTAATCCGCCGCCGCAGCCACCGCAATACCCTCCACAGAGGTAGAACGGCCGTTTGGGGGAATCGGCCCCTCGCCGGAATTGGAGCTGCGCAGGCCGCGGACGGTACTCGGCAGCGGCCTGCGCCCGGCGTTGCCGCCTGCCCGCCAAACTCGTTTCGCAAGCCGCCAATAGCGGTTTGCGACAGGCGAAACCAGCACCTTGCCAAACTCGCTCCGCAAGCCGCGAATGGTCCTCATGAGCGGCTTGCGAATGATGCGTCTACGGCCCCGGAAACCTCGGCATCGAAACCGCTCGTCGTTCAGCCGTGGACCCCGTCCGATTTTTGGCAACGCTTCCGCTCATCCGTCGTCGCGCTCGAAGGCGGCTGCGTTGAGCAACCGCCTGAGAGCGCACGTGGGCCAACTCGGTTGGGGTCCAATTGCGGGGTAAATATTAAGTAAATGCACCCGGGCAGGATTTTGCTCGGAAGGGCGATTTTGGAGGGTAGCGGAAGCTAGGACCGAGTTGTTGGTTCCAAAATGTTATTAGTTATTCGGGAGAAATTTCGATTAGTAGAAATGAGGAATTTTCAACAACCCCCTACAAAAATAGAAAAAATCCGAAATTAATAGGAGTTGTTAGCAGAGAATTTCTAGCTCATTTCACGTTCTCCATGTATCTGGTGAGGGCCTTGAAATGCGTCGAGGTAGTTTTTTATATTCATTACAATTGAAGCAATACCATTCATGGGTAACATTCGCATAAAAAAGTTTATGACCACATGCCGGACAAGGCACATTATTATCAGGTGTTATTACATAAATCGGAATGAATTCTTTTCGCCCCTTGGCAATGACTATTGCACTGATTATGGCCCCGATAGAAGTGATAAAAAACGGACCGACCGCGAAACATGTCAAGACAGCCAAAAACAATGAAACAATGAAACCCCGGCGCAGGAGCGCTAGTACACCTGCAAAAATACCAAATGCTGATAACACGATAGTATAATTGGATTGACCGATTGTATTACTTAATCCTGCTGACCCAACATCAGGTACGATCGTGCCAAGCAACATGCCAAAAACGCTTACTATGAGAAGCAGCGCACCCCCAATTTGAATTCCTTCAAGAGTGGATCCCGTGGCGTCTTCCGTATCATAAGTTTCCCGACCTTGGTTTTCCGGTGCGTCAGATGGGGGTATGTTCCGCCTCGTTACCGGTCGTCCAGGTGTGGCATGGTCGGGTTCAAAAATCTCCGCCAAACCGTTTCCACAGCGTCTGCAGAATTTGGCCTTGTCAAGATTCTCGGCTTTACAATTTTCACATATCTTCATCATATCACCTGTCGTCGATCATCTCACCGCAATCAATACAAAATCTCTCGGTTGAATTCGATTTCGCTCCGCAATTCGTACAGAATCGTTCAAGAACGGACCCGTAAATGCCCACTTCTGTGCTTTCCATGTCAATCGGCGAAATCCATTTTTTTGGCGAATTATGGTCCGGAACCGATCTTCGTCGGATATTGGATGCTGACTTTGCCGGATACCTCTCGCTGGAAAATCTCGGAAAGATCCTCCATCCGGATTTCATTATCTTGACACCTAGATAGAAAAGACCGAATGTCATAACGAACCAGATTATAGCAAAAGCGTAGACGGACAATTCCATCAAAGGCCAGAGAACCAAGAATGAGCCAAGCGCGTACAGCGCGATGGCGTTGGCAAGCATTATCCTCTTTGCGGCGTATGCGACCGCGGCGACATAAACCATCAAGCCACCGAAAAATCCTGCTGAACATATAGCGTCGGGGAATATCTGCAGAAGAAGAATCGTCAAAATGATGGAGATTACAGTACCTCCGATAATAACCAGCCAGAATACGACTCTTCTGAGCAGTACCAAAATGAATGCCAGGCCAATCGAGAATAGGCCGACGATCAACATCAGTAGCTTTATTTCAGCCCACATCCGAAGAACTCCCAGAAGATAGCGCCCATCCCATGCCCCTCACTCCGGCTGGCTGTCCATCAAATCCTCCATCCATGTCGATGTGAAATGGTAGAGAACCATCACAATTATGACCGTGATCACCATAGCAAAGATGAACCCCATGAGATTGGTAATATCCATGAATGGCATAAGAATGAGGAATGATCCGCCAACGGCATAACCTAGCGAAGCCTTCCACTCCTCGACAGCTTCGCTGAATGCATTGTATAGCACAGCCCCAAGTCCGCCAAGCACTATAATCAAGGTGCAGATAGGCGAGAGCGACATGACACCGAGTCTAAACATCCCTGTTATAAACCAGATATAGATCATGAATCCCATTCCAAGACTGAGGACGAATTTCGCCTTGATATAGAGCCACCTGATAAAACCCATCATCAGGAATATCATCCCGAAGAGGAACATATATTCGAAGAGGATGAAGCCCATTCATTTATCTCCTATAGTTCTGGAGATTCTTTTCTCTAGTTATAATGGAATAATATCTTATACATATATCAATTTATTCATTATGAGGTTACCGTTGATGGTGCCGAACATGAACGGGTGGACTGTACCCCCTTTAGTGGACTCACAGTCTTGCGATACTATCAACCTCTCGCTATTACTCGAATTCAATAGGCCACAGATATCCTTTTATCAACGCATGACCATCGAAAACCAGGTGCGGACCGTGGCTTGGAAGAAATGGCTGGGCATCGGGCTGATTGGCCTTTCGGGCATCTGGTTCGCCCTGCTTCTCCTGGCGCCGTTCGGACCGTTCTCTATCGAGATGAAGGCCCTGCTCGCGTTACTGTTCCTGGCCCTGATGGAGATCTCGTTTTGGCTGGGCACCATCATTTTGGGAAAACAGGCCCTATCCAAGTTCTGGAGTTTCCTGAAGAATAAGCGATCCAAAACGATGTGATTGAGGCCGGCCTTCCAGGCCGTCACCGTTTTAATTTGAAGTACTTCTCCAATAACGTCTGCACATCCTTGCTCCCAATCAGGTCCTTCGCACTCCACGCATCCATGCAATACTTTTCCATGTACTCATAAGGAAGGAACCCGTAACCCTTCGCTCCCCAAATTTTCCCCCACGAGTTCTTGAACTTCCAGCGGTTCTTCTTGTCGTCGTAGCCGACGATGCAGATGGCGTGCCCGCCAGCCAGCTCGTCATCCTTTCCCGGCATCTTGACGACTCCGGTCTTCTCGGCCGCCCCCCACGCGTCCCAGTAAACTTCGACCCCGGCAACGAAAGGTCCGTTCACCACGAGCGACTCTTTCATCTCCGTCTCCGTCTTCAGCCGGACATACCGCTCGATGCGGTACGGCGCCGCCAGCTCGTCCACCTTTGCGCACGGCTTGTCCGTCTGGTGCGGTTTGTAGGGCCAGCAATCCTGCGGCGGCACGCCGTTCTTGTTCAGGATCTTCATGGCGGACCGGAGGTCGGTGCCTTCCTCGTCGTCCGGGAAGCCGTCTATCTTCTGGGCGCCGGCATAGACATACCTGACCGAAAGCTGGATCGTCTTCTTCCACTCAGCCTTCTCCTGATACTCCTTCAAGCCGTCCACGGTCGCAAAACCGACGCAGGTCCCTTCGTTGCCCTGGTTGGAGACCGGCGACATCTTCTTCGTGTAATCGACCTTGGCCGGCAACTTGACCTTCAGCGCCGGAGGGATGCGCGTCAGCGGATAGTCGCGCTTGTCCTTCGGGTCCTTCAGACATCCGAGCGCATGCGTCAGTCTGGGCATGGGGATTTGATTCTCGCCCGTGGTTTATATACCTGTGGTGGTCATGACCACCACTACTATTTATACAAAGAGAAGAGAACATAACAAGAGGATACAAATGCCCGACCCGACAAGGACACCGGTTTCGATGCCTATAAGTAGCCAAGGACCAATGAAAGCGGACGTGTCAGGCACAGTTCGCAAGCGGTTCATAGTCAAAGGCCGTGTCCAGGAAGTCAACTACCGTGACGAGGTCCAGGCGATTGCCAGGGAGCTCGGCGTGACCGGCTTTGTGAGGAACCTCAGAAGCGGCCACGTGGAGGTCGTCTGCGAAGGAGATGAGGCCACCATCGCCAAGTTCGAGAAAGACCTGGCCATGAAGCAAGGCCTCATCGATGTCCGCGAGGTCGTATCTGATGAAACTACACCGATAAAGGGCAAGTTCGCATTCTTCGATATCAAATATGGGCCGATGGAAGAAGAGCTCGGCGAACGGATGAGCACGGGGTTCGTATACATCCGGGAAGTTGGGGACAAGGTCGCCGGTGTCGGAAAGGCGGTCGAAGCTGTTGGCAAGGATGTCCAAGGTGTTGGGCAGAAGATCGACTGCATGGGCCAGAAGATTGACGGCCTAGGCCAGAAAATGGATGGCGTCGGCAAGGATGTCCAAGGTGTCGGGACCGCTGTCCGCGACATGCACGCTTCCGTGGACAAGCGATTCGACCACATGGCCGAGCATTATGACATGATCGCTATATCTCTCAAGGAAGCCATCGCCCACATGGACCGGAACGCCGAGAAGACGGACAGGGCGATAGAGAAGAGCCGCAAGGATACGATAATCGCTGTCAGAAAGAGCGAGGAGCGGACAGCCCGAATATTGCGGGAAAGCCGGAAGGAAGTCGCTGCTTCCAACCGAGAGCTCGCCGGCGCAGTCAAGTTCATGATAAGGAAGCTCTCAGACAAACAGGCCTGAAAAAGGCCGGCGGGGAAGCGGAAACGGTAAAGGGTGTTGCGCAAGCCGCTTCCTGCCATTGTTCCGGCGGCTTGCGAAAGGGTTCAATGATGCCAGCCGAAATCGGTACGCAAGCCGCCTCAGCGGCTTGCGGATGTGAAGATTTCACCCCGGTAAACTCGTTACGCAAGCCGGCGCAAGCTCGTAAAGGCCGGCTTGCGGTTGTCGAATCTTCGGCCCCGGCAAAGAGAGGCATAGTCTTTTCCCCGTCATCGAACCGCAGTATCAAGATTGCCGAGGCGATTCCAATTTGCCGTCCGCCCGCCGGCGGAGCCGTTCAGGCTCCGCAGGCGGGCGGCCCCCGGACAAATCCACCCGTAACCGACTCAAATCAACCCATGCCATGACCGCTTCACCGCAAAACCCGTCACTCCCCGCCCCGAAAAGCGACCCCCGTGTGACTTTTTCGCACCTTCCGACGAAAAGGATGGCGTTCCAACGATAGTAAAACACTAAATCCGAACATCAGCTATGATCTGTTCCCAGCTACCGTGATTTTGGGTGTATTAAGAACCTTCCGCCACCCGAGGCCATTACCGACGGGTTGATTGTGTCAAGGTGGATTTATTGACGAGGAGTTTGGGCCACGAAAGTGCGAAATGTACGACAAGCGATTGGGAAAGAATTATCGTACGCGTAGATTATATGATATGTCGAAATGATTAAGTAAGGCAACGGGGATACGAAAAGTGTCGGATAATCCTAACTTGCCACTCAATATTGAAGTGGACAAGAGTCCACTAGTGAGAAACGGGGTGGCATGGGTACGTGATAATAGAAGAATCCACCCCGATAATAACGCTTTATATGCTTGAGAAAAGGATATCATAGCATATTATACTGTTAATTATTACGTTCGTGTGAAAAAGAATCGATTTGTAGTTACGGATGGGGAATTGAGAATATGGATAAAAAATCTACCACTGCTAAAGGGACTGAATTGGAAAAAGAAATTATTCCACTCTATCAAGAATTAGGCGCAACTTTAATAAAACATAATAGTATGCTGGGTGGAAATCAAGTAGATGTATATGTTGAAATGCCAACTTTCGATGGAATATTGATTCGCTATGCAATAGACTGTAAGAATTATCAATCGAATATAACAAAAGATATTGCATCAGCAGTTTGTACTGTTTTTACTAGTCTAAAACAAACGCACCTTATTGATATTGGGATAATATTAACTACAATAGGTTGTTCGGCGGATGCGAGAACAGTCGCCGATTCCCATGGGGTTCAGATAATGTTAATCTCTGAATTAAAAAAGCGATTATTTGATATTACTCCTCATGTTACAAAGCTGGTTAAAAGATATGAATCAACAGATTTATTTCAGAAAAAAACATATATCGAGCAAAGAGCCAAATTAATAAAGGATAATGATGCAGATGAAAAGATAATCGATAAAGACTTACTAAATTACGTACTTTCCTCAAAATGTGGTCTAATCTTTGTTTTGGGTGATTGCGGTAGCGGAAAATCAACATTTGTCCATACCCTCGCATATCAGTTAGCTAAATCCGAGAAACAATCTGAAAAACATTACATACCACTTTTAATCGATCTAAGAGAATACCGTAGTGTGCGGAATCTCGACGCCGTTCTTTCGCATATCTTTACCCGTGATGGAGTATTGGTTAGAAATATTGATCGTTTCTATTCATTACTCAGAGATTCAAAATTATTTATTATTATGGATGCATTTGATGAAATGATAATTAAATCGGAAAGAACTGAGGTATCAGCTAGTTTTGACGAAATATTGAAGTTAGTAAAAGATAACGGCAAGATTATTATCAACTGTCGCACGCAATATTTCCGTCACCACGAAGAATTTAAGGAAATATATTTGGATGCTATTAAAAGATATGGCATATCTGAAACCCAAGTTGAGATATTAGAATTGCTTCCGTTTCGAGATGAGGATGTTAAACGATATCTATCAAAAGTTTTACCGGATAAATGGGATGAATATTATTCCCAAATAAAAAATACAGCGCACCTTATTGAATTCGCGGAAAAACCAATGTTATTAGAATTGATATGTAAAACATTACCATCTATTGATCCATCGACACAAATCATAAATCCAGCGATATTATATTTAAAATATATCAATCAATGGTTAAAACGAGATGATTGGCGAACTTCTTTGAATTATGAGGAACGTGAACGACTAAGTGAAGAATTTGCATTCGAAATCTTTGATAAAGATTTACCCGGCCTACATTATTACGATATCCCGCAATGGCTTCAAGGTCGGCTTGCAACTGCTCCTTCCAGAACTGAACTTGAGCACTTAGAATATGATTTCCGAAACTGTACCTTCTTAAAGCGTAATAAACAAGGGCTATTTTATTTTGCTCATAATTCATATCGTGATTTTCTTGTATCTAAAGGATTCAAAAGAAAATTTGAATCAATCGATGTATTTCCTTTAAATTATAATAAAGCGACTGAAGAGATAATGGAATTTACGAAACAACTATTGGTGGCGGATACGTCATTTATAGATAGAATCAAACAGAACGTCTTTGACAGACGAATCAAATTAGAGGACAAAGTGAAAATAATTCGCATAATAGGTTTTGGGGGCACTCAAATTAGTGGCATTATTGATAAAGATCTCATAGATTATATTAAAGCTTCAGGGAATTGGAATTTCTTTGGACTCGATAATTTAAACATAGTTCAAATGATTCAACCAAAGTTAGAAATAGATTCAGCAAAATTGTCAAATATAAATATTATTGAATCTGATTTGTCTGGTACAAATATTAATTACTCCGCCATGAATCATATCATTTGTGATAAATTGAAATTATCATATTCTACAATAAAATATTCTCAGCTCACAGATTGTCAGTTCCCTGGCAATGACATGTCTTATTGTACATTTATCCACGTGGATTTTCATAATTCTGATTTTAAAGAAACGGATTTAACTGGAACCTCATTCAGAAGCTGTAATTTATCTAATACAAATTTTTGGCGTGCAAATCTCAATAAATCAAAATTCTTAACATGCAATCTAGAATCCTCCCGTTTTTCAGAAGCGAAAGAATTGTCAAGTAGTGATTTCAAATCATGTAACCTCAGAAATGCACAATTCCTAAATATTGAAGTAAGAAAACCGTTTATGGAAAATTTAAAAACCAATAACGGATTGGAGGGCGCAAAATTCGATCCCGACATATTGGATCAATATTTCTCAGAGCCTAAATATGTAAAACCCGATTTTCAAAAACCCTCAGAAGTCATAATACGAAAAAAGAGTAGGTGGCCTTGGTAAAAAAACTATGAACATCTAAAATACATATCATGCTATATGATCTCACAGAGGTGATACTAATCTATGACACCACCTGTAGGAAAATTACCATTTGATATAAGATTTCCGTATTCCCAGCAATCGAGGAAAAATATCCAACCATTGATGGATACTTGGTTGAGAAAAATCAATCTTTATAATAATAAGGAAATTCCAATCCCTGAAAATATAAGTTTTGATTCTTTTTCCTCTCTACAGGATCCATATCGAATTCGCGATTTCGAACCCTATATAAAAAATCCTTTTATTAATTTAGTATACAAAATATATAAAAAGAATATGATTATCGGTTGTATCATATTTAGTTTTTTTCTCAGTATTGCTTATATCCTACCTTTCTATATCAATGGAGGTTTGGATTATCTTATCGATTTCAATTCTAGACGCCAGATAGGAGCTTTACAGAGTACATCTTTTATCAGTATTTGGATTGTCTGCATTGGTCTGATTTATCTTGATTATGTTTTTAAACAATATCATTATACATTTTTTCAAATGCGTAATCGAATTAAGGTAAAGGAAAGCGACTATATTCGATTTATTCGGTTAAATAATTGGTCTCTTCAAAGTCCGAGTATTTACTATTGGTGGATTTTATTTTCATCCGGAGCTGTCTTATTCTTCGTAAGATTATATTTATTCCCAACCTCACAAGACCTTCTTGATAATATCGGATTGGTTGGATTTCTGATAATACTAGTAATACAAATAATAATTTGGATAAATATTATTAGTATATGTTGGTATCTTTTTTCGATGGTAAGGACGATACGACGATATTGTTTGATGCCACTGGATTTACGACCACTTGACCCAGATAACGCTGCGGGATTAAGACCGTTAGCCAGTTTATCGTTTAAAATCTCCCTGTTCACATTTTTAGGTATTATGACCTTTTTTTATTCAATTTTTCTTGGAATGCGATCAGTTAACGAAATATTCATGTTATGTGTATTTATTTTGTTACTAATTTCAATGATAATATTATTTATATTGCCATTAGCGAACGCGCATGATTCTATGTTGAAAGTCAAACAAGAAATCTTAGAAACATTAAGCAATCAACATTATAAAATTTATCTTAAAATAAAAAATGGATTACCAAAAGAAAATCCATGCATTCCAGAAGCGTATTTAACAGATTTAGAAGGTCTTTCAAATCTTTACGACAAATCCAATTCAATGCCCGTCTGGCCATTTGATATTAATATTTTAAGTCAATTCCTTATTGCTTTTATTACTCCAATAATAATAACATATATTCAAACATTTTTAATATGACATCGAATCAGAAGACTACGCTCAATTAGCCTTGAAAGTCCCCATCATCCACGTCGAAGCCGGCCTAAGAAGTTACGACCTCCGCATGCCCGAAGAATACAACCGTCGCGTCACCGACCACCTGTCCAGCCTTTTGTTGGCTCCCACCCGCAACAACGCGAAAACTCTTCGTGAGGAACATGTCCCCGGCAAAATCCATGTAACCGGCAACACCGTATTCGACGCCTGCCTCCGCAACCTCCCCATCGCCCAGCGCAAGAGCACCATCCTCCAGTCCCAAGACCTCGAGAAAGACTCCTACGCCCTTGCCACTATCCATCGCGCCGAAAACGTTGACAATCCCAAAACTCTCTCCAACTTCATTGAAATCTTTGAACGAAGCCCCCTTCCCGCCATCCTCCCTCTCCACCCGCGCACCGTTCGAGACTGCAAGCGTTTCGGCCTCTGGCACCACATCATCTACAGCACCAACATCGGCGTCATCGAACCCGTCGGCTACTGGGACTTCCTCGTCCTCATGGCAAATTGCGGGTTTATCATTAGGCCTCGTGCTTGATTGACCACTAAAATTACTCACTTTTTGGTCCATTCTCCGTTGAGAATGCCCAAGAGTTCTGGCATCATTTGTAGTTTATCAATAACAGGTTTTAAGTCCAAACGGTCCACCGTCAGAAAAATAACGAAAAAATGAATAAAGTCAAGAGCAAATCAAGCATAAGGCCACTTATCTCAGAGGCCGTGAAATGGACGCCATCGCCTGCGGGCATCTGGCCACGGGCCGGTTCATTTGATACACACAATACCAACATAGAACTGATAAAATGGTTGTCGGTCGCACCTATGTCCGATATCTTTCCACCTGTAACAGCCGCGTTTCTTGAAGCGTCAAGATTCGGCACAAAGAGGCACCTTTCATGAATACAATATCTCATATAATCATCGCTTTGACCATAATCTTCATTGTAAAAATCCCTCTTTCCACCAAGAACATTTCTAAAGAAGCATCGACTAAAACGACTTTATCACTCCCGTTGATAACAAAAGATGCATTATACTTTATTACACCAACAATTATACCAGACATCGACCATGTATATTTCTATCTTACAGATAAATTCACAGTAGAACAAATCCCAGATCCGATGCATGTGATATATATTCCATTGATACTCATTGGATGCTCATTAAAATTCCAATCGAGAGCCCTTTTAATACTATCTCTCGGTTGGTTTCTCCATCTTCTTCTCGATGCCATATACTGCCTTGCAATAGGATTCGATTTGGATTGGTTTCTCTTGCCATATTGATTCTGTAGTGAAGATATGCGAATCGATCGCCATTTATTGCTCGGAATTGTAATCCTAATCAACCTGCTGGTCAGTATACAACTTATTATCATACTTGATAGCTCCTTTACATTTCATTTTGATCCATATGGTATGCTGATTTTTATTTTATTCATTAGTATTGTTCCAGACCTTGAATTAATGAAAAAGTCCGCATTATCCGAGCCGGATAACATATTGAAGATCAAGTTACTCTCTCTTCATAATCCGTTTTTCCCGATTATGGTATCAATTATCTCGATCTTCCTCCAGACAAATCTACTGCTTTGGGGCACCTTTGGTTGGTTGATTCATGTATCTAATGACGTTGTCGATACAATAATGCACACGCCAAGGTAGTTTATCAGACTATCCTTGAATACATCTAAAGGAGAACAATAATTGCCAGATAGTATTTTACTATTGATTTGGTCGCTGGTTCTTCTCCCTCTCATCCTACTTCTTCTTTATTTGATACTCTTCATTTACCATATCTCTGATACATCATATTTTCATCTAAAGGGTATATTCCAACATCCTGGAACGATAATCTCATTTATATTAATAATCATTTTTTGTAGTGTTTCTCTTGTCATCTCGTTCTTCCAAAACCACCTTACAATGAAATTGATTGTATTCAATACATTGATAATCATTTCTTTCTTTTTAATACTCGGGCACAGGAATAACTTGATAGAATTTACGGATATTTTTTGGAAAGAATATCTGAATTATGATGTGTATTTCAAATATCGACATAGGAAGAAACAACAAAAGAACACGCAAATACTGGGCTACCGAGAATTATATCTGCCAAAACTGAAAAACAATATTGGAATAAAACACGTATGGGAATATATTGAGAAAAGAAAAGTTCAAAAAATAAAAAAACAATATAATCGTTACCTCAAATCGACAAGAATCCAGAAGATAAAGAATATGATGGGAATAGACATACGACAAAGATATATTAATTACATTTTTCGAGCGGCCCAATTATTCGATGAAAAACCAGCATTAAAAATGCTGAAAGTCATAAGGGGCAAGAAAAAACCCTACTCAATACGTAAGATGCTAGGCCTCTCAACATCTCTGGATCGATGGAAACAATATATTGAACTTCAACACACATTGAAATTTGTAAAAGAAACGGTTCCCAGAAGAAAAGCATTCAAGGATCAGACTTCCTTGTATTTAATTCTTGATGATCTTAAGAGTTCCATAAAAAATAAAAACCAGAATGAATTCGTTGAAAAAATACAAGTGTATGGATGGTTACAGAATAAAATTGACCACTACAATTGGTTAAGATTGATGTACAGCCCCATTTCAATTCTTTCTCTCATTTCTATTATTTTTTCCCTCTTTGTGATTATATCAAATGAGGACATTTCTTCATATCTTATAATCAAGAGTACATTCATCTCGATCTTTTTCTATATCTGTCTATTGTCTGCATTTACAGCGGCAAGAATACTCCATACAAGTCAATGGGACGTTATTGATATTTCTATGGGGGACAATAAAGATGACGAAGATCGTTTTTTCCGAAAACTATCAAAAATCGGAGATTATCATGGTCTTATGACGGGTGTGGTTCTTGGTATTGGTTTCCCGATTTTTATCACAGATTATATCGTCGTGGGGATGTCAAATCTAGAGGACATACCAAATGCCATAATGAATATATTTCTCTCATCGACGGGGATTCTGTTCGCGGGCTTAATACTATTTATTTTTCTAGTCTTTTTTCTCCCTGTTCTGGGAGGCCATATAATAATAATTAATTCAAAGAAAATAAGTATTCGACTATTGAAGCGGATATTTAAAACGAATGATGTCACGGTAGATAACGATACAAGGTTGAAACAAATAATCAATCAAGGAAAGATACAATCGATACGCGATATGCCAGAATGGCTTGTGGATTTTTCTTTAGGAGCAAGAACATTAATATCCCTCCTCTTGCCTATTATCACATCCCTTTCAAAAACGGCAATAACCGAGCTTCTTAAATAATCAACAAATCAGAACTTTCTATGTTTCTACCAATTCATATTTTAGATTGTTATATCGTCCAATTACCTGAGTTTAATATTGAATCCCGAATTAAGTTCCTTTCTGTGATTTGATTTCTTATCCATATCCCCCTATTTCACACTTTTTATGCTATATTCAAACCCGAGTTTAAATTCAGGATAAGCGCATTATTAGTGAAACTGTATTGTCCTTATACTATCCATGGTCTCCCTCATCGCGCGGAAGAAGCCGCAAGGCACCTACTGGCCTCGTTATTGAGTTCTAGTAATTCCTTTCATTTTCAAGTCTACTTTTCCATGATAAAGGACGATATTGTTTGAGGCAACTCTTTGACATTTCGACCGCCATCCACTTCTCAGTTAATCTATATAGGTAAAAGAGATAAAAAGTAAAAGAAATAACAACAACTTAATAGTATGGCCTCTCACAACATCGACGTTGCAACCCCTACTCCCCGGACATCTACCGAGCGCCAGGAGGCGGTCGACGCAGGTTTTGCTGAGCTTGTGGGGACCGATCGGAAAAAGGTCGTCAAGAGGGTTTGGGATTGGATCGAGAACGATTGGAGCCTTCCGACCATGAAGAGCCCGTTTTGGGACGGCAACGCGACCGAAAAGACAGTGGAAATCATCTAGAAAGAAGGATATTGCTGAATTATAACCATGACCACCGACAATAAGGGCTGGTTGGCAAAACAGATAGCATTCGGCTACGGAGTAGCAATATCCGTGTAGCATGGGATTTGGGGCTGGCCGACGGATAGTCAAGCTGATCTCACACCATCCCATGATCCAGGACTATTTCTTGAGTGCGCTGAATCCGTCGCAATAAGGATTCTTCCCTTTCATGGCATGATGGGCTGCGCAAGGTTTGCAGTCTCCGTGACGGGCGCAGGATTTCCTCGGACATGGGCAATCCCGTTTCTTAGCCATGGCAGGTCCCCATACAGCTTGCCAGTATTAGAAGGTAGCTTTTTCGCCTACTTTTATTAAGTAATGACCGCCGGGCGAAGTTGTGCCCGGTTGGCGATTTTGACGAGGAGCTTGGGCCACGTCCTCGAGATTATCCTAGCGCCTTCATGATATCTTGAAGGTCGTAGCAACGCGCGCCCCCGGCCCTCCGGCCGAAGCTTTTTGCGAATATGGCAAAATGCTCCTTCCGGTCCTTCCGGCGCCATTCGACCTCCGCCGCCGCCTCCCGCACCTTGTTCAAGACAGCCTCCGCGTCCACGTTCTTCGACCACTTGCATTCGCAGAACAGGGCCTGGCCGCCCTTCTCGTCCAGCGCGACCGCGTCGATCTCGGTTTGGCCGCTCCACCAGCGTCCCTGCCGGCTGACCGGGATAATTCCTAATGCCGGCACCATCGACGCCACGAATCTTTCGAACTTGCAGGAAACATACCGGTCGAGTTCCTTCTCTATCTGACCCCAGACCTCGGCCGTCTGCCCGGCCTCGAGCGCCGGCTTGTTCAGATACACGAACCGGAACCAGAAATCGAAGAAGTTGTCGCGGAGGAAATGGAGGGCGCCCCTGGCCCCAAGCCGCCTCTTGTAGGATTCCGTGACCGGGACGACCCTTTCCACGATGCCGAGCCGGTCCAGCACATAGATGTATTTCGAAAGCAGGCTCTTGTCGAGCTGGGTCCGGTTGTAGATCTCGTTGAAAGTCGTCGCCCCGCCCGCGATCGCCGAAAGGATGGACATGTAGTTCGACGGGTCGCGGAACTCCTCACGGAGGAGGATCTCCACTTCCTCGTAGAGATATTCCCCCTTGGAAAGCACCTTGTCGATGACATTCTGCCGGAGATCGGCCGCGTTAGAGAACTTCGCCAGATACGCCGGAATCATGTCCAGGATGGAGAAGACGCGAACTAGGTCCTCCGGCTTGTAGGCCGGAAAGAACTCGCGAAGCGACGCCACCGGCATCGGCCGGACATTCCACTGGCCCGTCCGACGCCCGTAGAGCGGGCTTTTCTTGCTCAGGGCGTGCTTTTCCATCATTCCGACCGACGAGCCGGAAAGCGCCAGCATGATCTTCGTGTCCTTCAGGGCCGAATCCCACCGGTCCTGGAAGACGGACGTGACCTCGGGGAACTTGGATACGACGAACGGGAACTCGTCGATGATGACCAGAAGCCTCTTTTCGGCCTTCCGGCCCAAGTAGTCAAGGAACGCCTCCCAGCTCCGGACAGGCGAGCGCAGGAGGGCGGCATCACCGAACCGCTCGACGAGCAGGTCGTTCAGGCGCTTCAGCGTGTCGGCGCGCGATTCGAGCCTGCCGAGGAAATAGAGGCGCTGGAGGTCTTTGGAGAAATGCAGGAGAAGCTCGGTCTTGCCGACCCGCCGCCGGCCGTGGATTATCAGGAGCTCGGCCTCATCGGAGGCGAATTTCCGCTCGAGGAATGCCAGTTCCTCGGCCCGGTCAATGAATTGCATCACGAGTATATACTCATGTTTCAACGGATATAGTTTTCGGTGGGGTCGGTGAATGGGCCAAGGCATTTCAAGAGCCGCCCGTAGAGGGTTGCGCTCGTCGCGAATTCGGCCTCGATCATACCGCCATCGTCACCTCTGTCGTCCATCCCTCCAACAAAACTGCCATGGATATTCCAAATTGCCGTACGCCCGCCGGCGGAGTCGTTCTGACCTGGCAGGCGGGCAACCCCCGCCAAGACCCATCCAAACTCCCCTACCTCCCCAAAAAGTGGTCATGACCACAACGTCCTTATATACCCCAATCCAATGATAACACAGGTGGAGAAAACCACCATGCCAATCCAAGCGATACTCGTCATCAGCGGAAAGGTCCAATCCGTCGGATACAGGGAATACGTCTACCGCCAGGCCGTCCGCCTGGGTCTCACAGGTCTCGTCCGGAACATAGATGAAGGCAAGGTCTGGGTGGTCGTCGAGGGCGAGAAAAAGGCTATTGAGGAGTTCAGCCAGGCAATCCGGACAAAGGACGCGCTGGCCGAGGTCACGGACATCAGCATCGCCTACAGCGAGGCAAAAGGCTGCTATGACACGTTCCTCGTCACCCGGGATCTGCGGTACAACGGGCTTCCCGAATCAAAGATGGAGGAAGGGATAGTCTATCTCAAGCTGATAGTTGAAGGCATCGAACAGCTCAAGCCCATCGCCGGGAGCATCGACCGGATGAACGCCGACATGGCTGGCCACTTCGGGCGGCTGGACGCCAAATACGGCGAGTTCGGCGCCACGATGAAGGAGATGGCGGCCGATATAAAGGAAATCCGAAAAGCGGCGACAAAGGGCAATGGGCAATCGGCTACGGGATAACCCCGCCAACCATATAGTTGCGCAAGGCGCTGCATGGCGTTCAAAGAGCGGCTTGCGACCTGGAAGATAGTCCACCGGCCAAGCTCGATACGCAAGCCGCCCGAGGCGGCTTGCGCCAGAAAGGATTTCGCCCCGCCAAACTCGTTACACAAGCCGCGAATGGTCCTCATGAGCGGCTTGTGCCCGCCCTGCTTTCACCCCATCAAACCTCGGCCGTCGCCCCCAGTCGTATCCCCGGCGACCCCGGTATTATCTTGGCGGCAATCTAAAAAGCCGTCGTCGCGCCCGCACCGGGCCGGCGTCCAGCCCGCAAACGAGCGAGCGGCGCGAGCTCGTTTAGGCAAGCAGGAATGGCGAAGCCATTCTTGCGGGCGGCCCGTGCGTGCGCCCCCCATTCAACTCGGTTGGAGTCGATTGCGGGGTCAAGCATAGAGTAAATACCCACTGGCGACATTTTGCTCGGATGGGTGGTTTTGAAGGGCAGCGCAGGCCACGTCAAGGCCTGCGCCCATCTACAACTGTTTTTGCGGTCCCGGTATCCCGGCCGTCTTCCTCAGAGCCGCCGGTCGCTGCCGGTGTTCCCGCATTCCGGGATGTAGCAGGTTACGTTAACGAACTCGCATTTCTTCTTGCAAAACGGGCAGATTTCCGGGGGCGCCTGGGCCGAGAGATTGTAGCCGCACATCGAGCACTTCCATTCCGTCATGGTTCCACCTTACTTCCTACCAGGCCTTTGAAAGTCCAATGTATATATATCCCATTGCCAAATTTGTGCGCGAAAGCCGGGCGGTCAGCCGGACCTGAAAACCCTTATATCAACGACCCGACATCGCCACAGGGCTGATCCCGTGGACCTGAAGAGATGGGTTGGCGCGATGCTCATCGGCCTTTCGGGCCTGTGGTTCGCGCTCCTGCTGGCCGTTCCGTTGCTTCCGCTGACCTTGGAATACAAGGCCGCCGCGGCCATCGTGTTCCTCGTGCTGATGGAGGCCTCGTTCTGGCTGGGCACGGTCATCGTCGGAAAGCAGGTGGTGTCCGCGTTCTGGGCGCGGCTTGGGAAGCGGCGGGAGAAAGGGAGGCCGCGGTGAACCGGGGCATTCGCAGGTCCAGGCCGGCATTCTCCCCGCGGAAGCCCTCATCGGCGGGCGGGATGAGGGCGCAACCCGGCCGATCCGCCGGCCGCGACGTCCACCCGTCCACCGGCGACCGCGGGTTGGTCCGGGCGCGACCGTTTTCCGGTCCGGGGCGGCGGGGCGCCTCCAATGCCCGCCGCCTCCGAAAACGCGGTGGCGCCGTCCAGCGCCATCCGGGCTTCCATCGAACCTTCGTGGAAAACACTATATACGGTCAGGCCGTTGCGTTCGACGGCATGCGGAGGCCCCGGTAATGAACAAGCCCCTGGCGCTTTTCACGATATGCTTTCTGGCCGCCGGCCTGCTCGGCTGCACCGGCACGACCGAGGAGAACCGCGCCCGGGACTTCCCGATGACCGTGATGAGCTCCGTCTTCGTCCCGGGCCTGCTCACCTCCACCGGCGTGGAACCGGCCGCCTCCGGCAGCGTCTTCCTCGCCCTCAAGGTCCGCATGGAGAACCGGGGCTCCGGCGCCGCCGCGCCCGCCCCGGCCGGGTTCAAGGCGGTCATCGACGCCGAGGGCTACCGGCGCGATTTTTCCAGGCTCACCGGCGCCGACCCGAGGTTCGACGGCCAGGACTTCGGCACGCCCGCCATCCAGCCCAAGTCCTACGCCGAGGGATGGATGGTCTTCGAGGTGCCGTCGTCCGTCCGGAGCGTCCCCACCGGCGAGCTCCGCTTCTCCGACGCGGCGCTCCTGGGCGGAGGGCATTATTCCAAGGCGCCGTTCTCCCCCACGAGCGCAAAGAGGTACGAGAACATCTCCGAGAGGTTCTCGGTCGAGGCCAGGTCGATGACGGTCACCTACAAGTTCGCCGGCACCGACGGGAGCGTCGTCGTGCCGTCCGAGGGCAACCTGTTCGCGGTGTGCGACCTTTCCATCACGAACCTGGCAAGGACGAAGGTGCACCTTTACGTCACGCCCGAGAACATTGTGTTCGTGAGCTCCCAGAAGACCGAGTACGTGCGGGGCACCTGGGACGCCGCGCCCGACGTCGCCGCGCCCCTCAAGGGCCAGGACATCCTGGCGCTCGCGGCGGCGAAGGGGACGGTCATCTACGAGGTGTCGGCCGAGGATTCGTACATAAACAAGGTCGTGCTCAGGTACTCGGCCCAGGAGGTCTACTCGTACATAGTCCCCAAAAGCCGGATAGATGTCGAGGCCAACAACGCCCCGGTGGCGAAGATAGCCGGGAACGACACCGGGTTCCTCGACACCGACATCCCGTTCTCATCGAACGCCTCCTCCGACCCGGACAACGACGCACTGACCTATCTTTGGGACTTCGGGGACAAGGCGACCGGCTCGGACACCTCGACGCTGCCGGCGGCGTCCCACAAGTACCCCGACATCGGCACCTACACGGTCACCCTGAAGGTCAAAGACATCGGCGGTCTCGAGGGCACCGCCGCGAAGAACATAAGGATAATCCACTATTTCTCGCTGAAGCAGGGCGGCCACGGCTACGAGAACGATACGCAGACGGCCTTCTTCGGGAAGTTCTATGTCGACGTCAACCTGACCAACAACGGCAACAGGACGCGCTCGGTCCCGTCGGCGCTATTCCAGGTCAAGAGCTCGGACGGGGCGCTCTTCGACTATGCCGGCGACGACGGGCGGGACCCGCTCTCGCTTCCGGCGGGCGCCTGGGCGAAGTGGAGGGTCTACTTCGACGTGCCGAAGGAGAAGGTCCCGATATCGGTGATCTTCGACAAGACCGTGACGGCGCTGTTCTGAGCCGGCGGAAAGCTTCAATACCCGCAACCCGATGAAGATTCGGCGCCCCGCTCGGCCTCTGCCATGTAGATGGAAAGGCATCCGGGGCAGCAGAACCGGAGGATGGTTCCCGGACCGGTCTCGTACAGGATGGCCGTCATGGGGTCCTCTATCATTTCCCCGCAGAGCCGGCACCGGGAGTTGGTTGGTGCTTCGAAGCTGTATCCGCTCTTAACATGCCATTTCATGCAACCTTTTTTCTTGGGCGTCATCGGTAATAAACATTGCCCTGAATCCGGCCAGAATCCGGCTGTGGCGCGGGCGGCCTCCGTTCCAAGGGTTCGGCAAGGCATCGACTCTTCCCCTATCTGCACGAGAGGTGTACATAAATAGAAATACCGGACGGGCCCCAAGTCAGCGCAGAGGGAGGCACGCAATGGCAGAGAGGAACCACCACGAAGACATCGTCGAGGGCATGGCGGAACAGCTCAAGGACATTCTTGCGGGCTCGGAACAGGCGATGTACCTTTACCTGGACGACACGCACAAGATGTGCAACCGGAAGTTCGCCGAGTTGCTGGGTTATTCGTCGCCGGAGGAATGGGCGAAGGTCAAGGACCCGCTGGCGGAGGGCGTGGCGGGGAAGAGCCAGAGGGCCGTGGTCGAGGCCTACCAGAGGGCCATGGACAAGAGCGCCGCCTCGGCGCTCAAGGTGACCGCCAAGCACCGGTTGGGCCGGACTTTCGAAGTCGACATGATAATGGTCCCGGTGGCCTACCAAGGCCACAAGATGGCGCTCCATTTCATCCAGGCGTGAGCCCGGACGGCCAGGACGTTCAGGACACCTTGAGCACGGTTGCGGGCAGCGCCGGCGGCCGTCGACGGCGGACAAGGACGATGGCGGTCGCCAGGCAGGCGACGACCAGCACGGCCGAGGCGGCGATGACGACATCGGACCCCATCGAGAGGTCCGGCCGGGCCGCATCGGTCACAGCGATGCTGACGGAGGTCTGGATGGCCTCCTCGGGCTCCAGGGGGACCAGGCTCTCCGGGAACGCGGTCGGGTTACGAGAACCGGAAGCAGTCGAAGTCCGCCGAGAATTTCGTGCCCGCGTAGCCGTTGGAGACGAGCAACCCGGCCGCGAACGGCTCGTCGAACGGTTGGGTGCGGTTGAATTGCTCCGTCCAGTTCTCGCCGTCCACCGAGTGGAATGTCGTCATGGTCAGGCCGTCCTTGACCAGCCGGAGCCAGATTGGGTTGGCCGTCACCGCCGTCCTGTACAGGTTGCCGGTCCTGTTCTGGCCAAGGCCCGTCCCGCTCGTGCCGGACGGGCCGAAGTTGGTGTTGTCGGCGGAAACGACGTGGAGCCAGCCGGAGCAGTCCTCTCCGACGTTGAACTATTTTTCTGAAAATGCCCCGTCACTATTTAACCGCGATGCGGTATGCGGCCCATTCCCGCGCCCGATTCTGAAAAACGGATAAATACGCCGACCGCCTGCGCCGGCGCATGAAGAACGGCTCCCGGGCGGCGGGCGAAGACGGATCAAGGCAGGTGGACCGGTACATTGCCGCGCTCGCGCCGGACCGGCGCGCCGCGCTGGAGAGGCTCCGGCGGACGGTGAAGGCGGCCGCGCCGATGGCCCGGGAGAGGAGGGCCTACGGCATGCCCGTCTTCTACGACCCCCGGATGCTCGTTGGGTTCGCCTCGTTCAAGGAGCACCTGACATTCTTCGTAATGAGCACGGGGACGATGAAGGCCCACCGGGAGGCGCTCAAGGATTACAAGACCACGGCCAGCGGCATCCACTTCACCCCCGAAAAGCCCCTGCCCACGGCGCTGGTCAGGAAACTGGTGAGGGCGCGCCTTTGGGAGAACGAGGAGCGCGGCCGGAAGCGCCTGGAGAAAAGGAGCCGCTGAGCAGATCCATTGGCCTGATTTGTCCATATTTTGCGCCAATC
>Ga0233425_10004562_pt1 | contig 23049 bp, 18 predicted proteins | sample Watercolumn_Towu_2_FD_181712 | JGI IMG/M metagenome (GOLD analysis project Ga0233425, IMG submission 181712) | Freshwater microbial communities from Lake Towuti, South Sulawesi, Indonesia - Watercolumn_Towuti2014_140_MG | ecosystem: Environmental > Aquatic > Freshwater > Lake | place... | reverse complement strand
GGGCGACCGCCCGTGCCAGGAGTCTTGTAGCGCGGCTCGATGTTGTTCCCCTCGGTACACGAGGAGTTGTCGTGGTAGACGTTGCGGTCATTTCGCCGCGAGGAGTGGAATGGGGAAACCTTAGCCATTTGAGTAACCTCCGGCTGGTCTGGTCCAGCGGAAACACTGACGAAAGAGAAGTCAGATTTGAGCCCCTACGGTCGGGGCGTGGTATTTGATACTGCGACGACAAACCGCATGGGAGGCAACCTCCTTCCGGTTGGCGCTGGCGGGACCAGGGGCCTCAGAACTCAAGGCCCGCCAGCGCAGTCACCCTCCCCGGCACATCGGCACCGGGCGATCCAGTCACAGACGGCAACCACCGCCTGAAAACGGCACAAAGAAACCCGTGCTCTCGCGCGGGTCTTGCGAACACTCGTTCGATGGCTCATACTCAGGGTGCTGACACCTGAGGGAGCCCCGTTCGTGGCCGCAAGCCCGGCGCTGGCCCATCCGCAAGTCGAGGTTGCTGCGCTCGATGTAGGACGTGCTGGCCTTCCCCATCTTGGGATTCCCCGCCATCCGGGTCTTCGCAACCGAGGACACCTTCGGCGGGGAATATCTACCCTCGCCCAGCGGCTCGCCTTCGTAAGTTTTTACGACCGTCGCCCAATCGACGTTTCCGCCAAACGCTTCCTCAACAGCCTCCACGTACAGGCGCAGGCCGTCCGTGCTGATCTGCGGGCGGTTGCGAAGGCGCGAGGCGAGGTCGGTCATGAACTCGCGGGCGGCGAAGGAGTCACGCTTGCTGACGAGCCACGTCGGGACGAGCTTCGTGTCCGCGTCCATCGCGACCCACGTCCAGAACGAACCGACCTGACTTTGGTCGTCGTCGGTTGTGACCTGCTTGTCCTTCTTGCCGACGTACGCCCAGACCTCATCGATTTCGAGGCGCACGCAATGGAGGTTGCGCATCATCGCGTCCATAGCCTCGCCGGAGGCTCGCCCGACGCGGACACCAAGGCGCATCACAGTGTCGCGGTGGACGCCGGTCATGCGCTCCACGCTGCGGATCGAGGAACCCTCGACCAACGCAGCGATCACCCGTTCCTGAGTCTCGATCGGTAGCCGGTTCATGGTGCCCGCTCAATGGCTGCGGCTGGTACAATTTGGGTGGTGGAACGCCGGGGTGTCGAACCCCGATCGGCGGGTGTAAAGTCAGTCTTAGGAACCAGTCCGCGTCCCGGAATCCACTCTCGAAGCCCCCGCAGCCACGGGGGCTTCCCCATCCCCTGAATCATATGGGGGTCTGCGCTCCGAGTCAATGCCTCCAATGCGGATTCACGCATAATGTTATTGACAGTCTAGGAGTCGCGCATTACTCTCCGATCTAGAAACCCCCATCGATTAGGAGGGAGCGTCCTAAGTGGTAGGAAACAACGAGCCCGTGACGCTCGCGAGCGCAGTGGGTGACCAGGAACAGGTAGTGCCGAAATCCAGCACCGACTCATCCCGTGAACGATCGGGGATTGCGTTCCCCTACAGCGATCTCTCGGTCGGGCTTCAGGTCGTCCGCGCCATTCATGAGCATGCCGGATCGTCCTGCGCGCCCGACCAGCTCGCCGCATGGATGGGGCAGAACGTGCGGAGCGGCGCGTTCGCCGCAAAACTGTCGGTAGCGCGCATCTTCGGATTGATAGAGACCGAGCGAGGGGTTGTCCGGCTCACGGACATTGGTCGTCGGATCGTTGATCCGAGTAGCGAACAGGCCGCCCGCGTCGATGCCTTCCTGAAGGTTCCACTCTACAAGGCTGTCTACGACAAGTACCGGGGATACACTTTGCCGCCTGCCGCCGCGCTCGAACGCGAGATGGCCGCCCTCGGAGTCTCGCCGAAGCAAACCGACAAGGCACGGCAGGCATTCGAGCGGTCTGCCGAGCAGTCGGGGTTCTTCGCCGCAGGCCGCGATCGCTTGGTCATGCCTGCCATCGGGCAACGCCCGGAGACGAAGCCGCTAGAGGAACCTCCAACGCCTGAGGATCAACGGATTCCGCCGGGGGGAAATGGCAGCGGTAGCGGCGGAGCGAAACCCCCTGCCCTCCACCCATTCGTGCAGGGTCTTCTCGACACACTTCCGAAGCCCGAGACAGACTGGCCATCAGCAGACCGAGCGAAGTGGCTCCAGACCGCAGCCAACATTTTTGACCTGATCTACAAGGGTGGTGATGGCGGGATCATCGTGCAGGCGGCTCGCGCCGAACGCTCGCCCCGCCCAGGCGACTAGATGAACGAGGTTTCGACCGAAGCCCTACAGGACGCGATCCGGAACCTCCACGGCTGCGGATCGCGTTTCGTCGAGTCCGTGCCGGTCACGGAGACGTTCAAGGGCGAGACAGTCTGGGATGGCGCGGTCCAGATCTTCGACCTCATCGATCATCCGACCGCGCAGCGGGCCTATGCGTGGTCACACGCGGTCGAGGGCTCAGAGAACCGGCGTTTCGTCGTGGTGCTACATATCGGGCCGGTGGACTCGCCTCTGAAGGCAGTGCGGGCATCAATTGTCGAGGGGTATAGGAGCAAGCAATGAGATGGACGGCAGACATGAAGTGCCGCGTCTGCGGCCACGTTGACGAGGCGCGCTCGTTCGAGGGAGGCACGCGGGACGAAGCCGAGGCAGCGAATCTCACGTGCCCGAACTGCGATGAGGACGACGGCCTAGAGGTGGTAACGGAAACTCTCCGCCGCTCAAATTAGGACACTACCCGGACGCCGTGGGGCGGAGTCCAGAACGGCGGCAGGGCGTACAATGGCCGTTCGGAATACCTGCACGGGGAGCACCATGGCAACGAACGGCACCAGGAACGGGTCCACCCGGACGGCGCGGGGGGCCGCCCCTCGCGTCACCTCGAAGGCGGCGAAGCCCGCCGCGCGCCCGGCCGCGAAGCCGGCCGCCCCCCATGCCGCGCAGCCGGCGAAGCCCGCCGTGCGTCCTTCTGCCAACGGCCGGACGGCTGGCCACGCCAACGGCGTCGCCTCGAAGCGGGACGTGCGCGGCACCACCGCGACCTGGACGGTGAAGGCCGGCCTCGCGCAGATGCTTAAGGGCGGCGTGATCATGGACGTGGTCACCGCGGAGCAGGCGGAGATCGCGCAGGAAGCGGGCGCCGTCGCCGTGATGGCCCTCGAGCGCGTCCCGGCGGACATCCGTGCCGCCGGCGGCGTGGCGCGCATGAGCCACGTGAAGAAGATCAAGGAGATCCAGGCCGCCGTCTCCATCCCCGTGATGGCGAAGGCGCGCATCGGCCACTTCGTCGAGGCGCAGGTGTTGGAAGCGCTCGGCGTCGACTACGTCGACGAGTCCGAGGTGCTGACGCCCGCCGACGATGTCCACCACATCGACAAGCACCGGTTTGCCGTGCCGTTCGTCTGCGGCTGCCGCAACCTGGGAGAGGCGCTCCGTCGCATCTCCGAGGGCGCGGCGATGATCCGCACGAAGGGCGAAGCCGGCACCGGCGACATCGTGGAGGCGGTGCGCCACATGCGGTCGCTCTGGTCCGAGATCCGGCGCGTGCAGGGGATGCGCGAGGACGAGGTCTGGGCCGCCGCGAAGGAGATGCAGGTCCCGGTCGACCTCCTGCGGGATGTGAAGCGCCTCGGCAAGTTGCCCGTGGTGAACTTCTCCGCCGGCGGCGTGGCCACGCCGGCGGACGCGGCGCTGATGATGCAGCTGGGCGCCGAGGGCGTCTTCGTCGGCTCCGGCATCTTCAAGTCGGCCGAAGACATCACGGACAAGAAGCGCAAACTGGACCAGCAGCGGCGGATGGCGGCCGCGATCGTGAAGGCCGTGACCCACTTCAACGACCCGAAGGTGATCGCCGCCGTCTCCGAGGAGATCCCCGAGGAGGCGATGCGCGGCCGCTCGACCGCCACCATGCCCCGCGAGGAACTGCTCGCCCACCGCGGGAGTTAGCCCGACCGCATGCCGCGCGCACCGCGCACCGTCGCCGCAGCACCGTCCGCCCCGGCGGGCGTGCGCGTCGGCGTGCTGGCGCTCCAGGGTGACTTCGCCGAGCACATCGTCGCGCTGCGCGCGCTCGGCGCGGACGCCGTCGAGGTGCGCACGCTGGAGCAGATGCGCGCGGTGGACGGCCTCGTCATCCCGGGCGGCGAAAGCACGACGATCGCGCGTCTGCTGATCGCGTTCGGCTTGCTGGAGCCGCTGCGCGACCTGATCGCGCGCGGGATGCCGGTGTGGGGCACCTGCGCCGGCGCGATCCTGCTCGCGAAGCACGTCCCCAACCTCGACCGCCCGCCGCTCGCCGTCATGGACATCACCGTCGAGCGGAACGCCTTCGGCCGCCAGGTCGATTCGTTCGAGGCGGACCTCCGGGTGGCGGGGGTCGCGGGCCCGCCGGTGCATGCCGTCTTCATCCGCGCTCCCGTGATCCGCAGGACGGGCCGCGGCGTCGAAGTCCTCGCCACCCTGCGGGACGGCACCGTCGTCGCGGCGCGCGAAGGCCGGCTGCTCGCGACCTCCTTCCACCCCGAACTGACCGAGGACCGGCGGATGCACGGGCTGTTCCTGGAGATGGTGCGGGAGGCGCAGGCCATTCCGGCGCCGGCGGCGCACCCGACGGCGGTACAGCCGAGGGCGGCCCGCCGGTGAACGCGGCCCGCCCGCCGCGCCCGACCGACCTGGTCGCGCTCGTCACCTTCGACGGCGTCGTGCGGGAGAACCAGGCCGTGACCCGCGACCGCCTCGGCCGGGCCCCCGGCCGGCCGCGCCCGCTCTCCGCGGCGGTGGAACAGTGGCTCCACCTCGGGCGACGGACGTGGGTCAGCGTGCGCGGGCGTTCGATCGTGGGGATCGCGACGGCCCGCGAACTCTCCGCCCCGACCGCGTGGGAACTCGATACGCTGATCGACGCCGGGGACGACCCCGACGTGGTCGCGGACCTCCTGCGCCAGGCGGCGGAGTCCGCCGCGCGGGCGCAGGTGACGCATGTGCTGCTGCGCACGCCGTCCGATGCGCCGGCGGCGCGGCAGGCGCCCCGTGCGGGGTTCGCGAAGGCGCTGGACGAGCGCCTGTGGGGAGGGCACCTGCAGATCGATGCGGCGCCGGAGGGTGTGCGGCCGTGGCGGCCGGGCGACGAGGTCGCCTGCTTCCATCTGTACAGCCGCGCCCTCCCGGTCACGGCCCGTTCGGTCCTCGCGATGACGCGCGAGGAGGTGGTGGCGACGCACGAGCGGCGCTGGCACGAGCGGGGCCCGGCGTTCGTCGTCGAGCGCGAGGGGCGCGTCGTCGGGCTCGCGCACCGGGCGCGGTCCGGCGGGCAGTTCTCGCTGATGGTGGAGCCGGGGCAGCGTGAGGCCGCCCGGGCGTTGCTGGCCGCGGTCGCGCAGCCGGGCCGGGCCGTCCTGCAGCGGGCGCTGGTGCCCGTCTGCGGCGGTGACGAGGAGCGGGCGCTGGCCGAGGCCGGCCTCGAACCCGGCAACGAGTTCACGCTCTTCTGCCATCGCACGGCGCGGCCCGTGCTGGACGAAGCCCACGCCGCGGCGCATGCCACCGTGCGCGCCGCCCAGGGCCGGGTTGTCGGGTAGCCGAGGAAGGTGGACGAGCGCATGCAGGACCGCCGCCGCCGGGATGACGACGCGATCTTCGACGCCCTCGAATGGGAGGCCCGCGCCGCCGCCGAGGCGGACGAGGCCGCCGGTGACTTCGACGACGAGGACGGCTTCGACGACGAGGACGAGTCGATGGACGACCTCCTCGACGACGAGGACTTCGTGTTCGACAGCGACGATGACGGCGAGGGGACGCCCCCGCGTCGCATCACCCACGTGGAACCGGCATGGGCGGTCGCGCCGCGCGAGATGACCGAGGAAGAACGCACCGAGATCGAGCTGCTCGTCGGGATCATGCCCCGCCGTGTGGCGGAGGCCGTGCGCGCCCGCGGGTTCGAGGGCCTGATCGAGGTAGTGCTGGACCTCGGCCGCGCCCCCACCGCGCGCTACCAGCGCGAAGAGGTGGCGCTGGACGCCGCCGAGGTGACCGACCTGGAGATCGGCCAGGTGGTCGCGCAGGTCTCCGAGTTCGGCGAGGACAACCGCGCCGGCATCCCGCGCACGTTGCACCGCATCTCCGCGATCCGCAACCGCCGGGGCCACATCGTCGGCCTCACCTGCCGCGTCGGGCGCTCGGTCTCCGGGTCGGGCCAGATCATGCGCGACCTGATCGAGGCGGGGCGGAGCGTACTGTTGCTCGGGCGGCCCGGTGTCGGCAAGACCACGATGCTGCGGGACGTCGCGCGGCTGTGCGCGGACGAACTCGGCAAGCGGGTGGTGATCGTCGACACCTCGAACGAGATCGGCGGCGACGGCGACATCGCGCACCGGGGCATCGGCCGCGCGCGCCGCATGCAGGTGCCAAGCCCGCAGCGCCAGCACGAGATCATGATCGAGGCGGTGGAGAACCACACGCCCGAGGTGGTCGTGATCGACGAGATCGGCACCGCGGAGGAGGCCGAGGCCGCCCGCACGATCGCGGAACGCGGCGTGCAGTTGATCGGCACCGCGCACGGCACCACCCTCTCCAACCTCATGCAGAACCCCACGCTGTCCGACCTGATCGGCGGCATCGAGTCCGTCACGCTCTCGGACGAAGAGGCGCGCCGCCGCGGCACGCAGAAGACCGTCCTCGAACGGCGCGCCCCGCCCACCTTCGACGTCCTCATCGAGATCCAGTCGTTCGACCGCCTTGCCATCCACGAAGACGTCGCCGCCACCGTGGACTCGCTGCTGCGCGGGTACGAGGTGGAGGCGGAGGTCCGCGTGATCGGCGACGGCGGCCAGGTCCAGACCGTCGAACGGGTCCCGCTCCGCACCACGCCGCAGGAACCGCTGGAGGCGCGTCCGCAGGTTGAGCGCCGCCGCACGCTGCCCGCCGCGCCGGGCGGCCCGGAGAAGCGCGTCCTCCCCTTCGGCATCAGCCGCACCCACCTCGAACGCGCGATCATGGAAACCCGCTCCGCCGCCCGCATCGTGGACTCCGTCCGCGAAGCGGACGCCGTGCTCACCCTGCGACCGTACTACCGGCGGCGCAGCGGCCCGCTGAAGCAGGCCGAAGAACGCGGCATCCCGATCTACGTGCTGCGCAACAACACCAGCGAGCAGATGGAGCGCCAGCTGCTCGCGATGCGTGACGGCCAGACGGACGACCCCACCACCGCCGCGCTGCGCGAGGCGGAGGAGGCGGTGCGCCGCGTCACCCACCTCGGCGAGACGAAGGTGGACCTGGCGCCGCAGAACGCCTATATCCGCCGCCTCCAGCACGAGCTCGCTGCGCGGCACGCGCTCGTCTCCGCCTCGAACGGGCGGGAGCCGTACCGCTACGTCACCATCCTGCAGGAGACCGCCAGCCCGAACCGCGGCCTCCCCTGGGCCGACGACGCCCGCCGTCGCCCGCGATGACCTCGACGCCGGGGAGCACGGACGGGCCGGGCAAGCGGCGCGGCGTGTTCGTCACGCTCGAAGGCGGCGAGCACGCGGGGAAGTCCACGCAACAGGAGGCGCTGCTCCACCGCCTCCGCGACGCGGGCCGCGAGGCCGTCGCCTGCCGTGAGCCGGGCGGCACCGCCCTCGGCGAGCGGCTGCGGGCGGCGCTCTTCGCGACCGCACCGGACGAGCCGCCGCCGTCGCCCGCCGCCGAACTGCTGCTGTTCAACGCCGCCCGTGCCCAGCTGGTCGACGAGGTGATCCGGCCCGCCCTCGGCCGTGGCGCGGTGGTCGTCTGTGACCGCTTCGCCGACTCGACCGTCGCCTACCAGCAGTACGGCCGCGGGCTGAGCGCGCTCCACGTCGCGATGGCGGTCGACCTCGCCACGGACGGGCTCACGCCGGACCTGACGGTCCTGCTCGACCTCGACCCCGCTGAGGCCGCGCGCCGCGTCTCGGCCCACTCGGACTACCTCGAGCGCGAGGCGCTCGATTTCCACCGCCGCGTCCGCCGCGGCTTCCTCGAGCTCGCCGCCCGCGAGCCCGCCCGCTGGCTCGTCCTCGACGCCACGAAGCCCGCCATGCAGATCACCCACGCGATCTGGGGGCGGCTGGAGGGGCTGTTCTGAACGCGTGGCGGATCTTCGTCGCGGCACGTCGCTGACGGCTGGCGCGAAGAAGCCCCCGCTCACGCGGGGGCTTCTCTGTGTGACAGCCAGCGAAACGCTACGGGACGCGCTCGAAGATCGTTGCGATGCCCTGGCCGCCACCGATGCAGAGCGAGACGAGGCCGTAGCGGCCGCCGGTGCGCTCCAATTCGTACATCGTCTTGATCGCCAGGATCGCGCCGGTCGCGCCCACCGGGTGGCCGAGGGCGACCGCGCCGCCGTTCGGGTTCACCCGGTCCGCGGGCAGGTTGAGGGCGACCGAACAGGCTGCCGTCACCGCCGCGAACGCCTCGTTCAGCTCGATCACGTCCATGTCGTTGACCGAAAGGTTCGCCTTCTTCATCACGTTCTGGATCGCGGGGATCGGGCCGGAGCCCATGATCTTCCAGTCCACGCCCGCCTCGGCGCGCGCCACCATCCGCATCCGCGGCTTGATCCCCAGTTCCGCCGCTTTCCGCGCCGTGGTCACCACCACCGCGCCGGCGCCGTCGTTGATGCCGGAGGCGTTGCCCGCCGTCACCGAGCCGTCGCCCTTGAAGGCCGGGCGCAACTTCCCGAGCGCCTCCATCGAGGTCGCGCGCGGGTACTCGTCCTTCGCGAACGAGACCGTCTCGCGCCCCTTCTTCACGTCGATCGGGGCGATCTGGTCGTCGAAGACGCCGGCGGCGATCGCCTTCAGCGCCCGTTCCTGCGAACGGAGCGCGTATTCGTCCTGCACCGTGCGGGAGACCTCAAACTGCGCGGCGAGGTTCTCCGCCGTGATCCCCATCGGCACGTTGTCGAACGGGTCGGTCACGAGGTCCTGCGTGCCGTCCTCAAGGAGGCCGTCGCCGTAGCGGTAGCCGAAGCGTCCCTTGCGGACGTAGTACGGCATCATACTCATGTTCTCGGCGCCGCCGGCCACCACGATGTCGGCGTCGCCGGTCTGCAGCCAGCGCGCGGCGGTGTTGATCGCCTCAAGGCCGGAGCCGCAGATCCGGTTGACCGTGTACGCCGGCGTGCCCACCGGCATCCCCGCCTTGATCGAGGCGTGCCGCGCGATATACCCGTCCTCCGCCACCTGGCCGACGCAGCCGAGGATCACCTGGTCGATCTGTTCCGGCGAGAGGCTCGCGCGCTTCACCGCCTCGCGGATCACGTGCGCGGCGAGGTCGGAGGCCGGCGTCTCGCTGAGCGTCCCGCCCATCGAGCCGATGGCCGTGCGCGCGCCGCTGAGGATGACGATCTCTTCCATCGAGGTACCCCCGGTCTGTCCCCGTCGCCCCTCGTGACAGGGCCGCCCCCACGTGACGGGGTGTGCGTGCTGACGCCGCTCCAGCGGCGCGCTCGACGGCGCGCGGGACACCTCTGCGGCATCGCCAGTGTAATGCCGGGCGTCGTGGGGGGAATACCGCCCTCGCGGGTGGGGGCTGACCGCCGGGCGGTTTGAGCCCCCTCCCGGTGGCTTCTAGACTGGCGAAATGCCGCGTTCTGTGACCGTCCGTGTCCCGGCGACCTCCGCCAACCTGGGCCCCGGCTTCGACGCCCTCGGCGTCGCGCTGGACTGGGCCGGGGAGGTCACGCTCGCCGAGGTCGCGACGCCTGTGGCCCCGGCGGGTTCCATGGAGCGACTGGCGCTGATGGCCGCCGCGGCGTTCTTCGAGCAGGCCGGCCAGCCGTTGCCCCCCCTCGCCGCCACCTACCGGGGCGACATGCCGATCGGACGGGGGCTGGGGATGTCCGCCGCCGCCTTCGCGGGCGGCCTCGTCGCCGCGAACGCGTTGTCCGGCACCCCCCACCCGGTGGAGGACCTGATCCCGCTCGCCGTCCGCCTGGAGGGGCACGGGGACAACATCGTCCCGACGCTCCTCGGCGGCCTCTGCGTGGTGGCCGAGGACGACGGCGGCCCGGTGTGGTGCCGGATCGAGCCCCCGGACGACCTCCACCTCGCGCTCTTCGTCCCCGACTTCGACATGCCGACACACGAGTCGCGCGAGCGGTTGCCGAAGTCGCTCTCGCGCGGGCAGGCCGTCCACAACATCGCGCGTGCGGCGCTCGTCGTCGCCGCCATCACGCAGCGGCGGTACGACCTCCTCGCCACGGCGACCGAGGACATCCTGCACCAGCCGGCGCGCGCGACGCTCTTTCCGGCGATGCTCCCCGCCCTCGAGGCGGCGCGGAAGGCCGGCGCGCACGGGGCGTATCTCTCCGGCGGCGGCTCGACGCTCGCCGCGTTCGTGACCCGCGACGGCGAACACGTCGCCGGGGCGATGCGCGAAGCGGCCGCGGCCCACGGAGTCGGCGGCGTGACGCGCGTGGTCGCGCTCAGCGGGCGGGGGACCGAGGTGGTGTCGACGGTGGGTGCACGATGACGGCCAGCACGACGGACGGCGCGCGGGTGCGGACGGTCCAGAAATACGGCGGCTCCTCCGTCGCTACGGCGGACCACATCAAGCGCGTCGCGGGGCGCGTGGCGGGGCGCCGCGCACGCGGCGAGGAGATGGTGGTCGTCGTCTCCGCCATGGGCGACACCACGGACGACCTGATCGAACTGGCGAACGCCATCAACCCGCGCCCGAAGCCGCGCGAGATGGACGTCCTGCTCCACACGGGGGAGATCGTCTCCTCCACGCTGCTCTCGATGGCGCTCGACGCCCTGGGCGTGGACGCCGTCAGCCTCACCGGGGCGCAGGCGGGCATCAAGACGGACGCCGTCTACGGCCGCGCCCGTATCGCGGACATCGACCCGTCCCGCATGGAGCGCGAGCTTGCCGCCGGACGGGTGGTGATCGTGGCGGGGTTCCAGGGCATCTCGGAAGACTTCGACGTCACGACGCTGGGGCGAGGTGGGAGCGACACCACGGCGGTCGCCCTGGCGGCGGCGCTGAAGGCGACCACCTGCGAGATCTACACGGACGTCCCCGGCATCTTCACCGCCGACCCTCGCGTCGTGCCGCAGGCGCGTCCGCTCCGCGAGATCGGCTACGAAGAGATGCTCGAATTCGCTTCGACCGGCGCGCGGGTGATGCACGCCCGGGCCGTCGAGGTGGGCGCGATCTACGACGTGCCAATCCTCGTCGCCAGCACATTCGACGCGACAGCGCCCGGGACGCTGATCCACAGGGAGATGACCATGGAACAGGGCAACAAGGTCCGCGGGATCGCGCACCAGGAGAAGATCGCCAAGATCACCGTCCGCGGTGTCCCGGACCGGCCGGGCATCGCGGCCCAGATATTCGAACCGCTCGCCGAGGCCCATGTCTCGGTGGACACCATCGTCCAGAACGCGAGCGTGGAGCGGCTGACCGACCTCACCTTCACGGTGGCGCCGGCCGACTTCGCCCACGCGCTGGAGGTCATCAACGGCCTGATGGCGAAGATCGGCGCGCGCGAGGTCGTCTCCGCGCCGGACCTCGGCACCGTCTCGATCGTCGGCACGGGGATGGCGAGCGCCCCCGGCTACGCCGCGCGCATGTTCCGCACGCTGTTCGACCACGGCGTGAACATCGACATGATCTCGACCAGCGACATCCGCATCACCTGCGTCGTCGCCTCCGCCCAGGTCGCCGACGCCGTCCGTGCCCTCCACGCGGCGTTCGAACTCGACCGGGGGTAGCGGGAGGCGGTGAGTCCGCCCGTTCTTTGACTTCCTCCGAGGCCGGGAGTAACGTCGCGAGTCCGGGTGGAGTCGCACGCCCGTTCGCGTATCTGTATATGCCGATGACGCGATTCTGACCCTCCGAGGTAACCCGACCGGCGATGTTCACCCACCTCCACGTCCACTCCGAATACTCCCTCCTCGACGGCCTGTCGAAGGTGGAGCCGCTCGTCAAGCGGGCGAAAGAGCTCGGCCAGGACGCCCTCGCGGTCACGGACCACGGGGCGCTCTACGGCGCCATCGAGTTCTACGAGACCGCGAAGAAGTACGGCGTGAAGCCGATCCTGGGCATCGAGGCGTACGTCGCGCCGAAGTCCCGCTTCGACAAAGATCCGAAGAGCCGCTGGCCGCACCACCTCACGATGCTCGCCACCAGCGAGGCCGGCTACAGCAACCTGATCAAGCTCAGCAGCGCCAGCCACCTCGAGGGCTTCTACTACCGCCCGAGGATGGACAAGGAACTCCTGGAGCAGCATGCGGAGGGGCTGATCGTGCTCTCCGGCTGCCCCTCCGGCGAGTTCATGTCGGCGCTGCGCGACGGCGACGAGAAGCGCGCGATGGAGGTCGCCGGCTGGTACGCCGACGTCTACCGGGGGCGCTACTACCTCGAGATGATGGACCACGGCATCGCGGAGTTCACCGCGCTCATGCCGAAGGTCGCCGAGATCGGCAAGCGGATGGGGTTGCCGCTCGTCGTCACGAACGACTCCCACTACACCCACCACGAGGACCAGCGCGCCCACGAGGTGCTGCTCTGCATCGGCTCGAACAGCACCGTCCACGACGCCAACCGGTTCAAGCTCGACAGCGACACCTTCTACCTCCGGCCGGAGCAGGAGATGCGCTCGCTCTTCCCCGCCCTGCCCGAGGCCGCGGACAACACCTGGGCGATCGCGGAGCAGGTCGACATCAAGTTGAACTTCGGCCGCGCCATGCTGCCGGACCCCGGCGTGCCCGAGGGCGTCACCGCGCGCGACTGGCTTCGCGAACTGTGCGAGGCCGGCCTCTACCGCCGCTACGGCCATCCCACGGACGCGCAGCGCGAGCGGCTCCGCTACGAGCTCGAGGTCGTGGCCAAGACCGGCTTCGACGAATACATGCTGATCGTGCGCGACATCGCCCACTACGCGAAGGAGCACGGCATCCGCATGGGCGTACGCGGCTCCGCGGCCTCCTCGATCATCCTCTACACGCTCGACGTGACGGACATCGACCCGCTGGAATACGGCCTCGTGTTCGAGCGGTTCCTGAACCCCGAGCGCATCTCGATGCCGGACGTGGACTTCGACTTCGCGGACGACCGCCGCGAGGAGGTAATCCGCTATACCGTCGCGAAATACGGCCGCGACCGCGTCGCCCAGATCTGCACCTTCGGGACGCTGGGCGCGAAGGCGGCCCTGCGCGACTCCGGCCGCGCCCTCGGCATGGACTACGCCGCCGCCGACCGCGTGGCGCGGATGGTGCCGGAGATGCTCAACATCTCGCTCGACGACGCCCTCGCCCACTCGCAGGAACTCGCCGCCGCGTACGAGGCCGAGGCCCCCGTCCGCGAGCTGGTGGACACCGCCCGCAAGCTGGAGGGCGTCGCCCGCCACGCCTCTACCCATGCGGCCGGCGTGGTGATCTCGCGCGAACCGCTGACCGAGGTCGTCCCGCTCCAGCGCGCGACGAAGAAGGACGCGGACGAAGAGACGGGCGTCCCCACGACGCAGTACGCGATGGCCGAGATCGAGAAGATCGGCCTGCTGAAGATCGACTACCTCGGCCTCACGAACCTCACCATCCTCGGCAAGGCGGTCGAGGAGATCGAGCGACGGCGCGGCGAACGGATCGACCTGCTCGCGCTCCCCGACGGCGACGAGGCGACCGCCGCCATCCTCGGGGCGGGCGAGACGTTCGGCGTGTTCCAGATGGAGTCGGCGGGGATGCGCCGCTACGTCGTGGACCTGAAGCCCAAGGACATCCGCGAACTCTCCGCCATGGTCGCGCTGTTCCGTCCCGGCCCGCTGGAGCATATCCCGCGGTTCATCGACGTGAAGCACGGCCGCGCCGAGGCGTACTACGCGCACGACGACCTCCGCCCGATCCTCGACGAGACCTACGGGGTGATCACCTACCAGGAGCAGGTGCTCCAGATCGCCCGTACGTTCGCCGGCTACTCGCTGGGCCAGGCCGACGTGATGCGCAAGGCGATGGGGAAGAAGAACGCCGCCGTCATGGCGGAGGAGCGTGCGCGCTTCCTCGATGGCATCAAGGCGAACGGCTATACGGAGAGGCTCGGCAACGACCTCTTCGACCTGATCCAGCCGTTCTCGGGCTACGCCTTCAACAAGGCACACGCCACCTGCTACGGCGTGATCGCCTACCAGACCGCCTACCTGAAAGCGCACTACCCCGTCGAGTACATGTGTGCCGTCCTCCAGTCCGCGAACGGCAACACCGAGCGGATCGCGGCCGCCCTCGCGGAATGCCACCGCCTCGGCATCCCGGTGATGGCGCCCGACGTCAACCGGAGCGAGGCGAACTTCACGATCGAGACGGTCGAAGACGGACACGGGGGGGCTCACGAGGGCATCCGGTACGGCCTCGCCCAGATCAAGAACGTCGGCGCGGGCGCGGTCGAGGGCCTGCTCGCCGAGCGGCGTGCGGGTGGCCCGTTCGCCCACCTCGAGGACTTCGCCCGCCGCATCAACGCGCGCGACGTGAACAAACGAGTGCTCGAGTCGCTGGCGCGGGCCGGGGCGATGGACTGCCTCGGCAGCCGCGGCGGCGTCATCGGCGGCCTGGACCGCATCCTCTCGCTCGCCCAGCAGGAGCAGCGGCTGCGCGAGACCGGCCAGACCTCGATGTTCGACCTCTTCGGGGCGCAGGTAGCGACGCCGCTCCCGGCGCTCGAGATCGAGACGATCGCCGTGCCGCAACAGCAATTGCTCCAGTGGGAGAAAGAGCTGCTCGGCACCTACCTCTCGGAGCATCCATTCCAGCAGGCGGCGCAGCACCTTGCGCCGTGGGTCACGCACCCGCTTGCCGAACTCACCGCCGACCTTGCGGGCCAGGAGGCCGTCGTCGCCGGTACCGTGGCCGGGGTCCGTCCGCTGGCGACGAAGCAGGGGAAGGCGTTCGCCGCGATCACGCTGGAAGACCTGAGCGGCCAGGCCGAGGTGGTCGTGTGGTCTGACCAGTACGAGCCGTGGAAGGCGCGCGGCCTCCTCTTCGAGGGCACCGTGCTGATGATGAAGGTCGCCGTCCGCCAGCGTGGCGACCGTCTGACCGTCGCCGCGTCCGAGGCGACCGCGTATGACTACGACTCCGGCCGCCCCGCCGACGTGAACCTCTCCCGCTTCGCGGTGAGAGGCGCCCCCGCCCTGCGTCGCGTAGCGGAAGACCCGACGCCGTACACCACCGCGCCGCCGCCCGCCCCCACCTCGCCTGATCGTGGCGGGCGGCCCGCCCTTCGCATCGTCACGCCGGACGCCCCACCACCGCCCGAGCCGGTGGAGGCGCCCGCTGAGCCGCCACGCGCGGACGCGAGCGGCCCGCACCGCTTCGTCATCACGATGGAGGAGACCACGGACGAGGCGGCCGACCTCCGCCGGCTTCGCCGGGTGTGCGCCGCGTTGGACGAACGCTCGGGCGACCTTCCGGTCGAGATCGTGGTCCGCCAGCGAGGTGGAAGCGCCGCCCGTCTCCGCCGTGGCGGAGTAGACCCCGCAGCGCTCGAAGAACTGCTGAAGCGGATGCGCGGTTTGCTCGGTGTCCTCGGCGAAGCGCGCGAGGCGGGCACTTCCGCCACGGATGCGCTGGCGGTCGCCGCCGGCGGGTGAACCCGGGCCGGCCGGCCGTTTCGTACGGCTTCATACTTCTGTAAACACGGCCGCATGCCCGCCCGCTAGACTGACGCCCTCACCGCGTGGACGAGGGAGCGCATGGCCCAGTACGCCGCCGGCCCCACGGGTGCAGACCCGCACCTGGACCAGCACTACCGCGCCGTCGGGGCGATCCGGGCCGAGGTCGGCCGCGTGATCGTGGGCCAGCAGGGGATGGTTGACCGTCTCCTCGTCGCGCTGCTCACGAACAACCATGCCCTCATCGAGGGCGTCCCGGGCCTCGCGAAGACCCTCGCCGTCTCTACGCTCGCGCGGACACTCGAGTGCTCGTTCGCGCGGGTCCAGTTCACACCCGACCTGCTGCCGGCCGATCTGACCGGGACGCTGGTGTTCAACCCCCAGGACAGCGACTTCCACACGCGGCGCGGCCCCATCTTCGCGAACGTGATCCTGGCCGACGAGATCAACCGCGCGCCGGCGAAAGTGCAGTCCGCGCTCCTGGAGGCGATGCAGGAACGCACGGTCACCATCGGCGGCCAGACGCTCCCCCTGCCGGACCCGTTCCTCGTGCTCGCCACGCAGAACCCGATCGAGCAGGAAGGCACCTACCCGCTGCCCGAAGCACAGCTCGACCGCTTCATGCTGAAGATCGTCGTGCACTACCCGGAGCGGGAACAGGAACGCGAGATCCTCGCACGTGCCCTCGACCAGGAGCCGCCGGAGGCTCGCGCCGTCGTCCCCATCGCGGAGGTCGCGCGGCTGCGCGCGGCGGTCCGGGGTGTCGAGGTGAACGAGCGGCTGCGCGAATACGTCGTCCGCATCGTCGAGGCGACGCGCGACCCAGAACGGTTCCGCCTCGGCGGCCTCAAGCCGCTGCTGGAGTTCGGCGTGTCGCCGCGTGCCGCGATCTTCCTGGCGCGCGCCGCGCAGGCGTATGCCTTCCTCCACGGCCGGGCCTACACCACGCCCGAGGATGTAAAGGCGCTCGCGCCGGACGTGCTGCGCCACCGCCTCATCCTCACCTACGAGGCGGAGGCGCGCGGGGTCGGCGCGGACGAGGTCGCCGCGCGCATCCTCGAGGGCGTCGGGATCCCGTAGGCCTGCGTGTCCTTCCTCGCCCCCTCGGCGTCTGACGACGACGCGCTCGCGCTCAGCGCGGACGCGCTCGCCCGTGTCCGCGCCATCGAAGTGCGGTCGCGGCGGCGAGCAGCCAGCATGGCGGCGGGGAACTACCGCTCGATCTTCCGTGGTACCGGCATCGAGTTTGCGGAGGCCCGCGAATACATGCCCGGCGACGACGCCCGCCGCATCGACTGGAACGTCACCGCCCGCATGGGCACTCCGTGGGTCAAGGAATACGTGGAGGAACGCGAACTCACCGTGGTCTGTGCGGTGGACGTCTCCGCCTCGGCGCTGGCCGCCCGTCCGGCGCGGGGCCGTTTCGAGGCCGCCGCCGAACTCGTCGCCCTGCTCGGTTTCTCCGCTGCCTTCAACCATGACCGTACCGGGCTGTTGCTGTTCGACGAGGGCGTCCGCGCCTTCACCCCGCCCCGGCGAGGCGCGCGGCATGTCACCCGCCTCGTCGGCGACGTCCTGCGCGCCCACCGCCGGGCGGCGGGGCAGGCGACCGATATCGCTCCCGCCGTGGACTACCTCGGGCGAGTGTTGCGGCGGCGGGCGACCGTCTTCTTGATCTCTGACTTCATCGCGGCCGGGTACGAGGAGGCATTGCGCGGCCTCGCCCGTCGCCACGAGGTGATCGCGCTGTCGCTCGTCGACCCGCTCGACCTCGCGCTGCCGGACGCCGGCATCGTCGAGGTCACCGACGTCGAGCGAGGCGGCCGCGTGCTGCTCGACTCCTCGGATGCGCGGGTGCGCGAGGCGTACGCCGCCGCCGCCGCCGGGCGCGCCGAGCGCCGCCGCCGCTCGCTGGCTTCGTCCGGCGTCGATGAAGTTGAAGTGCGGCTCGACCGTGACATCACGCGCCCGCTCGTCGCCTACTTCCGTCGCCGCGCGAGGGCGCTCTGATGCACCGGGTGGCCGCCGCCGTCCTGGCCCTGGCCGTCGCGCTGGCCGTGTGGCCGCCGCGGCCGGTGGTTGCGCAACAGCCCGCCCCGATCCTGGGCGTGGAGATCACGATGGCGCGCCAGCAACTCTCTGTCGGCGACCGTGTGCTGATGACGCTCCGCTTGCGCCATCGGGCTGACGTGGCGGTGACGGCGTCGCCGGATGCGCCGGCCGGCGTCGACTTCGGGAAACCCGCCGTCACCACGCTGGCGCTGCCGGACGGCGTCGTGCAGACCACGGTGACGTGGACCGTGCAGCCGTTCCTGGTCGGACGGATTGGACTTGCCCCATTCCCCGTCGCCTGGGTGACTCAGGACGGGCACACCGGGCGGTTTCAGGTACAGCCGCCGGAGATCGAAGTCGTCCCCGTCCGCGCGCCCGGCGACGATGCACTCCGGCCGCTCAAAGACCCGGCCTCCATCGCCGGAGGGCCGCCGGCCTGGCTGCGCCCGCTGCTCATCAGCGTGGCGGCGGTGGCGGCCCTCTCCGTCGTGGCCCTGTTGCTGCTCCTCGCCGTCCGGCGGGTCCGGCGCTGGTTGCCCCGGCGGGGCGGCGTGGCCGCTACGGGCCTGGCCGTCGAGCCGGTGACCGCGGAGTCCTCGGCACGTGGCTCGCTGGATGACCTGGCGGGGGGAACGCTCGACACGCCCGCCGCCTTCGAGGCGTATTACGGGACGATCGCCCTCGTCGTGCGCCGCTACCTCTCGGACCGGATCGGGTTCAACGCCTACGCGCTGACCACGGACGAACTGGAACGGCGCATGGCCGCGAACGGCGTCGACCGCTGGCAGGCGCGGCTCGTGGGCGGGTTGCTCGACCGCTGCGACGCGGCGGTCTACGCCCATCGCTTCCCCGACCCCGCCTCGGCCGACCATGACCTCACCGTCGCATATGAGATCGTCGAACTGTCGAGGCCCGGCGCACCGCCGACCGGCGTGGTGCCGCGAGGGGTGACCGCGTGATCCCCGGCCTGGACGGCGTCCCGGGGCTTGAGGGCTTCGCGTTCGCGTCGCCCGCCTGGCTGTGGCTGCTGCCGCTGCTGTTCGTGTTCGCCGCGCCCGGCCTCTTCCGGCGTCGCGTCGCGGCCATGCTGGCGGACGGCTCGCTCGCCCGCGCGGCCGCGCGGCGGACATGGCGTCTCCGCCTGCGCTGGCTGCCTGCCTTCCTCCGTGCGTTCGCGGTCATATTGCTCGTCGTCGCCGTCGCACGTCCGCGCCACGGGAACGCGGTCACCGTCGCGCCGGAAGAAGGCGTGGACGTGGTCCTCGCGGTCGACATCTCGTCGTCGATGCTGCTCCCCGCCGGCGGACGCACCACGCGTGTGGAGGCCGCCCAGCGCGCCGTCGAAGAGTTCGCGGACCGGCTGGATGGGGGCCGCATCGGGCTCGTCGCCTTCCAGTCCCGCGCGATCACGCTCTCTCCCCTCACCGGGGACCATGACGCCCTGAAGCAGCGCGCGAAGACGCTCCAGCCCGGGCTCGTCGAGGACGGCACCGCGATCGGCCTCGGCCTCGCGGAGGCGCTCGCGCTGCTCGGCGACTCCCCCGCGCGCAGCCGCGTCGTCGTCCTGCTCAGCGACGGCGAGAACAACGCGGGGAACGTCGAACCGGCCGACGCGGCGCGGGTCGCGCAGGCCCTCGGCATCCGCGTCTACACCATCGCCTTCGCCGGGACGACCGGCGCCGCTTCCGGACTGCGCGCGATGGCGATCTCCACCGGCGCGCAGTCCTATGACGCCCGCACGCCCGAGGAGTTGAAACGGATCTACGCGGACATCGGCAACCTGGAACGCTCGCGGCTGGGCGAGCGAAAGTTCGTCGACTTCACCGAGTACGGCCCGTGGTGCGCCGGGCTCGCCGTCGCCGTCCTGCTTGCGGAGGGCGCCCTGCGCGCGACGTGGCTCCGGAGGGCGCCGTGAACGCGCTGGCCGATACTCTCCTCGGGCCGTTCGCCTGGCCCGTCGCGTTGCCGGCGCTGCTCGCCGTCCCCCTGGCCACCTGGCTCGTGCGGTGGGAGGCGCGCCGTCGCCGTGCGGCGCGCGCCGCCCTCGGCGGGCCGGGCTCCGCTTCCGCCCCGCACGAGGCCCCGAGGCGCATCGCGGCGTGGCTCTTCGTCGTGGCGGTTGCGCTCGCGGCGCTCGCCTTCGCCCGGCCCCGCTGGGGGTCGCAGGAGGTGCCCCTCGAGCAGCGCGGCATCGACGTGGTGATCGTGCTGGACGTCTCGCGGTCCATGCTCGCGGAGGACATCGCGCCCTCGCGCGCCCGGGCCTCCGCTTCCGCGGTCAACGGACTGCTCACCCATCTCCAGGGCAACCGGGTCGGGCTCGTGACCTTCGCCGGTTCGGCGTTCCCGCGTTCCCCCCTCACGCTCGATGTCGAAGCGGTCCAGTCCCTCGTGAGCGGCGCGCAGGGCGAATCCTCCCTGGTGCGGCCCGGCTCCGACCTCGGCGGGGCGGTGCAGGCCGCGCTGGCGCTCCTCGATGTGGAGGACCGTGCGCTCTCGCAGGCCGTGGTGGTCGTCACCGACGGTGAGGTGCAGGAGGCCGACATCACCGCCGTCGGCGCGGCGGCGAGTCGGGCGCGGCAGGCCCACGTTCGCGTCTTCGGCGTCTTCGCCGCGACCGACACGCCGGTCGCGCTCCCTGCGTCCAGCGGCGGCACGGACACCACCCGTGGCCAGCGCACGCCGCTCGACGCGCTGGCCGAGCAGACCGGTGCCGAGGTGCGTGACTTGGGGCGGGCGGCGGGCCTCGCCGTCGAGTTCAGGCGTCTGCAGCAGACCCGTTTCGCCGAGGCCTCGCGCCACGCCGGCGTCGAACGGTTCCAGTGGTTCGCCGGCGCGGCGCTTGCGTCTCTCGTCGTCCAGGCTGCGCTCGCCCGCTGGTCCGAGCGCGACGCGGGGGCACGGCCCGTGTGGCGTCGCGTGCGGCGTCGGGGGACGCGCGCCGCGGCGCTGGCGACGCTCCTCCTCGTGGCCGTCGTGCTCGGGGGTTGCACCACCGTCCTCGGCACGCCCGCCTACCGGGCCGTGGCGGACGGCAACCGCCTGTACGCGCAGGGGAAGTACGAAGAGGCACTGGCCGCCTACGATCGCGCGGCGGGACACGCGCCGGGGGATCCCACGGTCGCGTACAACCGCGCCCTCGCCCTGCACCGGCTCGGACGGCACGGCGAGTCGTTCCGCGCGGTCACAGCAGTCCTCAACGATGCGACCGACATCCCGCTCGCCATGCGCATGGAGTACACCGCGGGGAACGCCTCGGTGTCGCTCGACCGGCTGACCGAAGCGCGCGACCGGTATGTGGCGGCGCTCCGGCTCGACCCCGGTGACGCCGACGCGAAAGCGAACCTCGAACTGCTGTTCACCCGCGTCAGCCCGGACCAACAGCCGGGCGCGGGCAACGAGGGGCAGACGCCCCAGTCCGGCGACCGCCCGCAGGGTCCCCAGCCGAACGAGGCCCCCGGCCAGGCGCCCCCGCAATCGACACCGCCAGCCAAGCCCCCGGGCGCCCAGCAAGGGACGCAGCCGCAGCCGTCCGGCGCGCCCAGCGGCGGGCAGGCGCCTCAGCCCGGGGCCGGCGCGGGCCAGGCCTCGCCCGGGGACGGGCCACCCGGCGAAACCCTGACGGTGGAGCAGGCGGAGGCTGCCCTGCAGGCCGCCCTCGCCGCACTGGGGCCGGAGATCTCCCGTGACGAGGCGCTGCGGCTCCTTGAACTCGCCCGCCAGGCGAACGCGCTGGGCCGCCAGCCGAGGAGCGCACCGCAGGGCGGTGGGCCGCCCCCGCCGCGTTAGCCGCGGCCCGTCAGCGTCCGGTCGCGCGCGGGCGGTTGCTGCTCGACATCGAACGCACCCCCGCACGCCGCGCCCGCGTGGACGCCAGCAGCGGCGGGGCCTGCCGCGGTCGCTCGGGCGCCTGCCAGAGCCGTAACGCGCGTCGCAGGATGCGCTTGCCGAGCACCGCGCGGACCGCGCGGTAGTGGCGTTCGGCGGCGTTCGCCTCCGCCTCGCTCTCCGGTGCCGCTTCGCGTGCGTACCGCTGGTTCGTGTACGTGGTCGCCAGCGCGCGCAACGCGGACGGTTCTCCGACCGCGGGCGCCAGCGCCTCGGCTGCCTCGGCCGGCGTATTCGCGCGGTCGGGCGCCACCCCGGCGAGGTCTGCCAGCCGCATCACCTTGGACCACCGGGCAAGCGGGCCGGAGAGCCCGCGGAACGGCCGCCCCCACCACCACCGCACCGCCAGCACGACCACCAGGCCGGCGGTCGAGATCACCAGCAGGGAAGCGAGGATGCGAGCGGCCAGCCGCCGTCCAGCGCCCGTGATCATGTTGGGCGTGATGGCCTGGTCCTGCAGGGCGAGGTCGTCCGCATCCAGTCCGTCGAACAGCAGCGCGTCCAGTTCGTTCGTGTCGGCGAAGCCCTCGGCCGCCGCCCGCGCCGCGCTGTCGTCGCCGGGCCGCGCCACCACCCCGCGCGACGGCGTCGGGTTGAACTCCACCCACCCGAGGTTGGGGAAGTAGACCTCAGGCCAGGCCCACGCCCGCAACTCGGACACCGAGTACGCCTTCTCCGTGCTGTCGAAGTCCGCCGGGTCTACCACGAACCCCGCCGCGAGACGGGTCGGGATCCCCACGGAACGCAGCATCACCGCCATCGCGCTCGAAAAGTGGTCGAAGTAGCCGGCCTTCTCGTCGAACAGGAAGAACGCCACCGCGTCGCGGCGAGGCGCGGGACGCCTCGGTTCCAGGGTGAATGTGTACGTGCCGCGCAGGTACGTTTCCACCCGTCGCACCGCCTCGTACGGCGTCGCGGCGTTGCCGATCACCTGGCGGGCCAGCTCCGCCACCTCGGGAGACGTACCCGCGGGCAACTGCGTGTAGATCCGGAAAATGTCCTCCGGGTACGCCGTCCCGGCATCCTGCAGCGTGTTGATCGCCGCCGCCGAGATCGCGCCGACCGTCGTGTACTCAGCACCCGGCTTCGCTTCGCGGTCGGGCGCGATCGCGGCGGGTTGCGCCCCCGGGGCGCCGAGGAGCCGGCCCGGCTGGTCCGCCGCCAGCGGATCGCCTGCCGTCAGCAGCCGTCGGGCCGGCCCGCCCTCACCGACCACCGACACCTTCACCTTCACCGGACGCCGGACCAGCGCCCGGCTGCCCTCGGTGCCCTGTTCCGCCTGCTCGATGGTGAGGTCCAGCGGCCTGGCCGCCGCCTGCGAGAGTTTCCAGCCGGTGCCGGTGTACTCGTCGTACACGGCGCCTCGCAGTGTCACCGGCTCGGCGGTCTCCACGCGGAAGATTGGCGTACCGTCCAGCGTGACCGGCCCCTGCAACGGCAGCGTCGGCCCCAGCGCATGTACCGCCGTCGCCTTCTTCGAGGAGAT
>Ga0233425_10004561_pt1 | contig 23051 bp, 15 predicted proteins | sample Watercolumn_Towu_2_FD_181712 | JGI IMG/M metagenome (GOLD analysis project Ga0233425, IMG submission 181712) | Freshwater microbial communities from Lake Towuti, South Sulawesi, Indonesia - Watercolumn_Towuti2014_140_MG | ecosystem: Environmental > Aquatic > Freshwater > Lake | place... | reverse complement strand
CAAATAGATAGTCGGGTCGCGACTGCCACCGTCCGGAGACCGTGGCGATATTCGCCAACAGTATCAGGCGCTTTTTGGCCGTATAGTCGATAACTGCCCGCACGGAATCGCTGCGGAGATTGTGATGGGTCAGGACAAACGAGGTGGACACCTGCAGACCCACGTCACGAGTGGCCTCCAGATTGCGGAGCACCGTTTGATGGCAGGTCCGGTCCACTCCCCGAAAACCCGCGTACTCATCGGGGTCGAGCGTATCGAGGCTGATCGACACGGCGTTGACGCCGGCCTTCTTCAGCGCCCGCAGGCGAGCGCGATCCAGGAGGGCCCCGTTCGTCTGCAGCTTGATGTGCCGGCGCTCGGGCCGCAAGGCCCGCAGAAACCGATCGAAATCGGGGTGCAAGAGCGGTTCCCCGCCGGTGAGATTGACGCGGATCACTCGCAGGCGGTCGAACTGCGCGGCCAGTCGCTCGTAGTCGGCACAATCCAACGGACGAGTCTGGGCCGACTGGAGCGTCGCTGCCGAACAGTGGCGGCAGTTCATGTTGCAGCCATATCCCAAGGCGACGTCCACGGTCAGTGCCAAATGACGCCACTCCCGGGTCAGCGAGGCCTTCAGGAGTTCCCAGGCCAACCGCGGCTTGAAAGGCCGGCAGTAATACGGAATCTCGGTGAGCAGTCGATACGCCATCGTAACCAACCTCCCTGCGTGCGGCGGGTGTGCATCCTGAATCACACCGGTCCTTCCAGCCAGCTTCCGGGCCGAGAGAACCCGGCCGCATCCGGCAGCACCTCGGCCTGCGACTTGACCGCACAGGCAAGCAGGCGCCCGAGCGGACGCCGATGCACCGCGACGGCATCCTTGGGAAACCCCGCATCCACAAGCCAGCGGCCCAGAGTTTCGAATGTCGGCGCGTACCAGTTCCACCCCTTTTCCAACGTGCCACTGTACTCGCAGTACGGCCCTTCCAAATGGCAGGCCTTGGTCTCCACGATCAGCCGGCCGGCTGGCTTGAGGTAGGAATAGCAGATCCGCAACGCCAGTACCGGGTCGGTCACGTGGTACACCACGCCGGAGAGATAGACCACGTCGAACCGGCTCTGCCAGGCGGGTTCCTCCTGGTACAGACTTCTCTGAATGATCGCGGCCGGCACGTTCAATAACTGACACAGCGCCGTTGCCGCCCGCGCCGATACGGGGTGTTCCTCGATCGCCGTCACGCGCGCTCCCAGACCCGCCAACGCCAATACGTCCCCGCCGGTCCAGCAGCCCACGTCCAATACCTCGCGCTCCTGCAAATCGCCGTCCAGGTAACCGTATTCCAGGCACTCCGCCAGAATCTCGACGTGCCGGGTGGACATGGTCCCTTTGCGCTGGAGACCGGAACCGAAGTCCTGGTCGTGCCCCCACGAAAAGAAATCCTTGAAGCCCAGACGCCAGGCGTCGTGCCAATACGTCTGCGGCGACTGGTCATCGGGAAACGCCCGGGCCAATTCGTCGTGCACGCGGCGTGATTGGGCGCCGTCCCGCGGCGTCCATCGGGCCACGGCCGATACCACCGTTTGCGTTGCCCAATCCCTGTCACGCATCGGTTGCGCGACCGCGAAGCCATCGTCCAGTCGCTTGTGTTTGGACTCGGGGATGTCGGCCGCGTCCTGGGGTCGCTGGTACTGTTGTTCGAACCGCAACACGGCCAATCCCTGCCCGGGTCGGGCGGCCGGCGACGAATCGAGCACGATATCGAGGAGGCGATAGCCGGGCACGCTCAATAGTGATTCGCGGATGCCGGCATAGACGCCAGAGAAATCGGCGTTGTCCACTACGACCACCGCTGAGTCGTCGAGGAAGTAGTGCAACGAGGACAGGAGCGTCCGGATCGCGGAGCGTTCCGTGGTTCCTGAGAAAAGGAAGAAGGAGACACGCTGCGATCGCACGGCTCGCTCAAAATCCTGCAGCAACTCGTGGCCGTAGCCGGCAGTGATCTCGGGGAGTTCCAGGCTAATACACTGCAGGGAATCCGCAGTGTGGCGCAAAACGGGAGCGGTCGTCGGGCCCAGCACCGCCAGTCGCACCGTCCCCTCGGCGGTCATCGACGCCACATATTGCGCGAGTTGAATCACTACTTGTCGGCCTCCACGTTCAGGCTCATCAATCGGCCACGGTCCTTGTCTAGATGCGGCAAGTAAGCCTGGGAATAATCGTCAACGTGGGCATGTTCGGTCTGGCGCCAATCCCAACGGCGCACGTTGCGGTACCCGGCCTTCTGCAAGAGAAACGCAAGGAACGGTTCGTCAAAAATGATCTTGTGGAAGTCATACGTATTGCGTTGACCGCCGCAGACGAGACCCACGAGGCCGCTCTTGCCGTCCTGCAGACCTTCCGACTCGTACATTGCCACGACGGCCGCGAAATCCGGCACGGCCAGCCGCAGCGTGCCGCCGGGCCGGAGCACGCGGCGCCATTCGCGCAGCACGCCTTCCACCTCGTTTCTGCCGAAGTGCTCCAGAAGGTGAGATGCATAGATCAGACGGACGCAGTCATCGGGAAAGGGGAGTGAGTCCACGCGGTGCCGCAGGTCCACGTGCGGCGCTTCCAGGATGTCGACGTGATAGAAACCGGGAATGTGCCGCCGCCCGCAACCCAGGTGGAGGCGGTCCGGAACAGGGACCACCGTCCGTCGCGTGCCCCAATGAATGCGGCGGTATCGCGTCAACAGGCCAAGATTCATGCGACGTGCCTCCGTGCCCGCCAGCAGTCAAACATGGCTTCGAATGCGTCGGCCAACGCCTCGGCCATGCCTCGTCCATCGCCCAGTGGGCCAGCCCGCATTCGTTCCCGCTGATTGACCCGCAGACTCGCCCGCCGTTCCACATCGCGGGCCAGCGCGACCACTTTCTCGACATATTCATCTTCGGTCCGGGCGATCCATTCGGGATGACCCAGCGCTGCCAGAACTGCGGCACCCATGCGACCGATCAGGCAATTGCCGGCCAGCGTGATCAGGGGGACGCCCATCCACAGCGCGTCGAACACGGTCGTGCCACCGCCGAAAGGCACGGTGTCCAAGGCGATGTCCAGCTGGTCGTAGCACGACATGTGCGCGCTCCAGTCGGTAGTTCGCGGCAGGAAGCGCACTCGATCCTTGGCAACGCCTTGCCTCTCGAGGGTCTCTACTACGCGAACGAGTGCGACGCTATCAACCTCCCTCTTGTCTTTGAGTACTAATTCGGCAGCCGGCAGGGCCTCGAGTACTTTCGCCCACAGTGCCAGGCAAGGTTTACTGAGTTTAGTGAGTTTGTTGAAACTCCCCAGACGTAGCACTCCCCGCTCCGCAGGCCGCCAGGCAATGTCGGGCGCGTCGCGCAGCGGAGCGTACGCGACCCACGGGCGCGGCAAGCGCCAAATCGTTTCGGTGAAATGGCTGTCGAACTCCGGCGGTATCAGATCTCGATCCGCGAGGAAGTAGTCCATCTCCGAAAGGCCGGTCGTGGAAAAATAGCCGACGTAGTGACACTGCACTGGCGCGGCACGATGGGCAAAGATGCCCAGCCGGCAATCACGCATGTGCCCGGTGGTGTCGAGGAGGATATCCACCTGATCGGAGCGGATCTGCGCGGCGGCATCGGAGTCCGATCGGCCGGATAAGGGTGTCCACTGATCGGCGAGTGCCCGAATCATCTCCGCTTCTGGCTCGCGCCGCACGGTTGTCGGGTAAAGCAGCAGTCGGACTCGGTCACGCGGCAAGGCGCGCATCCAGGATGTGAGAAAATACGATACTGCATGGTGTCCCAATTCCGCGGAAACAACGCCCACGCGCAACGGCCGATGCCGACGCGATGGATTGGCAAACTGCCAAGAGCGGGCTGCCGCCCGATCCAATTCAGATACGACCAGGCGTTCCCAGGCTCGCGCCGCGTGCACCGCCGCTGCGGGATCAGCGTATCCCGCCGCCGCTTCCACGAACAACAGGTTGGACCGGAAAGCGACGCAGTCGGGTTTGAGTTCGACGGCGCGACGGTAGCTCACCACCGCTGCTTCCAGGCAGCCAGACTCCTGGAGGGCCATGCCCAGGTTGTAGTGCGCCTCCGCGAAGTCCGGCGCGATGGTCAGAGCTCGCTGGTAGCTGGCCAGTGCTTCCTCGAAGCGTGTGATTCCCAGCAGAGCGACTCCGCGATTGTTATGTGCTTCGGCATAGTCCGGCCGGGCGTCGATCGCGCGCTGGAAACTGGCCAACGCTTCGTCCAATCGGCCCAGTTGCTTGAGGACCATGCCCAGATTGTTGTGCGCCTCGGCCATGCGCGGCTCGATGGCGATCGCTTTCAGATAGCTGGCCGCCGCCTCGGCGGGCCGGCCGAGATCCTGAAGAGTGCTGCCGAGATTGAAGTGAGCTTGGGCAAAAGCCGGATTGACCTGCACGGCGTGCTCGTAGCAGGCCAATGCTTCGTGCAAGCGACCGGCGCCGGTTAACGTGTTCCCGAGATTGAAGTGGGCCTCGGCATAGTTGGGATTGAATTTCACCGCTAGTTGGTAGTTGGGCAGTGCTTCGTCGACGCGTCCCAGCGCACGCTGGGCGGTACCCAGGCTGTTGTAGGTGTCGGACTCGCCGGGTGACAGTTCCGTGGCTCGCGTCAAGGGCTCCAGTGCTTCCCCGCTGCGGCCCTGCCGCGCCAGAACGGCACCGAGGGCTTTCCAGCCGAAGCTGTCCATCGGGAACCGTTCTGTCAGACTGCGCGCGGCAGCTTCCGATTCGCACAGACGGCCGGTCGCAAACAGGGCCACGACCGCTTCTTTTTCCGCCAGCAGGCGGTCAACGTTTTGTAGACTCACAGCGACTTCTTCCTCTGCCACCAGCGGTCAAACATCGTTTCAAACGCGGCTTCCAGCGAACGTGCCAGAGTGCGTGCGTCGCACAGAGGGCTCTGACGCATCCGCTCCTGTTGCTGTGACCGCAGCCACGTTCGCAGCTGCGTGTCACGGGCCAGACCGACCGCCTTCTCGACATATTCATCTTCAGACTGGGCGATCCACTCCGGATGTCCCAAGGCGGCGACCATGGAGGCTCCCATGCGTGCGCCCAACCAGTCGCCGACCAGAGTGATCAAGGGGACTCCCATCCACAGCGCGTCAAAGCCGGTCGTGCCGCTCCCAAATGGAATCGTGTCCAGCGCTACGTCCAATTGATCGTACAGCGACATGTGTTGGCGCCAGTCGCTAACCCGCGGCAGGAACCGCACGCGCTCCTTGGGGATTCCATGATGAGCCAGAGTGCGCATCACTCGTGCCTGTGCCGAGGGAATGGCTGTCTTGCGGTCCTTGAGCAGTAACTCGGCAGTCGGAAGTGCCTTCAGGACTCGGGCCCACAGTGCGAGGCAGTTGTCACTCAACTTGCTGAAATTGTTGAAACTTCCCAGACGCAGCACGCCGTCGGGCGCGGGACACCAGGCGGGCGGGGGCGTATCAGCCAGCGGTGCATAGGCGACCCAGGTGCGGGGCAGCCGCCAGACAGTCTCGGTGAATTGTGCGTCGAGTGCCGGCGGCACCAGGATGTCGTCGGCGAGGAAGTAGTCCATCGCCGAGAGCCCCGTAGTGGCGAAGTAGCCGATGTAATGGCACTGCACGGGAGCAGCTCGATGGGCGAAAACCCCCAGCCGGCAATCGCGCATGTGACCTGTCGTGTCCAGGAGTATGTCCACGCGGTCGCTGCGGATCCGGTCCGCAGCGTCGGCGTCCGTCAGACCGCATAAGGGTGTCCATTGATCGGCCAAGGCGCGGAGGATGGCGACCTCGGGTTCGCGTCGTAGGGAAGTGGGGTACAGGTACAGTTGGACGCGTTGACGGTCGATCTCGCGCATCCAGGACATCAGGAAGTACGACACGGCATGATAGCCCAGTTCTGCCGAACTGATTCCCACGCGCAGCGGGCGGCCGTGCCGCGGCGACAGGTCAAAGCGTCTTGTGCAGGCGGCTTCACGTTCGGCTTCGGACAATGCCAGGCATTCCCATTTGCGTGCCTCGGCGATGTGGTCCGCGGGAGAACTGACGCGCAGCGATGCATCATGGTAGAGCAGGCTCGACAAGTAAGTGGGCTGGGGGTCCATCCGAATCGCGCGGCGCCAATGGGAGAAGGCTTCGTCGGAACTGCCGCACTCCATCAACAGGTAGCCGAGGTTGTAGCGCGCGATCGCCATATCGGGTTGGAGCTCCAACGCGCGCTCGAAGCTGGCTTGCGCCTCGTCACACCGGAGCATTTCCTGAAGCAGAACACCACGGTTGCTGTGTGTCTCCGCCAGGTTGGGCTGAATCTCCAATGCCCGCTGGTAATGGCCGAGGGCTTCGTCCCAGCGATGCAAGCGGGAGAGGACGTTGGCTAGGTTATTGTGCGCCTCGGCGAAATCGGGCTGGATGGCCAACGCACGCTCGCAGTGAGTGCAGGCTTCGTCCAGACGAGCCAGGTCAAAACACGTCAACCCCAGGTTGTTGAGAGCGTCGGCGTAATCGGGTAACGCTTCCGTGGCCCGTCGGAAGCTGTTCGCGGCATCCTCCAACCGTCCCACCTGACGCTGGAGCAGCCCCAGTTGGCACCACATGTCCGCGGCATCCGGTTGGATCTCCACGGCGGATCGGCAGATGGCCACCGCTTCGTCAAGCTGACCCAGTTGCCGGCAAAGTGCCGCCAGTGCGCGGCGCGCTTCCATGTTGGCGGGTTGGACGGTCAGCAACGAGCGGTAACTGGTTGCCGCTTCCTCGAAACGGCCCAACTCGCTGGCCACAGCCCCGCACCGCAGATAGGCATCGGCATAATCAGACCTGCAGGCGGCGGCCCGCTGAAGGCTGAGCAGCGCTTCTTCCAGGCGGTGGGCTTCCCGCAAGATGAGTCCTCGATTGCAGTGTGCCTCCGCATCACCGGGGACAAGTGCCAACGCGCGATCGCAACTCGCCAGAGCCTCCTCGAGACGCCCCAGTTTCCGCAGAGCGTTACCCAGGTTGTTGTGCGCTTCGGCGTACCCAGGGTGCAGTTGCAGCGCGCGCCGGTAATGGTACACGGCCTCTTCCAGGCGGCCGAGGTTCTGCCAGGCGGTCCCCAGTGTATTGTGGGTGTCCGCCTCGCGCGGAGACAGTTTGAGTGCTGTCTGCAACCGCGACACCGCTTCCTGGTTTTGACCCTGTTGAGTGAGCACGGCTCCCCAGGATTTCCAGGCGAAGCTGTCACCCGGATATCTTTCGGCCATGGTGCGCGCGGCTGCCTCGGCCTCCGGGAGATGTCCTGCGGCAAACAAGCCGATAATCGCCTCCTTATCCGACACGGGCGCTGTGACCAGGGGCGTTCGCGCGGAAGCCCCGCGTCGGCTTGTCGGCGAGTTGGATCTGGCTGAGGCTTTCATCGGCTTCCTTACCGTCAGATGCTGGGAAGTCGCCGCCGTCGGGAGCGGCGAACGTGCCTCCAGACTCACGAGGTGTCTCGCTCGCTCCACCACTTGTCAAACATGGCCTCGAACGCGTCACTCAGCGCATGCGCCATACCGCGCGTGTCGCCCAGCGGACCGCGGAGCATGCGAGTTCTCTGGTTCACGCGCAGCTGCATTCGCAGATCTTCATCGCGTGCCAATGCCACCGTCCGCTCCACATACTCGTCCTCGGTCGAGGCAATCCATTCGGGAGTACCGAGCGCCGTCAGCATGGCAGCACCCATCCGTCCACCCATCCAGTCTCCTGCCAACGTAATCAGGGGCACTCCCATCCACAGCGCGTCGAAGCCCGTCGTGCCGCTACCCAAGGGAAACGTATCAAGGGCGATGTCCACCCGATCATACAGCGACATATGCGATCGCCAGTCGGCCGACCACGGGAGAAACTCCACACGATCTCCGTCCACGCCGTGTTGGCACAGGGTCCGGAGGAGTCTGGACCGCACGTCCGGGTACATTGCTTTCTGGTCCTTCAACAGCAATGTTGCGGTCGGCAGCGCTCCAAGGATTCTGGCCCACAGCGCCAAGCAGGGTGCACTCACCTTGTTCAAGTTGTTGAAACTGCCCAGCCGCACGCCTCTCTGCGCCGCGGGTTTCCACGCGACTTCCGGCGCATCTACCACCGGTGCGTAGGCGACCCAGACGCGAGGGAGTCGCCAGACCGTTTCCCGGAACAGGATGTCGAGTGCCGGCGGGACCAGTATCTCGTCCGCCAGGAAGTAGTCCATTTCTGTCAGGCCGGTTGTGGCGAAGTAGCCGATGTAGTGGCCCTGTACGGGAGCTGCGCGATGCGCGAATATTCCCAAGCGATTTCCTCGCATGTGCCCGGAAGTGTCCAGGAGTACGTCAACGCGGTCGGCACGAATCCGTGCAGCCGCCTCCGCATCGGCGAGATGCCACAAGGGCGTCCACTGGTCCGACAGACTCGCGATCGCGGCCGTTTCCGTGGCTGGGCGCTCGCTGGTCGGATAGAGCAGTACTTGGATCCGCTTGCGGTCCAGCGCTCGCAACCAGGAGGTCAGGAAATACGACACCGCGTGGTGTCCCAGTTCGGCCGAGACAATTCCCAGACGCAGCGGCCGGCCATGCCGTGCGGCGTTTTCGAATCGTCTTTGCCGGGCTGCCTTGCGCTCGGCTGCGGAAAGCGCGCTGCGTTCCCAATTCCTTGCGTCCGCATATTCCGAATCGGCGACAGCGCCCCGGACGAAGGCCTGCCGGAAGAGATAATTGGAGCGAAACACCGTGTTCTCGGGCTGGTTCTCCAGTGCGCGGCGGAAGCTTGCCAGGGCCTCGGGGCCGTCTCCCAGTTCTTGGAGCGCCACACCCAAGTTGTTGCAGGCGTCGGCAAACCACGGCTTGATCTGCGCCGCCCTCTGAAAGCTGGCGACGGCGTCCTCCAGCCGAAGAAGATTCTTGAATGCCACACCCAGGTTATTGTGTGCCTCGGCCAGATTCGGCTGAGCAGCTAATACGCGCTCGTAACAGGCACGGGCCTCTTCCCATTGTTCCAGTTGCATGCAGGCGTTGCCGAGATGAAAGCGTGCCCCAGTATCGTCGGGACTGATCTCGAGTGCGCGTCGATAGCCGGCCAGCGCGTCGTCAATCCGATGCAGGTCCTGCAAGGCCAGGCTGCGATTGACCTGCACTTCCACATCGTTGGGGGTGATGGCCAATGCTCGGTCGAAACTGGCCAAGGCTTCCCCCCAGCGTCCCATTTGCCGCAGGCAATTACCCAGGTTGTTGTGCGCTGCGGCATAGTCGGGCCTGAGGCGCATTGCCCGTTTGTAACTGCAGATCGCCTCGTCCAGACAGCCCAGACTCTGTAACACGCTGCCGAGGCTGTTGTGCGTGTCGGCCTCCTGTGGAGCCAGTGCGATGGCTTGGCGGAGCGGTGCCAGTGCGTCCTGGCTGCGGCCTCGCTGCGCGAGGATGGTGCCCAGGGCCTTCCAGCCGAAGCTGTCATTCGGGCAGCAATCGGTCAGTTCGCGTGCAGCCTCCTCCGCCGCGGCCAATCTTCCCGCCGCGAATAGCTGCACGAGCGCCTCGCGCGCCGCTGGCTGCGGAGCGGAACGGTGCAGTGGAGCGGAACTGACGGTGCGTGCTTTCATCGACGTCCTTGTCGTGTTGGTCAGGCGGAAGACTGCTGTTGCCACCAGCGGTCAAACATGGCTTCGAAGGCGTCCTCCAGAACGCGTGCCAGGTGCGCCGCATCACCGAGGGGACCGCTCTGCAGACGCGCGCGTTGGTGTGGTCGCAACTGGGCCCGCAGTGTCTGGTCCCGCGCCAAAGCCACTGCCTTGGCAACGTACTCGTCGGCGGTATGTGCGATCCATGCGGGATGCCCGAGGCCGGTGAGCATGGCAGCGCCGAGCCGACCGGCGAGCCAGTCACCGGCATACGTAATCAAGGGGACGCCCATCCAGAGAGCGTCGAACCCAGTGGTGCCGCTGCCGACGGGCAGCGTGTCGAGAGCTACATCCAGTTGATCGTAGCATTCCATGTGTTGTTGCCAGGACGTTACCTTGGGCAAGAACTGCACGCGGTGGGGCTCGACACCGTGACTGGCCAAGGTCTGGCGGACGCGCTGTTGTGCCAGCAGATCCGCCGTGTACTTCTCTTTGAGCAGGAGCTGAGCGGTGGGCAACTGTTCGAGGATGCGGGCCCAGATCGCGAGGCAATCGGCGTGCAGCTTGCTGACGTTGTTGAAGCTGCCGAGGCGGAGCCGGCCGTGGGGGTCGGGCTGCCAGGAAATCGGCGGTGCGTCTTCCAGCGGGGCGTAGGCGACCCAGGTGCGGGGCAATCGCCAGATCTGTTCACAGAAGCGGTCATGGAGCGAGGGAGGGAGCAGAACCTCATCGGCCAAGAGGTAGTCCATCTCGGTGAGGCCGGTAGTCGCGAAGTAACCGATGTAGTGACATTGCACGGGGGCGGCGCGATGGGCGAAGACGCCCAATCGGCAGTCACGTGTGTGACCCGTGGTATCGAGCAGAACGTCCACCTGATCGGCGCGGATCAGGTCCGCAGCGTCCGCATCGCTGCGGCCGTACAGGGGCGTCCACCGGTCAGCCAGTTCTTGCAGCAGGGCCACTTCCGGTTCGCGGCGCCGCGTGGTGGGGTAGAGCAGCACCTGGACACGCTGCCGATCGACAGCGCGCAGCCAGGGGAGGAGGAAATGGGCTACGGCATGGCGGCCCAGTTCCGCCGAGACGATACCGACGCGCAGCGGCCGACCTTGGCGGGACGGAATCGCGAACTGCCGCCGCCGCGCCGCCTCCCGCTCCGAGTCTGTCAACACATATTGTTCCCACGCGCGCGCCTCGCGCAGCCGCAACTGAGGGTCCGCGGATCGGGAATACTCCTGCAGAAACAACAGGCCGGAACGGAACGCCGGGTTGCGAGGCTCCAGTTCGATGGCACGGCGGTAATTCGCCGAGGCGGCGTCAATGTCCTCGAGACCATGCTGCGCGCGCCCGAGCCCGAAGTGGGCTTCCGGGAAATCAGGCCGAATTGCCAATGCTCGTCGGTGGCAGTTGGCCGCCTCGTCGAATCGCCCCAACTCGTGCCAGGCCGATCCCAAATTGCAGTGTGCTTCGGCGAGATCGGGTTGCAGCGCGACCGCTCGCTGAAAGCTCTTCACGGCACGCTCAGGCTCACCAAGTCCCTGCCAGGCCGTTCCCAGATTGCAGTGAGCCACGGCGAAATCGGGTCGCAGCGCCAAGGCCCTTTGGTGGCAGGCAATGGCCTCCTCCGTCCGATCCACGTCTTGGAGAACAACACCGGCATTGTCGTAGGCTTCGGCCAAGTCCGATTGACAAGCAAGCGCGCGCCGGTAACACGACAGGGCTTCCTGTGGCTTGCCGAGTGCTTTCCAGGTGTTGCCCAGGTTGTTATGAGCGGCGGCATCATCTGGTCGCAGCGCGATGGACTGAGCGTACGCAGCCAACGCCTCCTGCAGGTGACCCAGACCCTGGGCGGCGACACCGCGCTGGAAGTGCGCTGCGGCATAGTCCGGCTTGATCGCCACGGCACGCCGATAGTGAACCAGGGCTTCATCAGACCGCCCCAGGTCTTGAAGGACGATGCCGCATTGGTAGTGTGCTTCGGCGTAGCCGGGCTTGAATTTGAGCGCTCGTTGGTAGCTGTCCAAGGCGTCGAGTACGCGTGCCAGGTGCTGCAGCACGTTTCCCAGGTTGAAATGCGCCTCAGCGTAGCCTGGTTTGAGACGCAATGCCTGCTGGTAGCTGGCCATGGCCTCCGCGCAACGACCGGTGTTCTGCAGAGCGGTTCCCAGGCTGTTGTGGATTTCGGGTTCGTCCGGCGAGAGAGTTCTGGCTTGCTGCAGCGGTGCCAGCGCCTCATGACTGCGGTTGTCTTGAACGAGAATGGTTCCCAGAGCCTTCCAGGCGAAACTATCGGCCGGGAACTTCTCGTTCAGGATGCGTGCGCGCTGTTCCGCGGCGGGCCAATTCCCTTCGTTGAAGAGCGCGAGGAGTGTTTCCTTTTCGGCGCGCGGTGCGTTCGCGGCCGGTCGGGACAAGGCGGCGCGCCCGCTGCGTTTCGCGTGTCGTTGCGGTCTGGCCTTCATGAATGGGCGTCCGTGCCGTTTGACATCATGGCTTCCATGCCAGCAGCGTCTCGTTCAATCCCCGTGAGTTCTTTGCCACCACCGGTCAAACATGTCTGCAAAAGCCTGCTCGAGACTGCGAGCCAGGCCCGCACCGTCGCACAACGGACTGCAGCGCATTTGTTCGCGCTGCCGACCGCGCAACTGCCGGCGCAGTTCCACGTCGTGTGCCAGTGACTGGGCTACCGTCACATACTCGTCCACCGTCCGCGCAGTCCATTCCGGGCGGCCCAGTCCGGTGAGCATGGATGCTCCGATTCGTCCGCCCATCCAATCCCCGGCCAGCGTCACGAGGGGAACTCCCATCCATAACGCGTCGAATCCTGTGGTCCCACTGTTCAGCGGAATGGTGTCCAAGGCGACATCTACCTGGTCGTACAGGGACATATGTTGTCGCCAATCCCCGACGTGCGGCAGGAACACCACGCGTCGTGGAGCGACGCCGTATTGTGCTAGCGTTTCGATGATACGTGCTTGCACCAGGCGGTCGCCGGCGCGCCGGTCCTTGAGGATCAAGTGGGCTGCGGGGACCGCCTCGAGTACTTTCGCCCACAACGCCAGGCAAGATTCGCTCAATTTGCTGAGATTGTTGAAACTGCCGAATCGTACGACACTGCTGTCCGCCGGACGCCACGCCGGAGGCGGTGTTTCTTCCCAGGGCGAATATGCGACCCAGGGACGCGGCAGTCGCCAGACCTGCTCGCAGAAATGCGTATCCAGTTCTGGCGGGACGAGCACTTCGTCGGCCAACCAGTAGTCCATCTCGGTTAGTCCCGTGGAGGCGAAGTACCCGATGTAGTGGCACTGCACGGGTGCCGCACGATGGGCGAAGATGTCCAGTCGGCCGTCGCGCGTGTGGCCGGTTGTGTCCAGGAGTATGTCCACCTGATCGGCGCGGATCCTGGCGGCGGCATCAGCTGCCGATTGCCCGGCCAAGGAACGCCACTGGTCGGCCAGACTCCGCAGTTGTTCTGTTTCTGATTCGGGGCGAACCGTGGTGGGGTAGAGGTAGATCTCCAATCGCTTGCGGTCCACAGCGCGCAGCCAGGTTTTCAGGAAACAGGCAACGGCATGGCGACCCAATTCGGCGGAGGCGATCCCCACGCGCAAGCGGCGTCCGGCTCGCAAGGTCACCGCGAATCTTCGGTCCCGCGCGGTCGCTCGTTCCGCGTCCGGCAACGCCGCGCGCTCCCACTGCCGCGCTTCGGCACGCTGCTCTCGGAACGGACTGACGGCGGCGGAGGCCCTTAGGGCCAGCAGCCCCGATCGGTAGTCGAGACAAGCGGGCTCCAACTCCACCGCACGACCATAGCCGGCCAACGCACCGTCCACGATGCCGATGTCCTTGCAGATCAGGCCACGCGTGTAATGTGCCGCCGCATTTCCGGGCTGGATTCGCAGGGCGCATTCTACGCTCTCTAGCGCCTCCTGCAATCGTCCCAGTTGCTGCAGTGCATTGGCGAGGTTGGCGTGAGCCTCAGCGTAGTCGGGGCGCAGTTGCAGTGCTTCTCGGTAAGCGCTCACGGCTTCCTCGAGGTGGCCTGTTTCCATGAGGGCCACTCCCAGGCTGTTGTGCGCGTCGGATTCGCCCGGGGACAGCCTGATCGCTTGGCGGAGAACTGGCAGCGATTCCTGGTGGCAACGTCGCTGCGTGAGAATGGCGCCCCAGGCCTTCCACGCAAAGGCATCCGCCGGGTCTTGCCGCGTCAGTTCGCGCGCCAGCGACTCGGCTTCCGATAGTCGTCCGGCCCGAAACAGCGCCACGACGGTTGCTCGGTCCGACTTGGCCGCCGCGTCAGGGGGTTGCGAAGACAAGGGTCGATGCGCGGGCTCGCCGGACTCCGGTTCCTGAGTCGATACCATAAGCTGCACCGGAGACATCCATGCCAAGGGTATCGGTCATGTCACCGTGCTTTCGCACGATCGGCAGCGGGTCGGCACTCACGAGTCGGTGCCGGAGGGCACATCGCTGTGGTGTTCCTTGCCGAGCCGGCGAACATCCGTGGCTTTGATCTGCGACGCTTTCTGGTTCTCACGCTGGATGGCCTCGTACACTTCGCGCCGGTGTACGGGGATGTCCTGCGGAGCATTGATTCCCAGGCGTACTTTATCTCCGCGGATGTCCACGATGGTGACGACGACGTCATCCCCGATCATGATGCTCTCATCGCGATGTCTCGAAAGGACCAGCATCGATGGCTCCTTCCCGGTTTGCCGCGCCGACAGTTGATGGATTTCTGAGTGTTCTTCGCAGGGCTCACACGCTTGCTTCAGGCAGGATCCCGCGGACACCTGGTTTCGCAACTCGGTGGGCAGGTCCCGAGTGGAACGGCGAATGGAATCCGTTCGGCCCACTCGCGTTCACAACGGACATGCCGCGGGATCGCTGACGTGGCGCAGCTTCGGGATCAGCCGGGTGGGAACACCGTGGGGGTTTCCGCCGGGTCGTGAACCGTTACGGCTGCGCGTTGCGTCAGGGAGATACTGGTCAGTGGCCTCCGGGAAGCGTCTGCCAGAATCGCCTTGGGTGAGTATCGGAGGCCCGCGCAAGGGAAATGAACTGATAGCACGCGCGTGAGTGTTTTCTGGCCGCCCGGCGCTGCTTCACGCGCTTTTGCGCAATTTGAGGGGCGAAGCCAGTAATTCCCATTGTAGCGGCTGATCGTCAACCGTGATCACCTGCCGCCCCAGGCGTCGTTCCAGATTGAACAAGAGGGGTGCCCGCAGGTTCACCGTCAAGCGCGCCTGATCACTGGACACGATGTTCAACACATAGGCTTCATCGACGGCCTGTAATTCCAGCGCGAGCAACTCGCGGCTGGCGATTTTCACGCGATATTGGGGCAGGAAGCGTCGGGGGCTGATCACCGCCAGGGCAGCGTCTGGCTGTGTCGCGCTTTGCAGCCATCCGACGGCCTCGTTCGCACCGTCGGCCAGCAGTACCCAGTGATGCTGGTCTTCCAAGCCGATCAGGCCGAACGGGAAGAAGATCACGTCTTCTTCATTGATGCGTAGGCCGCCAAACCGGCTGGTGCTGATGTTCATCGCTCGCTCTACTCTGTGTCTCTGTGGTGAGTACGTCCGCTTCGGGCGTTGTCCGAAATAGCCGCGGGAGACACCCGTCCTGTCGTCGCGTACCGAGCGGGCAAATGCCTTCTTCCCGCTATCCGGCTACATCGGCAACGGACGGGCAGTAGGACCAGAAAAACCGGAATAATCGGCAAAGTCAGCCGTCAGGCCGATAGCGTGTGGTCTGCAGTCTGTAGCTCAGATGAAGTTCAGCAGCGTCAGGTCGAGTGACTTGCCGATTAATCGCAGGCTGGCTTCCATATTGGCTTGCCGTGCGGCGAGGTCCGAGATCATCTGGACCATGTCCGCGTCAATTTCGTCGGACAGCGCCTTGCGCAGTTCCACGTCCTCGTCATCCAGCCGTTCTGAGATCGCATCGAGTACCTGGCCTCGAGCGCCCAAGTCCGACCGCGAGAAGTTCAACCGATCAAAGTCGTCGCTCAGCATCGCCAACGTGCGTTCGATTTGGGGCAGATCGTTGTCGGCGATCGCGTTGTCCAGTCGGATCAGGGTATTGAACACGCCCTTGGTTTCCAGCACGGCCGTGTCACGGCCGAGGATCTGGTCGGCGGGTCCGCCGGGTGTCACCACGGCCGCACCGGTGGCCGAGTCCTCGCCCCGGGCGATCAACCCCAGGTCCCAGGCGGCGAAACCCGTACCGCGAGTGATCGTGAGCGATCCGGCGCCGGCGCTGTAGTCCAGTAGTTCGATACCATTGCCGAATTCAGCCAGGCGCGCGACGAGTGCTCCGTCACCGTTCCCTGCGTGTCCGTTGATCAACTGCAGCACGTCGCTGAGGGTGCTGGCCGAGGACACGTCAATATCTAGCGCGACCCCGTCCTTGCGCTGAATGACGAAATCGGTGCCCGTGCCGTCGGTGACCCCGTCACCGTAGTTCAATTCCGCGAGAGGTGTAGCGGCGTGCGAGGATCGGAGTCCCAGTTGCGTGGCCAGGATACCGCCGTTTTCCCCGATGGCAAAGTCGCAACCGCTGATCACGGAGCGCACGTCGATGCCGGTTCCCGCTTCGTTAATCGACGCCAGCACGCCGGCTCCGGCGAAGTTCAGGCGATTGAGTAAGTCCTCGACAGTCACCACGTCCTCAAACGTGACGACGTGTGTTTCGTCCAGATTGACGATCTGCAGACCGGCTGCCAGATCCAGTGTCGTACCGGAACCGCCGGCGAGGAAATGGCCCGCCGAGGCCTCGACAGTTCCCACGCCGGTGTTGAGGTCGTCAAGTTGATTGTCGAGTTCGGCGAAGAACAGCCCGGTCGCGTTGATCGCCTCCGCCACGGTGTTGGCCGTCGTCTTGCCGTCGTCGATCTGAATTTCGAGTATCCGGGTGACAGGGTTGTAGGTGGCGTTCGCGTTATCACCGCTGCTCAGAGTGTCCACCAGGCGGATCTCGACGCCGTTGGCGTCGGTGCCGTTCTCCGCTGCGCTGACCACCAAGTCGTTACCGGCACCGTCCAGTTGCAGCACGCACTGCGCGCGAACTCCGAGGCAGTCCTGCAATCGCGTGGTGAGTTGCAACCGCGGCGTCAGATCACCGCTGATCAGCGGCAGTACTCCCGATCCGTTTGTCTGGACAAGTCCCAATTCCCGGGCGGTGGTGCCTCCGGGCAGATCGCGCACGGTCAAGCTCCCGCCGCCCGCATCGTCCAGATCGAGCGACAGGCCCGTCGCCGTTAGACGCACCTCCAGGTGCCGCCCGGCCGGCGGGTTGTCATGGATCAACTGGATGACATCGCCGATCGTCTCCGCGCCGCTCAAGTCGACGATCGAGAATGAATTGCTGTCGGAAATCCAGATGCTGCCTTCGGTCAGCCCGGCGCCGCCCCGCAAGTCGGCGAGACGTGTCTGTTGCGTGAGGACCGGTTCCAGCGAGACCGTGCCGCGCACTTCGGGGGAGATGGCGCCAAATACTTCGGCTCCCGTCAGGCCGGTGTCGGTGAGAAAGCCCAGGTCGACGAAGCTCGCCAGACGCTCCTCGTTGCCGCTGTACGCCACGTAATTGCCCACGAACGCGAAGGGCTGCGTGCCGGCTTTCGTGCCTGCGAACAACGACCTCCCGCGGTATTCCTGGTTTCCTACGTGCAGCAGGCGTTCGACGGCCGCTTGAATCTCCACCCGGATGGCCTCGCGCTCGACGTCGGACGTGCCCACGTTCACCGCCGACAGAGCATTGGCATTGACCCGGCTGATGATATCCGCGATTCCGTTCAACGCATTGTCCGCGGACGCCAGATACGACTGAGCGTCCGCCAGGTTGGTCATCGCTTGAGCCTTGTGTTCCAGCAGTCGCTGCAGCGCGATGGCTCGTGTGGCGGCGGCCGGGTCCTGGCTGGGCGCCGAGACGCGATACCCAGTGCTCAACTGGTCCTGCAGACGCAGCAACTCAGAACGGTCAAATTCGAACTGCGTCAGCAGCCGCTTCTGCAGGCCCATGTCGCTGACGCGCTGTGTGCCGACCGGATAGAACGCAGGCATGGAAGTCAGGGAGTCAGTCTGTAATCTTCAGTCTGTAGTCTGTTTACAAATTCACCAGTACGTCAAACAATTCGCCAATCGCCGCGATGAAACGCGCGGACGCCTGATACACGCGCTGGTACGTGATCATCTTCACCACTTCGTCGTCAATGCTCACACCGCTGATACCCAGTTGCTGGCTTTCAAGCGTGTTGCGAAACACGCGAAATCCCTCGGTCAGCGAATGGTTCACGGCGGCGGCCTCGGCGACCTCCGAGACGAACTGCTCGTACACATCCGTGAAGGTCTGGCTGTTGGCCGCGTCGAGCGGCCGGTTGGCAAAGTCCGCCAGCACAACGGCATTGTCGGCGTCCTGGCCGAAGCCGTTTTGGCTGGTTGCGAACATGCCCGGGTCCTCGCCGACGATCTCGCTCACACCGATGTTGGACGACGACGTTCCGGTGAAGAACGTGTTTAGTCCCAGAGCGGCGAGCAGCCCACTCGTGTCCTGAGCAAAACCAAACTCGATTTCCGATGAGTCGCCGGCAAGGTGCAGGCGGTTGTCCGTGCCGATTTCCGCCTGAATGCCGTCAATATCGTCCAGCATGGTGGCCAGGTCGGACAGCGACAGATCGTCGTCCAAGCCGTTCAGATCCACCAGGATTTCGGTGGTGGTTGTCAGTCCGTTCGTGTTGCGCACGAGCACCCGGAACGTACCGTTGACAGGCGTGTAGACCAGGCCGGCCTGATCGAGCGCCGCCGTGGTATCGGTAACCGCGAATTCGCTGGTTAGATCCGTGTAGCCGTACAGGCCCTGCCCGCTGCTGTACAGCTTGTTGAACTCGTAGTTCAACGTGCGCGACAGATCGTCCAGTTGTGCGAGATATCCCGCCAGGATGTCGTCGCGGGCCGCCAGGTACCCGGCCAGCTTCCCGGAGGAGACGGCCAGCGGCGAGTCGGAGTCCTGAATGTGCAGGTAGGCCCGCTGCTGCCCGTGCGCCGGATCGTAGTAGACGGTCACCGGGCGATATTCACCCGCAGCCACCAGGTAATCACCGCCGGCAAACACGATCACCGATCCGTCCTGCTGTTCCACGGAGCGAACGGAAACGATCTCCGACAGTTTGCCCAGCAGGATCTCACGCTGGTCCCGCAGGCCCACGGCATCGCTCGGCGACTTTCCGCCGCCTTCCGTCACTACGATCTGGACATTGACTTCGGCGATCTGTTCCAGGAGCGAATTGATACTGCTCGCGGTATCGACGACCCGTTCATTGAAATTGGTCTGCGATTCATTGACCTGTTCCGCGAGGCGGCGAATGTCCTGTGTCAGTACTCCGCCTTGTACAGCCACGAGGTTGCGCAGCGACATGTCCTCGGGCTGATTGAGCACATTGTGAATGGACCCGAAGAAGCGGCTCAGCGAGGAACTGAGGTCGATCTCCGACAACTCGCCGATGATGCCTTCCAACTCCAGGTAAGCGTCTTCCTGCGCTTCGGACTGTGCCAGATCGCTCGCCGCGTTCCGCAGTCGCTCGTTCAGAAACCGGTCAGCCTGCTGGATGATCGCGGTGACTTGAACGCCCAGCCCGATGGGCAGAGCGCCGATGAGCGCCGTGGACGCCGGGGTCAGCACCACTTCCTGCCGGATGTAGCCGGGGGTGCCCGCGTTCGCGATGTTGTTGCCCGTGACCTGCAGGCCGGTCTGCGCGGCAAACAGCGAGTTGTTCGCAAGTTGAATCGAACTGAATAGCGACATGGCACACGCGAACGAAATGGCTCAAGACGGTGGTGCCTGCTCAGGCCTCGCTATCCACCAGCGCACCACCCGGAATGGCTGTTCCTCTCTTTCCATATGTCGGCTGCAAACGCCCCCCCGTCGCAACAATCTCCAGCAGCTGAGCAAGATGAAGCATGGTTCGTTGTGCCAGCACCCAGTTCGTGAGACTCTGCAGCTGCAAAGCCCGCATTTTGAGCGAGGAATCGCGCACTTGTTTCTGCAGCTGCCGCCGTTTGCCGGTCTTCAGCGAAGACGCCAATTTCCCCAGGTTCTCATGCGGTAGGCCTTGGCGAGCCGCGTGCTGCAGCAATTCTCCGCGGTGATCGTGGCAGGCCTGCAGGCGATCGCACAGTTCCTGTTCGCGCGGCTGCAGGCTGAGCATCTGGTCGAGGTTGTTTTCCGCCATGCACGTGCGTTTCGCGGACAACAGTTCCAGAAGTTCCTGTTGCACGTCGCTGAGTTCGTTCAACAACTGGGCCAGTTCCTGTTCCCAGTTCACTGTTTCGCCCGGAGCATCCGTGTGTGGCACGTAGACTTCCTCTTCGAGTGTGGCTGCGACTAGCTGACCCGTCCCAACTGAAACAGCCGGAACATGGGTTCCGAAAATGTTTGGGCCGTACTCTCCGTCATGCGTTCGGCGAGGACCTGATCCAGTTGGGCCTGGAAGACTTCTTCCGCCCGACCGCCGTGGAAGTAGGCCGGTTTATCGACTGTCTTCCGCAGGGACTGCATCAATTGACCGTAGAACGTCTCGCCGACGAAACGGTGGAAGACCTGGCGCAATTCGTCCTGGCTGTTTGCGCGCTGGCCGAGCGCCGGGGCGGCGGGCTCAGTTCCCCGCATTTCGACGACGGAGGGGGCATGACGGACAGGTTGGACCGATGCGATGTTCATGGCTCACTCCGTAACGACGTGGCCGTACAGGTCGCCGCTGCGTTCGAGTCCTTTGATGATGTCGATGATGTCGGTCGTCTCCACCTTCAGGGCGTTGAGTGCGTCTACCAGCGCCTGGAGTTTCGTCGTGGAGGTGACCGAGTTCTGCTCCAACGCGACAAACGGGCCGATGTCGGCAGCGTTGCCGGCTTGAATCGACAGGTTCTTGTGCGTGACCGCGACCGACCCGATCTCGACCTGCGCGCCGATGACAATCACGCCATTGCGTTCGTTGACCACCACGCGGGCATCGTTGCGCGGCGCCTGGATGGGTGTCTCCAGGACTTCATAGATGAACTGCACGCTGTTTTCGGCATAGGCCGCGGGAATGGTCACTTCCACGTTGGCCTGATCGATCGCCTTGGCAATCGAACCGGAGTCCCGCCGGTCGTTTCTTCGCGTCGGATCGCCGCTATCCAACGTGCCAACGCGCATGGGGCTGTTGAGCGCTTCTTCGACGTCGTAGGCCGTGTTGAAACCGGCGTGACTCTTGTCGAGCACCAGGGTGAGTTTGCCGTCGGCCAGGAACGGATTCCGGACGTCGACTTCCAGGCGGCAACCACCATGGACCTTAGCGCTGGTCAGCGGGCCGCTCTTGTCCGTGGTCAGCGGTCCCTGCGCGATGGCGTAGACGCGGGTGTCGTTCGGGTTGGGGCCGCGCAGGACGGTCGGGATCAACACGCCGCCCTGGAGGCTCTTGGCACTCACGGCATTGACGGAGCAGTTGATTGCACTTCCTTGCCGTGCGCCTTCGGCCGGCACCGTGGCGATGATGTAGGTGAGTGCGACGTTCCGGGCATTCTTCAATTCTGTCAGAGTGGGCACTCCGTTGGCATCGGTGGACAACGGGCTCCCCATGTGCTCCAGAAACTTGGCCAGCGCGCGAGTCGTGGGCGCATCGCCGTCTCCGGTTCCTTCGAGTCCCACCACCAGCCCCAGGCCGTGCAGCGTGTTCTCTTCCTGCCCTTTCACGCGGCAAATGTCGCGCACCCGCAATTCGGCTTGCGCCGCGCTGCAGCTCACGAAGAAGGTCAGCACTGTGATCAGGATCGTTCGTTGCATCATGCTCGCATCCCAGGACCGCGCCGCGTGCACTAGAACCAATGGAACTCGTCCATCCACTTGAGCAGCCAGCCGCGGCGATAGCTGTCGTTCACGTGGCCGCGTTCGCGCTTCTCCAGCATCAGTTCGTCGACGTTATTGCTGAGTACGATGCCGTCGGGTCCGATGTCTTCTCGGCGGCACAAGCCGCTCAAGGAGACTTCCCAGACCTCCTCGTTGACTTTGACTTGCTTGTGTCCCTCCAGCACCAGGATGCCGTTGGGTCGGATGTCGGCAATATGGCACGCGATGTTCAACGTCAGGGACTCACGCGTCTGCATCTCCGCTTCCGCGCGATAGAGTTCCTGCAACTGGCCTCGGGCTCGCGGGTCACCGTCGTTGTTGGGGGTCGGAATGATCGCTTTGAGCCGGTCGAGATACACCCAATCCTTCAGGATGGCGTCGTAGATGGCGTTCTTGCGACGATCCATTTCGCCTTCCGCCGTCATGCTGGCGAGTTCGTTGACACGCACCACGACGATGTCGTTGATTTCCACCTGTTTGGGCGGCGGGGTCGCGATGTAGGTCCAGCTTCCTTGCTGCATTTCGTTCGGCATCGGGGCCTGCGTTGTCGCGGCGGCAGCCGGGAGCGGCACACGGTACAGGCTCGAATCCTGTGCGCCTCCCCGCGCAGGCAGCAGCCAGCACACGCACACGCACACGAACAACGTTGGTTGCCAGTTGGTAACGCGAGGCAGTAGGACCGCCGACCACAGCGGTGCTATGGCACCGGCCTGACGGCTTGTTCCCGTCGGTCGCTGGAGTCTGTGTAAGGAAACAACATTCTCACCGTTAGTTCCACGGTACATGCGACACCGTTCCTCTATTTCTCGAGAAAGGGAGCAGCCGGAGCCGGAGCCGAGGCGATGCGGGGAACCTGCAGGCCCGCCGCGTAGACTTCCGCCTGTTGCAGTCCCACGACACGCGCCGAGAATCTCTGGCGGTTGCCTGCGCTCTCCAGCAGAATCAGGTCGTCCCGGGCGCCGTCTTCCAAGGCTTTGGCGGTCGTGCGGACGGAGACGCCTTGAGCGCGGGCGGCGACCGACACCGTATCGCCGCGACGAACCAGAACGGGGCGCTGCAAGTAACGGCCGTCCAGCGGCTGACCGCTGGACACGCCGCGCGTCAGTTCCAGCCCCACGGCGTCCTGCAGCTGCCGCACCGGCAGCAGTCCGCGCAGCGGTCCCGCGACCTTTCGCAATGCCAGGTCGGCTTCGCGCAATAACTCGCCGCGCTCCAGATCCCGCGTGGCCACCAGGACGGACGCTGAAGCATCTGCCGGTTTCACGGACTTCGAGGCGGCGGACTCCAGTGCGTCTGGCGCACCGGCGCGGGGCAGTTCCGCGAATACGCGAATAACCGGTTCACCTTGCCAGGTCAGGCTCGATGTGTCCAGGCCGTGCAAGTTCAGCAGTTCACGGATCTCTTGCGCGCGCACTACGCGTGTAACCCCGGCCGCAGGTGCCGGGAACAGTTCCAGGCGGCGCAGCCGCTGCTGTTGTTCGACGTTGTCCGTTTCGATCTCGGCCACATCACCCAGCAGCACGAGCGGGCCGGGCACCCGCACCTGTTGCTTGAGCCGCAGCTCCGCAGCATCCGCGGACATGC
>Ga0233425_10004560_pt1 | contig 23061 bp, 19 predicted proteins | sample Watercolumn_Towu_2_FD_181712 | JGI IMG/M metagenome (GOLD analysis project Ga0233425, IMG submission 181712) | Freshwater microbial communities from Lake Towuti, South Sulawesi, Indonesia - Watercolumn_Towuti2014_140_MG | ecosystem: Environmental > Aquatic > Freshwater > Lake | place... | reverse complement strand
TTGGATACAACGCAAATTTTAAAAGGATTTCTTTTTGTATTTGAGCAGATTGAGCAGGGATTTGTTTCTGAAACTCTATTACAAATTTTACAAATAATTATTTTCTCTTTTAATTCGGCAATTGTTTGAGCAAATTTTTGTAATTCATCTCCGGATTGATTGAGTAAATAAAAAACATATCTTTCGGCTGTTTTGGGTCCTACACCAGGAAGATGAGTAAAAAATTTAATTAATTTTTGTATTGATTCTGGATATTCCATTTTATCCTAATCCGGGAAAACCACCAAGTTCTTGCATTTTTTTAGCCATTAATCTTTGGGTTTGTTTGATGGCATCATTTGTGTTTTCTTTGAAAATTTCAGGCAACTTTTCCCTGGAAACTTCTTCAGAAAATGAAATTGAAGAAATTTCCATGTTGCCGTTCATTTCAATTTTAACACCTTTTTTATCTATGACTATTTTTTCTCCCGCAAGAGCATTTTGCATTTGCTTTGCCTGATCTCGTAAATCTTTTAGTTGTTTTAGTTTGTTAAACATTTGTTTTTATTAAGCAAAAAAGTAAATTTTTATTTTTTTGCTTTGTTGTTATTTTTTAATAGTGAATTTTTTCCATGTTTTTGTAACTGACTGACTCCTCATCAAAGTAAAGGTCTATTTTGCCAGTCGGACCATTTCTGTGTTTTGCCACATGAATTTCTCCACGATGACGATCTTCGGCTGATAATTCATCGATATTGTAATTTCTGTCTGCCGCTTTTCTGTAAATAAACATTACCACATCAGCATCTTGTTCAATTGATCCAGAATCTCTTAGGTGGGCTAGTTTCGGAATGGCCGGCTTTGTCGCTTCAACGGCGCGAGAAAGTTGAGAAAGGGCTATTATGGGTATGTTTAATTCACGAGCAATGCCTTTTAGGCCTCTCGAAATTTCCGCTATTTCCTGAACGCGATTATCGCTGTGACGACCACGTCCCTCCATGAGTTGTAAATAGTCAATAATTATTAAGTCTAATCCTTTTTCAATTTGCAATCTTCTGGCCTTGCTTCGTATTTCCATGATGCCACAATTCGGCGTATCATCGATAAAAATATTAGCTTCTGATAATTTTCCCATACCGTCGTTTATTTTGGCAAAATCGTTATCATTTTCTTTGTCTGATAAATTTCCAGATCGAAGCCTCCAAAGGCTTACTCCTGCTTGAGCGCATAACATACGATCAACCAATTGCTCTTTGCTCATTTCCAGTGAGAAAATTCCAACCGAGGCTTTACCAACAATAGAGGCCTGTCTGGCAATGTCTAATGCGAAAGTTGTTTTTCCCACACTTGGTCGAGCAGCCAAAATAATTAAGTCCGATTTTTGAAGTCCGGTTAAAATTTTATCCAAATCCGGAAAGCCAGTCGGAATACCTCTTAATTTTCCGCCTTGTTTGTGTAATTCGTCTATTCTATCAAAAGCATCACCCAGTAAACTGTCGACCGGAGTAAAGGCATTTTTAAGATATTTTTGAGAAACACCAAAAAGTTTTTGCTCGGCCTCATCCAGCATTAAATCCACATCACCGTCTTCTTTGTATCCAATTTCATTTAATTCACTAGCAACTTTTAAAAGCCTCCTAAGGGTGGCCTTTTTTTGTATTATGTCAGCGTAGTGAGAAATATTTGACGGAGTAGCTGTAAAATTTGAAAGATGAGCCAAATAGGTTCGACCACCAATTGCCTCTAGTTTTTGTTTGTCCTTTAATCGGCTAGTAAGGCTAATAATGTCTATCGGCTCATGTTTATTAAATAATTCAATCATGATGGAGTAAATTATTTTATGAGCTTCTTTGTAGAAATCATTTTCAGAAACAGAATCAGACACTTTAATAATAGCGTCTTTGTCCAAAAGCAGTGACCCCAAAAAAGACATCTCTGCTTCTATGTTTTGCGGTGGTAATTTTTCTAAATCATTATTTTTTGTCATAGTAATATACTACACGAAGGAGGGATTAAAGGCAAGAATGATTTTTCCACGTTTTTTCCACAATTTTATTTTATTTTAGCAAAAAAAGTAAAAAATATTTGTTTATTTCTAAAATCTTGCATATTTTTTAAATATGTGATATTATAGTTTTATCTAATAAAACCGCTACTGAGAGCTGTTTTATTTTTGTTTCTGCGCCCATAGCTCAGTCGGTAGAGCAGCTCCCTTTTAAGGAGAAGGTCACAGGTTCGAATCCTGTTGAGCGCACATATTATTTATTTTTTGAAAAAAAATAAATAATAGGTGAGATCAATGTTTTATGAGAACTTGGATTTTGGCGTGGGGCTTCCGCCCCTTCGAATCCTGTTGAGCGCACATATTATTTTATTTTAATTAAAAATTGCCGACTTAGCTCAGTTGGTAGAGCAGCTGTTTTGTAAACAGCATGTCATGGGTTCGAGTCCCTTAGTCGGCTCAAGATAGCAAAAATAATCCGCTTAATAGCGGGTTTTTTTATAAAAATGAAAGAAATAAAATATAAAATTTATACTCTGGGATGCAAGGTTAATCAATACGATTCTTTTGATTTGGAACGTAAATTAAAAAAAATTGGTTTTAAATCTGTTGAAAAGTGGGCTGATATTGTTTTTGTTAACACTTGCTCTGTTACTAAAACAGCTATTATCAAAGATAATAGAATGGCAAGTAAAGCGCGTCAGGAAAATCCGGAAGCAAAAATTGTTTTTATGGGGTGTTATCCCAAAAGTTATCGCGAAGAAATTAAAAGCGATGATTTTGATTTGATTTGGGGGGTCGGAGATTTTGATAAACTAATAAAAACAATTTTAAATTTTAATTTTTCGACTCAAAATCAACCTCCGATGACAAAATTTAAAGAAGAAAAATCCGACAAAACTCGTTATTTTATCAAGGTCCAAGATGGATGTGAACAGTTTTGCAGTTATTGTGTTATTCCTTATAATCGTGGAAAATTGCAATTCAAAAAAAGATTAGAAGTTATTAAAGAAATTAAAGAGGTTGTCAGTGGTGGATGTGGTGAAATTGTTTTAAGTGGTATTCATTTGGGTCTTTATGGATATCAAAGAATTGGGGGAGTTTTAAAAAAAGAGGATAGTTTAGTTGGATTGATTCAAGAAATTATTAAAATTGAAGGCATTAAAAGAATCAGATTGAGTTCTATTGAGTCTATGGAAATTTCAGATGACTTAATCAAAATTATTAAAAACGAAAAAAAGATCTGCAAACATTTGCATATTCCATTACAGTCTGGGTGCGATAAGATTCTTAAGGCTATGAATCGTCCTTATAGTCGAAATGAATTTGAAAAAAAAATTATTCAAATTAAAAAAGAAATTCCAGATATTGCCATATCAACTGATGTAATTGTTGGTTTTCCTAGTGAGACTGAAGATGATTTTATAATGACTTGTGATTTTGTTAAAAAAATGAAATTTTCGAAGTTGCATGTTTTTTCTTTTTCTGCGCATGAAAAAACCCCAGCTTTTAAAATGTTGAATCAGATTAAAAAAAGCGAGGTGGCAGTCAGATCAAAAGTCTTGCGAGACATTGGAGAGAAATTACAAAAAGAATTTCAAGACAAGTTTAAGGGAAAAAAATTAGAAATTTTAGTTGAAGGCAAAAAAAATAATGGTCGTTTTGGAAAAACAGAATATTATTTTGACGTTAAAATTTGTTCTGATATTATAGATGGAAAAAAAATAAAAAGGGGAGATATTATTGAAATTGTGCTTTAATTTTAATACAGAATAATATCAAAACAACAAAAATTAATTTTTGTCAAATTTTTTGTTGACAAAAATTAATAAATATGATATATTATCTACAATATGAAAAAGATAAAATCAAAAATTAAAATGTTGCTTCACTATACTAAAAAAATAATCTTTTTGGGGGTGGGTTTGGGATTAATTGTTGTGGGAATAGTCGGAATGGTAATGCCGATAATACCAGGAGTTGTGCCCCTGTTAATCGGCTTATCGCTCTGCTCAAGAGGTTCGAAAAAATTTGACTACAATGACCATATTAGCAAGTATCTCCCTGGTTATTTAAAAAAATTTCTCAGAAAATAATAAAACCACTAATTTAAATTAGTGGTTTTATTATTTGTTTTTATTTTTTGAAGGGGTAATTTTTAACGCTTTTTGATTCCAAAAAGCACAGAAATTAAGTCATCCATATTTTTTAATTAATAGTTACCCCGTTATTTATTAAAATAAATAACCTGTAATTATAGGCTATTATTTTGTTTTTGTCAACCCTTTTTTAAAAAAACAAAAAAAGAGTCAACTTGCGCCAATTCTTTGTTTTGTGATCCCTAGGGGAATCGAAAAGCCAAGGCGTTTTCCGATCAATTATTTGAGGTTTAGTAGATTTTAAATTATTATTTTTTTATTTTGTTGTTAGGCAATTTTTAGTAGTATAATCAGAAGTGATTCGCTCCAACTAGAGACACAAACAAAAACATCCCATTTTCATGGAATGTTTTTATTTGTGATCCCTAGGGGAATCGAACCCCTGTTATCAGGATGAGAACCTGGTGTCCTAACCATTAGACGAAGGGACCGGGTTTAATAAAGAAACTCTTAACTAAAGGATGAGATTATTATAAATTTTATTTGGTGCTATGTCAATAATTCTAATAAATTTTTAATTTAAATTATTAATTATCCAGAATGTATGCACAGAAAATATTAACTTATAAACATTTTATTCATTTTTTTCCTGTTTTTTTGGTATTGACTTATATTTTATATGCGCTATAATATAATAGTGCGTTTCGGATATTGCTTTATTGCACATATCTGAATATTTCCTAATATCAATACGATGTCTTCAAAAACATTGTTTAATTATTAGGATTTAAGCATGGGGATATAAGAACCCGCACCTCAATTGAGGCGCGGGTTCTTTTTTGTTTTTAAAATTTACAAGATTATTTGTGTTGTTTATTGATTAGTCGCGAGTAGCCATTTATAAATTCTTTTGCGGTCATTGGTTTTTTCCCTTCGATCTGTATTTTTGTGACAATAAGAGCGTCTTTTTTGCATTGAATACAAAGTTTGTCTTTTTCTAGAAAAATATCTCCTGGTGAGTATTTATTTATAGGAAGAATTTTATTTTCAGTTGATAATAATTTGATATTTTTCCCCTGAGAAAGAAAAAAAGATCCGGGCCAAGGACTCATTGCTCTGACAAATTTTTCAATCAAGGCAGCGGAATTTTCCCAGTTTATTTTGCCATCATCTTTTTTTAGTAACCCAACATAGGATGATTGATCGTTTTTTTGCGGTATGGTTTTAATTTTTCCTTCAATGTAGTTTAATAAAATTTTTGTAATTATTTTCGAGCTTAGCTGTGATAGTTTTTCAAATAATAATCCAGCATCATCCGAATCGTTGATTTTTATTTTTTTTTGATAAAGAATCGGTCCAGTATCAAGTCCTTCGTCCATTTTCATGATAGTTATTCCAGTTTCACTATCTCCGTTCAAAATAGCGGCTTGAATACAACTGGCTCCGCGATATTTTGGCAATAGTGAGGCGTGCACATTAATACAACCAAACTTCGGTAAATCAAGTATTTTTTTGGGAATTATTTGCGCATAAGCGATAACCAGAATTAAATCAATATCAGTGATCGGTAGTTGGTAATTTTTAATTAAAGTTGGCTGATAAACCGGAATGTTATATTTTTGAGCCAAGATTTTAACAGGGGGTGGGGCAACAATTTGTTTTCTGCCAATTTTTTTATCAGGTTGAGTAATAGCAGCCACAATTTCAAAATGATCATCGTTTATTAGTGTTTCAAAAGTTGATATGCCAAAATCAGGTGTGCCGATAATAATTGTCCGTATTTTATTTTTCATGATATAATGATTAATAAATAAAAAATAATTATTTTTTTATATCGGTGGTTTTGAGTTCTTTTAATTCAATGGCCTTGTCAATAAATAATATTCCATCAAGATGATCGTTTTCATGCTGAATTACTCTTGCCAAGAGACCTTGGGCGGTAATTGTTTTTTCTTTTCCGCTGGCATCTGTGTACTGGCAAATTAATTTCTTGTGTCTTTTGACTTTTCCAAAAATATTTGGCACAGAAAGGCAGCCTTCTTCTCCCCATTCTTTGATGATGGATTTTTTTAATATCTTTGGATTGATAAAAAATTCAGCTCCGTCTTTAGTGTTAATCACAAAAAGACGAATATTTTCACCTATTTGCGGCGCAGCTAAACCAATTCCGTCTTTTTTGATCATGGTCTTTTCCATGTCTTTTAGAAGGGTGCTGATTTCCTTGGTTAATATTTTTTTTACTGGAATTTCGATTGATTTTTGCCTTATTTTTGGATTGAGTTTGGTTATTATTTCTAATATTTTTGCCATATTCTTTTTTGAATATTTTTTTATTATAGTATTAAAATATTAACAAGTTTTAGCAATATTTTCAAGTGATTAAATTTTTTGTATAATATTATTAAACAATAAATTAAATTTTTTAACATGAATTTACCAACAGAAGAAGAAAAAATAAAATTATCTTGGCATTTAGTGAAAAGAGATGGTGTTACCAAAAATGAAATATATGAAGTGATGGAAAGAGTTCCAGAATTAAGGATGGATGCCTGGATGGAATTAAATCGTTTGGGTGTTGATAAAAACGATTTAAGATTTGTGATTGATCGAGTTGAAGAATTAAGGAAAGAAGCTTGGAACAAATTTAAAAAAATGACACCAGCGAGTTATGAGTTAAAAAATATTTTAGAGAATGTTCCGGAATTAAGAAAAGAAGCTTGGAAACTTTTTCTTAAAGCCAGACCGACTAAAATAGAACTAAGAGAGATTGTTAGGTATGTTCCGGAATTAAGAAAGAAGGCTTGGCGCAAATTAAAATGGCAAGACTTGGAGCCGGATGACATGTTTTATATTTTAAAGTTTGTTGACTCCTTGGAACAAGAAGCCTGGAAAAAATTTAAAAAATTAAAACCAACCACTAATGAGATTTTTAAAATATTAAAAAATATTCCGCGATTGCACATTCAAGCCTGGGAAGAGTATTTGCGTGTAATGATTTCCAATGACGAATTGATCAAGGTTATGACAGAAATTAAAGAATTAAGAAAAGAAGCCTGGCGTGTTTTTATCACTCTGCATCCTTCAAAATCAGAATTAATTATGGTTATGAAAAAAGTTCCAGAATTAAAAAATGACGCTTGGCTTATTTTTTGGGGAGGAAATCCGTCCAATGAAGAAATGAGAACTGTCATTAAAACCATTCCAGAGCTACGGGGTGAGGCCTGGCTTCATATGATTAGACAGGGGATTGGGAATAAGGATTTGTGTTTTGTGATTAAGGATATTAAAGAATTAAGAAGAGAAGCGTGGGAATATCTAAAAAAACAAGACCCTACGGGTAGTGAATTGGACTATGTTATAAAATTCGCTCCAGAATACAAAAAGGAAGCTTTAAAAATGCTGGAAAAAGTTGTTAAAAATAAAAAAAGAGACGATATTATGGACAGAATTAATAAATTTAATTATTAATTTATGAATGATTTTTTGGGAGTGAGTGAAATATTTGCAAATAAAAAAAATAAAAAACCACCAACATATCGTTGGCAAGATTTGGCGTTGCGTGTAATAAAAGAGTTAAGCATTCCGCCTTTTAAAAAAAGTGCTGTTTTTAAGGCTTGTAAAGAGAAACCGGAAAATTTTATTTTAAAATGCTTGACTGATACAAAAGAATTGTGTGACGGTGGCGAGAAATGGAAATATTTTTTTAAAATAATTTCCAGTAAATAAAAATATTTACTTATAAATCAAACTTCATTGTTAAATACCCGACACCAAAAGGCGCCTCATAGGAAAGTATTTTGGGGGTGTGTTTTATTTCGTCCATGATTCCCAGGAGTATGAGGATTGATTTTAAACCACATTCTCCTGCTTCATGGATAAAATTTTTATCCATTTTAATAATTTCTTTGGTTTTATTTTGTCTTAATAATTCCACTATTCTTTTGTCAAATTTTTTTCCTTTTGATGAGTACCCAGCAGGAGCTTCTTTTGTTAAGCGATGCGATAAATCCCCAGAAGCAATTACGGCTATTTTTTCGTTGTGATATAAAATTTCACTTTTGAGCAATTGACCAAATTTAAAATGAGCTTCATTGGTTAAGCCAGAATAATAAATCGGCATTATTTTGATTTTATTTATTTTTTCAGTGAGCAAATAGAGTGGAATAGCTGATCCGTGATCAAGTTTTGAATCGGTTATCATTTGCAACGGAGCTTTGGTTTCTAATTTTTCTCTGATTCGGTGTGAAAGACCAATATCTCCTAGCCATTCTTTTTTTGTTTGAAAATCGCCAAAATTTTCAAAATTACAAGTAAACCTTGGGCTAAGATTCATAGTGAAGGCTTTTGATTGAACAAAGCCATGTGGAGAAATTATTAAAATCGACTCTATTCCGTTATTTTTTATTTCCTCAGATATTTTTTTTATAGCGGTATTAGTCAGATTTAATTTTATTAAATTTTCTTTCCCTATGGTAGGTATTAAAATAGGGGGGTGCGGCAATATGGCTGCTAACTCAAGTGACATATTTTTTATTAAGGATTTAATATTTCGCCAATTTCTCTACTTAGTTCATTGCTAGTGGTGCTAGCGGAAGTAGTGCCCGTGCTTGCGTCGGATAACATTTTAGAGCTGCTAGCGGTTTCAATTTCTTCTTCTATGATAGTGCTTAAAGGATCACCTTCTTCGTATAAAGCTAGTATTTTAGGAGTTACAGGAATAACATTTTTCCATTTATAACCAAGTTCCTCAAAGGTTTTTCCAGAAGTAATTGGTCTTCTTTTTTTGTTATCAATAACATAAACCGCTGGTGATGAATTTGATTTAATTAATTCTCCATCTTCAAAAATTGTCGGTTCAATTGTTGTGTAGCTGGCTAACTTGTCAGATGTCGTAGGTGTGATTGATTTTCCTTTGAATTTTGTTTTAAGCAAAATAGAATCCCAAAGCGGTGCTTTTGTGCCTTCTGTTACCCAGTAAACACCGCCAGTTTTTTTGTCTTGAAGAAGCGCTCCAGTCGGATAACTGGAAGTTGCGGTAATTGAGGGGCCATTTTCATAAGCATTAATATCTTCCCAACTGGCATTTACAATTTCCTCCGGATTGAATCCGATTTTTCTAAAAGCTTCATTGTCTGAAAAGCCACGTTTTATATCATTAATAATTAAAAAAACAGTTCCCCTGGGAGATCTTACCAAAGAGTATTGGGGAAATTTAAGTCCAGATCCTTTTACGTAGCCATCAAGAACCGATTTATCAACGGTGATTACTTTATTCATATCAAAACGAGAGGTTAGGGCGCCTTTGGAAAGAAAAGGTCTTTTTTTACCATTTTGAATAAGCCATATTCCAGGTTCCCCCTTGGCTTGAAGCAGCGAACCGTTGGGGTATGTTCTGGTAAAATACTTCATCCAAAGTTTGTAGAAATTATAATTTCCATTGTACACGTGAGGCGTGTAGTTGTATAAACCAGCTGTCGCGTGATTGGCTGGCCTAATCATAGAGCTTGGTCTGCCGGTATTGGTAACCTCATAGCTGTTTCCTGTTTTGTATGAATAACGATTTGGATTTTTAACGTAATCAAAAAATTGCAAAGCAGCAGAATTAACTTGTTTGCCAAATCCTTCCCAACGTTTGTTGCAGGCTTCGCCATCAGGACAACCGTAACCATTGGCCCAGTCTAATTGTCTTTGAGTGGGATTTTTTTCAGTAAGCAGGCTTTGTTCTTTTTGCAATAGAACTAACAAAAATTTAGGATTGATTGTTACTTTATCACATTTTGCTTCTTTTTCTGCTTTTGTTGGATTAGCTGAAATACTAGCCTTAGAGCAATCGTAATTATTGGAAGCGTTGTAAATTATTTCAGTTGCGGTTTTGATATTGCCTTCATGATCTTTGAATTTATTGTAAGCAATATAACCGCCGCGTGATTTAAGAAATTCATCGATTTCAGCCAGTGTCATAGATGATGAGTCTAGTATTTCTTCATCGCTAATAATATTGTTTGGATCAAATTCTGGTCCGGCTTGAGATATTTTTGGCAAAAAAATAAAAAAGAATAAAAATGCCAAAAACAAATAATGTGACTTTTGTTGGATTTTCATGTTGTTAGTAGGTTAATTTTTTACTTAAATATTGTAACATAATTTTCTTAAAAATCAAAATAAAAACCGCCAACATTTTTTGTTGGCGGGTTGATTTTAGTAGCCGGCGGCCGTGTGGTAGTAGTTCTTGTTGAAGAACGAGAAATCTACTCCGTTGACGGTGCCGTTCTTGTCATAGTCTGACCGCTCAGCAGTGGTGAGCGGGAAGACATTCCACAGGTTTGTGGATGCACAGTAGTTGCCAGTCACTCGATGCGTGACAGGCTTGTAGTAATAATTTCTAAAGGTGGAAAAATCCACACCGTTGACAGTCAACTGGTTGTACAGATAACCTTCTTGCTGGGTGTTGGTGATGTCGCCAAATAGCTTGTATGCTATCGTTGGCGTGCTTTCCGTGTCCGTGTCGGCGTCATAGGTTGTGACAGCCACGAAAATCATCTCCAATTGTGTTTTGTTGTAGGGCGCAACCTTCAAATAAGCTGGGAGATTATTCACCAGATTAATGTAGTTGCACACTACGCTTGTTACTGACACAGATCCTTGCCAAATTTCACCTTCTTTGGCAAGCGCCTTAGCAGCTGTTCCGGAAATGTAAATCCGAAGTTGGTCGGTCCGAGGATCAAGCGCGGCTTGATTGATAGCCGTGATCAGCGTTTGGTCATTAAGGCCAACGCTTTCTAGCTTGATCTGCGGAGGCGCAGGTGGCGGAGGCGGTGAGACAACGTAGCATGTTCCCTGATACAAATTTTGACCAGGGTAGATTACGTCGTCATTGGGCGCCAAAATTTTGTTGCCATCGATGCCGATTGGCACGATTTGAATGTTGTACGTGTCGTACGGCAAAATGATGCTTAGGGTGTTGTCGTAGACAGTGTTTACTGTCTCATAGTCGGTACTATCGGTAATCCTTACCTGGTATTCGGTGATGCCAGGAAGGTCCTCCCAGGTGATGTCCACGTTACTCCCAAAGGAGTTGATGGATGGCGCAGACTGAATCATGTTTCCGCCCTGTGTTTTTAGGACGTAGGTATTGGATCTGGGCGACTCCGCTCCATTGGTGACAGCAGTCATTGAAATAAAATGAATGCCATCTTCAATAATGTTGACATCCGATGTTCTGGCGTCCGGTATTGGGACATTGCTTACTTGGTACACATTTTGAGATGTGTATGCTTGACTAGAGTCGTAAATATTAAACGACTCACTAGCCCCGGTATAGTCCCAGTTAACTGAAATTGTTCTAGCCAATACTTGATCGGCTAAAACTGCCAACACTCCTAGAATGATAAAAAATAGTCCTTTTCTCATCTCTCTCTCCTTTTTATGTTTTTAAACTTTGGTTTTCCGGGTTTGGTTTAATCCGTGTGAATATGTTTCACACCTCCTTAACCAAACCGTATAAAAAAGGGTGGAAGAGGAGATGTGAGAATTGAGTTGTTAAGGTGCGATTTTTTATTTAAATTTATTTAAATTTGTTTTTATTGTTTATCTTTTCCACTTTTATTTTTTTACTTTTTTTTGTATAATTGAGATAAACAAACAGAACTCTTCCAGAGGTTAATTAAAATTTTATCCCCTAAAAAAATTCTGGCTAAAATAAAGTGTTTCAAACAAACCTAAACATTTTATTCTAGCATGTTTTAAATATTCTGTCAAGGAAAACAGATCATGGAGGTGTGTATATCTTTATTATACACTATTTTTTAACATTTTAAAAGATTTTTAAACATTAAAATAAAGTTAATAATAAATTAATTTAAAGCTAATATAATGGATTTTTTATTAATTATATTGACAAAATATGAAAAATAATGTATAATAGTATATTACCTTTTAAGGTAACTTATAAATAAAGAAATATATGCAAAAAAACACGACAAAAAAAATTAAAGCTATTATTGCTTTAGCATCTTTATTTATTTCCATGCTCCCAGGAATTGTCCTAGCAGACACTGCTGAATTTGGTCAAAATTCTTACAGTGTAGCCCCTGACACGGATTTTACTGTAGTGGTGAATGCCACTGATTTTGTGGATGTTGATACGGTTGATTTGCTCTTGGAGTATGATCCTAATGTAATCTCATTTGTAAGCGCGACAGACGGAGTTATAATGTCTCCCGCCATGATGATTGTGAATACTTTTCCTAGCGGCCCTAATGAACAGCTCTTGGTTTCCTTGTCAGCTTTCATGTCACCAATTAATGGTGATGGGGAATTGACCACTATAACATTTCATTCGTCGGCAAGTGGAGGCAATACTAATATTTCTTTTGTAACTTTTGACATCGTTCATCCTGATTTTTCAATGACTTCTGGTACAACCGGTTTGGCTGCATCAGTCACTGTTCCGGTTCCCGATACTACAAATCCGATTATTTCAATCAATAATCCAACTATCAATGCAACTTATTCTTATACAAATGCAAGCAATATTTTAACTTTGGCAGGAACAGCTACCGACAATAATACTGTTAGCTCAGTATCATATTCTGTGGATACAGGTGATAGCGGGGTGGCTTCAGGAACTGAAAATTGGTCTGCTGATATTAGTTTAACAGAAGGAGAAAACATTGTTACAGTGACCGCTGTTGATTCTATCGGTAATGTCGGAACGGATACTTTAACAATAAATTATGCAATTCCTGCGCCTGCCGGTATTGCTTTTTCTCAGACCGACATTAATACATCAATTGACTCAGATTTTACAGTAACAATTAATGCTACTGATTTTTATAACGTCGATACCGTGGATTTGGTTTTGGAATATAATCCAAATATAATTTCTTATACCAGTGCTACCGAAGGAGTGTTAATGAGTCCAGCTATGATTATTGATTCAATAGGAATAAATGGTCAAAATGAAACATTGCTATTATCAATATCAGCGGTCATGTCGCCAATCAATGGTGATGGCGAGTTAGCCACTGTTACTTTTCATTCTACAGCAAACGGTGGAAGCACAAATGTTGCAATTGCTTCATTTGACATCGTTCATGCGGATTTAACAACCTCCACAGGAACTATTGGATCAATGGCAACAGTGAGTATTCCGGTTCCTGATACTACAGCTCCAGTAAGAAGCGCGGGATTGCCAAGCGGTTCACAATCTTCAAATACAACCCAAGCAACACTGAGCTTGACCACTAATGAAAGCGCTACTTGTAAATATTCTACAACTGCTGACGTAACTTATGACTTGCAAACCAATGTCTTTGCCACAACTGGCGCAACAACACACTCAACAGTAGTAACAGGTTTATCAAGTGGTACATATAATTATTACGTCAAATGTGTTGATTTGAATAATAATAAAAATACTGATGATTATATAATTAATTTTTCAATACAACAACCAGCAGCTTCTGGTGGTTCTGGTGGTTCCGGTGGTGGCGGTGGAGCGACTGCGGTTGCGACAACTGATACTACGCCAACAGCGCAGCCTGTTAGTGTTACCGGAGAAAGACTAGAAACACAAATTACTATAAAATGGAAGAATCCCGTAGATAGTGATTTCGACAAAATAGTAATTATTAAATCAAACGACTTGATCGATTCATACATGACTTTGTCTGCCGCGTTGGGAATTGGCACTAAGGTTTATGAAGGAAATGCTCAGGAATATATCGATAAAAACATTGATCCGTTATCAACTTATTATTATGCGATTTATTCTTTGGATAAAAAGGCCAATGCCACAAAACCGGTTGTTATCACAAAATCAAAGATTTCTGCTGACAATAAGACAAATGTAGCCACCACTAACCAAACAACAACCCAAACAGTAAAAGGAGATTATGTTTCTGCGGATAATTTAATTGGAGCTGACAGTGAAACCGTAGAAGTGGTCACCATGTCAGAAGCAACCAAAATATATTCTCAAAAAACAAGAGTTGCTTTGAATGAAGATGAAACCAGGCTATATAATAAAGTTTATGAAAAAAAACACCGAGAATTAACTGATGATGAAAAATATCGATTAGCGCACTTTATTAAATACGGAACTGAAACTACCAAAAAACTTGGCTCAGGAGAATGTGCCGGTGTGGTAAATTCGTACAACTCAGTATTTGGTAAATTACCAACTACCGAGGAGGAATGGCAAGATGTTATCAAGATTGCCAATGGCAGATGGCCGAACGAGAGAAATGTTGAGGCTGAAGATGAAACTAAAAGCGATAGATTTAAAAAGATTTATAAAAGAGAGGCAAATATGTCCAATGCCAATGACAATGCCGCTGTTACGGTTATGACCTATGGTCTTAGACCGGCTGACAGGAAATTGCAGAGCGAAATGGCTGGAATGAGAATATTTAAAGGAATTTATAAATATAACCCCACATCCGCTCAAGACTGGGATATAGTCAGAGCAATTGCTTACTCTGGAGCAACTAGATAAATCTGAACTTATTAATAAAAAAATACCGAGAATAATATTTATTTCTTGGTATTTTTTATTTTTGTCAGCTCTTGAAAAAAAATATTTTTTTTGATAAATTATATTTTATGCATAATAAAAAATATCACATTGTTACCATTGGTTGTCAAATGAATAAAAACGACTCCGAAAGAATAGCCGCTTATTTGGAGAATTTTGGTTTTGTCTTTGAAAAAGACAAAGTTAAGGCCGATTTGTTGATAGTTACCACTTGTGGCGTGAGACAATCGGCTGAAAATAGAATTTATGGCTTGATTCCTAAATTAAAAAAAACCAATCCGCGTAAAATAATTATTTTAACCGGTTGCTTGTCAAAACGAGAAGATGTTAAAAAAAGAATGAAGAAATATGTTGATCTATGGTTGAATATTACTGATTTGCCCAATCTTCAAAATTTACTAAAGGACAAAATCTCCATAGTCAATAAAGAGCATATGTTTGAATATCAGGATGTTAATTCTTATTTTAAAATTAAACCAAATTATTCTTCGTCATATTCGGCTTTTGTGCCGATTGGAAATGGATGTGATAATTTTTGTACTTATTGTGTTGTTCCTTATGCGCGCGGAAGAGAAATTTATCGTTCGGCCGGTGAAATTATAAACGAGGTAGCATCTTTGGTTAAGAATGGATATAAAGAAATTAATCTAATAGCGCAAAATGTCAATAGTTACCAAGATGGTGATGTTAAAAAAATAAATTTTCCCCAGTTGTTAGCTATGATAAATGACATTGCTGGTGATTTTTGGATTCGTTTTTCTACCAGTCACCCCAAGGATATGAGTGATGAGTTGATATATGCAATTGCCAGGTGTGCCAAAGTTTGTCGTCATATTCATCTGCCAATTCAATCTGGCGATAATGTTATTTTGGAAAAAATGAACAGAAAATATACCAAAGAGCATTATTTAAAGTTGATTTTTAAGATACGGGAGGTTTTAAAAAGCATGGATGATTATCCATGGACTGCTCCAGTTTCAATTTCTACAGATATTATCGTTGGTTTTCCCGGAGAAACCAAAAAGCAATTCAATCAAACAGTGAATTTATTCAAGGAGGTTGGCTTTGATATGGCCTACATTGCTCAGTATAGTCCTAGACCAGGAACGGCTGCTGAAAAAATGATTAATAATGTTTCTCAGGAAGAAAAAAAGCAAAGAATGGAAATCATCGATAAATTATTAAGAAAAACAGCAAAAAAGAACAATCAAACTTATATCAATAAAGTTGTTCAAGTTATGATTATCAATAAAAACAGTAAAGGATTTTTTGGTTTAACAAAAAGTAATAAAAATGTCCATGTTTTTGGCGCTGTTGATGTTGAAATCGGTGAAATTATCAATGTTAAAATAAAAAAGGTGGAAGATTTTGGAATGGAAGGCGTTTATGATGGTATTAATAATTTATGTCAAAAGTAAAAGTAAAAAAAATTATTGCCATTGTCGGCCCAACAGCCAGCGGAAAAACAAAACTAGGAGTTAATCTGGCCTATTATTTTAACGGTGAAATTATAAGTGCTGATTCAAGGCAGGTGTACCGAGGAATGGATATTGGCACTGGCAAGGATTTAAAAGATTTTCACCTAGCTGTCCCAGATTCAAATAATCTCCAGGAAAAATATATTGATATCCCTTATCATTTGATTGATGTAGTTTTACCTGAAGAAAAATTTAGCTTAGCTAATTTTTGTCAAATGGCGCAAGAAGCTATCAAGGAAATATTCCAAAAAAATAAAATTCCAATAGTGGTCGGAGGGACTGGTTTATATATGCAAGCGTTAGTGGATGAATATAATTTAACGAACTCAACACCAGATTATCGTAAAAGAGCTATTTTGGAAAATTTATCTCTTCTGGATGTTCAAAATGAAATACAAAAAATAAATTCAGATTTTTTTCAACAACTAAATAAAAGCGAACAGAGCAATAAACGCAGATTGATCCGTTATCTTGAGCAATTGCAAAATGGAAAAAATCCATTTGGTCTTAAGGGGGGAAATAATAATTATGAATATTTGGTTATCGGCATTGCTCAGTCTAGAGAAGTTTTATCAAAAAGAATTTATAAAAGATTGATTAGCAGGCTAGAGGGTGAGGGGATGATTGATGAGGTTAAGAGACTGCATGAAAAAGATGGGGTTAGTTGGGAAAGACTGGATGATTTTGGCTTGGAATATCGTTATATTTCTTTGTATTTGCAGAAGAAAATAAATTATAAGGAGATGGTTGAAAAATTAAATATTGCTATTAGGCAATTTGCCAAAAGGCAAATGAGTTGGCTGAGAAGATGGGAAAAACAAGGTCGAAAAATTTATTGGGTTAATGATGAGTCCGAGGCTAAGAAAGTAGTAGCAGATTTTTTAAAAAAAATAAAATAGACTGTGGAAAAACTAAAAAACAAAAACCAATCATCGCAGATTGGTTTTTGTTTTATGCTTTAAAGTAGTTTTTTAACATTTCTGTGACTGTTTTGGGGTTAGCCTTTCCTTTTGTGGCGGCCATGGTTTGTCCCACGAGAAATTGCAGAATATTTTCTTTGCCGTTCTTGTATTCAGAAACCTGTTTAGGATTTTTTTCTATGATTTCTTGGATAATTATTTTTAGTTCTTCAGTGTTGTCCATTTGCTCAAGTCCCAGTTTTGTCATTATATCAGTTGGATCACCGCCTTTTTGGTACATGACTTCTAGAATTTTTTGACCAGCGCTGGAATTGATTTTATTTTGATAAACAAGTGTAATTAATTCTGCGAAATTTTCTGGTGTAATTAAGATGTCTGAAATATTTTTTCCATCCTCTTTAAGATGTTTGAATAATTCAGATGTTAACCAATTGGAGGTGGTTTTGGCAAGTTTCTTTTTTTGTCTTTCCCAAGTGTCTCCGGATGAATTTATCCATGATTGCAATTCGGAAATAATGTTTTCCGTGTAATCTGCCAATTTTTTTTCAGAAACTAAGATTTCTGCCGTTTGACTGTCGAGGTCATATTGTTCAATAAATCTTTTTTTCTTTTCCGGAGGCATTTCTATTAGGTGAGTTTTGATTTCTTCAATTATTTCATTGGTGATATTCAGTGGGGGGATATCTGGTTCAGGAAAATAACGATAATCAGCAGATGTTTCTTTTTTTCTTTGGCTGATTGTTTCTCCCTTGTTTTCATCCCAGCCTCTTGTTTCTTGTATTAATTTTTCACCCTCTGTGAGTGCCAGTGTTTGTCTTTTGATTTCGTAGTTAATGGCTTTTTCCAGGGCGCGAAAGGAATTAATGTTTTTTATTTCAACTTTGGGATTTAATTTATAATCATCGATTGGTGTAATTTTGCAATCGCCGGTATATTGCCACTTATTTTTTTCTTGAATGCTAACATTTGCCTCGCAACGCATATGACCTTTTTCCATGTCAGCATCAGAAATATTTAAGTATCTGAGAATTTGTTGATAAATTTGACAAAATTTTTTTGCCTGTTCTGCTGATTTAATCACTGGCTCGGTAACCAATTCCATGAGAGGGGTGCCAGCTCGATTAAAATCAATGAGTGAATAATTTTTTCCGATGGGATGGATATTTTTTCCAGTATCTTCTTCCAGATGAATTCTGGTGATCGCAATTTTTTCACCGTCAATGTCCATATAGCCATCGTAAACCAAGGGTAAATCATATTGTGAAATTTGATAGCCCTTCGGTATATCGGGATAGAAATAATTTTTTCTATCGAATTTGCTAAGTTGATTTATCTTGGAATGCAATGCTAAGCCAGTTAAGATGGTCCATTTTATCGCTTGTTCATTGGGGATTGGCAATGTTCCCGGATGAGCCATGCAGATAGGGCAGGTGTGCTGATTTGGTTTTGCATTGTCAGCGTCGTTATCGCATTGACAAAACATTTTTGATTTAGTTTTTAGTTCGGCATGAATTTCTAGTCCGATAATTACATCAAAGTCCATTTGATTTTTTTAATAATTAAAATTATTATATTTTCTATGTTAAATTATTTTATGTTTTATCTTGAAAATAGTCAAGAAAAAAAACTGCGTTAAGTATGACGCAGTTTTGTTCTAGAGGTGGTGCATACTTCTTGTTTTTAAAAAATTTTTTCCATTCAACAGTAGCTTGCAAACAAAAAAGAGAGCCAGGTAATAAATAGCTAAAAACTGAATAGTGTGGGCAAATGATTGTCCGCGCAACAAGAGAAGAAAAAAAATTGAAATAGGGATATGTTTAAACAAGATCATGATGCTGCCTCCATGATTTTAAATTAGAATAACCCCGTGCTTCCGAATCCACTTATTCCTCTGTGTGTGTCATTTTCAACAATTCCTTCTATGATTTTAGGGCATTCAATTTTTTGAATGATCATTTGGGCAATTTTTTGTCCTTTGTGTATGTTTATTATGCCATGGCTAAGATTTTTAGTCAATATAATAATTTCGCCTCGATAATTTGAATCTATAACACCACCCATGGTTTTGAGACCGGATTTTGCTAGCCCACTCTTATCCCAAATTAGGCCAACCATGCCATTTGGTATGACCATTTTTATCCCGGTGCCAATGGATGCTAAATCTCCAGGGTGCAACGTGTGACATTCGTCGCAAAAAAGATCAATGGCAGCATCGGTGTCATGTTCGCGACGAGGAATCTTGGCTGCTTCCGAAATTTTTTGTATTTTTAATATTGAATTTGAATTCAAAATTTCTTTTTTTAAAATATCGTTTTCCGCAAAAAGTTTTAAGGTATTTTCCCAAAGAATATTGTGAATAGTGTCAATCGGTTGATTGGCGTTTATTGTTATCCAGTTGTATTCCTTGCTTAATTTTCTGTGAGCCCAACGCACCTCGTCAATTAAAAATTCATTATTTTCGTGTTTGTGATTTTTTTCTTCAGCTTGTTTAAATCTTTCGCCATCAAAGTAAAAAGCTAAATCTTCTTTGTGTAAATGAGAATTTAAATATTTTAAAAAACTTTCATCTACTCCGCTTCCCATGCCCCAAGCTAAGCCAGTGCCAGTGTAATCTTCAGCAATAATATTAATTCCTTCATTTATTTTTTTTAGCAATACGGGTTCAAAATGTGTTCGATTGGCGGTGTAAATAATTTGAGCTTCTCGAGCGGTTAGTTTGAGTGGGTTTGCTTCACGCAAATAGGAATTAATTATCCTCCCAGAAGGGGATAGGTCGTAAATCGGATATTTAAGGTATTCTGATTTTATGCCCAGACTATTCAATCGATCAACAAGTTTTTTGGCTTGCAGAGTTTTTCCTAAATTATTTATTCCATATAAGACAATAAATTTTCCTTTTTTGTCTGCCATATTAATTGTAGTATAATCAAAAAAAGAAGCGCTCAATTTAGCACCCCTCCTTTTTTGATTTAATTGATGATTATATTTTTTCCATTATTTTGATAATTTCTCTTTCTAATTCTTCTGGTCCGTTGTTGTTGACAATGATGTAGTCTGCTGTTTTTCCAACTTTTTTAATATATTTTTCTGTTTCAGATTTCTCTTTTTCGGAAAACTCTTTGAAAGTCGCTTCTGATTCGCCAGCTTTTTCACCTCGCATTAAGCTTCTTTGGTATCTGATTTTTTTATCGGCTGTAACGTAAATTAATTTAAAATCCTCTCCATATTCTTTTTTGAATGGCGTAGTATCTCCCGGCATTCTGATGCCGTCTACGATGACAAAGTCACTGTCTTCTTTTTCCACCTCTTTCAGCATGGCCTTCATAAGAACATCTTTGCCAAATCCCTTTTTTATTAACAGAGCTAAATTTATCAAATTTTCTCGGCTAACTTCAACATGAACGCTGTCTAGCGTTCTGCGAAGTATGTTTGATGTGGTGAGACGGGTTCCGCCATATTTTTTAATTATGATATTAGAGGCAGTTCCTTTGCCGCCGGCTTGTTCGCCAATTAAACCAATAACTTTTTTTTTCTTCATAGTAATGCGAGAATTTGATGCGAATCTGTAAATAAGCACAGAATCGTCAGTTGTTTTAAAGATTAATTAGTTGTTTTATTTGTTTATATAAATTTTCAAAATCGCCGTCATTATTAATTTTGGCATGGGCGTTTTGTATTACGATCGGTATTTCAGCATCAGCTTCTTTTTTTTGATCGTTTAAAAAATCATCAAATGTTTTTTTGTTGTCGCCGTGATTTTCAGATCTTTTTATCAGTCTGTTGTATCTGATTCTAGGATCAGCTTCAATGCTTATTAAGATAAAATTTTCTAGTTTTTTTAAATATTTTATATCGGCCATTCTCCTGATCCCGTCCACCACTATCAAATCCCCACTATCTTTTTTAACGTCTTCGGCCATTACTTTGGCCAACAAGTCTTCACCAAATTTTTGTCGCAAAACAGTTGATATGTCCTGTAGATTTTTTCGAGTTTTTTCCGTGTGTAGTCTGTCCAAAACATCTCTTAGGATTGTTGAAAATCTATAAGTTGAGGCATGGCAATTTTTTTCTAAATATTCCGCAACTGTGCCTTTGCCAGAAGCAATTTGACCGACAAGTCCAATTATTTTTTTCATAGCTCTATAAGTTTATTTGATTATTTTATATTTTAATAAAATAGAATTTTGATTAAGTTTTTTTATTTCTGTTAATTCCAGAGTTTTATCAAAGTCCCCGTTAAAAAGTGATAATCCTTGTCCAAATATTTTTGGTTCTATGGTTATTAATAATTCATCAATTAAATTTTTTTCCAAAAATAGGGTATTAATGTGTGTTCCGCCGCCCAAAATAGCTTTTTGGTACCCATTTTTTTCTAATTCTTCAATAACTTTCTCTGGTTCACCCGACACCCATCGTACGTTGTTGATTGGTTTTAGTTTTTTTTCAAATGTAAATACCACATTTAGCCTATTGGGTAGCGGAGACGGGAATGTTTGGAAAGTTTTTTCTCCCATTATTACAACTCCGTATTCTTTGGATATTTTAAAAAATTCTTTTTTGTCCTCCGGGCTTGTCCAATTGGGAAAGTGGTCTGAATTTTTGGCAATTTTACCATCAAGTGTTATTGCCATCATCATAGCTATATGCATAGTTATTTATTATTTGATTTATCTTAAATCGCTATGGGTGCCTTGATCCCTGGATGCGGATCATATCCTTCGAGTTCAAAATCCTCATATTTAAAATCGAATATATTTTTTACATCGGAATTGATTTTCATTTTTGGCAATTCCCGGGGTGTTCTTGAAAGTTGTAGGTCAACCTGTTCTAGATGGTTATTGTATATATGGGCATCGCCAATGGTATGTATAAAATCTCCTAATTTTTTATCTGTAACTTGCGCCATCATCATGGTTAATAGGGCATAAGAGGCAATATTAAAAGGAACTCCTAAAAACACATCCGCACTTCTTTGATAAAGCTGACAAGATAATTTATTATCCTGAGAAATGTAAAATTGAAAAAGTGTGTGACAAGGCGGTGGGGCGGTTTTTTTACCGGAAATTAAACTTTGCAAATCAGCAATATTCCATCCGCTAACCAGTATGCGTCTTGAAGTTGGTGTATTATTTAAGGCATCTACGGCTTGTTGAATTTGATTGATTTTTTCTCCAGCATAACCGCGCCAAGCTGTCCATTGTTTGCCATAAATTGGACCAAGATCCCCATTGTCATCAGCCCACTCATCCCAAATAGTTACACCGTTGTCATTAAGATATTTAATATTGGTGCTGCCAGATAAAAACCAAAGAAGTTCATGGATGATTGATTTGGTGTGGATTTTTTTTGTGGTCACCAGGGGAAAGCCCACACTAAGATCAAAACGCATTTGATATCCAAAAATACTAATAGTTCCGGTTCCGGTTCTATCGTCCTTGCCATTGCCGGTATTTTTTATTTTTTTTAATAAATCTAAATATTGTTGCATGGTTTAAGATATTATTCTTTTATTGTTTTGACTCCATATTGTTCTATGTCGTCGATAAGATCTTTTTCTTGCCAGTCTTTTGTCCAGTCGCTAATTAAGTACTCTTTTAATGAGCCATCGGATTGATGGCATACTATTCTTTCTAATCCAGAATTTACTATCATTTTTTTGCAAATAAAGCATGGGTAGGCATTGATAATTTTTTCGCTATCATCACTGTTAATGATCGCGGAGAAAAGATACATTGTGCCGCCCAAAAGACTAACACCGGATCGGGTTGCATTTATAATGGCATTTTGTTCACTATGAACACTGCGGCATAATTCGTATCTTTGACCAGAGGGTATATTCAATTCTCTTCGTAGACAGTTATTTCTTTCAAAGCAATCTTTTGTTTTTCTTGGCGCGCCAACATAGCCAGTAGAGATAATTTGATCATTGTTAACAATAATAGCCCCATGTTTAGCTCTAAAACAAGCCGACCTCGAAGCTGTTTCTCGTGCAATATTGATGTAATATTCGTTTTTCGATATTCTGTTTTTCATTAAAAAATAAAGG
>Ga0233425_10004559_pt1 | contig 23061 bp, 20 predicted proteins | sample Watercolumn_Towu_2_FD_181712 | JGI IMG/M metagenome (GOLD analysis project Ga0233425, IMG submission 181712) | Freshwater microbial communities from Lake Towuti, South Sulawesi, Indonesia - Watercolumn_Towuti2014_140_MG | ecosystem: Environmental > Aquatic > Freshwater > Lake | place... | reverse complement strand
GATCATGGCGTTTAGGTGGACAATCCACAAAATCAACACCCCTTGAGTCTGAACGATATTTGGCATTGATTCCCTCAACAACACAACTATCACGTAACCTTGGGACAAACTCAAATTTTTCAACTTTTTTTCAGGGAACACCTGAGTAAATCTTCTGCAACTATAAATGGCGGAGTCTCTCGACTTTACCCTCAACGAGCTTTCCTCCCTCCGCTGAACGGGCGCCTCACCGAGACCCTCTCGGCATAGAGTCCTCCGTCTTTATGGCGCACATCGATAGCGATGCCTCTGTCTCTGGGGAGTTCGGTCATCGGTCCCTTCCAGCCGATGAGTTTTGTGCCTTCGTCATAACGGACGGTTTTGATTACTCCGGGATGGATGGCGAGGGAGATTGTTTTGTCCGCCTCCGAGACCTCTTCGAGAAGACCGCGCAGAATGGTTTCGTCTGGGGTATGGCATTGCAGGCAATTCCTGGGGGTCCGTGTGGCCTGCTTCACTTCTTCATCTGCCCGCACAGCCCATGGCCAAGCGATGAGAAAGAGCAACAGGAAAGACAGGAACCATTTATTGCCGCCGGCCAAAAATACCTGCGTCTTGACCCGGTTTCTCCGCTCCATCATTCAATCCTCCTTCTAAAATAAAGTAATTGTTTATTTTGGTCCATTCGCTAATCCTGTTCAATAAGCGTTCCCAAACCGGTCTTCCGGTATTCAAGCACGAGGTGTTTTACAAAGGCAATTCTCCCTTGGGAATCGGGCTTAAATCCACGGGAGGCGCACCAGTCGGCAAATGTTTCCGGATTAATGTCGGCGCGAAGGGCGATATTGCCGCTGCCCCTAATCATTTCAAGTTGTTTCTCGACCAGCGCCTTCCAGTCTGTAAAAGTGGAGGGCATATTTCCGGAATCGGTAAAGATCGTCAACGCCCGGCGGTAAATTCCCTCGTCCTTATACCAGGCAATTCCGATGATATCCTTCATTCAGCCCCATCCTTTCAGTATTTTTCACTGAGGGGTTATGCTGGTGATGCTGTGGCTGCGTGGGACCACGACTACTTCAGCGTGCGGTATGGCGGCCTCCAGATTTTGGGTAATGTCGTCTGTGACCTGCTGAATCTCTGAAATAGTCCGATGGGGCTCAAAGCCCAAGAACAGCTCGATGAAGACCTTCCGACCGGAATAACGGGACCGTACTCCGTCCAAAGAAGTATATTCATCAAAAAAACGAACCAATTCTCGAGTAATCACCAATTGCAGCGGTTCCTCCAGCGAGCAATCGAGCAGGTCCCGTACCGACCGACGAAACAGCAGCCAGGCACTTTGAATCATAAAACCCACAGTGACACCGGAAACCAACGGGTCCAAGTACATGACCCAATTCTGCCGCACTGTTAGTCCCAGTGTGAAGCTGAGGAACATACAGCCATTAGCCAGGGTTTTAATCAAAAAAAGACGAGCCTGTGTCTCCAAAATCGGCGAGTCCGCAGACCGCCTTTGACGTCGGGCCTTTACCCAAAGGTTTCCATTAATTGAACCAAAAATCAGTGTAAACATGATGCCCAGCCAGACACCAACCCCTGCAATCCGCACCGGGTACATCATTCGGTAGGCAATTAAAAAGGCCATCAATACTACTGAAAAAAGCATAAAAAGGGCGATGAAGAGGCTGGCAATATTTTCAATCTTGCCCAACCCGTAATTAAAAACGGCCCGGCTGTCTTTGCGAACGGCCCGCAGCGTCAGCCAGGAAAGGGTAATGGAAATGAACTCCAACAGCGAATTAAAAAAATCGGCTACCAGGACCAGTGAGTTGGCCATCACCACACAAACAATATTCATGGCCAGTCCGGCCCCACAGGTTACAACGCCGGATCGGGCCGTTCGTTCCGCCTGGGTGAAAGTATCCATAATCAGTTTTTATCCAATCAGGGTTTTTGTTTTATCGGTTCCATGATTTCGAAGGTCGGCTGAAAATCATCCATCAGGGAAAATAAAGTCCCCAGCTTAAGCAGACTCCCTTTATAAGTAATCTGTCCGGATTGCAAGGCCTCGGAGATGGTCAATTGTTTTATGATGATAGCATCGAGAGTTTTACGGGTCATGGTCAGACTGAGATCGGCTTCCTTGGCCTGCTTATCGGACACATAGGTCAGGGCCGAGTTTTCCAAGTTCAAGACATAATGTTTTTGGATATCGGTAAATGTCCAGTTGACGGTGATTTTCTTTCCTTCGGCCTTGGGGCCGTTCAGCCGCACTCCTAAATAATCAAAAAACATTTCGGTGCTCAAGGCCTGCAGGCTGTCCCGGGTAAAAGATACAACACCGGGAAGGTTTCTAACGCCCTGCCGTAGCTCCAAGGCCCCCAAGAGATAGGCATTGCGCCAGGTGGCCGACTCGGCCTGGTAGCCCATTTGCTCCAGGGCGTCGGCGCCCAATTCCCGGGCCGCTTTATTGCCGGGTTCGGCGAAGACCAGATGCTTCATCACCTCGGCCACCCACCGGTACTGTCCCTTTTGGTAATCCTCCTTAGCTCGCACAAGTACGGCCTCGGCCCCGCCCATGTACTCGACAATTTTTTTCCCGCCTTCCACCGGCGGCAGAGGATTGAGGTTGGCCGGGTTGGCGTCATACCATCCCAGGTAGCGTTGATAAACGGCTTTGGCATTATGGCTCAGGGTTCCGTAATATCCTCTGATATGCCATTCATTGGCTAAGCTAGACGGGAGCTGAAGGGCCTCAGCGATTTCCGTGGGTTTATAGCCGTGATTCAGGAGGCGGACGGATTGATCATGAAGATACTTATACAAATCCCGCTGTTTCTTTAGCACATCCTGAACCCGTTCCCTGCCCCAGGAGGGCCAGTTATGCTGAAGGATCATAATCTCGGTCTGGTCGCTGAACTGTTCCAGGGCCTCGCTGATGTACTTTGACCAGGCCAAAGCATCCCGCACCTCGGCCCCCCGGAAGGGCAGAAGATTATGCAGGCCTTGGCAGACATTATCGGCCATATTGAGGACCTTGAACTGGGGAAAATACATGTGAAGCTCCGCCGGGGCTTCGGCTCCGGAGGCCAGTTGAAAAATGATTTCCACCCCATCAATCACCCTTTTCTCCATATTCTTTTGAATCACATCGGTCGGGGCAATCAGAGTAACCGTCCCTCCCATCGAAGTGGTCTTGCCCAACCCGGCATCCACCTGGCTTTTTTCTCCTTTAGTGAGAATGGGTCCGAACTGAAAAAGAGACCGCCGGGTCATGGCATTGCCGGCGATGATATTTTCAGAAACCGCATATTCCATGAACCCGGACGGGGCGATCACCTGGATTTTACCCGCCCGCACATCGGCATCGCCGGCAACTCCTTTGACACCCCCCCAATGATCCACATGACTGTGGGTATAGATGACCGCCACCACCGGCCTCTTAGGGCGGTGGTGGTAATAGAGATCCATGCCGGCGCCGGCCACTTCCAGGCAGATCAGGGGATCGACAATGATCAGGCCCGTTTTGCCTTCAATGATGGTCATATTGGAAATATCAAAACCCCGGATCTGATAGATGCCTTCCGTAACTTTAAACAGGCCGTTATTCAGATTAAGCTGGGCCTGCCGCCATAAGCTGGGATTGACCGTTGGCGGCGCCTCCGTTTGTTTCAGAAATTCATAATCCTTGAGGTTCCAGACCACCCTCCCCTGAGTATTTTTGATAATCCCTTCCGGCAAGGCAGCGACAAAGCCTCGCCGGGCTTCCTCGTAATCACGACGGTCAATAAAAGGTAAGGCCTTAAGTACTGCGGCATTGGCCGCTTTAGTGGCCGGCTCGGCCTCCTTGGGCCCCTGCCCCATGGCCTGGGAAGACAACTCTCCCAGAAGGATGCAAATTATCAAAACAACCCTGGACAGGAGATGGATAGGGAAATGGACATTCATGCGTTTGCCTTTCTCAAAATAGTCGCTGTAAGAATTAATTGAAATAAGGAGATAGTTAAGCCATCCTGATGAGCCGTTCCTTCAAAAAGCTGTGCCTCAACTGGGGTTTGTTGTTCTTGATGCCGATAGCCAAGGCCTTGCGGGTCCCGATGAGGACGACCACCCGCTTGGCCCGGGTGACGGCCGTGTAGATAAGGTTTCTTTGTAATAGAATAAAGTGCTGGATCATGACCGGCAGGACAACGGCCGGGTATTCGTTGCCCTGGGACTTGTGCACGGAAATGGCGTAGGCCAGGACCAATTCTTCTAATTCGCTGAAATCATAGACTACAAAACGTCCGTCAAAATTGACCCAGACCTCCTGATTCTCTCGGTCGATCTTGGTCAGCCTTCCGATGTCGCCGTTGTAGACATCCTTGTCATAATTGTTGCGGATCTGCATGACTTTGTCCCCGACCTTGAAGAGCCGGGCGCCCCTTTGGACCGACCGCTGTTCCGGATTGAGGTGCTCCTGCAGAAAACTATTCAAATTCTCCGCCCCCACGGCCCCTTTATACATGGGGGTCAAGACCTGGATATCCTGGAGAGGATCAAGGGAGTAGCGTTTGGGTAGTTTTTCCTGGACCATCTCCAAGATCCAGCGGGCGGCCTTTTCCGGGTCCTCCTGATCCAGAAAATAAAACTCCTTATTCCTCCCCTCCTCTTCTCTGACCAGGATGGGCATCTCTCCTTGATGAATCCGATGGGCATTGACGACGATCAGACTGCCTTCTCCCTGCCTAAAGATCTCATCCAGATGGACCACGGGAATCTGATTGGACTCGATAAAATCGGAAAGCACATTTCCCGGGCCCACGGAGGGCAGTTGGAAGACGTCCCCGACCAAAATAAGCGCGGCCTGATCGGGCACGGCCTTAAGCAGATGAAACATCAAAGACGTGTCTATCATAGAGGCTTCATCGACCACCACCAGATCGGCAGGAAGGGGGTGGTCTTCATCTTTTTGAAACCCGCCCATCTTGGGATTATATCCCAATCCCCTATGAATAGTGGCCGCGGGGAAACGGGTCACTTCCGCCAGTCTCTTGGCGGCTCGGCCGGTAGGGGCCATTAAGACGCAGCGCCGGTCCAGCTGCCTAAAAATCTCCAAGATCGAGCGGATAATCGTTGTCTTTCCGGTCCCCGGACCGCCGGTGATAATCAGCACTTTCTGGGAAAGGGCCTTTTGCACCGCTTCTCTTTGTTTAACCGATAATCTCAGACGCAGGGTTTTCTCCACCTGGACAAGTATCTCCTCCGCCCTTCTATCCACCCTCGTTTTGGCCTGGACCAGGGCTTTCAGCCTCCTGGCAATCCCCTCTTCTGAAAAATCGAGGTAGGGTAAGAAAATAAGGGTGGAGCCCGATACCGCCTCTTGGGTGTGAAACGCTTTTTTTTCGATCAGTCCTTTCAGGGCCTGCTCAATCAAATGGGTATCCACGGCCAATTGGGCGGTAGCGGCCTGCATTAAGGCCTCATCCGGCAGGCAGACCTGGCCTTCCTCACTCTTTTGCTGGAGGATATAAATCAGTCCGGCCTCAAGGCGAATCAGGGCCTCTTTGGCCAGCCCCATTTTTTCGGCGATGCGGTCGGCGGTTAGAAAGCCCACGCCGAAGATATCGGTGGCCAGGGTATAGGGGTTTTCCTGAAGACGCGAAACGGCTTGCTGGCCATAGGTCTTGAAAATCTTGGTGGCCAGGCCGGTGCTGACCCCGTAGCCCTGCAAAAAGATCATGATCCGCCGGATCTCTTTTTGTTCCTTCCAGGCCTCTTTGATCTGGCCGATCCGTTTAGGGCCGATGCCTTCGACCTTGGCCAGCTTCTGGATATCCTTCTCGATGATATTCAGCGTTTCCAGCCCGAATGTTTTGACGATCCGTTTGGCCATTTCCGGGCCGATCCCCTTGACCAGACCGGAGCCTAAATATTTTTCAATCCCTAATACCGTGGCTGGAATAACGGATTCATAGTGGGTGATGCGGAACTGCTGCCCGTATTTGGGATGTCGTTCAAAAGACCCCTGAACCTTTAGAATCTCACCGGGTGTAATGGAAAAAAGGTGGCCGATGATCGTCAGCAGCTCCCGCCGGCCTTTGATCTTCATCTTGGCAATGGTAAAATGGTTATCTTCGCTGTGAAAGGTGATGCGTTCGACCGAGCCTTCCAGGATTATGGGGAGAGATGTGTCCAAGGTTACTTTTCCAGAACCATCCTGACATCCAGGACCTGACACCGTTTCCCGCTCTCATAAAGCATAATCGGATTGATGTCGATCTCGGCGATCTCCGGAAAATCAACCAGCAGGCGGGAGAGACATAAAAGACTATCGGCCAGGGCATCCAGATCCGAAGGCCTTTGGCCACGCACTCCCTGAAGCAGTTTGATGCCCTTGATCTCCCGGATCATGGCTCGAGCCTCGGCCCGGTTGATCGGGGCCACCCGCAGGACTACGTCCCCGATGACTTCCACATAAATCCCTCCGATACCGAAAAGCATCACCGGCCCGAAATTGGGATCCTGCTTTCCGCCCAGGATGATCTCGCGCCCCCTGGGGCTCATCTTCTGCAGGACTACGGTGAAGTGATCCAGTTCCCCCAGTTCGCGTTGGGCGGCTTCCTGAAGTTGATAAAAGGCCTTGGACAGTTCTTCCGGACTGTTGATGTGCAGGATCACGCCGCCGATATCAAATTTATGGGCAATATAGGGGACGGCTAATTTCAAAGACAGCGGAAACCCCAACTCCCCTCCCCTCTCCAGAGCCTCTTCCACAGACCGGGCTTGCGCATAAGGCATCACCGGAAAGCCGTAATGAGAAAGGACTTCCAGACCCTCAAATAGATACAACGGCCGGGCTTCGGCCCGGGCCCGGGCGAAAATTTTTTTGATCGGCTCCGGATTAACCGTTGCCGGATACTCATCAACCTGAAATCCTTGAACCTTCTGTTGGTTCAAGAGAAAGGACAGATGCAGGGCTTGAACAGCCTTTTCCGGAGAAAGGAAAATGGGCATGGTGAAATGCTTTTTGATATAGGCGATCTCCCATTCTTCGGAGAAGATACAAACGGCTACTGGTTTCTGATAGCGGAGAGACAATTCCTCGGCCTTCTGAATCAATTTACGGGATCCTTCGATTTCCTTTTCGGCCCGATAAACATGAATCAATAGCAGGCCGTCGATATCCTCCCGTTTGATGGTCTCTTCGACGATCTGGACATATACCGGCAGATCAAAGAGATCCCCCAGATCCAAGGGATTGGATAATTTGATAACGCTGGCCCGGAAATGTTTTTCAATCTCATCAAAAAAAGCCTGTGGAAAACCGGGAAGATGGAAGCCGTATTTGGAACAGGAATCGGCCGCCACGACGGCATGTCCACCGGAGCGGGAGACCACGGCCAGCCGGTTTCCTTTCAAGCGAGGAAGGGTTAAGATCTTCAGGTAATTGATAGTCTCTTCGAAATCATTAACCCGCACGGCCCCGGCCTGCTTCAAGGCCGCTTCGACCACGTTATTGTCGGAGAGCAGGGCCGCGGTATGGGAAAAGGCGATCTGGGCACTGACCGGCCCGATATTCGATTTATGGATAAGGATTGGTTTGATCGACCGGCTGATGATCTCCATCATCCGGCGCCCCTCGGAGATCCCTTCCAGGTAGAGACAGATGACTTCTGTACCTGGATCATGGATCAGGAACTCCAGGAGGTCATTTTCATTAACATTCAGCTTATTCCCCAAGCTGACGAATTTATTGATTCCGATATTCTCGCTGGCCAGAAAACCCATGTAACTCAACCCCACTCCGCCGCTTTGCGCCAAAATGGAGATGTGCCCCGGACGCATATCCCGATGCATAACCATAAAAGGCAGACAGAGGCCATTTTCCAAATTGATGGCCCCGATCCCGTTGGGTCCGATGAAGCGGATGCCATATCTTTCAGCCGTTTCAACAATCTCTTTTTCAACTTTGGCCCTGTCTTGGGCGAACTCCCGAAATCCCCCGGATTCAATGACCACCCGTTTGACCCCTTTTTCTCCGCACTGTTTGAGGAGATCTAGGACGGTCATGGCCGGGGTCAGGATTACGGCCAAATCAATCTCGGCATCGATTTGGTTAATCTCCGGATAGATTCTCTGGCCGAAAAGGATCCCTTCTTTGGGGCCTACGGCAAAAAAACGTCCGGTATATTGATATTCTATCAGGTTGGCAACGATATTCCGTCCTAAATTATCCGGAGAATTGGAAACCCCGATCACCGCCACGCTGGAGGGATAAAAAAAATCCTTCATTTATTCGAACTCCGTCAGGGCAGTACTGAGATAGCGCTCACCGGTATCCGGAAAGATCACCACCACTAACTTTCCCTTATTTTCGGTCCGTTTGGCCACCTGCAGGGCCGCCCAGAGGGCCGCCCCGGAGGAAATCCCGCAGCACATACCCTCCTCTTTGGCCAATCTTCGGGCCGATTCGACGGCCTCCTCATTTCCGACCTGGATGATTTCGTCAATGAGTTCCACCTTGAGCACCTGGGGAACAAATCCCGCCCCGATCCCCTGAATTTTATGTGGCCCGGCCTGACCGCCGGAGAGAACCGGCGAGGCCTTGGGTTCAACAGCCACGGCCTGGAAAGAAGGCTTTCTTTTTTTAATTACCTCGGACACCCCGGTCAACGTGCCGCCGGTCCCGACACCGGAAACCAGGATATCCACCATTCCATCGGTGTCCTCCCAGATTTCTTCCGCCGTGGTTTTCCGGTGGATTTCAGGATTGGCTGGATTATTAAATTGCTGAGGAATAAATGAATAGGGATGGGCCTGGGCCAATTCCTCGGCTTTACGAATCGCACCCTTCATTCCCTCGGTTCCCGGGGTTAAAACCAATTCAGCCCCGAGCAATTTAAGCAGTTTACGACGTTCCAGACTCATGGTCTCCGGCATGGTTAGGATCAAACGATAGCCGCGAACGGCACAGACCATAGCCAACCCGATCCCGGTATTGCCGGACGTTGGCTCAATAAAGACCGATTCCGGCTTGATTCTCCCTTCCTTTTCGGCCTGGTTGATCATGGCTAGGGCGATCCGCTCCTTGACACAGCTCAAGGGATTGAACGATTCCAATTTGCCGACGATTTGGGCCATACAGCCTGCCGAAAGACGGTTTATGCGAACCAGAGGGGTCTTCCCCACCAACTGAGTCAGGTTATCATAAATTTTCATAGGGCACCTTTTTTGTATGGGTTTTATTTGATTGTCATTATTTATTTTAATTCAATTTCCCTGACTGGTCAATCTCTTAAACTGAAAGGGCCTTTCAGTACTGCGAGTACGGGAGAATATGGCTAAATTCATTTCCATTGTCCCAATCATTCCCCGGAAGGACTAAAACTATTACTTGACATCCGATCTAAAGGAACTTATGTATCTTTCCAAATAAAATTTAATAAATCACCGATCAAATAACCATTTTTAAAGGTCCTTTTGACAAACGATCACTAAAACATGTCCTCCAACAGCCCATCCAAGACGTTGTTTATAACCTTTCTCTTCTTTGCCGTTTTTTCGCTTTCCATTTTCGCGGCAAAGCCGCTAAGGGCCTATCAACCCGCCTGGCCGGTCTTCTCGGAGGTCCAAGGCGGCGAACATTGGTATACCGTTAAAGATAAAGATTCCCTCTATGCCATTGCCGGCCGATATGGATCTACCTGGCAATATCTGGCTGCCCGAAACCTGCTGACCCCACCTTTTAAATTAACCATCGGCCAGCGCCTAGTAGCCAACAACCGGCATATTATTCCCGGCAACCAGGTCGCCAACGGGCTCTTGTTGAATATCCCCGGCCACATGCTTTATCTGTTTTCCCAAGGCATGCTGGTAAAACGATATCCCGTCGGCCTGGGGCGTCCCGATTGGCCGACTCCTATAGGGGCCTTTACGATTGCAGGCAAAACCAAGAATCCCACCTGGACGGTTCCAAAAACAATCCAGGAAGAAATGAGACAAGAAGGGAAAGTTGTTTTAGAAAAGGTCCCGCCGGGCCCGGACAATCCCCTGGGGAAATTTTGGTTTCCTTTATCCATAGGAGGATACGGGATTCATGCCACTATCTGGCCTGAAAGTATCGGCCATTCCACCTCTCACGGATGTATCCGTATGCTTCCCGAAGATATCGAAGACCTTTACAACCGCCTCAAAGGCGGAGAGCCCATTTCCATCGTCTATGAACCGATAAAATTGGCCGTTACTTCCGACAATAAAGTGTACCTGGAGGTCCACGCCAACACCTATCAGAAACACTTTTCCTATTTGAAACATATCCAGCAGTTGACCGAGGAAAAGGGTCTATCCAAACGTATTGATTGGGCCAAGGTCCTGCAGGTTTTGAATACCCGAACCGGCTTAGCCGAAGAGATCTCCGGAAAATAACCGAACCGGTCCTTCATCCCTCACTTGACTTTCTCCGTATTCCGTTTTAAACTTTATTCTCAATGAAAAAAATCGCTCCTAAAATCGATATTTATCGGGCCTGGTGTAAAAATTGCGGCATTTGCACGGCCTTCTGCCCGAGCAAGGCCTTACAAATAAACGCTGAGGGTAATCCCTATCTAGCAAACCCCGGGGCCTGTATCGGATGTCGCCTCTGCGAATTACGTTGTCCGGATTTTGCCATTTCCCTTAAAGACGGAGAAAACGAAAAACGTGAATCGTCATAAGTCTCAGATTTTTTTTTGGCAGGGGAATGAAGCCATTGTCGAGGGCGCCTTGGCGGCGGGCTGCCGTTTTTTTGCCGGGTACCCCATAACACCGGCCACGGAAATATTGGAATTAATGGCCCATAAGATGCCCGCCCTGGATGGGGCCTTTATCCAGATGGAAGATGAAATTGCCAGCCTGGGAGCGGTGATCGGCGCTTCGCTGGCCGGGGTCAAGGCCATGACGGCTACCAGCGGCCCGGGCTTTTCTCTGATGCAGGAGAATCTCGGGTTTGCTTGTGTGGCGGAAATCCCTTGCGTAATCGTCAATGTCATGCGGGGAGGCCCCAGTACGGGGTTGCCCACCGGTCCGGCCCAGGGCGATGTCTTGCAGGCCCGATGGGGAACCCATGGCGATCACCCCATTATCGTCTTGGCACCCTCGACGACTCTGGATTGTTACGCCGTCACCAGGCAGGCCTTTAATTTTTCAGAAAAGTATCGGACCCCGGTTATTATCCTCTCCGACGAAGTAGTTTCTCATACCCGGGAAGTTGTTACTCTCTCCGAGGACAACAGCCTCCCCATCATCGACCGGACCCGTCCGACCGTTCCTCCGGAATGGTTTATCCCCTTTGAAACCCAGGGACGTCTTGTCCCGGCCATGAGTTCTTTCGGCGACGGATATCGCTACCACGTAACCGGACTCATTCATGATGTACGGGGATTCCCCACTATTCGACCCGATGAAGTCTCCGCTTTTCAAAAACGGCTACAGCAAAAGATCAGTGAACATTATACCGATATCCATTGGGTGGAATCCTTTTATCTGGACGATGCCGAACAGATCATTATTGCCTATGGATCAGTGGCCCGGTCGGCCCTACATGCTGTCCGTATGGCCCGGGAAATGGGGCAAAAAGTAGGTCTGCTGAAGCTCTTGACCCTCTTTCCCTTTCCGAGGGAGGCCATGGAAAAGGTTTGCCTTTCCTGCCACTCCCTCCTGGTCCCGGAAATGAACTGGGGACAGATCTCCCGGGAAGTTAAACGAGTCAACCGCGGCCGTTGCCGGGTCCTGACCTTGAATAAGTTTGACGGCACTCTGATAACCCCTCAGGAAATTCTGAAAAAATTGTCCCAGAATTGATTTTATGAAAGACATAACTAAATTAATCCATCACTATCTGCGGCATGATAAAAAATTTCCCCATGTCTGGTGTCCGGGATGTGGAAACGGCATTGTCTTGGGGGCTTTGATCCGGGCCGTCGATCATCTGGAATATTCCAAGGACGAAATCGTCCTGGTCTCGGGAATAGGGTGTTCCGGACGCATGAGTGTCTATGTCGATTTTAATACCCTCCATTCCACTCATGGTCGGGCTTTAACCTTCGCAACCGGAGTCAAGCTGGCCAATCCGAAATTGAAGGTTATCGTCATCATGGGGGACGGCGACGCTCTGGCCATTGGCGGGAATCATTTTATTCATGCCGCCCGCCGAAATATCGACTTGACCGCTATAATCATCAACAACGGTATTTACGGCATGACCGGCGGCCAGCATTCACCGGCTACCCCTTACGGGAAAATGGCTACAACCACGGCCTTATACAATATTGAACCGGCCTTTAATATTGCCGAGCTGGCCGTCACCGCCGGAGCGGTCTTTGTCGCCCGGGGCACGGTTTATCATGCTGAGATGCTTCATAATCTCATGGAAAAGGCCTTATCGAAAAAAGGATTTTCTCTTCTGGAAATCATTACCCATTGCCCCACTTTTTATGGACGAAAAAACAAGCTGGGTTCGGCCGTCAGCATGATGGAATGGCAGCGGGATTCTGCCGTACCGCTGGAAAAAGCGGCCAAGCTTTCACCGGCAGAAATGGAAGGGAAGTTTACCGTCGGCGTGTTGATGGACAAGGAGGCCCCGGGGTTCCTGGATGAATATGAAAAAGTGAAAATTCAAGCCAAAAGCATTATAAAAACCTAGCCAAATATATTTGAAACTTGGATTTTTCGGCATCAAATTAGTGGGTCAGGGTGCCCCATGGGCTCCCTGACATTTTATCATAAAAACATCATAATGGTCAGGTAACTCTCTTTGGTCGTAACCTGGCTTACAACTCCTAGGTTTAAAAATTTTTCAAGAAATTAGAGAAGGATTTTCAAGATATGACTCCCTCGACCCCTCGAATCCTTGAATCCTGTTTTCGCACTAGAGGTATGTATGATTCCTCGATATGAGATCCGCCTAGCCGGTTCCGGAGGGCAGGGTTTGATTCTGGCCGGATTGATTCTGGCCGAGGCTATTGCCTACTTTGAGCACAAATATGTCGTTCAGTCCCAGAATTACGGTCCCGAGGCCAGAGGGACGGACAGTAAATCTGACATCATCATCAGTGATGAAGAAATCGATTACCCCAAAGCTATTCACCTTGATGTCCTTTTAGCCATGAACCAAAAGGCTCTGGATGCCAATTTCCTGGATTTGAAAAAAAACGGTTTGTTAATAGTGGATTCCGGGTTGGTAAAGGATCTGCCGACTACCCAGTTAATCGCCATGCCTCTGACCCAGATTGCCTTGGAAACAACCAAAAGTCCGCAACCGGCCAACATGACGGCCTTAGGGGCCTTGGCCGTTTGCACGCAAAAAGTCTCTATCCCCTCGTTGTCTAAAACCTTAGCGGTCCATTTAAAGAAGGACTGGTTGGAGCAAAATCAGAAAGCCCTTAAGGCCGGTGCCCGCTTCGCCAAGAAGCGGCTCGCAGGAAACCCTTCGGGGAATGGAAGTGTTTAAAATCGGGCTTCTGCGATATGGCGATTAAATTTTGGGCAATCGGCTTGATCAAGGCGGCAGGAACCCCGGCAAACAATTCATTCTTCGCCGTTGATGGGGACAGACGGTCGCCTATCCCATTGACCGTCAGATTAACTTTATGATTGAGGAGTGGATAAACGATAATATCCGCACAGACCCCCTGAAATCCGGTTCCGATACTCAAATCGGTACGGTGACCGGTTTGATATTGAGTCGCCGTCAATAACCAGAAGGCCTGTTCCGAATTGACCTTTAAAAGGACGACGTCAACCCCGATAACCGCTTTTTCCAGCGGGCTCATGGCAATGGCCTTGGTCTGCCCAGCGGGCAACCGGATTCCCTTGGAGAGGGAAACTTGGGCTGCCGTTTCATTGCCGAAACCGTTGCGCTGTAATGCTGATTTTGGTTTGGCAGATTTTGAGCCGTCTTTCTTAAATCCTAAGGTCGCAAGTCCCAAATCACAGCGTACGTCACTTCGTCTTAACAGAAGACTTTTCCCTTTAAATGCCCCTATGATGGCATGACAAAAACTGGGCAGGATCGTTTCCGGCGTTTGTAATTGCACCGGTATTTCTTCCTGGTCCTTAACTATACGAATGGCCACCGGATTAGACTTAAGCTGAAGCGTTCGTCGATAGACCTTAGCCATTTCCTGCACATTGTCCATAAAAGGGAATTCCTTTACAAAGGATAATAGGGGTCGTGGATTCAAGTAAAAAGTATTGAAGTCAATCTTATTGCAATTTTGAAACCTGAAATCCTCAAAGCCTATTTATTAACTTTTTCGTCTTCGATCTTTTAGAGAAACTATTTTTCCATTTTCCTTGGGAGAAGTGGGTGCAGGATCTTGTCTGGGAACCTCGACTTTTTCGATCCTAACCTTTTTACCTCCCATAGTGAATTCCTCACCTTGAATATATTCAGGTAATAGAATCCATTCGCCCAAAGAAACCGGGACCTGGAGAATTAAAAAATTCATCCTCACCCACCCGGGTTTAACATCCGGAATGATATCTTCAATTCGGGCGAAAAAAACCGGCTGATTTTCTAAATAGACCAAGACGAGATCCTGTAATCCCGTCATAGCGTCAACCCATCACTTTATTTTCTGGAAGCAAAAGATGTCTTGAAAAAAAGAGTGCCTAAAATTCCCGAAGGACCTTATCATGAAATCTCAAGTTATTATTTAGAGACCTTGCCTCCAAATGTCAACTAAAATGTCGGAGTGAAAAATATTATCTTATATCCGAAAGAATTTATTTAATAATATGTAAAAGAATCTTCGGCCTTTCAATTTTCTTTGACATCAATTTCCTTTCGTATTATTAAAAGAGTCATTGTTCATTTGTGCGCCTGTAGCTCAGAGGATAGAGCAACGGACTTCTAATCCGTAGGCCGCAGGTTCGAATCCTGCCAGGCGCGCCAGAGATATATTCCCTTAACATTTCAATCGGATTCAATTTAATCCCTTCTGGATCCATCTCAGGCATCATAAATAATAAATTTAAAAAAAATTTTCTAAAAAAAAATAAAAGAAAGTATAATAAAGCCAAAATATATCCCTTAACTTTCATGGATCAGTGAATTGTTTTCAAGATTTGAGAAAATGATGAAATGCCTAAAAGGAGAAACTATTATGAAATCTTGTGGGTTAACACTCCTTAGCCTCATCTTTCTATTCGGCTGCGCCATGGACCAGGCGACCTTGAAAAAAGCGGAGGAACAATACCGGGCATCGATCCCTAAATGCAGCAGCGAAAACGAATGCCGAGAGATGTGGACTGCGGCCCAGACCTGGGTGTCTAAAAATACCCATTTTAAAATTTACAGTATAACCGATTCCCTGATTCGAACCTATGACCCCCCAACGGGTTGCGGCAGTTTAGGTTATAAGATAACCAAAGAATCTCTTGGCTCCGGGAAAAACCGATTTATCATCGAAAGTATTTGCCGAAGTTTTTTTGGATGTAGCAATCCATATCCTGTAGATGCCGCCTTAGATTTCAATAATTATCTAAGCCGATATTCTAAAACCCAATAGACCGCAGGCAATTTTTTCGAAAAGAGAATAACATATAGAGGTGTACTGAAGACTGCCCCTGCCTTCCAGGGTTCTGTTCTAAAATTTTCTTGCCTTTTCTGACCAAACTGCTACCATTTTATAAGTGAGTATGGACTACTGCTCCTCGTCCGGCGTACGAAAGGTCGCCCCGGGGCCTCCTGAATATCCTGACCGTTAGGAGCGCCTTCTCAAATGTAGCCGGCTCACTATTTTTATTTTTATAAGGAGGAAACATCATGGCTAATCGCCAAGCCGTTCTTCAAACCAACAATGGAACTATCCGCTTTGAATTATTAGAGTCTGATGCCCCTAAAACCACAGAAAACTTCATTACTCTGGCCGAAAAGGGATATTACAACGGGGTTATCTTTCACCGGGTCATTAAAGGATTTATGATTCAAGGTGGAGACCCTACCGGGACAGGTCGCGGCGGTCAATCGGCCTGGGGTGGCCGTTTTGATGATGAGATCAACAAAACCTCGGAGGTCTACAAACGCGGCTACAAAGCCGGAACCGTCGCAATGGCCAATGCCGGCCCCAATACTAATGGCTCTCAGTTCTTTATTATGCATGTCGATTATCCCCTGCCACCCAATTACACCATCTTTGGCCGAGTCATCGAAGGACAGGATGTGGTCGATACCATTGCCTGTTGTCCCACCGGCCCGGGAGATCGTCCGGTTGCTCAGGTCGTCATGGAAAAAGTAACAATCGAATAGAAACAAGCGAAGGATTCAAGGGGGCAAGGATTTTGGTGTTCAAGTAAAGAAAATAGAAGCACATGACTTGAACCCTGGAATCCTAGATCCCTTCTAAAGATATTTATGCCTACCCGTCAAGACTTAAGAAATTTAGCCATCATTGCCCATGTGGATCATGGAAAGACCACTCTGGTAGATGCCATGCTTTGGCAAAGCGGGATCTTTCGTGAAAACCAGCAAGTGGTCGAAAGAGTCATGGACAGTCTGGATCTGGAGCGGGAAAAAGGCATTACCATTATGGCCAAAAATACGGCCGTAACCTATAGAGGGGTTAAAATCAATATTGTCGACACGCCGGGCCACGCCGACTTCGGCGGTGAGGTCGAAAGGACCCTGAATATGGTTGACGGCGTTATGCTCCTAGTCGATGCCACGGAAGGTCCTTTACCCCAAACCCGCTTTGTCCTGGGCAAGGCCTTGGAGCGCCGTCTTCCCCCGATTGTCGTCATTAATAAGATCGACCGGCCGGACCGACGAATCAAAGAAGTGTTGGATGAGATCTACGATCTTTTTATAGACCTGGAGGCCACGGAAGACCAGTTGGAATTTCCGGTCCTCTATACCAATGCCCGTGCCGGAATAGCCTTAATGGACCCGGAGGCCGAAGGGACGGACCTTGTGCCCCTCTTCGAGGCCGTTTTAGAGGCCATCCCCGCCCCCTGCTGTGCCCCGGATGCCCCTCTGCAATTCCTGGTCACCAGCCTCGATTACAGTGACTATGTCGGACGGATTGCCGTCGGAAAAATTGTCGGCGGTCAACTCCGACAAAGACAAGAGGTGGCTTTGCTTAAAAACGGCGCACTGTCATCCAAAGCGATCCTCAGCCAAGTCTATTCCTATGAAGGGCTCAGCCGGGTGGAACGGGAAACGATTGACGCCGGGGATATCGCCGCCGTTGCCGGGGTGGAGAATGTTTTTATTGGGGACACTCTAGGAGATCCAAATGACCCTCGCCCCCTGCCGAGCATTACCGTAGAAGAACCGACCCTCTCCATGATTTTTTCCGTTAACACCTCTCCTCTGGCCGGGAAAGAAGGCCGTCTCCTGACCTCCCGCCACATCAAAGAACGCCTGGACAAGGAATTACTCTACAATGTCAGTATCGGCGTCGAGCAGGCGGAAAGCCGGGATTCCTTTATCGTCAGCGCCCGCGGGGAGTTACAATTGGCCGTCTTGGTGGAAATGATGCGCCGGGAAGGTTTTGAACTCTCTCTTTCTAAGCCCAAAATCATCACCCGGGAGATCAACGGGCAGCTTCAGGAGCCTTTGGAAATGGCTGTTATCGATATTCCCGAGGGGTTTGTAGGTGTCGTCAGTGAAAAACTAAGCGCTCGGCGCGGGAAAATGACCAAGATGATTAACCACGGTTCAGGTCGGGTCCGATTGGAATTTGAAATACCCTCCAGGGGTTTAATCGGCCTGCGAAGCCAGTTTTTAACAGATACCCGAGGGACCGGACTTTTTAATACCTTGATCATCGGACATACACCTTTTGCCGGAATCATTCCTTCCAGGCCCAACGGCGTTCTGGTTTCCGACCGAGCAGGCCGGGCCGTGACCTATGCCATCTTTCACCTTCAGCCTAGAGGGACAATTTTTGTCAATCCCGGTGATCCGGTTTATCCCGGTCAGATTGTCGGGGAAAACTCCCGTCCCGAAGATATCTGGGTCAATATAACCAAAGAAAAAAAGTTGACCAATATCCGAGCCGCCGGAGCGGATGAAGCCCTACGCCTTATTCCACCGCGGCGTTTTACCCTCGAGCAGGCTATGGAGTTTATAAATGATGATGAGCAAGTGGAAGTCACGCCCCATTCCATCCGCCTGCGAAAGGCCAAAACCACTCGCCAATAAAATCATGGCTCAACTCATCATCCCTAAGGCCATTTATAATCTGGATTTAAAAGGCCTAACCTGGAGGAATTAGGACGTGGCCGGTCAGCAAAGAGGAGATTTGGTTTTAGAGAGGATTCCCACCAACCAAATCGAAAGAAGAGTCGTAAACTACCTTTTGAAGCTGAGACAGGGTTCGTCTCGGAAGGCCTTGGCCGCCAGGATCAAAGAGACGCCCACCGTCCTTTTTAAGGATATTTCGGCCGCCCGTGGGTGTATGATCGCCGGCGAACTCAAAACGCTCGGGGCCGTCGTTTTTTTTGTTCCATATCTGCCGGAAGAAGAACCCGAACCGGAGCAAACCTCAACCGAGACAGTCAACCCTGCACCGGAGGAGCAAGTCAGAGCCTATCAGCCCCCCAAGCGTAAAAAAAGAAAATTCTTAAAGCTCCTCACCCTCCTTTTCTTTCTGGTCATTTTGGCGGCCCTTATAATAAAACTGTTTCGGCCCTCTCTATTGTTTCCTCGATGGGAAATTTTCTCTAAAGAAGCATCTTATTCGAGTCTTTTCCCGTTAATCGACCCATCCCCTTATTTTCCGGATAGGGCCAGGAATCCTTCGATATTGGAATGCTCCCCTGTCGATCTCTACAATACTTTTCTGAACCAATATCGTCTCAGGCCGGATTTGCGGTTCCTCAAGGCCTTTGAGATTTTGGCAGATCGCTTCGAAGACTATCAAGGCAAACAGCCCGGCCCGAGAGCTTATAGAGCCGGAGAAATTCTCTCCAATGGAAAAGAGATCCTGATTCCTCTGCTTAAGGAAGGACAACAGGTTTCAAATATAAGGCTTTCATTACCTTTGACCTTTCCTGCGGTGATCTCTGCTCTGAATCAATGGATAGAATTCATGGAAGGTCCCAGGGCCGTAAAGGTAATCACGCTTATACAAGAGGAAGATTTAAAGGTCTTAGAAACAGCGGACCAAGAAATCATTCAACTGGATCCTCGAACAATCCTATTTGCCCTGAAGAAGCTGGAACACCTCCGCGCCAGAATCGGACCTGATGCCAGAATTTTTCGGTCCGCCGCCAGGGCCTACGCCCTTCTCGGGCTGATCCTTTTTCCGGATCCTTTAGATGCCGCCGATCTTTTTACCGCCGAGGCCTTAAGTTATCTCTCTCTGGCCAAACGGTTCGATCCTAAATTGCCCTTGACCCGCGAGGAGGCCCTTCTGGCGTCGGTAATGGGATACAGAACCTATGGACAACACTTATTGTCGGCGTCAGAACCGGGGGCAACAAATAATTTAGATTCTAAAATCTTGCTGGCCTTTGTCCGCAAGGATTTACCCGGGTTAAAATCACTAGAGGGAACAGGAAACAGGCTCCAGGGATCCTATTTTCTTCTCCGCCTATGTCGGGAGATATCTCTGGTTGATGAAGCCGATCAAAGAGCGGATAAAATCATAGAAGAGTATCCTTCTTTTTATCCCGCCTTGACAGAAATTCTCCTTTCCGGAAATCTGGAAACTGCCAAAGCAGTCGCCTGGCTCTATCCCAAAGACATATTGGACCACCTTGATCAGGGGTTTTCCGAAGAAACCTTCAAATTGGAAAAACCCTGGAAAGAACGGATCCGCGATGTTTTGCCGGAGCAGTCGAACCCTCTCCCAACCCTGACTCAGTTTGAGACCTTCCTGCAAAAATGGCGTCCCCTGGGGCCGGACAAAGGAAGAGGTATGATCATCGATGATCAACGGGTTAAATTGATCTTCCGGACCCTTTATGCCGGGGCTTTATTTCTGAAGTTCCAACTCCATCATAACCGCGCAGAGGGAGCCGACCAGACCCAGAGAACCCTCGATACCCTGGCAGCGAAAGATAAAGACCATCCGTTGATTCTCAGAATGCAGGCCCTGGCCTTGAAAAAAAACGGTAAAACAAAAGAGGCCGACAACTTATGCGCTAAACTGATCCACCACGCCAATGCCTCCCCAACCCTGATTACCGGTGCCTATACCCTGATTAATGATTTTTCTACCCGCCTAGGATTAGCCAAAACGGTCTCCCAAAAATTGGATGGCCGCCCCGCCCATTTTTTCTTTTGGGGCAGAGCCTTTCAAAAGCTAACCAATCTTGATCTGGCTGAAAAATTCTTTTCTTTAGGGTTGAATCAGGATCCCTACCAATCGATTAATTATGTCTATTTAGCTGAAGTGACCGGCAGAGATGACCCCCTGGCCCTGGCCCTGGCCAATTATCCGGATCAAATCGCTCTGTTGGAAGAAGCCGGACGTTATTATGCCCAAAAGGACGATTCCGATTCAAAGGAGAAGGCCTTGAAATACTTTGATAGGGCCTTAAAACATGCCCCCTCCAAAACCAGCCTGATCCTGGAAAAAATTAATATCCTGAAACAATTAAACCGCCTTGAGACGGCGGTCAATACCATAAAATCTTGGCTAAAGGAATACGGCAAGCCCGATTCGGCTCTTTCGGTCTTTCGGACCCAATTAGCCGAAATTTATCTCCAGATGAGAAAACCAAAGCCGGCCCTGGAGGCCGTTTCAAAAGAATTAGCCTCCAATCAGATCGAGGCCTTATTCGTCTCTGCCAAGGCCCATGAAATCCTTGGGCAACGAAAACAGGCTGAAGAGATTTATAAGAAGATCGTCACCCGTTCTCCATTGTCGCCGGAGATCCTCGCGAGAACCGCAGCCTATTATTGGCGGCAAGGACGGGATGAGGAGGCGGCCTTCCTGATCAGCCAACAACGCAAAAACTCAAGGCAATCCTCTTCTTTTTATTTCAAGGAATTTTTTGAACTCTTCGACAACAGCTCGGTGGATCGCATAAAAAAAGCGGCTACCCCTTTGAGTAAAGAAGAGGCCGGGATTGGAGAGCTGAACAATCTGGCCCTTCAATTCGAACGCCGAAAAAGGCCCGAAGTCGCTTTTATGCTTCTGCAGGATTTCCAACCCACAGCCTTTGGGGGTCAGCTGGAACATTTTCTTATCACCTATAAGGTTCTTAAAAATTGGAAGGGAAATGAAGAGGCCGCTCGTTATTTAACGAGCCGTTCTCCGGGACAAACAAAAATACCCTTACTGGTGGGTTTGTCTAAATACGGATTTTTCGACCTGATCCTCAATGAACTGCAAGACCCCAAAACCTATTCTCCCGCGCTAAAAGAGTTCTTCTGGCTTCAACGCTTGATAGCCTGGCTAGCACAAGAAAAAAAACCCGCCCGACTGGAAGAGGAGTTTCAAGAACATTACCAGGAAAAATGGCTGGATAAACTGTCGGGGAACAAAAAATCGGATCAGTATCGATTCATCGGGCAATTTCTCCGAGGCATGATCCCTCTCCAAATCTTCCTGGGACAAATTCAAACCCCAAAGCAGCGTTGCCTCTTTTCCTATTTTATCGGTCTAGCCGAACGGCTCAAATCCAATTATCAAGAAGCAACCCTTTGGTACCATATCGCCCTGGAAACCCAATTTCAAAACAATGACGAATTCCAAAAGGCCCAAGAAGAACTGTTCCTATGGACCCAGGTCGGATTGAAAAACCGGAATCGTCTTTGGAGTCACGACCAAAAAGCCGCGCTCCAATCAAACCGTCTCTAAGAAGTCATTCGGTAGCTTTGCCTTCCCTCTCCCCGTTTACTCTCCTTTTTTGGCTGAGATATTTTTTTCCTTGCCTCTCCTTACCCTCCATATTATACTCCTTCATCTTCGGAAATAGCGATGTGCATTGTTTCTCCGCCTTCGGTAGGCATCATTATGTTTTTATAACAGCTTGGGAGGGATACCATGAGAAAGAAATTATTCGTGAACCTGTTATTCTCTTTTTTAACTATCGGTTTGATCCAAGAAGGTTTCGGTATGAATTATAAGCCGGAGTACAAAATGAGCATTGTCGTCGGGCCTACCGGCCCCTGGGGTGAAGGGGCGGCCCGCTTTGCCGAAGCCGTGAAAAAAGCCACCGAAGGCCGTGTTAATATCAAACCCTATTACAGCGGACAACTTTTTGCCGGGAAGCAGACTAATGAATTTCTCTTGATGAAGCAGGGGGTCATTGATTTCGCCCTTGGTTCGACCATTAACTGGTCTACCACCGTAAAAGAGCTGAACCTATTCGCCCTCCCTTTTATCTTTCCCGATTATAAGGCCCTGGATGAAGTTGAAAACGGAGAGACCGGCATGCGTCTTTTGAAACTCATCGAAGACAAAGGTGTGGTCGGTCTGGGTTGGGGGGAAAACGGCTACCGGGATCTGACCAACAGCAAACGGGCGGTCAAAAAGCCGGAAGACCTCGAGGGACTTAAGATCCGCGTCGTGGGTTCTCCTTTATTCATTGACACCTTTAAGGCCCTTGGTGCCAACCCTATCTCCATGAACTGGGGCGAGGCCCTTTCGGCCTTTCAGCAAGGAACAGTGGACGGCCAGGAAAACCCGGTGGTTTCGGTGATCATCCCCAATAAATTATGGCAGGTCCATAAATACATGACCGTTTGGAAATACGCCATTGATCCTCTTATCCTGGGGGTCAGCAAAGAGGTCTGGGAAACTTTTACTCCCAAAGACAAAGAGGCTATCAGAAAAGCAGCGGCCGAAACCGTCAAGTGGCAGAAAAAAGGGGCCCGCGAAGGACTGGAAGGGGCTATGCCGGCCTTGGAACAACTTCGAAAAAATGGACTGGAGGTGACGGTGTTAACACCCGAACAAAGCAAAGCCTTCATTACCAAGACCAAACCGGTCTATGAAAAATGGGAAAAAGAGATCGGTCCGGATCTGGTCAGACAAGCGGAAAAAGAGATCCAGCAGGCGGGGAAGAAAAAATAACAAATTCGATTCAACGTTCGACGTTCAAGGTTCAAAGTTAAAAACTCACACGTTAAAACATCGAACATTGAACGTCGATCATTGAACA
>Ga0233425_10004558_pt1 | contig 23062 bp, 18 predicted proteins | sample Watercolumn_Towu_2_FD_181712 | JGI IMG/M metagenome (GOLD analysis project Ga0233425, IMG submission 181712) | Freshwater microbial communities from Lake Towuti, South Sulawesi, Indonesia - Watercolumn_Towuti2014_140_MG | ecosystem: Environmental > Aquatic > Freshwater > Lake | place... | reverse complement strand
CTTTACTGTCACTTGGATGAATCGAGCGGGGACGGCTGGGGCGCCGAAGGCAATAACCGTCCCGCGAATTGCGGCCGTGCGGCGTCGGGAACGCCGTTAGGCATAGCAATTCTGTGGGACACGCTGCATAGGTGTAGGCGCTGCCGGGAGGCAGAGCCGCGGGCATCGCGGCACCACCGTTGGGACCGACCGTGTACTCCGTAGCCCGCACGCTGAGGGTGGTGATCGGCTGGACGCTGCCGTCGGCCATTTCCAGTTGCGCCTGGGTGCCCGCCGGGACCAGCAGGGTCGCCCGGCGGCTGCCGTCGGCGTCGTTCTGAACGCTGCCGCGGGCGATTTGCATGGGCGTGGCGGCGTTGAGGTCGATGCTGCTCACCTCCGCATCCAGTCCGATCAGCACCGTGTCCGCCAGGACTTCGTAGTCCTGCCAACGCATCTGGACCTGCCGCTGGGCAACGAGAAAACCGGTCTTCGAAAAGATCACGGTCAGGGGTCCGCCGCCGTTCACGGCCAGATCGAAGCCACCGTCTGGCCGCGACAGGGTCTGGCCAAACTCCCGGTGATCCAGCACGGTGACGCTGACCCCGGTCACGGGCTGATGCTGCCGGTCGACCACCCGGCCGCGGATGACGGCGGCCCGTTCCGGGACGATGACACCGGCGGCAACACCGCTCTGGATGGGATGCCCGCCGCCGTAGAGGAAGCCACTGGCGTCCGCCACCGACATCGGACTCCCCGGCGCCAGCGGCGGCGACACATCCAGCGGATCCGGCGGCAGCACCAGGCCGGAGGCCGGACCGACGGAAACGACCAGATCGACCGCGCTATCCACATCCACCAGGGTACCCGAGGCCGGCACCTGGCTGATCACCTTCCCGGCGGGGACGCTGGAGCTGCTGGCTTCGGTGACGGTGCCCGCCTTCAGTTTCGCGACCGGAAGCGCCGACAGCGCACCGTTCTTCCCTTTGCCGACCAGGTCCGGAACCGCTGCCTTGCCGTCGGGAAGGGCAATGACCGTAATCTCGTAGCTCTGGGTCGCGACGCCACCACGACCATCGGCGACCTGGACGGTGACCGCTTGGACCTCGGCGGCAACCGGCGTCCAGGAAATGTTTCCGGAAGCCGCACCGATGGTCATGCCGACAGGAGCGACGGCCAGCGAAAACACCAGCGAATCGTGGTCGGCGTCGCTGGCCGTAACCGTGTAGCCGTACGCTACACCGACGGTCGCCGCAGTCGCCGCCGTCGAGGTGATCTGCGGCAGCCGGTTGGCCGCGACCACCGTGATCTCCGCAGTGGCGGGCGTGCTTTCCGCCGCACCGTCGTTGACCACCAGTTGGGCAACGTAGTCGCCGCCCAGGTCGGGAGTGAACTGGGCGACCTTGGCCCACGGGTCCAGCAAATCCGCCTGACTGCCCTCGGGACGATAGATCAGTCCCCAGCGGAAACTCAACAGATCGTTGTCGGCATCGTCCGAGTTCGAGCCATCGAGAGTGACGGCCTGGTTCACTGCTCGATCCGCCAGCTTCGGCCCGGCATCCGCCAGCGGTGCCGAGTTGACGGTGCTGATGGTAACCAAGTCCGGGGCGCTGTCCTCGGTACCGTCGTTGACCACCAGCTGCGCCCGATAGGCACCTTTGCGGTCCACCCGGAGAGCCGGTGTGGCACTGGTCGCATCGGACAGTTCCGCCCGGCTCTTCTTCGGCTTCTCTGCCAGGGTCCATTGATAGCTCAAGGGGTTTCCGTCCGCATCCCGCGAGGCGCTGCCATCCAGCGTGACCGTCTGCCGGAGCCGCGCCGTGACCGGCTTGCCGGCATCGGCCTGGGGCCTGGAATTCTCGGTGTCGATGGCAACCGTAGCCGGATCGCTGGTGAGCCGGCCGTTGTCGACCACCAGCTGCACCGAATAGCGACCGGGCTGGTCGATGGCGAGGCCCGGATGCAGGCCGGATTTTCCTTCGAGGTCCTGGGTCTGGCTGGCAGGAGGCTTGCCGACCAGGCTCCATTGGTAGCGGATCGGAGAGCCCGCGGGATCGAACGATCCGCTCCCGTCCAGCACCGCCTGGGTACCGGCGGGTACCGTCTGATCGGGCCCGGCAACCGCCACCGGTGCCCGTTCCGGCCGGTTGTCGCTCAGCCCTTTGGCCGCGCGCAGATGGAACCTGAAACCGACTTGGCGCGGATTGACGAATTTCAGCAGGGTGCCGGAGAGGGACTCATGGGCAGCAATCCCTTCCTCGGGAAGCTGAACTTCGACAAAAGGCCGATTCCGGGCGTCCGTTCCGCTCCGATTCGCCAGGGCGATCTTCGGCTTGCTGACCTTGGTGACCACCAGTTGCAGGGGGCCGGAGATCGTGCTGCGCGAGCGGTTGGTGAGGGTGACGTTACTGTCGTAGGTCTGCGTCTCCGGGTTGAAGACCGGCGCGCTCGCCGTCACCCGGATCGACGTGGTCAAGCCGGCTGCCGGGGAGGGGCGGGAAAGGAACGGAAGCAGCAGCGCAAACAGCATGAGCGCCATCGGCACGCGCGCGAGCCTGGTGACGGGCGGCCACTCACCGGAAACGAACCCCAACAGGACTGCAGCCATGGACATGCCTGATCCTCGTCGCCACCCAGTGGCCTCGGAAGGTCGTTACAGCGGGACGACGCAAGTGCCCTTCCCGGGTCCGGCATGAACCGTTGCGGTACGACCGATTGCGGCAGCGGGTCCCGATGAGTTAAGCGCAACGGAGCAGCCCATCCCGGCCCACTCGGCGCTTTGCTCTCTCCGCTGCGACCAGTCACACGCTCTCCTTCCACTCCCAAAGCATGCAGTTTGCCACCGGACAAACGATAATGACTCTCGCGTGGAGCCATCCTTTCACCGGCATGTGCCCTTGTCAATATCACAAGATTGGGACAATCAAGCGGGACCCGGCCCGACCTGAGCGGCATCGGCGGGCCCGATCGGCTTGGACGAAAACGGCAGATAGCGGGGACAATCGGTGGCCAGCTTCTCGAGTCCCTGCCAGCCGGCCCTTGAACTCGAGTCCGTCCGATCGATCCGGCCACCAGTAAAACGAGGGAATCCCGTGTCTACCGTCTCAACATTCCGGTCCGAGCCACGCTGCCGATACTGCGCGACGCCGCTGACCCATTTGCAGCGAATCGCCGGACCGGTCTGCGGCCACTGGAAATGCCGGGAGCAGCACCTGCAGGCGCAGCTCAGCGAACACCGCAGCGAGGCTGCCCAAGCCCTCGCCGTGGCCGGCAGTGATCGCTACCCCATCGTCGTGGTGCCGTCCTGGCGCCCGAGGCTGGTTCCCGTCACCGAAGCGGAGCGCCAGAAACTGGCAGAGCACCTGGCCGGTCTGGAATACGCCGTTGCCGATCCGGTCACGGCGGCTACCGGTGGAATGGCTGGCCCACCGGATGCGGAAGACAGTCCGGCCACGCTCGAACGCCTGGGCCGGGTCTGCGGCGTCTGCCGCGGCTATTGCTGTCAGGAAGGGCGCATCCGCCACGCATTCCTGCAGCACAGCACCCTGCTGCGGATTCTGCAAGACGCGCCGGAGCCAAATTGGTCCGAGGCAGTCGCCGTTTATCTTTCCCATGTCCCGGACTTCCATCTGGAGAACGGCTGTCTCTATCAGGGGGAAAGCGGGTGTGTGATGCCGCGGCCGCTGCGGGCCGACATCTGCAACAGCTACGAGTGCGCCGGTCTGCAGGCGGCTCGGGAAAAGTTCTGCAGCGACGAGGGTGACCGTGGCTTCGTGGTGGTACGGCAGGACAACCGCATCCAGCGCTCGGCGTTCCTGGACGGCATGAGCACGCGCCACTACGATCCGGCGGCCGTGGACGAGGACGACACCGCTCCGGCTCCCTGACCGCGGCCGGGCCGGCGGCCCGCCCTCCCCCTCGCGCGAGTCACATGCCCGACTGCAGGTAGTTCTCCAGGCCGATCCGCTCGATCAGCTGCAGCTGGGTCTCAAGCCAGTCGATGTGTTCCTCCTCGCTCTCCAGGATGTCTGCGAACAGCTCCCGGCTGACGAAGTCGGACACCTTCTCGCAATGGGCGATGGCCTCCCGCAGCAGCGGCACGGCTTCCTGCTCCAATTTGAGGTCGCACTCCAGCATCTCCGCGGGATGCTCGCCGATCTTGAGCCTGCCGAGGTCCTGCAGATTGGGCAGGCCTTCCAGGAACAGGATGCGCTCGGTCAGCGCATCGGCGTGCTTCATCTCGTCGATGGATTCCTGGTAGACCTTCTCGTTGAGCTTGTGAAACCCCCAGTTCTTGTACATCCGCGCATGCAGGAAGTACTGGTTGATGGCGGTCAGCTCATTGGTGAGGGCACGGTTGAGGTAGGTGATGACTTGGGCGTCGCCTTTCATTCGGGGATTCCGGGTCGGTGTTGAATCAGGACAAGACAGGCAAGGCGTCGCCGCATAGCACTGGCGCCATCCGCGATGGCATGACGGACCGGGCCGGGCGCTTCGGCGCGTGGGCCTCCAGCAGCTCGCGAATCTCTCCGTGGCAGCGGCCACACTCCACACCCACGTTCAGGCAGCTCATCAGATCATGGCAGGAACCGCAGCCCTCGCGGATGGCTTGCTTGATCTGGCCGTCGGTGACGGCCTTGCAGATGCATACGTACATGGGCGGCTCCTAGTCTTCATCGTCGTCGCCGATGTCGCGGCGGCGCACGGTTCTGGGGTCGGCAATGATGGGTCGGTAGATCTCGATGCGGTCGCCGTCCTTCACCGGCGAGTCCAGCTTCACCAGCTTGCCGTAGACCCCCACCTTCTGGGTGGTCAGATCGATCTCGGGAAAACGCTGGAGGATGCCCGAGCGCCGGATGGCCTGTTCCACCGAACTACCGTCCGGCACCTCCATCCGCAGCCACAGCTGGCGGTCCGAATCTGCGTAGCAAACACCGATGTTCATGGGGCCTCTAACCTAGCTTGCCAAACTTGTTTCCAGATCCATGCGGCGCTTTTGGATACTGCCGTTTTGCAGTTTTCCTGCCACAAACCCTACAGCGCCCTCCGGGCGACCCAATTCGTTCCAGACGAATTTGTCTTTGGCCAAGCAAAGAAAAGTATCTCGGCCGTGGGTCCGAGAACCCACATTCAAATCAGCCATCGCGCAGCGATTCCTTTTCAACCCGCCGATGCCCGAGACACCATCAATGTTGGGTTACGGTGCGCCCAAATGCGATCCAAACCGGCATGAAACATTACCGTTGCGCACCTAACCCAACCTACGGGTAAAGAGCGGCTACGCGTTTGCGACCGGCGCGCCATCCGCGGAAGCCGCTGCCACACGGCCGCGGGCACGAGAAGCCAGGCGCCGATCCAGCATCTTCTTCCCCGCCAGGATGAAGCCCATGGCCAGAAAGCCGCCGGGGGGCAGGGCCATCAGCAGGAAGCCGCGGTATTGGGGGATGACCACCGTCTCCAGCCACTGGAAGCCATCTCCCAGCAGCGCGGTGGCGCTGGCGAACAGGGTGCCGCTGCCGAGTACCTCGCGTACCGCCCCCAGCACCACCAGGGCCAGGGTGAACCCTAAGCCCATCATTAGTCCGTCGAAGGTGGCGGCGGCCACCGGCTGGCGCGAGGCATAGGCTTCGGCCCGGCCCAGGATGGCGCAGTTGGTGACGATGAGGGGAATGAACAGTCCCAGTACCTTGTGCATCTCGTGCATCCAGGCGTTCATCATCATGTCCACCAGGGTCACCACGATGGCGATGAGCACCACGAAGATGGGGATGCGGATCTCCGGCGGAATCAGCTGCCGTCCCCGCGACACCAGGTAACTGCACGCCACCATGACGGCGGTGGTGGCCAGCCCCATGCCCAGGCCGTTGGTGGCGGTGCCGGTCACGGCCAACAGCGGACACAGGCCAATGCTCTGGCTGAGCACGATGTTGTTGTCCCACAGGCCGTCGCGGGTGATCTTGCGGAAGCTGTCAGTCATGGGCGGGCACCTCGGTGGCGGCCAGCAACTCGTCGCGGTGGGCGCGGAAAAACTGCAGGGCCGATTCCACCCCGCGCACCACGGCGCGTGGCGTGATGGTGGCGCCGGCGAACTGGTCGAATTCGCCGCCGTCCTTCTTCACCTTGAAACGCTCCGGCGGGGTGTTGTCCAGGGACTTGCCCTCGAAGCGGTTGATCCAGTCGGACTTGGGGCGCTCGATCTTGTCGCCCAAGCCGGGCGTCTCCGCATGGGAGATGACCCGCACACCCAGAATCTTGCCGTCTGCGGCGATGCCCACCATCAGCAGGATGTCGCCGGAGTAGCCGCCTTTGGCGACCTGCTGGAAGGCAACTGCGGTCACCTGGCCGGCCTTGCGGGCCAGATGGACGGTGGTTTCCCCCATCGCCGCCCCGGCCGAGGCTAGGATGGTCTTGGTATCATTGAGCAGAGCGTTGTCGTACAGATCGCGCGGCAAAACCTGCTCGAGCGTTGCCTGCATATCCTCGGCCTGACGCTGAGCGATGGAGGATCGTGTCGCCAGATCGCCGGTCCCCAGCAGGACGGCGGCCACCAGTCCGGCGGCGGCGAGCAAATAGGTCTGGTAATCGAGCCGCTGGCGCAGCGCGTCCAGGTCGTCGAACTGCGCCCGCAGCAGGTCCCAGCGGCGCTGGACACCGGCTTTCAGGGCTTCCCGGTCGATGACGCTCACGAGTCGCCCCCTTCCAGTCCCAGCGGCCGACCCCGCCGGTCGCGGCCGTAGATGCGCGGACGGACGTAATGGTCGATGACCGGCGTCAGCGAATTCATCAGCAACACCGCGAAACCCACGCCCTCGGGATAGGCGCCCCAGGTGCGGATGACGAACACGATCAGCCCGCAGCCGGCGCCGAAGATGATCTGGCCCAAGGGACTGTTGGGCGAGGTGACGTAATCGGTGGCGATGAAGAAAGCCGCCAGCATCAGGGCGCCGGAGGACAGATGGAACAGCGGGCCGGCATAGCGCTCGCCGTCCCACAGACTGAACAGGCTGGCCAGTACGGCGACGGTGCCCAGCAGGGAGACGGGGATATGCCAGGTGATGATCTTCTTCCGCATCAGATACAGCCCGCCCAACAGCAGTAGCAAACCGGAAGTCTCGCCGGCGCTGCCCGAAGTCCAGCCGATGAAGGAGCTGACGAAGCCGTAGTCGCCGGACACCAGGGATTCGCTCAAGCCCCGGCCCTGGCTGAATTCGGTCTTGATGTGGCCGATCAGGGTGGCGCCGGTCAAGCCATCGGCGGGGGCTCGCCCTCCGAAGGTGATGGCCAGACTCTCGGCAAACCCCGGCGCCGCCGATGAAAACGGCAGGGTCGGTTTGATCCAGGTGGTCATTTCCAGGGGAAACGACACCAGCAGCGCCACGCGCGCCAGCATGGCCGGATTGAACAGGTTCTGCCCCAGGCCGCCGAACACCTGCTTGCCCACCACGATGGCGCAGAAGGCGCCGACCGCGCCGATCCACCAGGGCGCCCAGGGCGGCAGGGTCATCGCCACCAACAGGCCGCTCAGCAGCGCGGAACCGTCGCGCAGGGCCGGCCCCACCGGGCGGCCGGCCAGGCTCAGGCACAGAGCCTCGAGACCGAGGGCGAAACCGATGGTGACCGCGAACAGGAACAGCATGGGCCAGCCGAACAGCAGCAGGCCAAAGGCGACCGCCGGCAGCAGCGCCAGCACCACCGCGTACATGATGGACTGAACCGGACTGTCGTCGCGGGTGAAGGGAGCGCTCAATAGGGGCTGGTTCATGCGGCGGCCTCGGCGGCTTTCTTCTTGGCTTCGGCGGCGGCCTTGCGGGCAGCCGCGGCGGCGGCGGCCTCGTCCCTGGCGCGTTGCAACCGGGCCTGCTTTTCCTCGGCCAGGCGCCTGGTCTGTTCATTCTTGTGCTGGCTCTGCTGGCGCGCCACCAATTCGCCGTTGGCGTACTTGAAGTAGTGCACCAGGGGAATCTGCGAGGGGCAGACATAGGAACAGGAACCGCAGCTGATGCAGTCCCGCAGGCCGTAGTTCAAGGCGGCCTCCAGTTGGCCCGCCTTGATCCGGCTGGCCATCTCCAGCGGCAGCAACCCGGCCGGACAGGCGTTGACGCAGCGGGAACAGCGGATGCAGGACTTGGCGTCGGTGGCCGCCACTTCCGCCGCGCTCAAGGCCAGGATGCCGCAGGCGCCCTTGACCAGCGGAACGTTCGGATGGGGCAGCGCCTCGCCCATCATCGGGCCGCCCATGATGTAGCGGGCGGTCTGTTCCGGCCTGTAGCCGCAATAGGCCAGCAAGTCCTTCAGGGGAGTGCCGATGGGGGCTTCCACGTTGCACGGCCGTGCCACCGCGCCGCCGCTGACGGTGATGATGCGGCGGATTAGGGCCTTGCCGTAGCGGATGGCATCGCGGATCGCGTAAGCCGTCGCCACGTTGTGCATCAGCACGCCCACGTCGGTGGCGCGGCCGCCGGCGGGGACCTCCTTGCCGGTGAGATAACCGATCAGCTGCTTGTCCCAGCCCATTGGATAAAGCGAAGGCACCCGGGCGATCTCGATGTGGCCGCCGGCCACCTTGGCCGCGGCCGACATGGCGGCATGGGCTTCCGGCTTGTTGTCCTCGATGCCAACGATGGCTTGGTTGCAACCCAGCCCGTGCAGCATGATGAGGATGCCGTCGACGATGGCCTCGGCCCGCTCCCGCATCAAACGATCGTCGCAAGTCAGATAGGGTTCGCACTCGCCGCCGTTGATGAGCAGGGTCTGGATCCGGCTGCGCCGGCCGAGATTCAGCTTCACCGCCGAAGGGAAGGCGGCACCGCCCATGCCCACCACGCCGGCCGCTCCGACCCTCACCCCGATCTCCTCGGGCGACAGGCTGAAGGGGTCGATCTCATCGGGCTTGTCGATCCAGAGGTCTTCCCCGTCTGGTTCCAGCAGCAGGGTCGGCGTGGGCAGGGCGGAGGGGTGGGCCGCCGGATAATCCATGATGTCCGCCACCACTCCCGAAGTCGGTGCGTGGATGGGCGCGGAAATCAGGCCCTGGCTGGCGGCCAGCAGCTGGCCCTTGCGCACCCGCTCGCCCACCTTCACCACCGGCTCGGCGGGCTGGCCCACGTGCTGATGCAGGGACAGATAGAGCATGGCCGGCAGCGGCATGGCCGCATCGATGGGCCGATCGGAGGTGGCCTCCTTGCACGGCTCGGGATGGACCCCGCCGCGGATCTTGCCGGCTCCGCCGCGCCACAGGGCATGGATATCGAAGGGCAGCATGATCAGGCTCCCGCCAGGCCGGCCGCCGGCACCGGCCAGCGCCAGTTGCGCAGGGTCACCTTCACCGGGTGCAGCTTGAGGCATTCGGTCGGGCACACGTCCACGCATTTGTTGCAGGCGGTGCAGGCATCGGCCACCACCGCGTGAATCTGCTTCTGGGCGCCGACGATGGCGTCGGTGGGGCAGACCTTGAAACAGCGGGCGCAGCCGATGCACAGGGTCTCGTCGACCCGTGCCACCAGGGGTACCTGCTCCTTTACCCCCGACAAGTCCAAGTCCAAGGACAGCAGGTTGGCCAACTGCTCCGCCAGTGCCCGTCCACCGGGCGGACACAGCGTGGGCACGGCATCCCCCGCCACCAGCGCCTCCGCCGCCGGCCGGCAGCCCGGATAGCCGCACTGGCCGCACTGGGAGCCCGGCATCAGCGCCTCGATCTCGTCCACCAGGGGATTGGCTTCGACCTTCAGATAACGCGCCGCGGCTCCCAGCACGTAGCCGAGCCCCAGGCCCAGGGCGGTCAAGGCGAAGATGGCGTAGAGGATGTACATAGGTTCCTCGGTTATTTCGATTCAAAGGTAGGGTGGGTTAGCCGCGCAAAACCGAGTGCCTTCCGGTTCGATACGCGCCTCGGGCGCGGCGTAACCCACCGAATCCTTCCTCGCCCCACCCCCTCTCCCTGCGAGCAAAGGTATCCACACAAGTTCGCATCCCTTTGAACATTCACCCCTCTCCCGCGGGAGAGGGGCAGGGGTGAGGGCCTGGAGCGCTCAATCCTTGCGACGAACTCCTTGAAACATCGGCGCCTTGGCCCTCACCCTACCCCTCTCCCACGGGGAAAGGGGACTCTTGCGACACCCCCCGCAGGGAGAGGGACTTGTGTAGCTAGCTTTGCCTCGCGAGCGAGGGGTCATGAATCAATGCGTGTTCAACCCGGCAAACCCCATGAAGGCCAGCGACAATATGCCCGCGGTGATGAAGGCAATGGGCGTGCCGGCGAAAGCCTCCGGCACCGTCATCAGCGCCATCCGTTCCCGGATTCCCGCGAAAATCACCATCACCAGGGTGAACCCCAGGGCCGAGCCGAAGCCGAACAGGGCACTGTGGAGAAAATCGTATTCCTGCTGGATGTTGAGCAGCGCCACCCCGAGCACCGCGCAATTGGTGGTGATCAGCGGCAGGAAGATGCCCAGCACCTGGTACAGCACCGGGCTGGTCTTGCGCACCACCAGTTCGGTGAACTGCACCACCGCGGCGATCACCAGGATGAAGGCCAGGATGCGCAGGAAGCCGATGCCCAAGGGCAGCAGCAGCCAATGCTCGATGATCCAGCTGGCCACCGCCGTCAGGGTCAGCACGAAGGTGGTGGCAAAGCCCATGCCGATGGCCGAGTCGAGCTTCTTGGAAACCCCCATGAAGGGGCACAGTCCCAGAAACTTCACCAGCACCACGTTGTTGACCAGGGCCGTGCCCAGCACGAGCATCAGGTAATCGCTCACCGACCGCTCCTCAAACCGTTTGCCAGAGAACTTGCACTCCTCATGCCAAGCGGGTCTAGCGATAAGCGGCTGATTTTGCGTGTGCCATCCGGCATGCGTGGAGCTTGGTCCTGTCACGAACGGTACAGAACCCGATGAGATGTGCGGGATTGTGCCGTTTGCGACAAGAATGGCGGCACGGGGCTACATTGAAATCTCCCGAGCGCATAGCGTGGCGCGGCATCCCTAATACCGATGCTCCCGACCGGACCGGGGGAATCAGCGTTGTCGCTAGCCGGCAATGACAAAGGGGACTCTGCAGTTCCTCGCGGAGCCCAGCCGGGATGCCACGTGGCGGTGGCCCGCGCTCACCCCATCACGACGATCTCGGCCGCCGTCAGTGCGGGATGGCTGGTGGCGCCGATGAGGGTTACCGGTACCGATGTGGCATTGCCGCTGCCGTCCGGGTCGAAGGACAGCAGGCCGCTGCCGGTGTGGTAGACGAACTGGGCGTGGGCGGCGTTGGCCGTGCCGCTGGCGTTGCTGACCAGATCGGTGGCGGCGAGGGTCGAGTAGGTGCCGGCGGCGGGATGGGCGAAGCTGCCGGGGTTGAAGCCGGTCAGGCCGGCGAGGTCGTTCCAGTTGATCAGCAGGATGTCGCCGTTGAGGCCGGCCAGACTGGCGGCGTTGGCCAGGGCCACGCCGTTTCCGGGGTTGCCGGTGCCGGTACCCAGATCCTGCACCGTATCCCGCACCGTTCCCGATGCCCAGTTGGCGAAGCCGCGGTAGTCGAAGAGGTCGGCTCCGCTCCCTCCGGTCAGCTTGTCGGCACCGGCGGCCCCCTGCAACACGTCGTTGCCGCTGCCGCCGTTGAGGGTATTGGCGGCACTGTTGCCCACCAGGGTGTTGGCGAGGGTATTGCCGGTGCCGTTGATGGCGCCGGTTCCGCTGAGGGTCAGATTCTCCAGGTTGGCGCCCAAGGTCAGGGTGACGGACGATTTCACCGTATCGGTGCCTTCGTTGGCATTTTCGGTGATGGCGTCGGTGCTGACGTCGACCGCGTAGGTATCGTGGCCGAGGCCTCCCAGCATCTTGTCGGCGCCGCCCTTGCCGTCCAGCCGGTCGTTGCCGGCCGCGCCGGTCAGGGTGTTCACCGCGCTGTTGCCGGTGAGGAGGTTGTCCAGGCTATTGCCCGTTCCATTGACCGCCGCGGTGCCGGTCAGCAGCAGGTTTTCGAGATTGGCGCCCAAGGTCCAGGTGAGGGCCGTTTCCACGGTGTCGACGCCTTCGCCGGCATTCTCGGTAATGACATCGGTCGCGGCGTCGGCCACATAGGCGTCGTCCCCCGAGCCGCCCAGCAGGCTGTCGGCGCCGGCCTTGCCGTCGAGGCGGTCATTGCCGTCACCGCCAACCAGCGTGTTGGCGGCGCCGTTGCCGGTCAGCAGGTTGGCCAGTTGGTTGCCGGTGGCGTTGATGGCCGCCGTACCCGTCAGGGTGAGGTTTTCGACGTGGGCCGGCAGGGTATAGGCGACGCCGGCCTGGACCAGGTCGGTGCCTTCGTCGAGGGCCTACCGGACGACATCGCCGGCCTGGTCCACGGTGTAGGTGTCGTTGCCGGCTCCGCCAACCAGGGTATCGGCTCCGGCTCCACCGTTCAGGGTGTTGGCGGCGGTGTTGCCGGTCAGCAGGTTGTTGAGGGAGTTCCCGGTGCCGTTGATCGCGGCAGTGCCGGTCAGAAACAGGTTTTCGACGTTGCCGGCCAGGGTCAGGGTGATCGAGCTCTCGACCGTATCGGTGCCTCCATTCAGGGCCTCCGTGACGACATCCGTGGTGGCATCCACCACGAAGCTATCATCCCCCGAACCGCCGGTCATCGTATCGCTGCCCGTCCCACCATCGAGGCGGTCGTTGCCGGCATTGCCGTTGAGGGTGTCGTTGCCGCCGAGACCGGTCAGTACGTCATTTCCGGAAGCGCCATCCAGCCAGTCGTCGAGAGCGCTGCCGGTCAGATGGAGGTCTTGTATCGTCACCACGAAATCGAACGGGTCTTCGGTCGTCAGGCCGAACTGATCGGTGGCAACCAGTTTGACGCTGACCACTCCGGGACCGCCGGTCACGCTGCCTGCGCTGAAGGTGGAAGAACTCCAGTCGAAACTGAGTCACGACGGCAGCGGACTGCCATCGGCCAAGGTCGCGGTGAGCCGGTAGCTGTCCCCGGCGGCCACGTCCGGCTCGACGAAAGTCCCTTCCGGGATCGTGAAGCGGAACGGCATCCCGTCGATCAGCGGTTGATCGGCGATGGGGGAGACCAGGATCGGCGCCCGATTGGCCGGATCGACGGTCAGCGTGAACGGCACGCTGGCCGTGGCGCCGTAGTTGTCGAGGGCCGTCCACTGCAGGGCGATGGCGCCGAGAGGCGCGGTGGCCGTGATGGCGTACCAGCCGTTGGAGTTGTAGCTGATCCATTCCGGCAGGGGGCCGCCATCGGCGGCTTGCAGGCGCACGGCGAGGGAGTCGCCGGCATCCGGATCGGCAAAGAGCGATAGCGGCAGGTAGATTGGAGAGGAGGCTCCCAGCATCACGTGTCTTGGCGTGACGGTACCGGTCACCACCGGCGCATGATTGCCGAGGCCCAGGTCGACGCTGCGCTGGATGGCCGCCGCATCCCAGCTGACCCCATCGCTGAATGTGACCCGATCAATCGCCCGGTCGAAGATTCCCGATCCGGTGTCGACGGCAGCCGTGTAATGACCGCTGACCCGGACCGAATCGGAGGTTCCCTTGATCTTCAGCAGCAGGTCGTCGCCGGAACGATACGCGGTGACCTGGGAACTGGCAACGTAGCTGAACTCCAGGTAGTCGTTGGCGGACTGCAGGTCGTAGTTGTCGAGGGTATCCTGGCTGCCGCCGCGGCCGAACACATAGTGATCGTCGCCGCCCTGCCCGGAGAGGACGTTGGCCGCGCCGTTGCCTTTCAGAATATTGTTCAGCGCGTTGCCGGTGCCGACGATCGCCCGGTTGCCGTGCAGTTCGAGGTTCTCGACGTAGGCGCCCAGGGTGTAGTCGACCGAACTCCAGACGGCATCGACGTTGCCGCCGTTGATCGAGGCGACCACCACGTCTCCCGGATTGTCGACGACGAAGACCGCGCTGTCCCAATTCAGCGCGATCAGCGTGTCCGCGCCTTCGCGGCCGTCGAGGATATCGCCGTAATAGCCGCGGCCGCTGCTCGAGATGGTGTTGTCCAGGGCATTACCGATGGCCGCAACCGTCCCCCACGGGTGGCTGCCGCTGCCATCGGCCAGACTCAGGTTCTCGACGTTCTCCGGCAGCGTGCCGCCGTCGCGGGTCTGCCAGGTGTCGATGCCCGCGCCGGGATTCTCCATGATGGTGTCGACGTTCCGGTAGACGTCATCGCCTGCTCCGCCTTGGGCGACGTCCGTCCAGGAATCCGCCCGGTATCCCCCGTCCAGGGTGTCGTTGCCCGCCCCGCCCTGCAGGGTGTCATTTCCTTCTCCGCCGTCCAGCAGGTCGTTACCGCTTCCGCCCTCGACCAGGTCGCCGCCGCCATTGGCATAGAGAAAGTCGTTCCCCACCGCGCCGGATACCCGGTCGCCCCCGGCGCCGCCGTACAGGAAATCGGTCCACGCCCCGCCGTACACGGTTCCGCCGTTGTCCAGCAGGCGCAGACTGACGGACTGTTCCAGCCGGGTTCCGACCAGGGTTTCCAGATCCTGCGAACTTCCGTTGCCAAACTCTAGGGTGAGGTTGCTGCCAAACAGCGCGTCGCGGATGTTCAGTCCCTGACCGTTATCGAGCGTGATGGTGAGGGTGGTCCCGGTCATTGCCAAAGCACTGCCTGCGGCTACATCATCAGCCAGGTCGAGCCGCACCCGGTCCGCTCCTTGGTTGTCGGCAAGGGTATCGGCGCTGTCAAGATCCGTGTACAAGTCATCGCCTTCCCCCCCGGCCAGCAAGTCGATCCCGGCTCCCCCGGTCAGCGTGTCGCTGCCTGCCCCGCCATAAATCTGATCATCACCGGCTCCACCCGATAACAGGTCATTCCCCTGTTCCCCGTCATAATCACCGACCAGCAAATCGTTGTCGTCGCCCCCATCCAACTGGTCCGAGCCGGCACCGCCGTAGAGTTCATCCAACCCGGCTCCCCCGCTCAACTGGTCATCACCGCCCTGACCGTAGAGCAGGTCGTTTCCGGCTCCCCCATCCACCCGATCCGCCCCATGGATGACCGTGGGCGTCACATCACCGTCTCCGTAAAGACGGTCGGAACCATCGCCGCCATCGAGCACATCGGCGTAGCCCTGGCCGTAGAGGATGTCGTCGCCGGTCCCGCTCGACAGGATATCCGGCCCCTGCAGCTCGGCGCTCAGTTGACCATTGTCGCCCACCAGCACGTCGTTGCCGTCGTTGCCCCACAGGTAGTCGTTGCCATTCATTCCGCGCAGGGTGTCGTTCCCCGCACCGCCGTCGAGATAGTCGTCGTAATTCAGCCCTACCGTCGTTTCGTAAATGGACTCCCCCGCCAACCCGTCGTCGCCGTTGCCGCCGAACAAGTAGTCATTGCCGCTGTTGCCCACGACGCTGTCGTTGCCGTCGCCTCCGTACAAGTCGTCGTCACCGCCGTTACCGAACAGCTCGTCGTCGCCTGCTTCGCCATAAAGCTCATCCGCTGCGTCCGTCGGGTGATCGCCGAACCCGCCGTCATCGCCTGCCAGGGTATCCATCCCGTCGCCACCCAGCAGCTTGTCGCGGCCAGCATTACCCCACATCCTGTCCGCGCCCGAGCCCCCGTATAACAAATCGATCCCCCCATTCCCCTGTAGTTCGTCGTCACCCGCACCACCGAATAACTGATCATTACCGTCATTCGGAAAGGGGTTCGTGACGCCGTGGTCTCCACCCATCAAATCAGCGCCCTCGCCCCCGATTAAGATGTCTGCACCGATGCCACCCCAAAGCTCGTCCGACAAGATTCCACCAAGCAACAGGTCCTCCCCCGCTCCGCCATTCAGGACGTTGACAAAAGGTGTGCCGGTCGGCTGCGATTGGCCGCTGTCGGCGTTCAGGTAGGCATTGATGTCGGAAATGAAGGTATCCGCGTAGACGATATCGTTGCCGAGCCCACCGGAAATCGTGTCTGTCTTGTCCGCCCCGCGCCCGATCAGGCTGTCGTTGACATCGGAGCCGGTCAAAACACCCTGGGTGGGATTTTGCACATACTCATTGGTTGCGGCATATGTGGACTCGATCATGAACGCGAACGGAGCGCCAACTACCTGCGTAAGGTAATCGAGAAAGGTCTTGTTGGTATCACTTCCGTTATACGCCTGAACCTTGTCCTGCAGATCGATCCCGAGCGTCTGGTCGGCTTTGTTGAAGTTCTGGATGGTGAGCGTCCCGCCTTCCTTGAGGATGATCGTTAGGGTATTGGTTGGCGTGTCGAGTGTGAGGGTATCACCGCCACGAGCCGATTCATAAATGCTGTCAGTGCCCGCCCGAAGATAGGCTATCTCAATCGGAGATGCGTTGATCAATATTCGTCCTTGACCATAAATATCACGTATCGTATCGTCGCCATCCCCGGTACCCCATAAATATGTATCTGTTCCAGTTCCACCTAGTAAGGTATCGGTTCCTTCACCGCCTACAATAATGTCATCTCCCGCACCCGCATCTAGGACATCATCCCCTCTTCCGCCATGCAATTGATCATCGCCTCCGTCTCCTATTATGATGTTATCAGAAATCCATTCGCGCCCATCTGAATGGTAGAGCGCCATTAATACTGATGGATGATCAGGGAACCGAGTAGGGTCAACTGGATCAACGATTACATCCGTGGACCGAAATTGAGAAAAAGAGAGCCCAAGTCCTGGATTTTCCGAATTGAGACGCTGAACTAGAACGTTACGCGCCGGATTTAGATAAGCCTCAAGAGAAGCCACATCGCCATTACCTTAGAAGGTATTCAGAGCAGGATTCTCCAGGTATCGTAACGGAAGGTTATACCAGTGAGAAAGTATCTCTACTTGATCTGCATTCACCAGATCACTATCAATTCCAGGTTCCCATCGGCCAGAAATATTGTGAAGTGAAACACCCATTGCACTGCCGAACAATCTATATGCTGAGTTGCTGTTCCAAACGGGGTAACTTAATGTCCCCAGGGGAGTATAAGGAACATGCCGGCTGTTAAGATAGGGAATCAGGTTGACCGCTTTATTCCAAACTGCCATTACGTCGGACTCAGAGCCAGAATATATATCGACTGAATCTCGATAATCGGTTTCTAGCCAAATTGACATGGGATGATCATAGAACCAGAGCTCATCGCCAAATGAGCCAAGCGAGACAAATTCACCGGTCTTTGGATTGGTCGCAAATCCATGTAACTCCTCAATGGTATCTCCGTTCGCATCAACCAACGCCCAATAATCGTGGGACGCAAACCCCAAGATTCCAAAACTACGTGCCTCAATATGAAACTGCGATAAATTTGCCATGCCTTATCTTCCTAAAGATAGTTTGCTGCATGTCTATTCTATTGCCACAGATTAGCTAGGATTCGCCGGATTCGAGGATCGCCGCATCGTATCGTACAGATCTCGGAGGAAGGGTCTTTGGGTAGTCGGGCGCGCGTCAGATTGCGCCAGCAATAACAAACCTGCGGTAACCGGATAGGCATGATTTGATGCAGTCTGCTAAGCATCAATGGTCATACGAGCGGACTACCTAATAACTTGACCGACGTCAACATCAAAGAACCCCCCCATCAGAATACAAATAAAACACAAACATCCTTGCTCTGTTATGTGGTTTGCCAAGCATCGATGGGTATCCTAGTGGATTGGTTTTCCATGCGGCCTCAGAATGCTTCAAATATTTACAAACATAACTTGGCCGCATGGAATATCGAGGGTACGTTTGTTCATACCAATAAATAGTGCCTAACTGAAATTCGTCTCCTTCATATACCACCTTACAAGACGAGCCGATAGAAATCAAGTATCCCACGACCACTGAAATATCAGTACCCCGAGAAAACTTCCTACGAATAACCCCACCAAGGAGACTGCCATCTGTTTGCCCGTATTTATTCGCCGATTTAAATATGGCTTGATCTATTTCATTGTCAGCGTAATAATCAGGATTTTTCACGAAGGAAGTAGGGCATGCCGTCAGAAGGACAGAACATACAATCCCAATACAAATTCGAAGAGCGCTATAGGTTAGGTCAGTAATGGAAACGCGACGAACCCAGTTTACAAAGCTGCGCGTATAAATATGATATAGTGTTGATATCAAGTCTCCCATAGGTTTTTGCGCCTTCTGTAAACATGCCTATCCGGCTAGCTCCGATAACCCCTACCGGCAGTAACAACAGGGTCACCCATTATCGGACACGATTCATCGAACCTTGCAGGATTCCTACACGAATCCGCGAACAACAGCGAACAACAGGGTCAGACACGATTCCTCCAACCCTGCAGGACTCCTCCGCTAGTCCGCTGAAGGAAGGGTCGGCGAACGGCCTGAATTACGGGGCCTCGGCCTCTTTCCATCGCGATTCCTGCTTCTGACAGCAACACCCTGGCAGTCGGTTCTGGGAGGCGGCTCAGCGAGCGCCGCGCGGCGCAACCAAAAAATCTTCGGCTCGTCCGAAGAATTCGTGGGTGAAAAAGGTCGTGATGGAATGGTTTAGATGGGCATCCCGCGCGGAAGTCTGGTCAGATGGAAGTGCGAACTCATCATCAGGCGAGGCCGGGAGGGCGGGATGCAGCTCAAGACTATCCTCAATCGGGTGCAGCGGTTCAAGTCGTTTGTTTACGGCGCAGTGCGGTGGGTCCAAACCGAGCCGATACCCGTTTTGGAAGTGGAGGTTCACCCGCGTGGCAATAGCCGGGGTGTCTGTTCGGGTTGTGGTCGGTGCGGATCGGGTTATGACCGCCTGCCGACGCGTCGTTTCGAGTTCGTGCCGCTGTGGGGGATGAAGGTCTTCTTGGTGTATGCGCCCCGGCGGATTTCCTGTTCGCGCTGTGGCGTCAAGGTGGAGCGGCTGCCTTGGGCGATGGGCAAAAGCCCTTTGACCGAGGCGTTCGCCTGGTTTCTGGCCGGGTGGGCGAAGCGGTTGTCTTGGAAGGAAGTCGCCGAGGCGTTCCACACCCATTGGGATACGGTGTTCAGCGCGGTGGAGATGGCGGTGTCTTGGGGGCGAGAGCACATGGATCTGACCGGCATTCAGTCGATCGGCATTGACGAGATCGCCTGGCAAAAAGGGCATCGATACCTGACCTTGGTCTACCAGATCGATAGCCATTGCAAACGCTTGCTGTGGATCGGCGAGAAGCGGACGGTGAAGACCTTGCTGCGGTTCTTTCGTTGGCTGGGAAAGGAACGCAGTGAGCACCTGCGATTCGTCTGCTCGGACATGTGGAAGCCCTACCTGAAGGTGATCGCCAAGAAAGCGCAGCAGGCCCTTCACGTGCTCGATCGGTTTCACATCTGCGCGCATCTGAGTCAGGCCATCGACGCGGTGCGTGCCCAAGAGGCGCGCGAACTCAAGGCCCAAGGGGAGGAGCCGGTGTTGACCAAAAGCCGCTGGCTGCTGCTCAAACGCCCCGAGCGCCTCACCGAAAAACAGAGCGGCCGGTTGGCCGATCTGTTGCGGCACAACCTGAAAACGGTCCGCGCCTATCTGCTCAAGGAAGACTTCCAGTTCTTCTGGAACTATCGCTCGCCCTACTGGGCCGGGCGCTTTCTGGATCGTTGGTGCAGCGCCACCCTGCTGTCGCAGATCGAGCCGATGAAGCGAGTGGCTCGCATGCTGAAAGGCCACCGCGACCTCCTGCTGAACTGGTTCCGCGCCAAAGGCCAACTCTCCAGCGGCGTCGTGGAGGGTTTCAACGCCAAGGCCAAACTGACTACCAGAAAAGCATATGGGTTTCGAACCTTTCACGCGCAGGAAGTCGCCTTATATCATTCACTTGGCGCTCTACCCATGCCGCAGTTCACCCACAGATTTTTCTGAAGAGCCAAGCTTTTTTCAGGGTACTCCCGCCACCCCAACCCGGGCTCGTCCAACAATCGGTTCAGATCGTGGAGAGCTCCGCTACGCTTCGCTCTCACGATCTAACCTTATTCGTTAGGGGTCTAGCAGAAATAGGATGAACATTTCCGGGATGAATCGTATTGGTGCCATGGATGCAACAGAGACTATCGCGAGTAAATATCGAGTAAATATCGAGTACTGTCCGGGCGGCTGGACGAAGCGACGCTGCGGCTGTGGGCGCCTTTGCCTTGTTCCACGCCCAACAGCCGCCGTTCGCCGTCGAAGTCTCGGGCTTTCAGCGACACCAACTGATGGAGCCACAAACCACAGCCGTAACACAAAGTCAGCGTCATGCGATGCTTGGGATCGCGGCAGGCCGCGAGAAACCGCCCCACCTCGGAACGGCTCAAAAGTTCCGGAATGCGTTGGGCCAGCAGAGCCAATATGCGCTCCGGCTCCTCCCAGTCTACGGATTCTCGGCCAATATCTCCCCGCTCCGACCATACTCCTCCTCCGTCAAGGTCTGAAAACTGTCCGGATGCTCGAGGTCGAAGTCCTTGACGTGGCGGCGGATGGCGGGGTCGAAGCCGGTTTCGCGCAGGTCGTGGATGAAAGCCTTGAATTCGTCGCGGCGCTTGACCGCCGTGGCGGTGCCGGTGGGGCTGAGGCGGTAGTCGGCGACGATCTTGCCGCCGCGGGGGGCGTCGGTGCCGCGATCGTCGGTGTAATACTGGGACAGCACCAGCAGCCGGGTGCCGAGGAAGCAGGCTTCCTCCAAATCGTGGGTGACGAAGAAGGTGGTCAGCCGTTCCCGCTCCCACAGTTCCAGCAGGAACACCTGCAGGTCTTCCCGGGTGTCCGGGTCGAGGGCGCCGAAGGGCTCATCCATCAGCAGTACCGGCGGCTTCATGATCAGCGCCTGGGCGATGGCGACCCTTTGTTGCATGCCGCCGGACAGCTCATGGGGATAGTTGCCGGAGGCATCGATCAGCCGGACCCGCTGCAGCAAATCCATGGCCTCGTCCCGGTCCTCCGGTTTCGGCCTGGACCCGGGCAGCCAACTCCAGGGCTGGGCTAGGCGCCGGCCCAGCAGCACGTTGTCCAGCACCGTCAGATGGGGGTAGAGGGAGTAGCGCTGGAACACGATGCCGCGGCGCGGATCGGGGAAGCCGGCGGCCTGGCCTTCGATCAGCACGTTACCGCGGGTGGGCTGTTCCTGGCCCAGGATCAGCCGTAACAGTGTGGATTTGCCGCAGCCGGACGGCCCCACCAGGGCGCAGAACTCGCCGGCGGAGACGCACAGGTCCACGTTGTCCAGCACCGCGCGGCCGTCGTAGACCTTGTAGCAGTCCTCGATGTGGATCTTCTTGGGCGCCGTCATTTGCCGTCTCCATACCAGCGGAACAGCCTGCGGTTGCAGAGCCTGAGCAGGTAGTCGAACAGGAAGCCCAGCAGGGTGATCCAGGCGACGTAGGGGATGATGGTGTCCATGGCTAGGTAACGGCGCACCAGAAAGATGCGGTAGCCCAGCCCTTCAGTGGCGGCGATGGCTTCGGCGGAGATCAAAAACAGCCAGGCGCCGCCCAGCACCAGCCGCAGGGATTCCACGGCGCGAGGCACGATCTGCGGCAGCACGATGCGGTAGGTCAGCGCGGTGGACGAGGCGCCGAGGGTGGCGGATTTGACGATCTGCTCGGTGGGGATGGCGCGCACCGCCAGGGTGATGTCGCGGGTCAGCACCGGATAGGTGCCGATGAAGATTAGCGCCACCTTGGCCGCTTCGTCCACTCCGAGGGAGATGAACAGAATGGGCAGGATGGCCAGCGGCGGGATCATGGAAACGACCACCAGGAAGCCGGAGAACAGCGCGCTCAGCCCCGGAAACAGCCCGATGTTGAGCCCGGACAGCAGGGCTAACACCAGCGCGAGGCCCACACCCTCGCCGAGCCGGGTGAGGCTGGCCAGGGTGTCGTGCCATAACACGACCTGGCCAGTGCGCCTGTCCGGCACCAGCGCCACCTGCTTCACCGCCTCGATCATCTGGCCCAGACCCGGCAGCAGCTTGTCGTCCGGGTTTTCGGCGTGGCGCAGGTCCGAGGCGACGGCGTAGGCGATGATCGCCAGCAGGAAGGGCAGGGCCGCCAGGGTGTAGCGCAGCCAGGTCGGGGGCTGGGCATTGAGGCCCCAGAATTTGGGTGTGGGCATGTAGTCAGCGTCTCCGTTGTGGCGTTGCCTTTTCTGGGGGTAAGCGTGTTGTAATCGGATTAATGGCTTTTGACTTCCTGTGAAAACTTATCCAGCAAAACCCTAGCGGTTTCTGCGGACGGTACCATTGGTACGCCGTAGTAATGACCATCTCTACGACCGAAAGCATAGATCGAATGGCTGCCGTCCGGTTTGTAGATGTATATTAGATATTCTGGTTCGAAGGCATATTTCCATTCATCCTTTGTGCTGGTTTCGATATTTAACTCGCCCATGACGTTTGGTTTTGTATTAGGCTTTGCTTTGACCAGTTTTGTGCAGGATTCCTCAATGCCTTTTTCAAAAAACTGATCGTCTTTCTTGGATCGCCTAATTGATTCATTTATGTACTTTACTTGGTCTGGATGAATTTCTAGTTTTTCTGCTGGGTAGAATAATTTATCGAGCATATGCTCATCCCTGTTTATGTGAGCACTCACATAGGAATCAAAAAAAGCATTCGGAGAATCTTGATGGCTGAGATTCTGGGAGACGCAACCTAGAAATCCAACGCAAATAAAACTGGTCAATAGAAGTGGTTTTTTCATTTTCTTTTCGTCCCTAAATTGCGTAGGCTGGGATGACGGAGGAATCCCAGCATTGCGGCTCGAAAGCTGGGATTCGCTCGGGCTCATCCCAGCCTACACAGGTTACCTTACAACTTCCCTTCCGCCGCCATCTTCATGTAGGTATCGCTGAAGCGCAGCTTCACGTTGCGCTTGGAGCCCAGCACACTTTTGTCGGGGAACTCGATGCCGACGAAGTCGGCGCTGGCGGCGCCGTTGCCGAACAGGCCCTTGGCGAAGCTGAAGTCGCGGACGTGCTGCATGGTCTCCTTGAGGGCCGGGGCGGTGGCGATGTCGAGGGCTTCCTTGGGGGTATAGAACAGCTTGGTGGTGGCGAGTTGGGCCTTGAATTCCGCCTCGGTGCTGCCGGCCTGGGCCGCCAGGTCGGCGATGAACTGCTTGGTGTTCTGATCGCCCTTGGCCAGGATGCCCATCATCTCGAACCAGGCGCCGGTCAGAGCTTTCTT